>Ga0210400_10003097_pt1 | contig 14862 bp, 13 predicted proteins | sample IncBWH26MmetaG_FD_155456 | JGI IMG/M metagenome (GOLD analysis project Ga0210400, IMG submission 155456) | Forest soil microbial communities from Barre Woods Harvard Forest LTER site, Petersham, Massachusetts, United States - Inc-BW-H-26-M | ecosystem: Environmental > Terrestrial > Soil >... | reverse complement strand
GTTTACGAACAGGTTTTTAAAAAAATGGCCATCGCCTCGATCCAGGTCTCCGAAACGCCACTGGTGCTGTACGCGCTGCGCCGCGCCGACGACGCGTTGATTCTGGGGCACAGGCTGTCGGAATGGTGCGGCCACGCGCCGATGCTGGAAGAGGACATGGCGCTTGCCAATATCGGCCTCGATCTGCTCGGACAGGCGCGCGAACTGTACTCGTATGCCGCCAGGGTCGAAGGCGCAGGCAACGACGAAGACAAATTCGCGTACCTGCGCGACGTCAGGCAGTACCGCAATCTGCTGCTGCTGGAGCAGCCGAATGGCGATTTCGCCCACACCATGGTGCGGCAATTCCTCTATTCGTCGTTCGCCGATCTTTATTGGCGCGCGATGATGAAGTCGGGCGATGCGACGCTGGCGGCGATCGCGGCGAAATCCGAGAAAAGGAAAGCGCATCATGTCAGGCATTCGTCGGAATGGATCGTCCGGCTCGGCGATGGCACCGCGGAAAGCCATCGCCGCGCCCAACTCGCGATCGACGACCTCTGGGCCTATACCGGCGAGATGTTCGAGGCCGACGACAGCGAGCGCGCCTTGATCGACAGCGGCATCGCGGTCGATCCCGCCGCGCTGCGTCCGCGATGGCTCACGACGGTGTCCGAGGTCGTGGGCGAAGCGACATTGAGTTTGCCCCAAAATGACTGGATGCAGCAGGGTGGCCGCAATGGCCGCCACAGCGAGCATCTGGGCCATCTCCTGAGCGAGCTGCAATCGATGCAACGGACCTTTCCGGGGGCGGCATGGTGACCGCTGTCCATAGCGATGCCGAGCTGCGGCAACAGGCATGGGATATCGCGGCCAGCGTGGTCGACCCCGAAATCCCCGTGCTCACCATCGCCGATCTGGGCGTGCTCCGCGACGTCGCGGTGACCGATGGCCGCGTCGAGGTCGCGATCACGCCGACCTATTCCGGTTGTCCCGCGATGAACATGATCCAGCTTGAGATCGAGCTGGCGCTGGAGCGCGAGGGCTTTCGCAATTCAAAAGTTCGCACCGTGCTGTCGCCGGCCTGGACCACCGACTGGATGAGCGAGGAGGGCCGCCGCAAGCTCAGGGAGTATGGCATCGCGCCGCCGCAGGCGGTTCGCGGCCGCCGTGCGCTGTTCGGCGTGCAAGAGGTCGCGTGCCCGCAATGCGGCTCGGCGGATACCGAAGTTCTTTCGGAGTTCGGCTCGACCTCCTGCAAGGCGCTGTGGCGTTGCAAGAGCTGTCGCGAACCGTTCGACTATTTTAGATGTCATTGACCATGTCGTCTTCGATCCCACGTTTTCACCGCCTCGCCGTGAACGATCTGCGCCGCGAATCTGCCGACGCCGTGTCGCTGACCTTTGCAATTCCGGGCGAGTTGGCCGACGATTATTGTTTTGTCCCCGGGCAATACCTGACGCTCCGCACCACGATGGACGGCGAGGAAGTTCGCCGCTCCTATTCGATTTGCTCCGGCCCCGACGACGGCGAGTTGCGCATTGCCGTCAAGAAAGTGGACGGTGGCGCGTTTTCGAGCTGGGCCGCCGACGAGTTGAAAGCCGGCGACGAACTCGACGTCATGACGCCGACTGGCCGCTTCGGCGTCGCGCATGCGCCTGATGAGGCGCGGGTCCATGTCGGCTTCGCCGCCGGCTCCGGCATCACGCCGATCCTGTCGATCGTGAAGGGCGTGCTGGCGCGCGAGCCGAACAGCCGCTTCTTCTTATTCTACGGCAACCGCTCGACCGGCGGCATGCTGTTTCGCGAGGCTCTGGAAGACCTCAAGGACCGCTTCATGCAGCGGCTCTCGGTTTTTCACGTGATCTCCGGCGAAGAGCAGGACATCCCGATCCTGCATGGCCGGCTCGACGGCGAAAAAGTGCGGGTGCTGCTGCGCTCATTGGTTCCGGCCGACAGTGTCGACCACGTCTTCATCTGCGGTCCCACCGGCATGAGTGAGGACATCGAGGCGACCTGCCGGGATATCGGCATTGCCGCTGACCGCATCCATGTCGAGCGTTTTGTCTCGGAGTTCGGCGGCAAGCCGCGGCCGAAAGCCGTGATCGCGGCAAGCGCGCCACCGAAAGCGATGGCGTCGCTGATCATCGACGGCAAACGCCGTGAGGTGCCGGTCGCCGAGGGTGAGGCCATTCTCGATGCGGCATTGCGCGCGGGCATGGATTTGCCGTTCGCCTGCAAGGGCGGCATGTGCTCGACCTGCCGCGCCAAGCTGGTCGAGGGCGACGCGCCAATGGAGTTGAACTATTCGCTGGAGCGATGGGAGCTCGAGGCGGGGTTCATCCTCACCTGTCAGGCGCGGCCGATCTCCGACAAGGTCGTGGTGGATTATGACCATGTCTAGAAGTCAGGACATCTGGACCGTCAGGCGTCGTTGACACCGCGGTGACGCCGCTCAAGACTAACGCAGCTCAAGAGGCTTGTTTCAACAGGCCCGACGACGACAGGGAGACCGCAGTGAACGTCAACGCCCCGCCTTCGCCCGATGATCTCGCGCGCGCCTGTGCCGACGCGATGTGGCAGCAAGACGACGCCAGCCGGGGGCTCGGCATGGAGTTGATCGAGGTCAAATCCGGCCGGGCCACGCTGGCGATGACGATCAGGCCCCAAATGGTCAACGGCCAGCGGATCGCCCATGGCGGCTTTATCTTTACGCTGGCGGATTCCGCCTTCGCCTTTGCCTGCAACAGCCATGATGAGCGTGTCGTCGCGGCACAGGGCAACATCACCTTCATCAGGCCGGGCAAGCTCGGCGATCGGCTGGTCGCGACCGCGCGCGAGGTCTCGCGCAGCGGACGATCAGGCATCTACGATGTGCGCGTCGCCACGGAGGACGGTACCGTCATTGCGGAATTTCGCGGTCATTCCCGCGTGACCGGCGGCACATGGCTGCCCACGACCGGGACCGAGACTGAATCAAAATAGGCTGTTCAGGGAAACGCGCGATGTCTTCGACAAAAGTCAGGGAAAGCGGTTACGGCGCCGAGATGGATGACGCCGAGCGCGCGTCGCGCGATGAGATCACGGCCCTGCAAACAAGACGAATGGCGTGGTCGCTGGCGCATGCCTACCACAATGTCGGGCATTACAGGCAGGCGTTCGACAACGCCGGGGTGCATCCGTCGGATTTCAGGCAGCTCTCTGATATCGCCAAATTCCCGTTCACCGTCAAAACCGATTTGCGCGACAATTATCCGTTCAACATGTTCGCGGTTCCGCGTGAAAAACTGGTCCGTGTTCACGCTTCGTCGGGCACCACGGGCAAGCCAATTGTAGTGGGCTATACCCAGGCCGATATCGATATGTGGTCGGAGGTGATGGCGCGTTCGATCCGCGCCGCCGGCGGCCGCACCGGGATGATCATGCACAATGCCTACGGCTATGGCCTGTTCACCGGCGGCCTCGGCGCGCATTACGGCGCCGAGCGGCTGGGCTGCACGGTGGTGCCGGTTTCCGGCGGCATGACCGAGCGGCAGGTGCAGCTCATCAACGATTTCAGGCCCGACATCATCACGGTGACGCCGAGCTACATGCTGGCCATTCTCGACGAATTCAAGCGCCAGAAGATCGATCCGCGCAAATCGTCATTGAAGTTCGGCATTTTCGGCGCCGAGCCATGGACCAACGCCATGCGCGCCGAGATCGAGGCGGCGTTCGACATGGATGCGACCGATATTTACGGCCTGTCCGAGGTGATCGGTCCGGGCGTCGCGCAGGAATGCGTCGAGACCAAGGATGGACTGCATGTCTGGGAGGATCATTTCTATCCCGAAGTGATCGATCCCGAGACCGGCCAGGTGCTGCCCGACGGCGAAAAGGGCGAGCTGGTCTTTACCTCGCTGACCAAGCAGGCGTTTCCGGTCATCCGCTACCGCACCCGCGACCTGACGCGGCTGTTGCCCGGCACGGCGCGGCCGGGCATGCGGCGCATGGAGAAGGTCACCGGACGGTCCGATGACATGATTATCCTGCGCGGCGTCAATGTGTTCCCGACCCAGATCGAGGAAGCCCTGCTGGCGACCGATTGGTGCGGCGGTCATTTCATCATCGAACTGACGCGCGAGGGACGAATGGACGAGATGACGGTGCTGGCGGAAGCGCGCCCGGAACGTTGGGACGGCAGCGGACTCGAGGCCCATGCCGAGAAGGTGTCGGTCTTTATCAAGAATACCATCGGAATCACCGCGCGCGTCGGGATTGTCGCCCCCGAAACGCTGGAACGCTCGCTCGGCAAGGCCAAGCGTGTTTACGACAAGCGGCCAAAAGGGTAACTCCTGCCTCTCATGAACAAGAGTCCCATGAGAAATCGGAATTATCGCTGATGCCGCCTGCCCAACAACCAGATGCTCAAGCCATGACTGCCGAGGCGCGTTGCGTGCGCCTCTTGGCCAAGGCCGCCGATGCCGCTTCGCTGACCCCCGCAATGGAAGGCCGCGCGTTGTCGCGGGCCGCAAACGAGGTGCTGATCGAGGTCAAGGCGGCGGCGGTAAACCCCTCCGACGTCAAGGCCGCGACCGGATTGATGGCCTATGCGGTATTTCCGCGTACGCCCGGCCGCGACTACGCCGGAATCGTGATCGACGGTCCGGCCGGTACGATCGGCCGCGAAGTGTTCGGCTCGTCGGGCGATCTCGGGATCCGGCGCGACGGCACCCATGCCACGCATCTTGTCGTCGAAGCCGAGGCCGTGGTGGAGAAGCCGACGAATTTGTCGTGGGAAGAAGCCGCCGGGATCGGCGTTCCCTTCGTCACGGCCATGGAGGGTTTTCGTCGTGCAGGGATGCCGAAAAAAGGCCAGACGGTTCTGGTGATGGGCGTCAACGGCAAGGTCGGGCAGGCCGCGGTGCAGATCGCGACCTGGCACGGCGCGCGCGTGATCGGCGCGGTCCGCAAGAGCGAGCCCTACGAAGGTCACGCCAATTCCAGCGTCGAGGTCGTCGACGCATCGGCGAGCGACGTGGCGGCGCGGGTGCGTGAGCTCACGCAGGGCAAGGGCGCGGACATCGTGTTCAACACGGTCGGCGATCCCTATTTCCAGGCGGCGCACAAGGCGCTGGCCGTGCGGGGGTGTCAGATCCTGATCGCGGCGATCGATCGGATCGTGCAGTTCAATATTCTGGAATTCTATCGCGGGCAGCACACCTATGTCGGCATCGATACGCTCGGCCTGTCGTCGGTCGCGACCGGGGCGGTGCTGCGGGAACTCGGTCCCGGCTTCGCCAGCGGCCATCTGAAAACCTTTCCCATCAAGCAAAGCGCGATCTATCCGCTGGAGGATGCCAAAGCTGCTTTTCTGGCGGTCGCCGGTTCATCGCGCGATCGCGTCATCCTGCGGCCGTCGCGATAAGAGGGAACAAAACCCCTGCCATCAGGCACCAACATCGTTGTCTATGCCGGTCTCCTGATTGGTCTCGCCTATGGCGCCGTCGGGCTGTCGAGCGGGTTTTGCCTAGTGAGCAGCCTGCGCGGCTGGTGGGCGGAGGGCGACAGCCGCCTGATCCGAAGCTATGCGCTGGCGCTCGGCGTGGCGATCGTGGCGACGCAATTGTTGGCGGGCGCCGGCATGGTTGATCTCACCAAAACGATCTATCTACAGCGGTCGTTTTCGGTGCCGCTGATGTTCTTTGGGGGGCTGTTGTTCGGCTACGGCATGGTGCTGTCGAACGGTTGCGGCTCGCGCGCACTGGTGCTGCTCGGCCGTGGCAATCTGCGCTCGCTGGTGGTGGTAATCGTGCTCGGCATTGCCGCGCAGATGACCCTGAAGGGCCTGATCGCGCCGGCGCGGGTTGTCCTGCTGCAGGCATCGCAGACCGCGCCGGCGATCATGTCACTGCCGGCGCTGTTGTCGACGTTTGGCGTCAGCGAGACTTTCGCGCGCACGCTCGCTGCCGCGGTGTTATCGGGGGCGCTGATCGTCTTCGCATTTGCACACGGGCCGTTCCAGCGCGCGTGGGGACAGATCGCGGCAGGCCTTATTGTTGGGCTGCTGGTCGCCGCAGGCTGGTTCGCGACCGGCTATCTCGGCGCCGACGACTTCAATCCGGCCGCGGTCACGTCGCTCACCTTCATCGCACCCGTTGCGGATACGCTCCAATACGCGATGTTGTCCACCGGGCTGACGCTGAATTTCGGCATCGCCATGGTGGCCGGCGTGTTCGCCGGAAGCCTGGTGACGGCGCTGGTCACGCGCCGGTTTCGCTGGGAAGGCTACACCTCGCCCCGCCACATGCTGCGCTCGATCGGCGGCGCGGCGCTGATGGGGAGTGGTGGCGCGATGGCCTATGGCTGTTCGGTCGGGCAGGGCCTGACGGGGCTCTCCACGCTGGCGCTGGCGTCGTTCGTCGCTGTCGCCGGGATTTTGCTGGGCTCGGCTGCCGGGTTGCGCGGGCGACTTCGCGTGCAGCCATTGGCCGCCGCGTGAAACGCCGTCAGGCCCGCGGGCTTGAGGTCGCAAGCCGCATCACGTCGAGATAGCCGGGGCGGACTTCCATCCGCGCGATCAGGCCTTTCTCGGCCAGCAGCCGATGCGCCTCGGGAAGCCGATAGCACGGCAGATACATGAACAGGTGATGCTCGGCGTGGTAGTTCACCCAATACGGCGCGATCAACAGCCGCTCGATCGGGTTGGCACGGGTGGTGCGGGCGTGGCTGAACGGGTCTTCGCCGGTTGAGGTGCAGGCATGTTCCGCGATGTTGCGGATGCGCGTCACCAGCGACAGCCAGGTCGCCATCGCGATCACCCAGACGCCCCAATACCAGATGCCGGCGCCCGCCAGCCAGAACAGGCCAAACAGGACGGCGTTCACGCCAAGAAAGCGTGCCATCTTGTCGGCGCCGCCGGACACGAAGCTTTCATGCGATATTTCATCGTCGGCCTCGCCGCGCCGAAACAGCGACAGGAACAGCGGCAGGCGTTGTTTGACAAACGTCTGCCCGGTGAGATCGCGGATCGCCTTGCGGGTGTAGCTCTCCTTGGTGATCGGAAACGGTGCCGAGAGCGACAGATCTGGATCTTCGGGCTGCTGCGTGAATTTGTGATGCTGGAGATGATACGACCGGTAGCTGGCGAGGTCGGCGCCGACCGGCACCGCGCACAGCCATTGCCCGATCCATTCATTGACGGCCTTGTTGCCGTGAAGCCCGCCATGGGCGGCTTCGTGCATCAGGATCGCCAGCCCAAGCTGACGTGTGCCGACGACCATCACCGCGATCAGCCACGTCAGGGGATTGGGCCACAGCGCGACCAGCGCGATCGCCGCGGCGATGGTGCCCCAGACATGCGCCACCAGCCACAGGCCGCGGAGCGAACTGCGCGACGTCAGCCGGCGCCATTCCTCGGCTGAAAAAACCGTCTTGGGATCGACGCGGGCCACCGCCGGCATAGGCGATTCCTCTGGAGAATTCTAAAATCTAGTGGCGTCATCCTTCGAGACGGCCGCGTTGCGGCCTCCTCAGGATGAGGTATCCAGACCCTCATGGTGAGGAGCGCGGCGACGCCGCGCGTCTCGAACCATGAGGCCCGTGATCTTTAACACAAATGATACGCCCGCTTGGTGGTTCGTCAATCGGCGGTCTGGGTCACGATCCGGATCTCCGAGGTCAGGGTGCGATGCACCGGGCACTTGTCCGCGATCTCCATCAGTTTATTGCGCTGTTCGGCGTCCAGCGCTCCCTCCATGGCGATCACCCGGTCGATCTGGTCGAGCATGCCAACCTTGGTTTCACACTCGGCGCAATCTTGCGCGTGGATCTTTTGATGCTTCAGCGTCACCGTGACGCGCTCCAGCGGCAGCGATTTGCGGTCGGCATAGAGCCGCATCGTCATCGACGTGCAGGCCCCGAGGCTGGCCAGCAAAAAGTCGTAGGGGCCGGGCCCGGTGTCCTCGCCGCCGGCGGCAACCGGCTCGTCGGCGAGCAGGCGATGCGGCCCGGTGGAGATCGTCTGCTGGAATTTGCTGTTGCGGGTCTCACGAACCACGACGTTGCGCGGCGCTTCGCCTGTCACGGCGGTTTGCTCCGGCGCGACCTGATCGAGATAGCGCGTGGTCCAGGCCGCGATGACATCGGCGACATAGGTGGCGTCGTTCTTGTTGGTCAGCAAGTGATCCGCGCCCGCCAGCGACACAAAACTCTTGGGATGCTTGGCGGTGACGAAAATGCGGGTCGCGTTGTCGATCCCGACGGTGTCATCGGTCGGCGCGTGCATCACCAGCAGCGCCTTGTGAAGATTCGCAACATGCGCCATCAGGCCGTGCTCGGCGATGTCGTCGAGAAATTCGCGCTTGATGCGGAATGGCCGGCCCGCGAGCGAAACTTCGCTCTCACCATTCTTGCGGATGTCCTCGACGCGATCGGCGAAAAGGCCGGTGACATGCGCGGGATCGGACGGGGCGGCAATGGTGACGACGGCCCTGGCATCCGGAATCTGGCCGGCGGCGGCCAGAATAGCGGCGCCGCCGAGGCTGTGGCCGATCAGGATCGCGGGAGCTTTGCGGGTTTCGCGCAGATGGTCGGCCGCCCGCACCAGATCGGCGACATTCGAGGAAAATGTCGAGTTGGCGAAATCGCCTTCGCTGGAGCCGAGACCCGTAAAGTCGAACCGCAGCACCGCGATGCCCTTGGCCGCCAGAGCCACGGCGATCCGCTTGGCCGCCAGCACATCCTTGCCGCAGGTGAAGCAATGCGCGAACAGCGCGTAGGCGTGAATCTCGCCATCCGGCGTATCGAGCGCGGCGGCCAGTTGCTGGCCTTCCGATCCCGTGAATTGGAAACGTTCAGTCGGCATCGGCGTTCTCCACAATGATGGTCCCCACCTCTCCCCATGGGAGAGGTCGGCGCGAAGCGCCGGGTGAGGGGTTACATTCCCCCGATAGATCGTAACCCCTCACCCGGATTTCTCGCTAGCTCGAAATCCGACCTCTCCCGATGGGAGAGGTGACGGCGAACGCTGCCATTACGGTCGCGTCAGTCGCCGGAATAGCGCTGCTCGGCCCACGGGTCGCCGCGGTTGTGATAGCCGCGAACTTCCCAATAGCCCGGTGCATCATTCGCGAGGAATTCGATGCTCTGCAGCCATTTCGCGCTCTTCCAGAAATAAAGATGCGGGACCACCAGCCGCACCGGGCCGCCATGTTCCTGCTCCAGCGGCGCGCCCGACCAGCTATGCACCAGCAGGGCGTCTTCGGCGGCAAAATCTTCCAGCGTCAGGTTGGTGGTGTAGCCGTCATGGGAATGCAGCACGACGTGCCGCGCTTCATCGCTTGGCTGGCAGGCCATCAGCAGGTCACGGGTCGCCAGTCCCTCCCATGGATTGTCGTAACGCGACCAGGTGGTCACGCAGTGGATGTCGGACGTGAATTTCGTCTGCGGCTGCGCCGTGAACTGTGCGAAATCCCAGAAGATCGGATGTTCAACCGCGCCGTAGACATCGAGACGCCAGCGCTCGCGGGAAATCCGCGGCGCAACGCCGAGGTCAAGGACCGGCCAGTCTCTGGTCAGGTGCTGGCCCGGCGGCAGGCGTTGCTGTTCCGGACGCGAGGTCTTTCCGGTAAGGAAACGTCCCTCCCGCGCCCAGCGCTCCTTGCTGCGCGTGAGCTTGGATGTCGGCGGTGGGGCGCGCTCGTCGGCCATATCTCACGCTATCATTGCTCGTGACGATGCGTCGCTACTCGTGGCGATGCATCGCCGATTGATGCTTGGTGTCGCGCATGGTCGTGTAAATAAGCAGCGAGAGACAGATGATACCGCTGAGATAATAATAAAACCAGTCTTCGTGGCCGAGACTCTTGAAATACAGCGCGATCGCCGGTGCGGTGCCACCGAATATCGACACCGTAACGGCATAGGGCAGACCGACGCCGAGCGCGCGGATCTTGGTCGGAAACAACTCGGCCTTCACGACGGCGTTGATTGAGGTATAGCCGGCGACGAAAATCCAGGCCGCGCAAATCAGCAGGAACGCCATAAACGGCGATTTGGTTTCCTTCAGCGTGGTCAGGATCGGGATCGTCGACAGGGTGCCGGCGATGCCGAAAAAGATCAGCAGCGGTTTGCGGCCGATCCGGTCCGACAGCGCGCCGTAAATCGGTTGCAGCAGCGTGGCGAAAATCAGCGTCCCGAAAATCACGAAGGTGGTCTGGTCTTCGGTGAGGCCGACCGACAATTTGACGAAGGTCTGCATATAGGTCGTGAAGGTATAGAAGGCGGCGGTACCGCCGGCGGTGAGACCGACCACCAACAACAGCTCGCGCGGATATTTCAGCAGGCCGCTGATCGAGCCGGTCGGCTTGGCGATCTTTTTCGCTGCCTCGAACGCCTCGGTCTCGTGCAGATTACGCCGCATCACTGCGGCGAAAATGGCAAGCATGGCGCCGATCACGAACGGTATCCGCCAGCCCCAGTCCTTCAATTCCTGCGGTGTCAAGAACACCTTTTGCAGCAGCAACAACACGATGATGGCGGTGAGCTGGCCGCCGATCAGGGTGACGTACTGAAAGCTCGAGTAGAAGCCGCGATGCTTGGCGTCGGCGACTTCGCTCAAATAGGTCGCGGAGGCACCATATTCTCCGCCGAGGCTCAAGCCCTCGATGACGCGCGCGAGCGCCAAGATCGCCGGCGCGGCGACGCCGATCGAGGCATAGGTCGGCGTGACCGCGATGATCAGCGAGCCGAAGCACATGCAGACCACCGACAGCGTCAGCGAGAGCCGCCGGCCGTAGCGATCGGCGATGTAACCGAACAGCCAGCCGCCCAGCGGGCGCATCAGGAACGTCGCGGCGAACAGCACGGCCGCGTTGAGCTGCTGCACCACCGGATCGCTCTGCGGAAAGAACGCCGGCGCGAAGTACAGGGCAAACGCGGTGTAGGCGTAGAAATCATACCATTCGACGAGATTGCCGACCGAGCCGATGAAGATCGCCTTGACCCGGCGTTCCACGTCGCGGATGTCGAGGCGGTCGTCAACGGCCGGGTTTACAGCGTGATCTGTCACGTTTGTTTCCTCGAAAGTTATGGGATGAAAAATCAGGACGAATAGCCTCAGGCCGCCTTTTCGAACAGCATCGGCAACTGCCGGGGTCCGCGCACCGTGCCCTCCGACCAGGTGACCTGACCAGCCGGATCGAGCCGGAAATCCGGAATGCGCTTCAGCCATTGCTCGATCGCGACCGACATTTCCATGCGGGCGAGGTTAGAGCCGATGCAGCGGTGAATGCCAAGTCCGAATGCCGCATGGCGGTTCTCCTTGCGGTCGATCACCACCTTGTCGGCATCGGGAAACACGGCGGGATCGCGGTTGGCGGCGGGAAACGACAACAGCACCATGTTGCCGGGCTTGACCGGGCAGCCGCTGATCACGGTCTCCTTCGTAACCTCGCGCGCCATCGTCACCGGCGAATAGGCGCGCAAGAATTCCTCGACCGCGATCGGCAACAACTCAGGCTCCGCGATCAGGCGGTTGCGATCTTCAGGCGTTTTCGCCAGATGCCATAGCGAAGCGCCGATCGCGCTCCAGCTGGTGTCGATGCCGGCGATGAGTATCAGCCGCAGCGAGCCCAGCACATGCATGTCGGACAGCGGCTGGCCGACGCCGTCCCGGGCGTTCATCAGCGTCGAAATCAGATCGTCGGTCGGGTGCTTGCGGCGCTGCTCGATCTGGGCGGCGAAATATCCGGTCATCTCGTGGACCGCCTGCGTCAGGATGCTCTCGTCCTTGATGCCGAGTTCAAGAATTTGGTGGATCCATCGGATGAAAAGCTCGCCATCCTGTTCCGGGATGCCAAGCATGTGGGCGATGGCGCGAACCGGAATATGCTTGCTGTAGTGCGCGGCGGCGTCGCATTTTCCGTCAGCGATGAATTGATCGATCAGTTCGTCACAGATCGCGCGAATCCGGGGTTCCAGCTTCTTCACGGCGTCGGGCGTGAACGGCGGCAGCAACAATTGCTTGGCGGGCTTGTGTTCCGGCGGATCGGAGGTGATCGGCGGCGCCGAGTTCGTGATCTCGGGCCGGGAGTCGCGTACGATGATACGGCGCGAGGAAAAATGTTCGGTATCGTAGGCGATCTGTTTCACCGCCTCATAGGTGGTCGGCAGGTAGCAGCCGAGGAAGCGCCTGGTGTGCACCACCGGGCATTCCGCCCGAAGTTCGTCCCAGATCGGAAACGGATTTTCAGTCCAGCGTGGATCGGTGTGGTCGAAATCGTGAACCCAATCCGTGACGGGAGCATGCTCAGACATCAGAGTAGTTCCTCTTCACCTGGCTTCGCGCGTTGAAAATTATTTTTGCATAAATGGGTTCGAAATTGTCGGGCGAGGCGTTTCACTCCTCGGTCACGTCGATCGCAATTTCCGGGCAATTGGCCTGGGCCAGCCACGCTTTTTCCTCGAGTCCTGCGGGCACCGAGCCATCGCCGACCTCGTGCGCATTGCCGAACTCGTCGAGTTCGAACAGTTCGGGCGCCAGCGATTTGCAGCGGGCGTGTCCCTGACATTTGTCCTGTTCGACGTGTATTTTCAGCTTTCCGGGCATCGCGGGTTCCCCCTGGTCCTTGCGCTTGTGATCGCGCATTTGTGTTCTCCGGGCGCAATTATAGCGGGGCACGCATTATTCACCAGCGCCCAACCCCGCTTTTCTCGCCGGATGCGGTGTCCGGTCAGTTGTATGGCCTTGGATCGATTCTGGGATCAATCGGCGTCGTGGCGCGCAGGCCCAGAATATCCTCCAATACCCTGGCGCCGGCGAGAAGTTGCGCCTCGCCGCGCGGCGCCGCCACCATTTGCAGTCCGACCGGCAGACCCGCCGCGGTGAACCCGCACGGCAACGACAGGGCCGGGCAACAGACCAGCGTAATGGCATAGACGATGCCGAGCCACTCGACATAACTGTCGAATTTCTTGCCGGCGCATTCGGCGACATAACGGTTCTCGATCGGAAACGGCGCGACAATGGTCGCCGGCGTCAGCAGCAAATCGTAGGTTTGGAAAAACTCCAGCGTGCGCGCGGTCATCGCGACGCGTTGCGCTTCGGCACGCCCGAGCTGCTCGACGGTGAGCTTGAGGCCTTGCTCGATGTTCCAGATCACTTCCGGCTTCAACTGATCGCGCCTGCTACGTAGCAGCGCCGCCTTGCTGATCGCGAAGTCGAACGCGCGCAGGACATGGAAACATTCATGGGCTTCGCGCAGGTCGGGATGGCCTTCTTCGACGATCGCTCCGGCTTCGGCGAAACGCGCGGCCGCCTTTCTTGTAATCGCGGCAACCTCGGGATCGACCGGGGTAATTCCAAGATCGGGCGAATAGGCGACGCGCTTTGGTCGTTTGCCGGAGCGCACGGCGGACAGGAACGACGTCGGCAGCAAGGGCAGCGACAGCGGGTCGGCCGGATGCTCGCCGCTCATGGCGTCCAGCAGCAGCGCCAGGTCCTCGACGTTACGCGCCATCGGCCCCTGGACACCCAGATTGCGATCGATCTTCGCGGTCGGCGTGTGCGCGACACGGCCGATGCTCGGCCGCATGCCGACAATGCCGCAAAAACTGGCGGGGTTGCGCAGCGAGCCGCCCATGTCGGAACCGTGGGCAAGCCATGCCATCCCGGTGGCGAGCGCGACTGCGGCGCCGCCTGAGGAACCGGCCGCGGAACGCGACAAATCCCAGGGGTTTAGCGTGGGGCCAAATACTTCGTTGAAAGTGTTGGCGCCGGCGCCGAATTCCGGTGTGTTCGACTTGGCGTAAATCAGTCCGCCATTATTTTCGAGATGTTCGACCAGAACATCGGAGCGCGCAGGGACGGTGTCTTTGTAAATCGGCGAGCCCTGCGTGGTCAGCACGCCCTCGACATTGGTGAGATCCTTGATCGGTATCGGCATTCCCGCGAGCAGGCCGCGATCGCCGACCGGCTTTTTCATCAGCGCCTTGGCGCGATCCCGGGCACGATCGAAGCACAGGGTAGGCAAGGCGTTCACCTGGCCGTCGACCTCGGCGATGCGTTGCTCCAGCACGTCGAGCAGATCGAGCGGGGTGACCTCGCCTGAATTGAGTTTGTCGATGATCGCGCACGCCGTCGCCTGCACTAGCTTTTGATCGGATGCCACTTACATCTCCCCCTCTGTTCCGCTGTCCGATGGCGGATTGTGTATCCCTGTAAAACATTTTCCGTCAAAGTGGAAACGAAGCAACGATTTGGAGATTTGGGGATGAGCACGCCGTTCGATGCGCCTGACTGGCGCGTCATGAGCCAGCAGGATCGAGACAACGGTCTCAACAACGGCGCTGCCGTGGCGGGAAGTGGCGACATCGTCGCCGGCTGGGACCGGCGTTCCGCCGAAATGCGCGCGCGGCATTCCGAGCATCTCGACCTCCGCTACGGCCCGCGCGAACGCAATCGCATCGACTTCTTCAAGGCGGCCGAGAAGGCGCCGACGCTGGTGTTCATTCATGGCGGCTATTGGCAGATGCGGGCCAAGGAGGCCTTTTCGCTATTTGCCGGCGGTCCCATGATGTTCGGCATCAACGTCGCCATGATCGGCTACACGCTCGCTCCCGAGGCGACGCTCGATGAGATCGTCGCCGAAATCAATGCTGGGATCGACTTTCTGGCCGAGCAATTGCCGGCGCGCGGCGGCGACGCGAACCGGATCGTCGTTTCCGGATGGTCCGCCGGCGGGCATCTCACGGCGATGGCGCTGTCGCACCCCAAGGTCAAAGGCGGCATCGGCATCAGCGGCATCTACGATCTTGAGCCGATCCGCCACAGCTATCTCAACGTCAAACTGGGGCTGGATGAGGCGATGTCTCATCGCAACTCGCCGATGATGCAGGCCGCCG
>Ga0210400_10003095_pt1 | contig 14870 bp, 9 predicted proteins | sample IncBWH26MmetaG_FD_155456 | JGI IMG/M metagenome (GOLD analysis project Ga0210400, IMG submission 155456) | Forest soil microbial communities from Barre Woods Harvard Forest LTER site, Petersham, Massachusetts, United States - Inc-BW-H-26-M | ecosystem: Environmental > Terrestrial > Soil >... | reverse complement strand
ATGCGCGGATCGCCCGAACTGGTGATCTGCCCGAAGCTGGCGAGCGAGCTGATGCTGGCGCCCGGAGTGGTCGGGCGGTAGTGGTTCAGCAAGTTAAACGCCTCCGCGCGAACCTCCACTCTCTGTTTCTCGCGGACCGTGAACGATCTCACCAGGCTCATGTCGAACTGAAACGTTCCTGGCCCGAGAATATTGGCCGACCCCAGGTTCCCAAACGTCCCCGTTAAGGGCGACGAGAACGTCGACGGGCTGATCCACGGCACGCAGAAAAGCGTTGTCGCGGGGCACGTGGCGTTGGCGTAGGGATTTCCGCCATTGAAGTTGGCGCGCTGGGCGCTGGCATTCCCGTTGAGCGCGGCGTCCACACCGGCTGCCACAGTGATAAAGCTACCGGATTGAATTCGCATGATTTCCGAAAACTTCCAGTCGGAAGCCAGGGCTCGGACCCACTTGTCGGAAAATCTGGGCGCTTCTTGTAGCGCCGAGAAGTTGGCATTGTGCCGGTGGTCGATCCCCACGCAATTTCCCCGGTCTGCGTTCCGGTTCGCGGGATTGCCGTAGCCGGTGCCGTCCAGCTCCGAGCTGAATGGCCCTGAAATGCAATGCGAGAGAGTGTAGTTTGCCAACACGCTGAAGTGACTCGCTACGCGGTGCTGCGCGGATATGAGCAAAGCGTTATAGCTGGCCGTCGATCCATCGTCGAGCTGGTGGACGGTACTGAAGTATTGTCCTTGCGCGGGATTCGCCAAGTACAAGATCCGCCGCTGGTTTTGGTTGGCAGTGGTCGCTCCCGGTCCATAGACGGCGGCGTTGAGAGGTTGTTCAGCCCATAGGTGGATGGTGCTGTTCCCAAGATAGCTGGCGGAAAACAGCCAGTTCGTGCCGATCTGTTTCTGCACGCTCAGATTCCACTGCTGAAGGTAGGGAACATGGAGGTTCAGCGGGTACGAGGTGTAGCTGCCAAAGGTTGGGAAGGTGGCATTTTTGCCCAGATTGAGCGGGAACGGGTCGCCGCCGGCATAGTTGGCCCACGGATCCGCCAGCGCAACATTAGTCAATGCAATCAAAGATGCCCAGGGCGGGGCCTGCGAGAAACCATACGCGAACAATGTGTGCGGCATGTCATACAGGATTCCCCAGGACAACCGTACCGTCATGCGTCCGTTTCCTTGCGGGTCCCAAACCACGCCCAGCCGGGGTGCGAAGTCATTCAATTTGGTGTTTGACGGCCGTCCGTTGGTGTTGAAGCCGGCATCGCCGGGGAACAGGACGCCGGCAGGAGCATTGGGATAAACGCTGGAGTGTACGTTTTGATCGAACAGCCCGCGATCGAAATGCATCACGTAGCCGAGCGGCATGGAACCGCCGATGTAAGGTTCCCATCGCAGCCCGTAGTTCAGGGTCAGATGCGGCGTGAGCTTCCAATTGTCCTGCGCATACAGGCCCACATTGTGATAACGCTCATACGCATATTGAACTCCCCCTTGTTGAAACGTGGCGGTCCGGCCGAGCAGGAAATCCGCCATGCCCAAACCCGTTCCACCGTTGAGACCCGTGGCCTGCCCGTTGAAGTTGATCACGCCGTCTCCATTGAGAGGACCGTACACATATTGAACCTGCCGGATCCAGCTTCCCCCGAACGCAAACTGGTGTTTGCCTCTGATGATGGTGAAATCGTCGGCAAGCTGGAAGGCCGTAGTGGGATCGAAGGCCGGATAGGAAGTGATCGCGGCGCTCGTTGGCCCGCCGGTCATCGATAGCACGATATGCCCGGGCACCAGAGTGTGCATCTTGATGCCGAGACTCGGCCCGTCAAAGGTAGGCGTCTGGAATTTAGTCACCGCTGACCGGTTGAAGGTCGCTCGAAAAGCATTGATCATGGTGGGGCTGATCACCCAGGTGTGGCCGAACACAGCCGAGTTCACCAGATCGTCCGCCCCGGAGGAGGTCATGGATAGCGGGTTCACTCCGTCGTAGGGAGTCGGCTGCAGGGAGTGGCTGACGAAGTAGCGCAGGAAAACCGACTGCTTGGAGTTGATTTGGTAGTCGCCTTTTGCGAGTCCCATGTGCTCATCCTGGGCGGACTTGACCGAATAGGCTTCCTTCCCGCAGGCTCCATCGGCCGGCACCGGGTAGAACTTCAGCATGTTGAGCGCGGGCTTGCTGAATGAGGAAACCGGAATCTGGTTTCCGACAAAAGGCAGTCTACCCGCGCTGGTCGGCGAACTGGCAGGATCGTACAGTTGGATCGGCTTCGACGACTGGCAGGTGGTCGACGCAATGGTGCTGAAATCGCCGTTTTGGACCATCTGTGCCGTCGGCACGGTGCCGCTTTGCGCCGTCGGATTCGAGCGAATGATAGTGCCTTGATAGCCGATGAAGAAGAACAGCTTGTCTTTAATAATCGGGGCGCCGAGCGTCCCGCCAAATTGATTGCGCTTCAGCGAATCGCGAGTCGTTTGGAAGAAATTCCGCGCGTTGAATTTATAGTTCCGGACGAACTCAAACAGGTCGCCATGATACTCGTTGGTGCCGGATTTGGTGATTGCGTTGATCGCGCCCGCCGAGTGCTGCCCGTACTGAGCGGCAAGTGCGCTGGTCTCGACCTTGAACTCCTGCAGGGCGTCGGGAAACGGGAGCGGGAGCGCCAGGTTGTTGAACGGGTCGTTGTGCGTTCCGCCGTCCAGCGTATAAGTCGCGCCGGTTGCCATGCCGCCGGCAATGCTGATGGGCGCCTCGTTCGGATAGTTTTTCGCCGAGACCAAGTCAGCGGGAGGAGCCAGCGCAGCCGCACCAACCATATAGACCAGGTCCGTCGGATTCCGCCCGTTGAGCGGCAGATCCACCATACGGTTCGAATCGATCACCTGGCCGACGCTGGTGGCGTGGACCTCGACCATGGTCGTGGCCGCCTCCACCACCACCTGCTCGGAGACCGCGCCGATCTTCAAGGCGACATTGAGCTCTGGGTTCGTGTTCACCTGCAGCACGATGCCGGTCTGCACAAAGGTGCTGAAGCCTTGCTTGCTGGCCTCCATTTTGTACGGTCCGCTCGGCAGGCTCAATAACGAATACCTGCCGTCCGCGCCGCTCGTGGCGATCCGGACGAGTCCGGTGTCAGTCTGCGTGAGCTTGATCTGCGCGTCCGGTACCGTCGCGCCGGTCGGATCGACCACCGTGCCGGTAATCTGGGACGTCGCGGCCGACTGCGCCCACACTCCGGCGCAACCAACTAAAAGAAGCACACATCGGGCGGCAAAACAAGACTTCATGGTCCCCCCTCTCAGCAATGCGAAAACTGGGGAACAGTATGTCAGCGGGGATTTTCGAAGTCAAGGCGCAAGCGGAGCTGGCCAAGATAAGTCGGGTTATTTGCCCACCATGTGCGCCACGTCCTTTTCGTTTTCGACGCAGACGTACTCGAGAATATCCGTGTCCAGCACGATGCTTTGATTCAGCTTGACGGTCCACGGTTTGGTGTACGCCTTCAGGTCCTCCACCGTCACCTCGACTTCCAGATTCCCGAAGCTCAACCGCCGGAAGCGCTCGGTTATTTTGGCCGCTTCTGTCAGCGGGCTGCCGTTGTAATCGGCCCACAGGTTATCGCGAAAGCCGATGGTCTCGACCACCAAGGTCTCGCCTTCCCACTTTCCGGACGAGTATCCGTTCCAGGACGGGTTCGGATCGCTAGGCAGCGGCCGGTTATCGGTAAAGATTTGCCGGTATTCCATGTCGCGTTCATGCAGAATCGCGACGAATCCAGGAGTTTGCACGATCCTCCGTATCATCGGATGCGTCTGCATTTGGAGGATGCCTAGCGGCAGACACTTCACGTCGGGATTGCTTCTGCTGAAATCCGCCATCCGCTTGTTCCGGACTTCCGCGGCCCAGGGCTGATACGGAAGGCCGCCTGGAATTCCCAGGCCGATGTCCCAGAACTGGGTCGCACGCTGGGCTTGGCCCTCCAGGCTTTCCGGCCCCCGGTTCCGGCTGACCGGTTGCCAGATTCCGGACAGATCCGGTTTGCCGTAGGCGGTCCGCGGCGCGGGCGCCGCCAGATTCGGCTTGCCGTCCTTCGTCTTGGGAACATCCGCAGTGGGATAGTGGAGCCACTGCGCGGAAAGCGCAGCTGGAACTATTAAAAGAAGCAAGGCTCTCATTTCATTTCGCGGGTGACGGAGCCGGTCCTGCAAGTGGGGGCTGAGGTCCGATCACAGTCGTGAGCGCCTGGTACGCGCACTCCTCATCCCGATTCCCCCCGCCGACGCCGATCGCTCCGATCATCTGGCCATCGACGATGATGGGCAACCCGCCCGATGTCGGAAACACCGGCAGTTTATCCCATCGCAGCTGAAGCGACACATTATTCGCGACCTGATTCGCCCGCGCATGCGTCGAATCGCGCGTGTAGAGGACGCTCTGCGCTTTGAGCAGCGCCGTCTCGGTGTTGATCGGAACTTGGCCGTCCATGCGATGCGCGTGCACGATCTGCCCCGTCGGGCTGAGGATGAATACGCTGACGGCCATGTTGTTCTTGGTGGCGAAATCGATGCAGGCTTGCGTGATCTTCGCCGCCGTGTCGGCCGAGATCTCGTTCTTGATCAGCGTCTTCTTCGCCGCCTCGTCCGAGATGACGAACTTATTGATGTTCTGAGCGGACGCCACGCCGGCGATGGCCGCCAGCGCAATCGCTATGTATGTTTTCATGTTGTCTCCTGTTATTTCACCGGCACGAATCTCTGGACCCGCTCGCCCGAGAAAACCTCGCCCGTGTAGATGTTGCCCTTGGAGTCCACGGCGATCATGTGCAGCCCGTAGAACTGGCCTCCGTTTTCACCCATGCCACCCATCTGGCCCACCACCTTGCCGTCCTCGCGGTTTAGGAACCAGATGTGGTTATTCGTGAGATCGGAAATGTACAGGAACCGCTGCTGCTTGTCCGGCGAGAACATCACGCCCCCGGCCGAGCCGCCCACGCCCGTCATGGGCGCCAGGATAAATTCCTTCAAGAACTTACCCTGCTTGGTGGTGACATGGATGCGGTTCGCATTCCGATCCGCCGCGTAGACTAACCCGTCGTTGGATATGTTCAGCGTGAGGTGGCCCCGGAACTCCTTGGGCATTGGCCCGCCGGGAGTATACGCGCGGTCCGCATCATTGGTGCTTATTTCCGATAGCGCGTGTCCATACGCACCCCAGCCTCGCTTGAACTTCAACGTATCCAGGTCGAACACCATCACGCGTCCGCCCAGGTAATTGTCGGCGGCATAAAGTTCGCGAGCCGGTTCGTCGAGCCGTATCTCTTCGAGTCCCCCCACGATCATCGGCGTCGTCGGGGGATACTTCGCGCGGAACGCCGCGATCGCCGCCTCGCGAGCCGCTGCGGCAGAAGGATTGGGCTGACCGCGCCCACCGGCGGGCGTGAGGAATCCGGCGACGGGCCCTGCGCTGCCCCGGCCTGGAATGTGCGTGGGAAGAACTGGCTCGGCCGCGCCCGCCGTTCCACCGGTCTCCGTCTCGGGTGCGCGAGGCGTCGCGCCGACCACCTTACCGGTTTTCGGATCATACTTCCGGACCGTGTTCTGTCCGATGTAGACGAACCCCTTGCTGTCCACCGCCATGCCGTGCCCCTGCGGCGCATCGAAGGAACCGATGACGTTTCCGTTCTTGTCGATGTGGATCATCGCGGGAGGCCGGACGCAGCAATCGGCCAGCGGAGGAGTCAGCTCCGCCTCAAGCTCGATATCGGTCAGATCGTTCGGACGATCCAGCACCCACACGTTGTCATCTTTATCTACCGCCAGCCCAGTGACGCCTCCCAGCTTCCACTTATTCGGCAGAGGTTTGGGCCAGTCCGGATCGAACTTGAACTTTGGCGCGGTTTTTAGTGAGGTCGGTTCCTGCGCGCCTAGCGCGGCACACAAGACCACCATCCACATAATTCCCGGTTTCATATCAGGAGAATTACATCATCCGGCGCGGCCGAAAGCAATCGCAGCCGCTTCAAGTCATCTCTCGGTGACTGCCTTCAGATTGGCGAGGCCCGTCTCAAAGTCTTTGCCCAGCATCTTGTCCATATTTACGAAGACGTGCATCACTTTCATCATGAAAGGCGTGGGGCCGTGCATCGACCAGGTAATCTCGGTCGAGTCCCCCCTTGGCGACATCGTGAATTCCGAAGTGTTGTGTCCTTCAAAAGGCTTGAGGAAATCCAGCTTTATCGTGATCTTGTTGGGAACCGACGAATCGACAATCTCCATCCGGCCCTTACCTGCCTTGCTATTCCCCTCCCACTCGTAAATCGCGCCCTTGCCGCTGGCCGCGCCACTGAAGGTCTTCTTCATGCTCAGATCGAGCTTCTCGTAAGGCGACCAGGCTGCCCAATTGTGGAAATCGTTGATAGAGGGGAAGACTTTTCCCGGAGCCGCCTTGACTGTTGCCGTGCGCTGGATGATAAACGTATCCGGCTTGGAAGCAGCCAGCAGGAGAACAACGATGAGAACAACTGCGATAACGGCCCCAACTGCAATTGCGATCATTACGAACATGGATCTCTTCCCCTCTAGGATTCAGGAACGAGTTTAACCAAGTCCATAGCCACCGTCTGCGACAAAAGTATTGACATGTGACCAATAGGTCACGTATTATAGGGGTGGATGAGCCGTGTAGAAGATGTGTTCAGAGCCCTCGCGGACCCCACACGTCGAAGCCTGCTCGACGAGCTGTTCAAAAAGGACGGACAGACCTTGAGCGCACTCGAGGAGCGGCTGCCAATGACCCGCTTCGGCGTCATGAAACACCTGAAGTTGCTCGAGGCGGCTGGTCTCGTCGTGACCAAAAAGCGCGGGCGCGAGAAGCTGCACTTTCTGAACGCCATCCCGATCCGGCTCATCCACGACCGCTGGGTGAGCAAATACACCGAGCCGTGGGTCGCGACTCTGAGCGAACTCAAAAACAGAATGGAGAACAAGACGATGGAAAAAGTATTCGAGATTTACATCAAGACAACGCCCGAACGCCTGTGGAAGGCGATCACCGATACCGAGATGCGGCGCATGTACACCTTCGGAGCCGTGGTCACCTCGGACTGGACACCGGGCTCCCGCTATGAGGGCGTCGGCGGGCGCGCGCCGATCTTCGAGGGCGAGAATCTGGAGGTCGATCCGCCGCGCCGGCTCGTCCAGAGCTTCAGGGCGCTATGGGGCGAGGATGTGAAGAGCGAAGGGACCTCGCGCGTGACCTATGAGATCACACCGATCGGCGATTCATGCCGCCTGGTGGTCACCCACGATCAACTGCGCCAGGACGCCAACGGTCAGCTCTACGGTGGCTGGCCGATGATCCTCTCCGGTCTCAAGACGCTGCTGGAGACGGGTGAGATGCTCACCACCCCCGGATCGGAGCGCTTTTCCGAACGCACGCTGGCTTGAAGTTAGCGCCACTCGGCTCGCGAACTCAACTCGCGAACTCAACTCGCGAACTCAGAACGATATGCCCACCAGGAATTCGCCCTGATTCTCGTTGGACGCGACGGACACCAAGGTGCTCACGCTCGGCTTGGTGTCCGATCCCCAACGGGTGTACCGGAGCTCAGGTGCGATCCGGAGCCTGGAGAGCTTAAGCTCCAGCCCCAGCCCGGCGGTGAACCCTTTGCTGGAGACAAAACTGAGGTCTGATCCCACCACGCGGAAGCTCGGCCCAGCGTCGACATAGGGTTTGACCAGCGGGACGATCGGCAATCGAACCTTTCCCAAAATCGGGAACTCCCACGAACTGACGTTTGTTGAGGTGCGAAAGACGGTCGGCTGCGGCACGATCTGGTTTGTGGTGGTTAGATTCAGAGGCCGGTACAACGCGTCCGCCTCGACGGAAAGGCCGAGCGGCAAATGCAGTTCGACCATCGGCCCGATGATGTATTGATTCGAATCCGAAAAACTTCGGCTGATCGTGTCCACTCCGTGCGTTGTCAAGTCTGAAAGCGCGCCGGTGAAAGGCACACCCCCGCGGACACCCACCGAAAAGCTCTGGCCAAAGACACTTGTTAGTAGAAAAAGCAAGACCCCGATGATTCTCATAGTTAGAGGGATGCACGAAAGCGTTATCGCGTTTCGCCGCGAAGCTTTTTTAACTAAACTTACGCGAGCCGGTTGTGGGATTCGTGGGAGTACCCAGCACGATATTGGATCGAAGAAGGCACACTTAAAGAACGACAATGTCGATTTCATCGGCGAGTTGGTTCAGTTAGTTCGCGACCACTGACTGTCTAGTTTTTCATGGCAGCGGCCATGTATCGCTCGGCGAGCTATACTGCATCGGAAGGTTAAAATGGGCTTCTTTTTCCGGCGGAGTGCACACATTGGGCCGTTTCGCCTGAATTTTTCCAAATCGGGCATTGGCGCTTCCGTTGGCGTGAAAGGTGCTCGGCTCACAATGACGCCGCGGGGCACGACCTATATTACGGTTGGTGGGCACGGTTTCTATTATCGCGAGACGCTTTCAAATGGCAAACGCGTTCCAGCTAGCGCGCCCGCAATACCAATTCCACCGAGTGCCACCCGTTCATCCGATGAGATCGTTACGGCGGACGTTGCCGACCTAGTGGATAGTTCTAGTGAGACGTTGATCCAACGGCTGAATGAGCGGGCCAGAATGTTCAATCCGGCCTGGATATTGTACGCGACCGGTCTCGCAATATGCCTCTACGCCTTAGTTATGTTTTCAGGGACTTCCGACATCTACTTACCGGACGTGACGTCGCCATTGAGCACCGAGCGAAAAAGCAATACCGTGGACGAGTATTCTACCTTCGTAAACTATTTCGGCTATCCGAATTCGGTTCTCGCCACCGAGCAGGCCTCGATCGTTCCCGTCCGGACAGCGCACTACAGTTATGCGCACGTGAAAGTTGTCTTCGTTCCCAATGGATGTGTCGGAGCATACGATGAAGCCGTGCGAACTCTTGCCGAGAGATCGCGGTATCCCGCTTTGGCGAAACAGGGGAAGAGTTCGACAAGATGTGTCACACCGGCCAACGGCGGATGGACCATCGTTGGGTACCTCGACCCTGCTGATAACAGGGCCCTTTCAATAGAGACCGCAAGGCCTCGATTGAATAGCATCACCGTTAAGCAAACGACGCCTCCCATTGTGGAGGTTGAAAGTGTACCGGTTAGCAAACAGAAGCCAAACCCGCGAACTCTCCCGAAAAACAAACTCCAACCGAAACCTGATGCACCGTCCGATAAACAGACTTGGGCCTTGCGCGATCCGGGTGAGAAACAGAACGGTCAGTCTGCGGACGCGTGGGCACGGTACTCACAGTCTGCGCTTCTATTGAGCGGGCTTGGGCTGTTCGTTGTGGGCATCGTCGTACACAGGAATAATACTGAGAACCGGACGTCCCGGCTGTTCTATGAATTAGATGAAACAGAACAGCGGAAGTACGGCATCGTACAAGAGGCGTTGGCGCATCTGGGCAAGTCGAATCGAACGTGGCGGATTGAAGCGAAATCGGCAACATCAGACTGGAAGCGCAACGCCGGAGCGTCTTCCTTGGTGCGACGCGTTCCGATCAACGTTAGCCCTTCAAATCCTCCCCGGGTAGAGATGAATCTTACCGTTCCCTGTATCAACGTTGGCTCGGTGAAAGTATTTTTCCTTCCGGATGTAGTTCTGTACTTAGAGCGCGGAACCTATGGCGGGATAGCCTATGATGACTTGCGGGTTGAACACCGCGTTAGCAGATTCATCGAAGATGAAAACGTCCCAGCCGATGCCACCGTTGTCGACCGGACTTGGCGTTACGTCAACAAAAGCGGCGGCCCCGATAGACGGTTCAACAATAACGTTCAACTGCCCGTAGTGCAATATGGGGCTTTGATTCTGATGTCCTCCCGAGGCCTGAATATTCACCTGAACACATCTAACGCACAAGAGAGCCTTGCTTTTGCGAATTGCTGGCGCACCCTCCGTGATCACATTGGAAAAGTGGAAGGGCAACAATCCACGAGTTCCCGGAGACCCGACGTGTTGGGTTCGGATGAAGGGGCCCTTAAGATGCTTGGCTTGAATGCCAATGCCTCCACGGGCGAGATTTCAGCCGCATATCGTCATTTGGCGCAAATGTATCACCCGGACAAAGTGGCGGGGCTAGCACCTGAATTCCAGATGCTTGCCGATAAGCGAATGAAGGAGATTAATGCTGCGTATGAAGCTCTCAAACAACGGCCACAAACCGCAGGACCAGTTCAGCAGAATGCGCCGCCCACTCAAGCAACAATTCAGAAGATATTCGCCGGAGAATCGGAGAAGGCCAGGACGCTGGCACAGGAACACGGACCGAGTTGGGAGTATTTGCTAACCGAAGAGCTGTTGAGATCGAAACTGGCGACTGTGCAGAAGCAATTCGACTCGTTCGACGAAGCCGTCTCTCACGCCACCAAGAGGAGTTTTACTGGTACGGAATATGTAGATTGGTTGCATAAGAAGTTTGAAGACTATAACTCCACGGTTCGCCAACTTGGACAATCTGTGGAAATGGACTTGCCAACTGCGTGGGGGAAGCCTGGGGAATCGGGCGACGCGATTAAGATTTTCGAAGCTGTTGCAACCATCGCTGAGCACTGTCAAGTCCTATTCAGGTGGGAGCTGGAAGTTTCAGCCGCCGACCCACCTAACAATCTTAGGCGGCTCGGAACTGCGCTGCGCGGTATTGGAGCCAGAATTCTTTCTGAGGTATGTCGGTTGCCAGACGAGCTTGACAACGCTGTTCGTAGTGTGGGCATGGGAAGACATCAGGTTCGGATCAACCTGAATTTCGCGGGTTCACCACAGATGGCTGCATGCCTCAAGGAAATTGAGAACATAAAGGCCCATCCTGACTGGCTAACCTGAACAGTTAATGTCATGTCCGTCGCGACTAGACGAAGGCAGCAAGTGAATAGCCTGACTAGCCAGTCCCCGCATTTCCTCAGGAATGAGTTTGTAGTCCAGTAAATGGAGACTCCAGTCGAGGGGGACAGTTTTGATAAGCTCTATCTCCTATCCCAGGCGCGGGTTGTGACCTTCCCAACTTTGGAGTAGACTTCGCGTAAGTCGTCGCGCACAACGCGGGGCTCGGCCCGGATTATGTGGGTCGTCATGGTTCTCGAATCCTGGGCGTCGTGAACGGAGGGCTTATGAAACGCACCGTGCGGACCGATGATGGAGTGGACATCGAATACCAAGTCCATGGCTCCGGCTCACGCACGCTGTTTTTTCAGCATGGCTGGGGCAACGCGGCGGATTTTTGGGATCACATTCTTAATGAGCACTTGGACCTGACGGGCTTGCGATGCATAGCAGCCACCTATCGCGGCCACGGACAATCCGGCAAGGCGGCCAGCGGATACACGCATGAGCGCTTTGCTCGCGATATGTTCGCAGTGGCCGACGCAGCCAGGGCCGACCGATTCGTCTTGGTCGGGTTCAGCATGGCCGCCAAATTCTGCCGTTACATGGCTTACCTCGAACCCGGCCGCGTGGAGGCCCAGGTGTTGATCGCATCTCCTGGTCCGGAACCGCTGGGCGTGCCCCGGGGGGCGTTTGCGCCTTGGGTTGAGGCCGCTCCGGACCCGCGGCGATTCCGTCCGATCCTGAATCAGTTCATCACGCAGCCTGTCCGGGAGGATCTGCTGGACCGGTACTGTGCCAGCGTGGCAAGTGCCTCGCGAGCTGCGCTCGAAGGGACAATCGATATGTTCTATGAGTCGATCGTCGATGAGGTAAGCGGCGTGCGCGTGCCGACGCTGGTCCTCGCCGGAGCTGGCGATCCGATTCTCACGCCGGATTATGTCAGACATTCCGTGGTTGAATCCATCCCGGGGGCGCGCCTGTTAATACTTCCCTGCGGGCACGAGGTGCCGATCGAGATGCCGGAGGAAACTGCCTGGCTCCTGCAAGCGTTCGTCGCTGGCTTGCAGGGGCACGCGGCGGAGGCAGGAACAGCTTAGACCACGTGGTCCTCCAAAGCCGTGCAGGTTGTGACCTTCCCGGCTTTTGGAGTAGACTTCGCATGATGCGTGCTCCACACCGTATAGTACTGATCCTCGGAAGCATCGCTCTTGTGCATGGGCAGGCGCTGACGGGGCTCGTTCGCTCCGCCGAAGAAGGCCCCATGGAAGGCGTGCTGGTGAGCGCCCAGCGTGTGAATACGCCGGTCACCATCACGGTAGTCACCGACGCTGCCGGACGATATAGTTTCCCTCGCACCCGCCTCGACCCGGGTCGCTACACGATCCATGTCCGTGCAACGGGATTCGACCTGGAGGATCCTGGACCCATCGACATCGCCGCAGGCAAGACCGCCTCCGCCGACCTGAAGCTCGCCACAGCCAAGGACCTCGCCTCGCAGCTCTCCAACGCCGAATGGCTGCTCAGCATGCCGGGCCCTGACGACCAGAAGGGCTTCCTGCTGAACTGCGTGAATTGTCACCGGCTGGATTTCATCACGCGCTCGCGCCATACTTCCGCGGAATTCATCCAGGTGATGGAGAGGATGAGCACGTATGCCAACCAGTCGACGCCCTTGAAACCACAGCATCGCAAGGCAGAACGCTTGCTCGAAGATCGCGGCGAGAGCCGCCGCTTGGCTCGCGAACGCCAAGCCGAGTACATGAGCACGGTGAACCTACGCCCGGGCTCGGCTAAACCTGCTACCTGGAATTACGATTTGAAAACGTTGCCGCGGCCGAAAGGCAAGGGCACCCAGGTCATCATCACCGAATATGATCTGCCCCGCAAAACCATCCAGCCGCACGACGTAATTGTCGATTCCGCCGGCATGGTCTGGTACTCCAACTTTGGCGAGCAGGAGATCGGAAAGTTCGATCCCAAGACGGCCAAGCTGACCGAATTCTCGATCCCGGTCACCAAGCCCGGCTGGCCTCTGGGCGAACTGGGATTGCGCGCGGACCGCCAGGGCAATCTGTGGTTCGGCGTGAGCTTTCAGGCCACTGTCGCGAAGTTCGATCCGAAGACGGAACGCTTCCAGTTGTTCCCGCTCACCGGCGAGTTCAACAAAGACATGTCACAGGTGAACATGGCGTCTCCGCAAAGCAGTCACGTGGACGGCAAGGTGTGGCTGCAGAATAACGGATTCGCAATGATTCATCGCCTCGACCCGGCCACCGGCAAATTCGAGGATTTCGCTCCGTTCAAGGACGCCAAGGAAGGCGAAAACCACAACATCTACGATGTGATCCCGGATTCGCATAACAACGCCTGGTTCACAGACTTTTACGCGGAGCACATCGGCCGGATCGACGCCAAGACTGGAGCGATCAAGCTTTGGCCGACGCCGACGCATGGCTCAGCTCCGCGCCGCGCCCAGATGGATGCCGAAGACCGCTTGTGGATCGGCGAATACCGCGGCAACCGGATCGCCATGCTTGACACCAAGATGCCCGAGACCGAGACCGGGCGCTGGAAGGAGTGGGAAGCTCCGACTCCCTTCAGCGCGCCTTACGATGTGACTCTTGACCGGCAGGGTTATGCTTGGACTGGGTCCATGAGTTCGGATCGCGTCTTGCGGCTGGACCCGAAATCGGGGGAGTTCACCGAGTATCTGATGCCGCGCTTCACGAATATTCGCAGAGTGTTTGTGGATAATTCCGGACCGAAGCCGGTATTATGGATCGGCAATAACCACGGAGCATCCATATTAAAGGTGGAACCACTCGATGAATAAGATTCGCTTGATACCTCTTCTATTTGGACTCGTGCTGCAGGCCCAGAATAAAGGTGGCCAAGAAATGTTTGGCCAGTATGAGATTGTGAAGGGATGGCCGAAAGACATCAGCACGCTGCCCGGCAACGATAAGTGGACCTACGGCGCCGGTCAGAGTGTCTATGCCGAGAGCCCTAATCGCATCTTCATGCTCTACCGCGGAGAGCTGCCCAAGATCCCGCGGCCTCGATCCAAGATGCTGACCGATATGGGTCCCAGTATTCAATTCCCCATCGGCCGATTACCCTGGCGCGACGCAACCACTGCTTCATTGCCCGGAGGCGGAGCAAGCGGGGCCATTCCAGGCGCACCCACCGATGGCTGGTCGGGAACGCTCGGCGTTGACGCGAAATGGGAGAACTGCATCGTGATCGCGGACGCGAACGGCAACATCGTCGAGCGCTGGACGCAGTGGGACAAGATCCTGCAGCGCCCGCACTTCGTTGCCATCAATCCCTACGATCCGGACAAACATGTGTGGATCGTGGACGATCACATGGGTGTCATTTATAAGTTCTCGCACGACGGGAAGGATCTCGTTCAGACCATCGGCACACCCAAAGTGACCGGCGCCGACGGGACTCATTTCAATCGCCCGACGTTCCTGGCGTGGCTGCCTGACAGCACCATGTTTGTGGCCGATGGATACAACGGAACGCGCGTCGCGAAGTTCGACAAGAACGGAAAGTTCCTACTGGATTGGGGAAAGTCCGGGACTCCTCCCAATGAGAAGCGACCCGGGTATATGAACAACGTGCACGGCATCGCGGTGGATCCGCAGACCCGCCGCGTCTTCGTGAACGATCGCGGCAACAAGCGCATTCAGGTGTTCGACGAAAGCGGAAAGTATCTCAACGAGTGGAGCATGGGCGAGGACCCGTCGGACATCCATCTGCTGTACATCGGCGCGGACCGGACGCTGTGGGCCGCCGATCGCGGGACATCGAAGATGCTGAAGTACGATCTCGATGGAAAGTTCCTGTACTCATGGGGCATCTGGGGCGACTTCGCCGGCGGCTTCTGGGGCGTGCACGGCTTCAGCGTGGATCAGGAAGGCAACTTCTACGTGGCCGAAGTGGATAACGGCCGCGCGCAGAAGTTCACG
>Ga0210400_10003094_pt1 | contig 14870 bp, 15 predicted proteins | sample IncBWH26MmetaG_FD_155456 | JGI IMG/M metagenome (GOLD analysis project Ga0210400, IMG submission 155456) | Forest soil microbial communities from Barre Woods Harvard Forest LTER site, Petersham, Massachusetts, United States - Inc-BW-H-26-M | ecosystem: Environmental > Terrestrial > Soil >... | reverse complement strand
CAATTCCTTTAAGAGTTCCATCTTGTCACCAGCGACACGATCATTACCAGCCACCAGAAGCACCTCCGCCGCCCGAGCTTCCACCGCCGAAGCCGCCAAATCCCCCGCCGCCGCCACCACCCCCGAATCCACCCCCGAATCCGCCACCGCCCCAGTCTCCCCGGCGTCCACCCATCATGTTCCCGAGAAGCATGCCGGTAAGAAAGCCGCCCATCCCACTGCCGCCGCCCGGTCCGCCTCGTCCGCTAATCGCGCGGATGAAGACAATCAGAAGAACGAAAGCGAAAATAATACCGATCAATCCGCCACCACTGCCGCCGGAATCTCTGGGACCCGTTTGCGGACGCGGCTGGCCTTCGATGGTGACGCCCTTGGCTTCGGCGATGCGCTGCCCGAACTGCTGCGCCGCGGCCAGCAGCGCTCCGCCATAGTTGCCCTGCCGCAGGATCGGCCGGATCCCGCGCAGCACGCCCCCGGCATAACCATCTGGAACGATGGGTTCCAGCCCGTAGCCGACCTCCACGCGATTCTTGTGATCCTTGATCGCCAGCAACACCAGCAGGCCTTCGTTGGTACCTTTTTTGCCGATTCCCCACTGGGTGAAAAGCCGGTTGGCGACGTCCTCCACCGGGTCGTCTTCGAGCGAATCCACCGTGACGATGGCGAATTGCGCCCCGGTGGCGCGCTCCACATTGCCGCAATAGGCTTCCAGCGCCGCCGCGGACCGCGCATCGATGGCGTGAGCAAAATCATTCACGTAACCCGACGGCTTGAGTTTGGAGGTATCCAGCGCGACGGCGAGAGCGCAGAAGAAGATCGCCAGCGCCGCCACCCTGCGGAAACGCTGCATAGAGAATGACGTTATCGTGTCAGGTCCTCGCGGCGCAAGCGGAAGCCTTCCAGACGTCCGAGCATGGCCACTGCCATATGCCGTGGATCAAAGAATTGTCGCGCCAGAGCCTGGACCTCGGCGGCGGTCACCCGCTCGATTCGCTCCAGCATTTCGTCCAGCGAAAAGAACCGCTTGAAGTACAGCTCCTGCCGCGCCAGATTGCCCATGCGGCTACTGGTGCTCTCCATGCCCAGAACGGTCGAGCCCTTGAGGTGATCCTTGGCCCGGCGCAGCTCTTCCTCACTGACTCTCGTCGAAGCCACTTCGTTCAGCTCGTGAACGATCGAGTTGATCACCCTCCGGGCGGAACGAATGGATGTGCCGGCGTAGACCAGCATGCAGCCGGCATCGTGATACATGGACAGCTCGGAGAAAATCGCGTACACCAGTCCCTGTTTTTCGCGGATGTTCTGGAACAGGCGGGAGCTCATGCCTCCACCCAGAATTGCGTTCAGGATGTAACAGGCAAAGCGCGATTCGTGCGGCATCGGAATGGATGGGACACCGATATAAAGATGAACCTGTTCCAGCGAATTCTTGTTGCAGAACACCAGCGGTGCATGGGGGCGCGGCTTGCTTTGCTTGGATCGAAACGGCCGCGGCTTGAGATCGCCCAGATGATCGCCCACCAGCCGGACCATCTGCTTGTGGCTCAGATTCCCGGCCGCCGTCACCAGGATGTTCGAGGGCGCGTAGAAATGCCGGTAGTAACGGTGGATCATGTCGCGGTCGAAACTGCGGATGGTTTGCTTGGTCCCCAGAATCGACCGTCCCAGTGCGTGCCCTTTCCAGAAGCGGCTGGAGAAGAGTTCGTGGATCTGGTACTCGGGATTGTCCACCTCCATCTTCAGCTCTTCGAGAATGACGCTTTTTTCCTTCTCGATGTCTTTCGGCTCGAACAACGGATTGCGGACCAGGTCGGCCACCACGTCGAAGGCTTCCGGCACGTGCTCGTCCAGCACTTTGACGTTGTAGCTGACCAGCTCCTTGGAGGTGAACGCGTCCAGGCCGCCGCCGATGGAATCCACCGACCGGGCGATCTGTTCCGCGGTGCGATGCTTGGTGCCCTTGAACACCATGTGTTCCACAAAATGCGAAAGGCCGGTTTCGTGCAACTGCTCCTCACGCGAGCCGGTGCCGATCCACAGGCCAACCGATACGCTGCGGACATGCGGCATCCGCTCGGTGACGACGCGAATACCATTGGGGAGAACCTGACGCTCGATCTCCCTGGGTTTAGTCTTGGACTTGGTCGTTCGCGGCGTGCGAGACATTCTCCTCCATCTTACCAGCGCGGGAATCCAAACTCTGGATGATATGCTGAACTTGTGCCCCAAGCTATTGTAGGGATGGAGGTTGCCGACATCGCGGCAGCTCTTGGTCCGGAACATCCCCGTTTCCGCGCCCGCCAAATCTACGAAGCTGTGTACCGGCAGCGCGTGACCGACCTGCACCGCGTTTCCACTCTGCCCAAACTGCTTCGCGAAGAGTTCCCGGTGGGCATCCCCGAAGTGGAACGCGTGTTCGATTCGACAGACGGCACGCGTCGCTACTTGCTTAAGCTGGCGGACGGGAAGACCGTCGAGACCGTGTGGATGCCGGAGGGCGAAAGATCGACGGTCTGTATCTCGAGCCAGGTCGGCTGCCCTGTGGACTGCAAGTTTTGCCTCACTGCGCTCCTCGGGCTTGAAAGGAACCTGACGGCGGGCGAAATCGTCGGGCAGGTTCTGCGCGTGGCTGCCGACCGCGGCTTAGAAGCCAATGTAGACCGGCTAAATATCGTGCTGATGGGTCAGGGTGAGCCGCTGTTGAACCTGAGCAACGTGCTCAAAGCCACGCGGCTGTTGACTGATCCCGAAGGCATGGCGATTTCGCCGCGCCGGATCACCCTGTCCACGTCCGGCATCATTCCAAAAATTCAGGAGCTCGCGCGGGAGCAAGTCCGCCCCAAGCTGGCGATCTCGCTTAATGCATCCACCGAGGACCAGCGCCAGACGCTGATGCCGATCACGCGCAAGTATCACTTAAATGACCTGCTCGAAGCATGCAGGCGTTATCCCTTGAGACCCTGGGAAAAACTGAGCTTCGAGTATGTGTTGCTGAGAGGCGTAAACGACACCGACGCCGATGCGCGCCGGGTGGCAAAGCTGCTGGCGAACCTGAACGCCAAAGTCAACCTGATTGCGCTGAATCCCGGTCCGGGGATTCCCTTCGAGACGCCGGATCCGCAACGCGTGGCGGCATTTCAGGCCATCGTGCGGCGTGTGTTGCCCTGTTTCGTCCGAAAGCCCCGTGGCCTCGATGTCTACGCAGCCTGCGGGCAGCTCAAGCGAATGGAGCTGGTCGCAATCCAGTAGGTAGGTCAGGGGATCTTGTCGCCTGACTACGCCATCCCGCGCGCGAGCATCTCCGCGAACTGCCGCCAGTTTTTCTTCAGCGCGTGAGTCTTGTTGCCGCTCGGCCACCACTGCACGCTCCCCCGGCCCATCAGGAGCCGGCCGAGCAACTCGTCGCCGCTCCGCACCTCAATGTCCAGGGTGTTGTTGCTCTTGAGCTTGGTCAGGTCGACGGAGTACGGCAGGAACGCCGTCACCTTGGTCACGTAGACCTTGCGCTTTCGCGGCATGCGCGTGCGGCCGCCTAGCGCTGCTTTCCTTTCGCCGCGCCGGGAATCGGTAGCTCGACCTTCTTCGCGTTGCCGAGAGAAAAATCGGCATCCGAGAAGCTTACCCGCGTGATGGACTTCAGCTCCCCGCGCTTGGTCGCCTGGCCATTGTCGAAGTCCGTTTTCTGGATCGGAAATCCCTCATAACCGGAGTCGAACCCATAGCCTTTTGGAACACTGGTACGCATCGGGGAGTTGGCCAGCGAGCTTATAAGACTGCTGGAGAATTGCCTCATTTTCTCGAAAATCTCCAAATCGCTAGGGCTGAGCTTGAGCTGCGCGGGAAGCGCGGCGCATAGTTCCGACTCCTTCACACCGCTCAGATCACCCTCATACTTGGTGCAGCTGAATCCGTTGACGCTCCCACTGCCTTTCGCTGTGTACACAGTCTTGGGAGGTGCGGCGGCCGCTTGCGGCATCTTGCCCTTCATCATTTTTTCCGCCATCGCGCGCTGTTCCGGCGGTAGGTTTTTTAGAGCTGCTTCCATCTGCGCCGACATCCCCGCCATCTGCTGCCCCAACTGCTTCATGGTCTCCTCGTCGACCTCCTGATAGGTGTTGCGGGCTTTGTCGAGCATGACAATCCGGTTCCTGCCCCCGTCGGTCAGGAACAGCACCGATCTCCCGTCGTCGGAATCAACGCGCAAACGGTTCGCGTCCAGAAGGATTGTGTCAGTAGTGACCTTCTTGGTGGCCAGGTCGGTGTTTTCCGACACGATCTTCACTCCGGCAAACAACGGCCCCATGACAAGCATAGGGGCGAGAGCTGCGGTGGCAACAAAGGCAAGGCGTCTCATACGTTTTATTTTCCCTTACTTCCAGTCGGCTGTAAATACGTTAAATTCATAGTCGCCCTTACCCTGGTAGCTCGAAACGAACACGATCTTCTTCCCGTCGGGCGAGAACTCCGGGAAGGATGTAAACCCGCCGTAGGAGGTCACTTGTTCCAAACCCGTGCCGTCAGGATTGATCGTGTACAGTTCGAAATCCCGGCTATCGCATTTTTGTTTATTGGACGAGAACAGGATCTTCTTGCCGTCCGGCGTAAACGTTGGCGCGAAGCTGGCGCAGCCATAGTTGGTGATCTGCTTGGCGTTGGATCCGTCGCCGTTAGCGACCCACAGCTCCATCTTCATCGGGGCAGTCAAGTTGTCCTTCAGAAGATCGCGGTAAGTCTTGATTTTGTCGGGCGTATCCGGGTGGTACGCGCGCCAGACTATCTTGGAACCGTCCCTTGAGAAGACCGCGCCGCCGTCGTAGCCTTCGGTTTTCGTGATCTGTTTCTTCCCGGAACCGTCCAGATTCATGGTCCACAGATCCAGGTCGCCTGACGCCATGGATGTATAGATGATCTTGTTGTTCTTCCAGTTGATGGTCCCCTCGGCGTCGTAGCCGGCGGTGTCGGTGAGTTTCTTTTCGATCTTGCCTTTGTCGTCGGCCAGGTAGATATCGAATCCGGGGTAGACCGCCCATAAATAGCCCTTACTGCGATCCGGCCGAGCCGGGCACGACGGACCCGCCTCATGCGTCGATGCGTATATGATGTGCTTGCCGTCAGGCAGGAAATAACCGCAGGTGGTGACACCCTTGCCGGTCGAGACCAGGTGCATGTCCGAGCCGTCGGCGTTCATGATGTACTGCTGATCGCACTCGCTGGTATCGCGCGTCGCCTGGAAGATCAGCCGCTTTCCGTCGGGCGCCCAATACGCTTCGGCGTTCTGTCCGCCGTGGGTGATCTGTTTGAGGTTGGAGAGGTGCTTCGCCGCTTGCCCCCAGCACAGCAGCGGGATCAAAATCAATAGAAAACGTCTCATAGCTCCTATTGTAGGTAGGATAGGCGATCTTTGTTTACTTGCAAGCGGGTCGCCTGTCGGTAGTTATTCGATCTTGGGTAACGGCCGCAGGGCCTTCGATCCCAGCCAGGCATCGCGAAACGCGGTGATTTCAGGCGTCACTTGCCGGCCGGCTTTTTCGAACGAAACGATCTCGACGTCCGGCGCCTGCGCCCAAATGATCTGAACCTGCCTTTTTCCGCCGCGCCCCTCCACGGTCAACGTGCTATGGTCCCCCGGCTTGTGCGACGCGGCCAGCTCGTCCAAATCCCGGCGAGTCTTGAAAGACTTGCCATCAACCTCTGCAATGCGATCGCCACTATCGATCCCGGCAATATAGAGCGGTGAGCTGCGCAGCGTTGGTCCCGTGAGGTCGATGCCTCGATCGGAAAAGCTCATAGGCGAATTCCCGATCCACGCCTTTCCAGGAGCTGCCGGTTGCAGCGCGAATCCGGCGTGCGCCAGAAGGGCAGCGTACTCCATCGGTTCCAGCCCGTCTATGTGGCGCTGAAACATCTCTTTCGCGAATTCGTTGCTGCCGGTGGCCTCGGCCAACGCCAGCTCGAGGTCCTGCGCGGTATACGGATTCTGAACGTCGGGATGCCTCCGCCACATCGCGCGCATCCAATCGTCGAGCGATTTCCCGGGAAACCGCGACCGAATCGCAAGATCGATACCTAAAGCGACGGCGCTGCCGTAGGTGTAATACGAAATGTAGGTGTTGGCCTGATTCTGCGGATCGACGGAGGTCGCGCCATCGACAAAAGCAGCCCGGCGGCTCATATCGGACAGACTGAATACCTCGCGTCCGGGCGCCGTGAGGACCGTATTGATCGCGTTCCTCATGACGCCGCCGATGAATTCGTCCCGCGAGGAGAGGCCTGCACGCGTCAGAGCCAAGGGACCGTAGTAATCCGTAAACCCCTCGGCGAACCACAGCTCACCCGACATGTTGACCCGCTCGTAGTCGAACGGCTCGAGCGAGCGCGGCCGGATCCGTTTGACGTTCCAGGAATGAAAAAACTCATGCGCCACTGATCCGATCAGTTGCGGCGCGGATTCGCGTGTGAGGGGGCGCGCGCTGGTGATCACGGTCGAGTTGCGATGCTCCATTCCGTCGCCGGAAACGTAAGGAAGGTAATCCACCAGAAAGGTGTATGCGGCGTTGTCGAACTTGGGCAATCCGCCGAAGACGCCTTCTTCCTCCAGCACCACGGCTTCGCACATCCGCGCGAAGCGATCCGCGACCTCATCGGAACCCTGGAAATGCAGCGCGAGCCGAAAGCGGGCGTCGCCGGCGTTCCATTCCCGCATCACATGGGTGCTGATTTCGAGCGGGGCATCCATCAGCGCGTCCAGGCCCCGCGCTGTCCAGGTTCCGCCTGGCCCGACTGGTAACTGCGTCGCGACGGTCCAATCGGAGCCGGGCGGAACATCGATTTTGAGCGAAACCGGACTTTTCTCAAAGCTCCGGGCCCACGCGAACGCCGCCGGCGGGTTCGGATGCGCATGCGACGGATCGATCGCGTTGTATGTCCCATCGGCGCGATCGCCGAACAAGGTGTAGTCGATCACGACCGTGCCGCCGGACGCGTCGACATTCCACTGATAGGGATTGGGACGATCCACGCGCAGCCGTTTGCCGGCCGCATCCGTAGCACGGAAATTGTAGATATTCTTCGCGAACTCGTGTAGAGCATACCGTCCGGGTGATGACCGGCTCATCACCACTTCGAGCACGCGCCCGCGCACACCGGGAAACGTCACCCGAACTTCGGCCTCGTGGTGCGCCGCGTTGGGGAACCGCAGCTCATAACGCACTGTATCCTGAGCCGCCAGCGGCGCAAGGAGCAAAACGACATACAAAAGGACGCGCGCCATCTAGGCAGTCTTTCCAGAGTGTGGCTGCGGCTTCGATAAATAGGAATAGAATCCCAGGTCTTCGCCGGTCAGCATCTTGGTGATGAAGATGATCTGCGCGGTGTGCCCGGAGAAATGCTCGACTACATGAAAGATCGCCTTGAGCACGGTCACGTCGTGCCCTTGGATGGTCGTACGTTCGGGCAGCCGCGAGTGCGGCAAAGCGATGATCAGCGCAATCGCACCATCCACAGCTCCTCGCAGCAGCCGACAGAGTTGCTCCGGCTCCATGCCGCCGCGCGCCGAGAATTCCTCGTCGCGGATGCGGGCATCCGGCAAGCCGCCCACGCCGCTCAGGATCCACTGCCGCACATTACCGTTCAGATGCAGCACCAAATTGCCGACGGCATTCTGGTTCTCCGTTCCGCGCATCCAGATCTGGTCCGGAGTGAGCTTGCCGAGGCAGGTTTCGATCCGCCCGCAAAGCTGCCCCAGCTTCTCGGCGGAGCAATTCAGGAAGTCCGTTTCAATCGTCATGATTTCAGAAGTCATGGTGCGGTCCGCCAAGATTATCTGCCAGATGCAACCCAAGCAGCATCTTAGTATTAGTTTGGCATTGCCGCCATAAGTACGGTGAACACCTCATATTCAAGCGCTCCCGCCCGGCCGATCACCGTTCGAGAACCAAAATGAGCGCTGGCGTTCTATCTCCGTCTGTTGCGCTGGAACCGCATGAAAAACAATCGGAAACCCGCTGGATCATCTCCCGGCGGGACGATCTCATCTGGTTCGTGGGACCGGCCCTGGTGGGCTATGCCTCTCTCGCCTTGCTGATCGCGGGTGTTCCCGTGCTGCTGCTCACCGCCGTCTGGCTTTTGGGAGTGGACGGGCCTCACGTCACGGGAACGGTGACGCGAACGTATTTCGATCGACAGGAGAGACGCCGGCTGGGATGGCTGCTATGGGCCCTGGTGCCGCTCTTATTCATCGGACCGCTGGCCGTCTATCTGGGGCAAGCGTCCCTGTTCTACCTCTTTGCGGTTTGCTGGCAGCACTATCACATCACCAAACAGCACGTAGGGTTCGTCATGCTATGGAAGGCCAAGAACAAGGAACGCGACGCTACCGAGTCGCGCTTGGACCGCTGGTTTCTGCTGGCCTCGGGAGTGATTCCCCTGGCGCTGTTCGTGATGAAAACCCGTCTGAGCGGGTCGCTGGTCGCAAGTCTTCTGTCGGCGGACATGCTTGCCACCTATGCAGTCTTCGCCCTGATCTTCGCCGTTTATCAAATCCGGAAGTGGCGTGCCGGGAAGCCGATGAATACGCCCAAGCTGCTGCTGTTGGCCGGATTGGTCCCGCTGCAATGGCTCGCATTCGGTTACGCCGCCCGCTTTGGACCCGACGGCATTGTGCGGGCCGGAATCGCCCTGGGACTATTTCACTCCCTGCAGTATCACCGGCTGCTGTGGTTCCACAACAAGAACCGCTATCAAACTCCGGATGCGCGAGCCAAACACGGTTTGGCCGCTGTGCTTGCGCAGAAGTTCGGGTACTATTTCGCGGCGGCGGCGGGACTGTACATTATCGCGGAAATAATCCCGCCTGCGCTATTGCCGGCGCAGTGGCTGCCGGCTGCTGTATGGGGCATCAACTTCATGCACTATCTGCTCGATTCGAAGATCTGGCGGGTTCGAGGAGATCGGGAATTGGCCGCCGCCCTTCATATCTAGCCACAGATGCGGCCCTGGCAGCTGCGTCCATTCGTGTCGCCCAGCGCAGGAATCGTAGTAACTCCCGCCAGTGACCTCTGATGAATGCCCGGACCTCGGCCGGCGAAATTCGATCGGCATGCAGGCCCCAATAGGTTTCGATCCGCCAGCGTAGATACGGGCTGCACCATGGCCGCAGGCGATATCCCTTGGCGGACCGCCACAGGAAGCCGATCATGATTTGCGGAAGATCATGACTTGCTCAAGATCATTGTTTTCCGAGAGAGAGTGTGGTTTTGGGCGTGTCGGGAGTGGCGTAGTAGCCGTTCTTGGCGCGCACCGTGGCTCCTTTATATTGTCCGCTGAGCTCGATCTTGATCTTGCGGAAGGAACCATCCAGATTGCCGTTCAGGGGCGAATACACGATGGTGTATTGATTGCGGATCTCGTGCGCGATCTCCGGCGTGATTTTTTCCACCTCCGCCAGGTCCTTCGGATAGTAGGTGAACCCAGCGGAAGTTTCCGCCAGTGAATTGAGATAACGCTTCGCCTCCCGTGCCTCGCGAGGCTCCTCTTCATTCAGAAGTCCGATGGAGTACACCAGCACGCCGTCCGCGCGGACCTTGCGCAGAAGCTGTTCCTTAGAGGGGTTATCGCCGCTGGCGTTGTCGTTGCCATCGGTGATCACCACGAGCACCTTCTTATCCAGCTTCCCGTCAGTCTTCATGTAGTCGATCGCGCCGCTGATGGCGATCCGCATGGCGGTGCCGCCGCGCGCATCGATTCGGGACAGCGCCTCTTCCAGCTTCTTGGTGTCGTGAGTGAAGGACTGGTCCAGGTACGGATCGTCGTTGAAATTGACGACGAACACCTCATCGTCGGGATTTGATTCTTTTGCCAGCGTCAGAGCCGCCGAGGCTACACGCGCGCGCTTATCATTCATGCTGCCGCTGTTGTCTATCAGCAGACCCATCGAAACCGGCACATCTTCGCGGCGGAATAGCTTGATCGGCTGCTCGACATTATCCTCGTACACCTTGAAAGCCGAGCGCGGGATGTTGGTCATCAGCTTTCCGCTCTTGTCGAGGACGCTTACGTTAAGGGTGACCTCTTTGATTTCCGTGCGGTAGATGGGGACTTCATCCTGCGCATGGACCGCCACGACCGCCAGACCGGCTGTCACCAGCCCCGCCGCCAGCCACTTACCGTGCTGCTTATTGAGAGGGTGCGACATATCCAGGACGGTACCGTGCCCGCAATGGCGGCAGATCTTTGACCTTGACCAGCTTCACTTCGACTTTTCGGAATTTGCCATCATGAGCAGCATTCTTGGGGTTGTAGCCGAGCACGTACTGGTTGCGGAGCTCCAGGCCGATTTTTGCGGCCACGTCGGGAAGATCCGCTAGATTCTCGACCGCGAAATGCCGCCCGCCGGTCTGTTCGGCCAGATCGTTCAGCAATCCGGGACCACTCATTTCCTCCGGTGTGCGCCCGCGCACACCGATGGCCTCGAAAATCCCGATTGCGTAGATCTGAACGTCAGCTTCCCGCACCCAGTTCCGTACCTCGCTCTCGGTAAATCGGCTGGAATTATCTCCTCCATCAGAGATGATCAGGATGGCTTTCCGCCCGTTATGGGCCTTTTTCATCTCGTTCATAGCCATGGCTACGCCGTCCAGCAAGGCCGTCCGGCCCTTCGACTGGACCCACGTGAGATGGCTCTGAATATCCTCCGGATGGGCGGTGAACGGCACGGTCAGCTCGGGGCGGTCATTGAACTGAAGCAGGAAGAACTCGTCCTCCGGATTCGCGGTGCGCATGAACTGAGCCACTGCCTGGCGCGACCGGTCCAGCTTGTTCCCCATGCTGCCGCTGCAGTCGAAAACCACGCCAACCGAAAGCGGCACATCTTCGCTTCCGAACGTCGCGACTTCCTGCGAGACCTTGTCCTCAGACAGCTCGAAATTGTCCTTCTCCAGACCTGTGAGAAGTTTGCCGGTCGCGGCGATGGTCACCGACACCGGAACCAGCACCAGGGTCGTGTCGATGCGAAGATCCGCGCGGCGGTCCAGAATCGTCTCGCCGGCGGCGGTTGGGGAGGTTCGGGCGCGAGGTTGGATGCTGACGGAGGGCGCCTGGGAATCCACGCGTTTTTCAACCGGGTCGTCTGCTGTCAACGGCAGCAGCGAAATTCCCAGTAGCGCGATCGTCCAGAACGAACGCATAGTGGCCAACAACCAGACTCGATTATAGCAGGACATACAGATTTCAGTACACGTAAAGTTCCAAATTCGGTATATTCGGTTCCTCTCCCCGGATCGTCTCCTTTGTGCTATATTCGAGTGTGCCGCAACGGATTCTTGGTGTAATCCCCGCACGGTACTCTTCCTCTCGTTTTCCTGGTAAGGCTCTTATTTCCATAGCCGGTAAGACCATGCTGCAGCACGTGTGGGAACGCACCTGCCAGGCGCGCTACCTCACGGACGTGGTGATCGCCACGGATGATGAGCGCATCCGCGCGGCCGCGGACAAATTCGGCGCCCGCACGGTCATGACGCGCGCCGATCACGCCTCCGGAACGGACCGCGTCGCCGAGGCAGCCTCGGCTTCCCAGGCGCAGATCGTGGTGAACGTGCAGGGTGACGAGCCTATGATCGATCCGGCAGCGATCGACGCGGCGATCCTCGGCCTATTGGACGACGATATGGGCCAGGTGCCCATGGGCACCATCAAGAAACGTATCGAGCGCCCCGCTGATATTCAAGATGCCAATGTGGTGAAAGTCGTTACGGACGCGCAGGGCAACGCGCTTTATTTTTCACGATCGCCCATCCCCTGCGTCCGTGAAGGCGACGAGCAAACCGTCTATTTCAAACACATCGGGCTGTACGTATACCGCCGCGACTTTTTGCTGTCCTATCCGGATCTTCCGGTGGGACCGCTGGAGCGCGCCGAGCGCCTGGAACAGTTGCGGGCGCTCGAGAACGGATTCGAGATTCGCGTAGTGGAAACCGAGTACGAGTCCCTGGGCGTTGACACGCCCGAAGATTGGAGACAGGTCGCGGAGCTATTCGAAAAACCAATGGTGAAACTGTAATGGCTAAGTACATCTTCGTAACCGGCGGTGTAGTTTCCTCCCTGGGAAAAGGGATCGCGGCGGCGAGTCTGGGTTGTCTGCTCGAAAGCCGCGGCCTGAAGGTCACGCTTCAGAAATTCGATCCCTACCTGAACGTCGATCCCGGAACCATGAGCCCGTTCCAGCACGGCGAGGTGTTTGTCACCGACGACGGCGCTGAAACCGATCTCGATTTGGGCCACTACGAGCGCTTCACGCACTCGCCGCTTTCGCAGGCCAACAACCTGACCAGCGGACGCATCTACGAACAGATCATCTCGCGCGAGCGCCGCGGCGACTACCTAGGCAAGACCGTACAGGTGATTCCGCATGTGACCAACGAGATCAAGGCGGCCGTCCGGCGCGTCTCCAGCGCGGAACACGCCGGCGCCGCGGACGTGGTGATCGTCGAAATCGGCGGCACCGTGGGCGATATCGAGTCGCTGCCGTTTCTCGAAGCCATCCGCCAGTTACGGCACGAGCTGGGCCGCGAGAATACGCTGTTCGTGCACGTCACCCTGGTCCCCTGGATTGCGGCCGCGCAGGAGCTCAAGACCAAGCCGACCCAGCACAGCGTAAAAGAGTTGCGCGCCATCGGTATCCAGCCGGACATGCTGATGTGCCGCAGCGAACGCCCGCTGCCGCAGGACATGAAGGAAAAGATCGCGCTGTTCTGCGACGTGAACGTCGAGGCCGTCATCACCGCCAAGGACGTGGACAGCGTGTACGAAGTCCCCCTGACGTTCGCCGAACAGGGCGTGGATGAAATCGCACTGCGGCTGCTGGCCCTGGAAGCCGGTCCGCGGGATCTCACCGCCTGGACCGACATGGTGCGCCGCGTCAAGCAGCCCTCGCGGGAAGTGTCGATCGGCTTGGTCGGGAAATACGTCGAGTATGAGGACTCCTACAAGAGCCTGAAAGAAGCTCTGTTGCACGGCGGACTGGCGCATGACGCCAAGGTCAACATCACCTGGATCGAGGCCGAGCGTCTCAAGTGGCCCGAGGCGAGCGGCGAGCTCGAAGCCTTTGACGGGATTCTGGTGCCGGGCGGGTTTGGACGCCGCGGCATCGAGGGCATGCTGCAGGCTATCCGCTTCGCGCGCGAATACAAGGTTCCCTATTTCGGGATTTGCCTGGGAATGCAGACGATGGTGATCGAATTTGCGCGCAACGTGTGCGGGCTGGAGCAAGCCAACTCCACCGAGTTCGATCCGGCCACGCCCGATCGCGTGATTTACAAGCTGCGCGAGCTGAAGGGCGTCGACGAGCTGGGCGGAACCATGCGCCTGGGCGCGTATCCCTGCCAGTTGGCGGACAACACGTTCGCGCGCCAGGCGTACGGCCGGCGTGAGATCAGCGAGCGTCACCGCCATCGCTACGAATTCAATCGCGAATACGAAGCGCTGCTCAAAGAGCACGGCCTGCGGCTGACCGGAGAGACTCCCGACGGAGTCTACGTCGAAATCTGCGAGCTGGCCGATCATCCCTGGTTCCTGGGCTGCCAGTTCCATCCCGAATTCAAGTCGAAGCCTCTGGAGCCGCATCCGCTGTTCCGCGCGTTCGTGGGCGCCGCGCTCGACTATCGCCGGGTGCGGGCCGAGGCGCAACCCGAAAAGGACAAGCGCGCGCATGCCGCGCCCGGGCGGCAGTCCGTGATCCTGCAATAGTGCGCATTACTTCGACAGTCGAAATTGGCGGCGGGTTGGCGCTGATCGCCGGGCCCTGCGTGATCGAAAGCGAAGCGCATGTCAACATGCTCGCTGAGGCCCTCTCGAAGCTTGCGGCGTCGCTGAACACGCCGTTCGTATTTAAGGCGTCTTTCGACAAAGCCAACCGGTCGAGCGTCAATTCCTATCGCGGCCCCGGAATCAAGGAAGGTTTGCGGATTTTGAAAGGCGTTCGCGATCGGGGAATCGCGGTGCTCACCGACATCCATGAACCGGCGCAGGCAGCGCTCGCGGCCGATTCGGCGGACATTCTCCAGATACCGGCGTTTCTGTGCCGCCAGACGGACCTGCTGGTCGAAGCAGGAAAGACGGGGCGCGCAGTCAACATCAAAAAGGGCCAATTCGTTTCGCCCGCCGACATCCGGCATGCCGCGGAGAAGGTTGCTTCCACCGGCAACGACCGGATTCTGCTGACCGAGCGCGGGTCTTCCTTCGGCTACAACAATCTGGTGGTGGATATGCGCGGCCTGGCGATCATGAAGGGCTACGGCTGGCCGGTGATCTTCGACGCGACCCACAGCGTGCAGTTGCCGGGAGCTGGGGGAACTTCGTCGGGTGGTCAGCCCGAGTTCATCGAACCGCTGGCCAGCGCCGCGGTCGCCGTGGGGGTCGATGCGGTGTTCATCGAAGTCCACGAGGCCCCCGAACGGGCGCTGTCCGATGGCGGGAACGCGCTTAGGCTCGACAAACTCGAGGGCCTGATGCGGAAGCTGCAGCGTATTTCGTCAGCAGCGCGCTGAATGGCGCGCGCCGTTATACTGTGGTCATGAAGTTCCGCGTGGTTCTCGAATACGACGTCGAAGCGCAAAGCTGGTCCGCCGTGTGTCCGGAACTGCCGGGATGCACATCGGCCGGGATCACAGAAGAAGAAGCCAGACAGGGAATCGAGGAAGCGATCCGCTTGTATCTCGCGCCTAGCGATCTTAGCTTGCCCGCGGACGCCAAGCTGATCGAGGTAAGGGTTGGGTGAACGCGGTACGCCTCGGCTGACCGCGGATCACGTGATCGCGGTGCTCAGGCGCCATGGGTTCCTGCTTGCCGGAACATCAGGCAGCCACCAAAAGTGGCGA
>Ga0210400_10003093_pt1 | contig 14877 bp, 13 predicted proteins | sample IncBWH26MmetaG_FD_155456 | JGI IMG/M metagenome (GOLD analysis project Ga0210400, IMG submission 155456) | Forest soil microbial communities from Barre Woods Harvard Forest LTER site, Petersham, Massachusetts, United States - Inc-BW-H-26-M | ecosystem: Environmental > Terrestrial > Soil >... | reverse complement strand
GGCTCCGTAATAATTCAAGAGGCATCTCCTTGGTTAAACTATGGAACAATGATCTTCTTCAGACACTAAACTTGCCTACGGATTTTACCACGGTCCTCGGGTAGTGGATTTTCGGGTCAGAATTCTGCCGCACGATGGCAATATCGTTGCGGAGTTCCACGTGAAACACTGAGTGGTAGTTCAAAGGCAACACACAGGGAGGAAGGTGTGGGACCCTCCCCCATGCGTTTTAGTAAGTGCGGTGAATAGCTGTTTAGCCGATTGGCGGGCTGGAAGAATCCGCTGTGCCGCTGGGGCTTACGCGGATTGTTCCGCTCTGATCGGTATAAAACGACCGCTGGCCAGTGCTGCCCGGCGTCACGGGAACGGCCGTAATCGAGTAGCTAACCACGTTACCAACAGCATCGGTCGCTCCAACCGAAAACGTGAATTTGTAGCCGCTCTTGACGCCGGTTGCCAGACCCGAATCAATCAGATCGGCCGCGGCAGACGAAGATCCCGGGCCTCCACCGGAGGGACCCAGATTCGAAATAGAATGCGGGAATCCGCCATAGCTATTTGAATACATAACCGCGCTCTCGGTTAACGCCTTGAGTGCACCGATAGCAGCCGCCTCGTTAGCAGACATTTTCGAACGCATCAAGTTGGGGATTGCGATCGCGGAAATGATCAGAATGATCGTCACGACGATCAGCAATTCGATGAGCGAAAAACCTTTTTGGCGCCTATTCATGCTTTCTCCTGTCCCGTTTCTAAATTCACCGCACAACATGCATCGCACGGTACATCTTGCAATCGACTCCGGGACACAGAAGCGGGAAGCTCTGGTCTGCCTGCGGGCTGCCGGTTAGGTACGCATTGTACAACGAGATGGCCAAAATAGGTTGACGAAAAAGCATCCAACCCGACCAGCGCCCCTCCTACGCAGCCCCAGGGTAAGCTATGATGCTTCCGGACCCCAAAACGGCGGTCCGAGCCGTATGACACACGAATCCACCTTCGCGCCGATCGAGGCTTTTTCGAAGCAATATGCCCATTTGATTGAATGGTTGCATTCGGAAGCGAATTGTGCGCGGTGGGGCCTGGCCCGCAGTTGTTTCGCGGAGGCCCTGCGACGCAGCGCGGAGAAACGATTTGGCGGTGGGCGGCCCGCTACTGCCGAGGTGGAAGTGTATCTGAAGTCTTTGCATCTGAAAGACTTGGCTCTGGCATGCGCGTGCGCGGAGGGCGTGGAAGAAGCTTGGGAATTTTTTGTCGCCCGTTTTCGGCAGGAGCTACGAGCCGCCGCACGCGCTATTGTTCGAACATCCGGCTCCAGCGATGACGCCCGCGCGGACGAACTGGCCGACTCTCTGTATGCGGAACTCTACGGCGTCACTCCGACAGGTAGTGCCCGGCGAAAGTCCCTATTCGAGTATTTTCACGGCCGCAGCAAGCTTTCCACATGGCTTCGAGCCGTGCTCGCCCAACGACATGCGGACCTGCAGCGAACGGCCCGGCGGACGGTTTCGCTCGAATCCGATGAAGAGGGTGCGCCAATTACGTCGGGCTCCACTTCTTGGCGGGTCTCCAGTGAAGCCCGCGTCCGGCAGAGTTCGCACGCGTTGACGCATCACAGAGATTCGACACCGGTTGACCCGGACCGCGAGAGGTATCTCGCGCGGCTTGATGGGGCGCTCTCGACGGCCTTCGCCAGTCTGCCGCCGCGTGAACGCATGCTCCTGGCGTGCTATTACGTGGATCAGCTGACCTTGGCGAAGATCGCAAGCACCCTGGGGGAACATGAGTCCACGGTGTCCCGGCAGCTCGACCGCACGAGACGCGAGTTACGAGAGGTTGTCACGCAAACACTACTTCGCGGCACGCCCGCGCGCGATGGCCACGGGCCCGCGCCGGGTCTCGACGAGGCGCAAGTGGTGTTGGCGTTCGAATACGCGCTGGAAGACTGGCAGTTTGATTTGTCACGCGCGCTTTCGAAAAGGGAGGCTGCTGTAGATCCACCTGAGGAGTAAGGGCAAGGTGGTGAAGCCGAATCATGCAAGATTTGTATCCTGGATCGTTCTAGGTTAGGGTGCGGGTTCTGCTTGGAGCCCGCTGATATTAAGGAAGAATGGCGATGGACTCACAGAAGAAAAACGAATCACGCGATCGCCGTCGAGAAGAAGCGCTGGCACGGCGAGTGGGCGAAGCACTGGACCAACTCGCGCGGAGCGACGCCGAGGAATGTCCCGACGCCGAGTTGATTGCGGCGTACCACGAGAAGTCGCTCCAACAGGACGAAATTGTGCACTGGGAAGGCCACTTTGCCACGTGCACGCGATGCAGGAAGATCCTGCGCGTGCTCGCTGCATCTGCTGATACGCCGCTTGACGAAAGGGAAGTTGGGCGGCTCGGAGAACTGGCGGCCGCACGCGCACCGCTCAAGGGGGCCTCACAAATGGCGAAGCCGGCGTATCCGAATCGACTGAATTGGCGCGGCCGGTGGCTTGCCCCGGCGCTAGGGGTCGCAGCCGTGCTGGCCGTATGGTTCGCCATACGACCGCCCTGGCGCACCGCCGATCAAAATCCTTCGGGAACCCTCATTGCACAGGCCCCGAGGAACGAACCTCTGGCAAGTACGGGAACGCGCGCTATGGAGCGACGCGCCGAGGTCACCCCAAGAAAGAGTGCGAAAACCGATGCGGGGACTCTGAAAGATATTCCCGTCGCAGGGGCTCAATCCCAGAATCGCGTCATAGGAGAGGCTGCACCAAGCTCCAACGTTGCCGAAAACACTTTGCAAGACGAGAAGAAAGAGAAAGCCGAATCGAACAGCGCACCAGTTGCCCCGTCAGCGCCGGTCCCGCCGCCTGAGCCCTTGTCCCTGAAGTCTGCGCTGGCATTGTCTCGGAAAGCTCAAGTCCAAGCGGCCGAAGAGGCGCCTGAGGTTTCCGCAGCGAATTCCGCGGGCAGAGCAGCTGGCAGTGCGCCCGCACGAGAAAAGCAGGCTCTTGCCGCACCCGGTGGAGCAGTCGACAAGATTGCGCCTAGTGCGGACTCCAATCAGCCTTTGGCAGCCCGCAATTTCAAGAGCCTTTCTACGCCGGAGGGATCAGGGGGAAACGCCGCCCTAATAAGAACTCCATCCCGATCGATCTCCTGGCGCGTAGGTAAGGGCGGAAGTATAGAGCGTTCGACAGATGCCGGCCGCACGTGGGTTTTGCAGACCAGCCCTTTGCAGGAAGAATGGATCGGCGGAACGGCTGTCACCGATAGAATCTGTTGGATTATGGGCCGCAACGGAGCAATTGCGCGAACGACGGACGGAGAGCACTGGGAAAAGATTGCTCCCCCTCCGTCGGCTGCCGACTCGTCTGGAAAATTTCCGGATTGGACCGGCATTACGGCGGCCAACGCGCAGACAGCGACGATCACGGCAGATAACGAGCGCGGTTATGCCACGCGGGACGCCGGGAAGACCTGGAAGGCGCAGTAGCAAAATTTTCATGCAAGAAATCCGGGCAGGCTCGTTCTAAGCAATGAAGGATGAAATCAGATCTTCATTGGAGACTGCCCATGAGAAACGCCAGGTTGTTGAGATTTCCCTGCGCCGTTGGATTTGTAACATTGCTGCTTGCTTTGCCGCTGCTCTACCGTTCCGCCTCCGCGCATTCCTCGAGCCAGGCCGGCGCGCAGCCTGCCGATGGTGCGGTCACGACCACGCTCTCCGACCAGAGTGATCTGGCCGTCACTGTTTATAACTCAAGTCTTGCGCTGGTTCGGGACGTCCGCCAGCTTAATCTGGCGTCCGGGGAATCACGCCTGCGGTTCATGGACATTGCGGCGTCGATCAATCCGGCGGCGGTTCATTTTCGTTCGATGACCGAGCCCTCGAAACTCAGCGTGCTCGAGCAGAACTACGAATACGACCTGCTTGACCCGAACAAACTGCTGCAGAAATTCGTGGGCCGCGAAGTCACACTGGTGCGCCCGAAATTAAGCAGCGGCACGACGGAATATGACGAAGTGAAAGCCACTCTGCTCTCCTTGAACGGTGCTCCCGTGTGGAAGATCGGCAACGAAATCGTTACCGGGCTTTCATACGAGAGTATTCGCTTTCCGGAACTGCCCGAAAATCTGTACGAGCGGCCCACACTGTTGTGGACGTTACAGAATTCCGGCGCGCGGCGGCAAAAGGTGGAAGCGTCATACCTGGCTTCCAACCTTTCCTGGAGCGCGGACTACGTGCTGAATGTCGGCAAGGATGAGACGAACGGTGAGCTCGACGGCTGGGTGACGCTCGTAAATCATAGCGGGACGGCATTCAAGAACGCGCAATTGCAGCTCGTAGCCGGCGATCTTCACCGCGTTGTCGCTCAGAACGGCATGGATGAATTGAAAGCCATGTCGAGAGTCGCCAAGGAGGTAAATGCTCCGGCAGCGTTCCAGCAAGAAGCATTCTCCGAGTATCATCTCTACAGCCTCGGCCGCCGGACTTCGATTTTCGATCAGGAGTCAAAACAAATCAGCCTGCTCAACGCTTCGCGCTTCCCGCTTCAGAAGGTCTACGTCGTGGATGGGCAGTCCTACTATTACCGCACCGCCGCACAACCTGGAGCGCCGCTGAAGGACCCCGTACAAGTCTTCTACAAATTCAAGAACGAAGACAAGGCTGGACTCGGAATGCCTCTGCCCGCTGGCACCATTCGCGTGTACCAAGCCGACTCACGCGACGGCTCCTTGTTTGTCGGCGAAGACCACATCGATCACACACCTAAAGACGAAACGATCAAGCTGCACATCGGCAACGCGTTCGACATCGTCGCCGAGCGCAAGCAGACCGATTTCAAGAAACTCTCCGACCGGCTGTACGAATTCGAGTACGAGATCACTCTGCGGAACCACAAGGACATACCGATCACCGTCGAAGCGAACGAACCGATCGGCGGAGATTGGGAGATGGTCAGCTCAACGTACAAATTCACCAAGACAGCAGCATTCGCCGCGCAGTTTCAGGTGCCTGTCGATAAAAACGGTACGTCGGTGCTCAAGTATCGCGTCCGCGTGCGGTGGTAATGAATTGGGACAAAGGCAGGTGGTCGTTTCCGGCTGGCTACGCGCAGATTCAATCCGCTCGTCCGCAGACGTTGGTATGGACTTACAGATTCGCCCGCATCTCGCGAACACCGGCGCGTGAATTGCTCCGGATCGCCTCATGCATTTCGGCACCCGAGGTCCGTCCACCGGTCGTGCCGCTGCGCCTGTACTGTCCCGGAGCCACGCCGAACTCGCGCTTAAAGACTCTGCTAAATGCCGGTGTGGATTCGTATCCGACCTGTTCGGCGATGCTGGAGAGCGCGAGTGTCTCATTCTGAAGAAGTTTCGCTGCAAGCTGCAACCGCCAATGTTTGAGATAGGACATAGGTGCCTGTCCGACAAGCGCCGTAAAGCGCGCGGCGAACGGCGAACGCGACATGCCGACTTGTGCAGCTAACGACGGAACTGTCCACTGCTTTTCTGGCGCCTTGTGGATGAGACCGAGCGCGGTCCCGATCGATGGATCTCGCAGTGCTCCCAGCCACCCGGCTGATCCTTCGGGCCGGTCTTTGAGCCACGTGCGAACTGCCTCCACAAACATGACATCGATCAGCCTGGTGATGATTGTTTCAGAGCCCATCGCGGGCTCTCGAATCTCTCTGCGCAAAAAGCGCACCATGGCGTTAAGCCATTCGTTCGCGTGGCGCTCACGTTTTGGAACCCTGATCCAACGCGGGAACACCGCCAACGACGCCGCAGCCTGTGGCCCTTGAAATTCGAAGGCGCCACAGATCAAGTTTGTCGCCGGGCCGCCCGCACCATGCCTGATCACGGCACGAAGACCGCCTTGGGAGTTGCGCACGATGTCCGCCAATTGAACCGGAGGCGTCCGCGGGTCATCACTGAGCTGGTAACCGTGCCCCCGGGGAATGACCAGGACGAGATCACCCTCCTCGAGAGTGACGGCTTCAGCCTCGCCCTGAATCTGCAGGCAGCAAGTCCCGCTCTCTATCACATGAAAATGTGCAAAGACTCCATCGGCGAACGCCAACGCCCACGGAGCAGAAAGTTCGCATCGGCAAAAGAACCGACCCCGTAATTTCAAGGAGTCCAGCACGTCCGCCAAAACATCTGCGCCCTGGTGTTCGAGTATCTCGGACATGGCGATGGCCTCCAGTTCGTGAATAAGGAGGATCGGTCAAATCTTAGAGCGTCTGAGTCATAGACACTCCCGATTTCGTCCCGCTATCTTACCGCGAAGCTGTATCAACTCAGCAAGGAGCATTTTCCGTGGAAACGACTCGGCTCAGCGTTAACGGCAAAGCCATAGAGTTGGAGATTGATCCCACAACTCCAGTGCTCTGGGTTTTGCGCGATCAATTAGGTTTGACCGGCACGAAATTCGGCTGTGGCCTCGCGCTCTGCGGAGCGTGCACGGTTCACGTCGACGGCAACGCCGTGCGTTCATGCGTCATGCCTGTTCGTGCAGTTGCTGGCAAGCACGTCACGACAGTCGAGGGCCTGTCACGCGACCGCTCTCACCCTGTGCAGCGAGCATGGCTTCAAGTGCAGGTTCCACAGTGCGGCTATTGCCAGCCCGGGCAAATGATGAGCGCAGCCGCCCTTCTCGCAGTCAATACGAATCCGTCTGACGCTGACATCGACGAGGCCATGGCCGGAAATCTCTGCCGCTGCGGAACGTACGCCCGCGTTCGCCGCGCAATCCACCTCGCCTCGGAGATCGCCAGGGGGCAGAGATGAATCTTCGCGCGCTTCGCCACGTCCTATTCGCCGCGGCCCTTTCGCTGCTCGCACTGTTTTTTGGGTTTGTGCAATTGCGCGTGCGTGCCTCGGCTTCATCACAAACAGATCAGGAAAGCGCTGAAAAAAGTTTGCGGGCCTTCCGCGAAGTTGCGTCAGTTCTTACCAGCCCGCGCTGCTTGAACTGTCACGTGCCAGACGACGGTCCGCTGCAGGGCGACGACCATCATCCCCATCCCATGAACGTGAAGCGTGGGCCGGACGGAAAAGGTTCCGCGGCGTTGCATTGTTTTGCATGCCATCAATCGGAAAACGCCAAGACTCTGCATGGACCGCCGGGCGCTGCGGACTGGCAGCTCCCGCCGCCTAAGACGCCGATGGCTTGGAAAGGTCTGAGCACAGGTGAACTTTGCCGCACTTTGAAGGACCCTGCGAAAAACGGAAACAGATCGCCGCAGGATCTGATCGTCCATATGGACACTTCGCTGGTGCGTTGGGCCTGGAATCCGGGGCCGGGACGCGCCTTGCCGCCCTTGCCCCACGATCAGTTTGTCTCTCGTTTGAAGGAATGGATCGACACCGGGGCGGCTTGCCCGAACTGAGGGGATGGAAATGAAAATGCCAGCACCAACGGACCACACAAAGACCGATGGCACGTCCTTCGATCGACGCCAGTTTCTGTTCACCGCAGCTATGGCGAGCGGCAGTCTTATTTTGAAATGCGCCATTCCCATGCAAGAAGCCTTCGCTTCGCCCGGGTCTGCAGCTACAAAGGTGCTCGCGCTGAACGCTTGGCTGAAAATCGGCACAGATGATTCCGTCACCATTGTCGTCTCTCAGGCGGAAATGGGGCAAGGAATCAGCACCACGATGCCGACGATAATCGCGGATGAACTCGGCGCGGATTGGTCACGAGTGCGATTCGAAGACTCACCGACCGATCCCGCGTATCGCAATCCACGACTCAACTGGCAGTTTACCGGGAATAGCGAAAGCACAACCGCTTTCTTCGACCTGATGCGGAGGATGGGCGCAAGCGCACGCGAAATGCTGATCAGCGCGGCAGCCCAGAGGTGGAAAGTCGATCCCTCCAGTTGCAGGACAGATTCGGGAAAGGTCATTCATACGAAGTCGCGTCGAAGCGCGCGGTTCGGTGATCTCGTTGAAGCTGCCGCCATGCTGGCTCCGCCAGCCGATCCTCCTCTTAAGAATGAAAAGGATTGGTCGTTGATTGGAAAGCCCGTGCCGCGCGTTGAAAACCCCAGCAAGATAGACGGCAGTGCCATCTTCGGCATCGATTTCAAATTGCCGGGACTGGTGCACGCGGCCGTTCGGCAATGCCCGGTCTTCGGTGGAGACGTGGCGTCCTTCGATCGCTCCTCGATCGCCGGCTCCCCGGGAATCGTCGACGTTGTGCGCATTCCAAATGGAATAGCTGTTGTCGCGGAAACCTATTGGCAAGCCAAGACCGCCCTTGATGCTCTTGGCGTCGAATTCAGCAATGGGCCCGGCGCAGCGGTGAGCACCAGCACTCTCCGTGAGGATTATCGGCGCGCCATGGAAGGCAACGAATGGCTGCTGGTGCATGTGGAAGGGAATGCGGACGCATTACACCACGAATATCCCAACATTCCGTTCGACAAGAACACGATACCCGCGAGCAGCAACGCGAGCGCTGGCACCGAGACGTATCCCACGATCTATTCCCAGGAATACGAATCACAATTTCTGGCTCACGCCACCATGGAGCCCATGAACTGCACTGCGCGCGTGACCGGAGATACCGTCGAGATCTGGGGTCCGACGCAGGGACAGGAGCTCACACGGCTGACGCTCGCGGCAGTATTCAAACTGCCAAAAGAAAACATTCAGGTCTCACGCACGCTTCTCGGGGGCGGCTTCGGTAGACGGCTGGTAGCGGATTTTGCGCTCCAGGCCGCACTGATCTCCAAAGCCGTCAGGAAGCCTGTGAAGGTCGTGTGGTCGCGCGAGGAAGATATGCAACACGACATCTACCGGCCGGGAACCCTTCATCGCATCACGGCAGGTATCAATGAATATGGGAAATTTCGCGCGATTTCGCACCGTTTGGTTTCGCCTTCCATCCTTCAATATGTCTTTGCGCCCGCGGTAACCGATGTTTACGATCCAAGCTGTCTCGAAGGACTCGTGGAAACTCACTACGACATCCCAAACATCCGTGTGGATTTCAAGCTGCACCACGTTCCCGTGCCGACTTCTGTCCTTCGCACCACAGGGTACGGTCCCAACATTTTTGCATATGAAAGTTTTGTCGATGAGCTCGCGTCGAATAAAGGCATCGACCCCTATCACTTTCGCCGCGATTTGCTGGCGACAAGCCCGCGGTCACTCGCCGTTTTGGACCTTGCCGCGGACAAATCCAACTGGAACAATCCCGCGCCGAAGGGCCACTATCGCGGAATTGCCTACACTGAGGCCTTCCAAACTCACATTGCGCACGTCGTTGAACTTTCAGTTTCGCGAGATCGTCAAGTAACAATTCACAGAGTTATCTGCGTCGCCGATCCCGGCATAGTCCTTGATCCGGACATCACCACGAACTCACTCGAGGGGGGCGTGGCATGGGGGCTCTCCGTCGCCTTCAAGTCAGAAATCACTTTTGATCATGGCCGCACGATGCAAAGCAACTGGCACGACTATCCGATTCTTCGCATGCCGGAAATGCCCCCAGTCGAGGTCTACTTGATTAACAGCGGCGCTCGTCCGCTAGGCGGCACTGGAGAAGTCGGTCCGGTTACAGTTCTGCCGGCCATTGCAAATGCCATTTTCGCTGCAACCAACACGCGTTTCCGTTCCTTACCGCTTAGCCAGCATGGTTTTTCAATCGCGTGAGAAACGACGGACCTCGGAGAAACGAATTGCGATTAGCCAGCTATCTAATTACTGTTCCGGTTCTTCTTGCCTTTTCGGCTGTTGGTTGGGCGCAGTGTCAAAAACAACGGCCCGCCCTTGTTCCGCTTCGCTACGATGAAAACTGGAGCTTGCTCGCAAATCGCGATTGCAAAAAAGAAGCTCTCGACGGTCTGAAGTACATCCCGCTTGGACGCGAATATTGGTACCTCTCGATTGGCGGGGAGATTCGGTACAGATACGAAAACTACGACAACCCGGGCTTTGGCACGGACCTCGAAAGCCCTGACGGATACGTTCTTCAGCGTTATCTTCTCCACTCGGACTGGCATTTCGGCCGCCAATTTCGGCTCTTCACACAATTTCAGAGCGGCCTTGAGGAGGGGCGTCATGGCGGCCCGCGTCTCACCGACAAGGACATCGCCGATCTGCACCAGGCGTTCGTCGATATCAGCGATTTCTCGGAGAACTTTCGTCTTCGCATCGGCCGCCAGGAAATTGAATTTGGCGCGGGACGCATCATCGGCGAAAGCGAAGGCTTGAACATCCGTCGCGCCTTCGACGGGTTCCGTTTCACTTTCAAGCATGGGCGATGGACTTGGAATGCTACGCTAACGCATCCGGTTCTGCTTCGACCTGAGACGTACGCTATTCCCGATCACAACCAAACCGAGTGGGGAGCGGGATTTACTCGCACGCGTGAGCGTGGTGGCTGGTCGAGCTACTACATTGGCCTAAATCGCAAGTCAGCATCATTTAACGGAAAGAGGGGGCAAGAGATTCGAGACACGCTCGGAAGCCGGATCTGGAACCAGGGAACGCTTTTCGATTACAACACCGATTTCATTTTTCAAACCGGCACCTTCGCTAACGGCTACATTCTGGCTGGCGCCGTTTCCAGCAACGACGGCATCACACTGCGGAATTTAAGGTTTCACCCGCGATTCGGCGTGCGTTTCGATTATGCGAGCGGGGATTCCGATCATAGCAGTAGCAATCTAAACACTTTCAACCCGCTGTTTCCAAATCCCATGTATTCTAGCCTCTCCGCGCTGTTGGGGCCATCCAACCTCACTGACGTCGGCCCCACAATCAGTTTGACGCTTGGTTCTAAAACAGTGATCGCACCTGAGATGCCCCTCTATTGGCGCAGCTCAATTCATGACGGAATATACGGCTTTGCAGGAAACATGGTTCGCCCGGGCAATCTCAGTTCCACGCGATTCGTGGGATTCCAACCCGGACTTACCCTGCAGCATACCTTCTCCCCTCATTTTTCGAGTACGGCCGGATATTTTCGCTTCATCGCCGGCCGTTTCCTGCAGGAGACGCCTCCTGGCAAAGACGTCGGCTACTTCTACGCGACCTTGACGTTTAGGTTTTAAGGAGCGAAGTCCTGATCCCAAGCGGCACGGAATCGCTAAAAACAGGCTGGTAAAAATGCGTAGTTAAGTCCATCGCTACGATAGTTGGAAGCAATAGAACCAAATTCAAAACACAGATACAAGGAGATGCGATGAAATTTCTGAGCATGTACAAGAAGGTGGAAAGAAACGCACCCCCAGCACAAGAGGAAATGGACAAAATGGGCAAGCTGATCGAAGAGTGGATGAAGGCCGGTTGGCTGGTTGCCACTGAGGGCTGCCTGCCAAGCGCGCTCGGCGGGCGTTCCCTCCACTAACGGGAAGGTGAGCGTGACGGATGGATCTTTCATCGAGTCCAAAGAGGTGATCGGCGGCTTCGCCATCCTGCGGGCGAATTCCAAGGAGGCAATCCAGTTGGCAAAGGATTTCCTCCAGGTGGCCGGTGATGGTGAATGTGAGCTTCGCCAGGTATATGAGGCCGACCAAACACCTGAAGCGCGCTCCCTTCGACCAGGAAACCGAGGTCGAAATTCGGCCTCTCCTCGAAACGTCGGATTCCTCCTATGAGGCGCTTCCGAGATACGGGTGGCGGGGTCGGGAAACAGTCAAATAGACGCCACCTAAAGAAAATGCCGTGTCAACCGCGCCCGGATAGGTTTTGCAACGAATTAACTAAACGCGGGGACTGCCAAAATACCTGCAAGTCGTACAAGACGCGCAATGTGTGGGTTGGGTTGTGGGTTGGAAAATCCATGGATCAGGCCCCCGCCCGCTCCCGGAAGCGGGCATTCAGTAACCCAATATATTAGGTTATACGCTTGAGTCTCGCACAAACACCCTATATATTAGGTGCATGTTGCCCCTATTCTCTATAGGCGAGCAGATCGCCACAAAGCGCAAAGCATTGGGTCTCACCCAGTCCGCGCTTGCAAAAAAAGCCAGGGTCGGGCTCTCCACGCTCGACGCCCTGGAAAACGGACGATTGGGCGAACTGGGATATTCCAAGATTACCAATATTCTTTCCGCTCTTGGGCTGGAGTTGAAGCTGCAGGAAGCGAACGCGGGCCGACCGACGCTTGACGAACTAATCGAAGAGGAACGCGATGATGAAGGTCTGGACCGACGCCGCTGAAGCGGGACTGCTTGATAGGCACGGAACACGCGGCAGTAGCTTTGTGTATCTGCCGGAAGTTGCGCGTGCGCGCGCCGTGTCCGTCACCATGCCGGTGCGCCTGCCCTCCTCGGACGCGCAGTTCGGTCTTCCTCCGATCTTCGAGATGAACCTGCCCGAAGGCGCGCTGCGCGAGCGGCTGCGCCTCGCCTTTGCCAAAGCCACCGGCACGTTTGATGAGTTTGACCTGCTTGGTATCGTGGGACGCTCGCAAGTGGGACGCATTCGCTATACCGGCCAGAAGGAGCAGCTGGAGGAGGACGTGCCCTTTCAGTCGGTCGATGAAATACTCGCGCAGCGCCGTGGCGGCGACCTGTTTCGTTATCTCATCGACAAGTTCGCCTCCTTCTCCGGCATCAGCGGCGTACAGCCGAAAATTATGGTGCGCGACGAAGGTGCCTCCGTCGCGCTCAGCCAGGCGACGCACCGGCTCTCCCAGAGCTACCGAGGCGCGACGCACATCGTGAAATTCTGGGAACAGAACGAATACCCCCAGCTCGCCGCCAATGAATTCTTCTGCCTCAAGGTTGCCGAAAAATGCGGCCTCGATGTCCCGCCCTACCGGCTCGCCCAGAATGCAATGGCGCTCGTCATCGACCGCTTCGACCTACGCCCCGATGGCACCTATCGCGGATTTGAGGATTTCTGCGTGCTCAATGCGCGACGCACCGATGAGAAGTATCGCGGCAGCTACGAGACCTCGATTCTGAAGCGCTTTGCAGAGTTTGCGAACTCCCAGCACGTGGTCGAAGACCTCGAAAGACTCTTCACCCTCATCGTCATCAACTGCGCGCTACGCAACGGCGACGCGCATCTCAAGAATTTTGCGATTGTCTATGACGACGTTCAGGGCGAAGCAAGGCTCGCTCCCGTCTATGATCTCGTTACGACTTCCGTCTACCTACCCAAGGACAGCATGGCCCTCACCCTTAACGGAACGACAAAATGGGCGAGCGCGAAAGAGCTGCGCCGACTGGGCGAGACGCGCATGGGAGGCTCCCCGGCCCGCGTCCGGGAGATACTCGAACGCATCCGTGCCGCAATTGAGGAAACCTCCACGGAACTTCGCACCTACATCAAAGACCACCCGGAATTTGAGGACATCGGCAACCGCATGCTCCAGGAATGGGAGCAAGGGGTTGCGCTCTCGCTTAAGGCGGCGTGAGCGGGACCTTGGTGAAGAATTCGTATCCCCTCGCGTCGTTACGCCGAGTACCAATGAAATACAAAGTGGGCGCGAATACTCCTCCGTCAGAAGATCTAGCACGGCCGATTCGGCCTGGCGTGAGTGAATTGTGACGAACGTCGATTCGTTTCCCAGGCATTGCAGGGCAAACCTGAAGGAGATCAGTTGCTTGTCTCCTCCGCCCCCCGGCAGTCTCGACGACGCCGGCGGGAACCTACACCGTCAACTTCACCGTGACGAACTCGCAGATCTCGCGCTCAATTCCGTTAACCCTGGTAGTGAAGTAGGCGGCCAATTCGGCAGAGGATCGGCGAGAGTGCAAGGACCACGGCGATGTAGCCAGCAGAGTGGATCGATAGCAAGCGATCGAGCTTCTCCTTAATAGCAGTTGATCCCAATGGCAAGTTTCCACCGCGTCCCGTGTATGGCTCGCTGATTGTTCAAACTCGCCCCGCCTCCTTTCCACTCCACAATCTTTCGCGATAAAGGGCCCTCTGTCGTGAAATTCTCCCTTTGACTCTTCACACTCGTCGCATTCACTCGAATTTGTTTTGGAATTCAATGCTTGTTAATCCCGACGCAATAACATTCTGACACGCTGCCAGCCTAATTGTTCTGGAATGTGCAGAACTGCAAAGGAAGGTCAATGGCTATCTTTTCATCCTCCGACCCGCACAGTGAATCCCGCAACAACACTACACGATTTCAACAGCTATGCAGTTCAGGGTGCTATCCCATCCCCACCCGGACAATCAAGAGCTCCGCGCTGAGCCTGATCGTCGTATTCCTCACGCTTACGTTACTTCAAATAAGTCCGGCTGTTGATAGCACCTTCGCAGCCCCCAGTCCCTCGGCCACTGCGACGCAGCTCAGCTACGTGGGCTACCAACCCCCTGCACATTCCGTGACCTTCACTGCTGCGGTGAGCTCGTGTGCTGCGACCGGAACGGTGACATTCCTGGATGGCGCAGCTCAGTTAGCTCAGGTGCCATTGGATCCTAGTTCGTTCACAGCGCAACTTGTCACATCGACGCTGGCAGCAGGTTCGCATTCGTTTTCAGCGCAGTACAGCGGCGATGCAAACTGTGCTCCGAGCACAGGGACACTCACAGCTTCTCTTGATCCGTCGAACCCGGTGTCGATCAAGGTCACACCGACCACCCAGGCGCTGTTGGGAGGGAATACCCAGCAGTACGCAGCTCTCGGAACGTATAGCGACGGGAGTTCAGTCGACGTGACAAATTTTGTGGGGTGGACATCGTCAAATCCCGCCGTAGCGACGATCAGTTCGAGCGGACTCGCATCAACGAGCGCAAATGCGGGGAATACAGCCATTACGGCCACCTACGGCGCCAACGGCACCGCCAGCTCACCGGTCACGCTGCAGGTGAAAACGCCTGGCGCGTCCGTGCAGTTTCTCGGCGGGGGTTCTTCGGCGATGTTCCTGGAACTGGGACAGGCCGCGCAATCTTCGCCTGTGACGAACA
>Ga0210400_10003092_pt1 | contig 14881 bp, 13 predicted proteins | sample IncBWH26MmetaG_FD_155456 | JGI IMG/M metagenome (GOLD analysis project Ga0210400, IMG submission 155456) | Forest soil microbial communities from Barre Woods Harvard Forest LTER site, Petersham, Massachusetts, United States - Inc-BW-H-26-M | ecosystem: Environmental > Terrestrial > Soil >... | reverse complement strand
CGGTGGCGCCCTCGAAGGCGGTGGCGCGCTCGGCGAAGCCCACGTCGGCGTTCTGAAATGGTTTGAAGAGCACCACATCCCCATCGACTACTTGGCCGGCACCAGCATGGGCGGCCTCGTCGGCGGCTTCTACGCCACCGGCAGGCCCGCGGATCAACTTGAGGAAATTCTGCACACTGCGGACTGGCCGCTGCTTCTCGGTGGCGGCACGCCTTATGAAGACCTCTCTTTCCGCCGCAAGGAAGACGCCCGCTCCGTTCCCAATTCCGTTCAAATCGGCCTGAAGCACGGCGCCACCCTTCCTCCTGGGCTCAACACCGGCCACCAGATCAATCTCCTCATCGACCGCGAAACCATGGATTATTCCAACCTCTCCTCTTTCGACGATCTGCCAATTCCCTTCCGCTGCGTTTCAACGGAACTCATTTCCGGCAAGGCCTACGTCTTTCAGAGCGGCTCGCTCTCCGACGCCTTGCGCTCCACAATCTCTATTCCCGGCGTCTTCGCTCCTGTCCGCCAGGGCGACAAAATATTTGTGGATGGCGGCCTTGTGGACAATCTCCCCACCGACGTCGTCCGCAAAATGGGCGCGGACGTGGTCATCGCGGTGCACCTGCAGCTCTCGCCCGCCACGGCAAAAGAAATTCAGGGGGCTTTTTCCGTCCTGGGGCGCTCGGTGGCGTTAGTGATTGCGGAAACCGAAATTCGCGGCATGGCCGGCGCTGATCTGGTCGTGAATGCCGACGTGTCGGAATTCTCCTCCAGCGACTACCAGAAAACCGCACAACTCATCCAGCGCGGCTACGACGCCGCCCAGGAAAAAGCCCAAATCCTGAAAGCCTACTCGCTTGACGACACCGCGTGGGCCGAATACCTACAGCAGAAGAAATCCCGCCTGCGCGGCGCGCCTGGGGTACCCCAATTTGTTCGCGTTGAGGGTGTGGACGCCGAAGGCAAAAAGAACATCGAGCACTCACTCAAAAACTTTGTCGGCAAGCCCCTCGACACGAAATCCCTCGACCAGGTTCTCACGCGTCTCACCGGCATCGGCCGCTACGACAGCATCACCTATTCCGTGATAAATGATGGCGGCCAGAGCGGCCTCTCCATCCGCGTCCACGAAAAAAACTACGCGCCGCCGTTCCTCCAGCCCTCGGTTGAAATTAACGGCAGCGAGCCGCAGGACGTCGATTTCACCATGGGCGCGCGCATCACCGCGATGGACGTTTGGGGCTACCGCTCCGAGTGGCGCACCGACCTGAAATTCGGCGCCACTTATGGCATCGCCACAGAACTCTACCGCCCCTTCCGGCCGCTCGGAAAGTGGTTTTTCGCCCCGTATGTCGACGCCGCCCAAACCAATTTCAAGGTCTACAAATATTCCGACCCGCGCGCCATCTATCGCTTCGACAACGTCCTCGGCGGCGTTGACCTGGGCTATTCCGCCAGCCGCTTCAACGAAATCCGCGTCGGCTACGGCGTCGGTTATCAGGACTACGCCCTGCGCCTTGGCACACCCGACTTCCCTTCCACCAGCGGCCGCGTCGGCTCCTTCCACGCGCGCTACATCCTCGATCACACCAATGAAGCCGTCATCCCGACCCGCGGCATTTATCTCAAGGCCAGCTACGAGTGGTTCGATACCACCCCCATCTCCACCCACGCCTATCCGTCGCTTGAACTTCTCGTCCAATACTTCCAGCCGGTTTCCTCAAACGGCTCTCTCTTCTTCACCGCAAACGGCGGATCCTCTTTCGGTCACGCGTCCCCCGGCGCGCCCATCTATTTTCTCGGCGGCGTCGGACGCCTCAGCGCCTACGGCCTGAACGAACTCGTTGGCAATCAATATTTCATCGGCCGCACCGGCTACCTGCACAAGGTTTTCACTCTTCCCCAATTCGTCGGCAAGCAAGTCTACGTCACCGGCTTCGCTGAAGTCGGGAAGATGTACGGCGACCCCTTTCCCGCCCCGAAACTCTCCGGCGACGCGGCCGGCGGCATCCTCGCTGAAACCTTCTTCGGCCCCATCCTCATCGGCGGCAGCGTTGGCGACACCGGCCACCAAAAATGGTTCTTCCAACTCGGCCGCGTCTTCTAATCTCTGATCCCTCTCTCCGAATTCTTCGCTGTAGCGCTGGTCTTTCAAGCGCGTCTTTTGCGCCCCGAATGAATTTGCGGGGCCAGCTATTGGGTTCTCCGAATCTTATCCCCGCTCCTCTCGGCTGCTCTCGCATTCCCAGCCTCCCCGCACGGTTCCCCCCACGCAAAACCGTCCTTCCGTACAGTAGCCGCCCCCCTATCTGAATGCTAAAAATGGTCGTATTGAGGTGTTCGCAATGAAGAAATTCTTGTTGGCTGCTTGCTTCACAATCGCTCTCGGCACGCTTGGTCCGATTTCTGCCGCCGCGGGTCCCAGCTGGCCCTTTCATCGTCACCACAAGGACAACGCCCCCGCCGCTGCCAAGGCCGAGAAACCTCCAAAGACCAAAAAATCCATGTTCCATCGGAGCAAATCGCAGGATAAGGCCCGCGAACAGTCCGCGCGCACCGAGGCCGGCGTTTCTCCCGGCCCCAAGTCCGTGGGCTGGCGCCATCAAACTCCGGGCCCAGCCGGCGCCGGCGCCCACTAGCGCCAACCATCCTTCCTCTTAATGGGTGCCGCACCCTACGTTTTTCAGGGTGCGGATTTTGACGTTTGCACTCGTCGCGACCTCCGTGCCCGTAGCTTCTCGACCCCACCGCTTTTCAGCGATGCTTCGCTATCTCTTCTCTACTTTTTCCACCGGTCCCCGTCCGCGCTTGAAACACTCGGCTTCATCGTTGAGGTATAATTTCGTCGCACGAAAAAATCCCGGTGATGTCCCGCGCTTCCCAGATTGCGGGCTTCCTCAAAGTGGAGTCTATTCTGATGGCGGCGCGAATTTCCCGCAGTGAATTTCTGAAAACTTCCGGATTGGCTTCCCTGGCGTTGCCCTTTCTGGCCTCCAGGGCCGCGTTTGGTTCCAGTATTCCCATCGAGTCGCCATTCCGCCTCGCGGTCATCAATGACGAAATCGGCCAGGATTTCGGCCGCTCCTGCGAAGTTGTGGCCCGGGAATTCGGAATGTCCTGGATCGAGCTTCGTGGCATGTGGAATAAAAACATCCTCGATCTGGATGCCAAGGAAATCGCCGAAGCCCAGCGCATCCTCGCAAAATACCAGCTGCGCGTCACCGATATTGCCAGTCCGCTCTTCAAAGTGGATTGGCCCGGCGCACCCGCCTCCAAATTCAGCCCCAAGAGCGACAAATTTCACGCCGACTTCGGCTTTGCCCAGCAGGATGACGTGCTCCGCCGCAGCATCGAACTGGCCCGCCAGTTTCACACCGACCGCGTGCGCTGCTTCGATTTCTGGCGGCTCGACGATCCGGCGCCCTATCGCAAAGCGATCAACGAGAAACTCCGCGATGCCGCTGCCACAGCCGCAAAATCTGGAATCACGCTGGTGCTCGAAAACGAAATGACCTGCAACACCGCCACCGGCGCGGAGGCTGCCCAGGTTCTTGCGGCGATTCCAGAACAAAATTTAATGCTGAACTGGGACCCGGGAAACGCTGCCGCCCTTGGCGAAACCGCGTATCCCGACGGCTATCGCCTCTTGCCGAAAGCTCGTATCGGCCACTGCCACTGCAAAGATGTGACCCGCAAGCCGGATGGCGGTTACGAATGGGCGGCCATGGGCAGGGGAGTCGTCGACTGGGTGGGACAATTTCGCGCCCTGCGCGAAGATGGCTACCGCTTCGCCACCAGCCTTGAAACCCATTGGCACGGCGGCACGCCGGAAGAATCGACGCGCCAAAGCTGGGCCGGCATGCAAAAGGAATTGCACGCCGCCGGAGATTTGTAATCCTACGATCGCGCCATTGGTGTAGGGGCCGGGCTTGCCCGGCCCGCTCTTCGCTTTGCTCTCCGCATTCCTCCCTGTAGCGCTGGTCTTTCAAGCCAGCCTCTTTCTCGAACGTCTGGGTGGTCTGACCGGGAGACCGGTATATCCCCCTCCCCGGGGGGTTGTGTATGTGCGGGAATAGCTGGAGTTAGGGGAGGTCGACAGACTACAGTCAACAGTCGACAGCTGAAGGCTAAGAACCGAGGCGCGGAATAGGATTTCACCACGGAGGACGCAGAGAGCACAGAGGTCGCTGAGCCGGAATCGGAGCGCGGAAGGGAAAGCGGCATGGGGATGGGAAACGGGCATGCGGGCATTAAGAGGAGAGCCCGTCGGCAGGCTCGGGGTGGGCGTCGTTCGCCGGGTGTGCGGAGCGGGCGGCGGCGTCTTTGAAGGCGGGGTTGAGCTTGCCGAATTTGGGGTTGTAGGCGAGGTCGAGGGTTTTGAGGAGGGCGTGGGAGAGGTTGTTGGAGTCCTGGCGGGCTTGCTTGCTGCCTTTGGAGGTGAGGAGGAGCTGGGCGAGGTAACCGAAGGTGGCGGCGCGGCGGGTGGAGATGCGGTTGGCGGCAAGGGCGCGGAAGACGCGGGCCATGGCGCGATGAACGTCTGCTTCGGAGGGAGGATCGTCGTTGAAGAGGCCGATTTCCTGGAGGAGGTCTTCGTTGTGCTCGGCGGGAGGGTGGCTTTTGATGACGGTGCCGTGGGAGCGGCAGTAGCCGTTGAGGGAAGGGACGGAGGGCATGCAGCAGCCGCTGCCATTGGCGAAAACAAAGTTGCAAAGGTCGAAGGGGGAGTTGGATCGTTTGGTTGTCATGGGGAAAGTGTATTAATGAGGTAACTAGAAGTAAAGTTACAGGACGTTACAAGGCGTGTGAATTGGTGTGGAAAACGTTTCGAATGGCGGGGGAGAGACCGTTCGAATAGTCGCGCTGCGGGACGGGGAGAGGAGCCGAGGTCGAGAAGTTCAGAGTTCAGGAGTTCAAGAGTTGAAAAGCTGAAGAGAAAGAGAAACTCAAGACCCACCCTTTCAAACCAAGGGTGGGGCACCCGGCTATAAGTTCGAGAAAACGCAATCTGGGCCACCCACCTCAGGGTGGACAACTCCCTTCGATGTTTATCAAGTTGTGGGGGAACCCGAAGCCCCGATCGGACCCTTAGGTGGTGGCGATGTTGGCTTCACTTTAGCGGGAAACTCGTATATGAACTTCAACAACATCTCTAGGAACGTGATTAGCTCGCTGGCGTCGGCGACTGCCATGATTTTAATTTCGTGGTTGGCTTCATTTCCCCTTGTGCGAATGGCATCCACCCATCCCTTGCCATCTGGGGGAACATAATTTTTCTGCGAGAGATATTCCACGTACTCCATAAAGGATTTGCCTTCCGGCGCTCCCTTTTCGACAGCAATGTGCATCAGGAGTTTGCGACAAGTCAGAACGGTGGACGTGAAGGAGTTCACGGTCATGCAAGACCGAGCCTCAGTATAGAGTGCAGCTACGTCTGGAGGAAGTGAAGTAACATCATTGCCAAAAGGAGCGCCCGGGTATTGCTTCCCTGTAAAATCAAAAAAGGTTGGCCTGCCGCAGTAAGAACACAGGTAAATGCGCGGCTGGGGGTTAACGCTGTTCGACCAGTAGCCCTTCGATGGGCCTACGCGATTGCCGCAAAAACTGCACACATAGCTGCGAGACTCCAAATCGACCGGACTATACCAAATATAGGTATTAGGCATAATTCATTATAACCTAGTGTGACAACAAGAAGAATGGCGGGGAAAGGAGAGTGGCGCAGCAGTCCGCGCTTTCTTGCCCACTTGCCGTTGGTCTATACGAAGTGTGTGAAGTGATCTTAACCTTACCCATCCCAGGAGAGAACACTGAATTCTTATGAAAAAACGGGAAATATTGGAAAAGTTAGACTTTGGTCACCGAATTGCCGAAGAGGAAGCAAAGCATCTTCGTGAGTACTTTGTTGAGACTAACCAGTGGAACAGTCTTTTCAAGGGTGATGTTGATGTCGTTTACGGGGCCAAGGGAGCCGGGAAGAGCGCACTGTACTCTCTATTGCTTAGCCACGAGGCTTATCTGAAGTCACGCGGAATTCATACAATTCCAGCCGAAAACCCTCGAGGTACCCCAGTCTTTAGCGAGTTGGTGTCCGATCCCCCGGCAAGCGAGGAGGAGTTCAGGGGGCTCTGGAAGCTGTATCTTCTATGCCTTGTCGGTGAGCGGTTACGCAGAATCGGGAATTTTCCCTACCCGGCTCCGCAGGTAATCCGAAAGCTGGAGGAGTCAAATCTGTTACCTAGCGATGGAACGCTTGGGGGAATGCTTCGTTCCGCATTGGATTACGTTCGCAGGGTCATGAAAGCTGATTCGATTGGGGTAGGAATTGAGCTTGATGAGACAACGGGAATGCCGAGAGGTGTCTCAGGCAAAATCACATTGAGGGAGCCCTCTCTGGATTTGCGTCAGATGGGCCTCGCCTCGGTTGACGGCCTGCTGCGCCAAGCAGATCAGGCCCTTCGAAATGAAGGACTTAGAATTTGGGTGCTACTTGATCGTCTCGACGTAGCATTTTCGGAATCGGATGAGTTGGAGTCGAGCGCTTTACGTGCGCTTTTTAGGGTCTATCTTGACTTGGTAGGTCTTGAGGCAATCTCGCTAAAGATCTTCTTGAGGTCCGACATTTGGGGGCGGATTCAGACTTGTCACGGGCAGGGATTTCGGGAAGCGAGCCACATTTCACGGCATACAACGATCTCGTGGACTAACCAGTCGCTGCTTAACCTAGTGGTAAGACGTCTACTGCATAATGAGGTCATTCGGTCTGAATACCGGGCCGACCCGACAATCGTTCTCTCAAGCACTGGCGATCAAGTAAGATTGTTCAACGAGATATTCCCTCCCCAAACGAACCTTGATTGGATGTTGTTCCGCTTACGCGACGGGTCTGGCCAAACCAGGCCCAGAGAGCTGATCCACCTCCTGCATTGCGCCCGCGGAATCCAAATCAGGAGATTGGAGCTTGGTGGGGCGGAGCCTGGGGCGAAGACACTTTTCGACTCCAGATCACTAATGCAAGCCCTACCGGAAGTCTCGGAAGTGCGCTTCGAGCAGACCCTATGTGCGGAGTATCCCAAATGGCGTCCTCAATTATTGAGGCTAAAGGGCGAAAAGGCTCACTTGTCTGTTTCCGAACTTGCGAAAATTTGGCAAACCACAACTAAGGAGGCTTCTGGGATGGCGGAGGAACTTCAGGAGCTAGGATTCTTCCAAAAGCAAGGGACGCGCGATAATCCTATTTATTGGGTGCCTCCTCTGTATCAGCTCCCGCTACAGATTAAGCCGCAGTAGTATTCCAGGCCGGGCGGGTGGCGCAGCCGTGAGTTCTAAAAACCTCGTGGATGGCCTACGCTTTGCGCCGTTTGCAAAGGGTGGGCTCTTCTTCCTGCTTCATCCTCCTCTGTGCACGCCCATCTAGTCTTTTCCATTCCCCCTCGTTCGAGCGGGCAATCGTTGAGATTGCAGGTGGTGAGTTGTGCTGTTGGGGGAGAAGAATCTGTCGCACCTACGGCGCTGCAGAATTCTTGCGGGTGCTTGAACCCAGCGCTTACGCACTGGGCTAATATCTGCCGCGCCTCCGGCGCTGGGAAGAGAAGATTTGGGTAGCGGTTCGGCGTTTTTAGCGAGAAAGTCGGAGTGGGAAACCCAAGAGGCTGGCCCCGCAGAAGCGTCCGGGGCGCCAAGGGCGCGCTTGAAAGACCAGCGCTACATTGAAGAACGCCGAGACACCGAGAGCACCGGCAGGCGGGTGGTCTGGGCCACGCGCCGAGGGAGCTCGCGGAAACCGCGCGTTACTGAGGACGAGCCTTGATTCGCTTGCCAAGTTCCTGGATGCCGTCTCGATCTAGTTTATTTTGTTCAAGCAGGTCGGCGAGTTCTGAGTCCAGAAGGAGGTATCCGTCAACCACGAAGATAACGCGCTTACCTTGTGTGCGGAATGGACCGTGGAAAGCAATCCCCTGAGTTTTAAGCGAATCTATGACCGCATCAACAGACACAAGCGCGGAATCACTTCTGGCCTTCCCCATGACTGGTCCCCCATTGGATACCAAATCTGCCGACCCCTCCGGTTGGGCAGCAAAGCAACATCACTCCCCCTCTCGCAGGGAGGTGGAGTCCCCGTCAGTGCGTCCTTCTAGTTAAGCATAGGTTCCCATGACCGATGGAGCCTTCAATCGGGGAAAGACCCTAATCGCTGTTCAGGTGTTTTCCTGTATTGCTCGGCGGCTGCGCTAGTCAAACGGCGCGGAAAGACCCCTCTAGTAACTCGGACAGAATGCGGGTGTTTGGAGTGGGAAAAGATCTGTCGCGCCTACGGCGCTGCGGAATTCTTGTGGCCGGGTGCCGCATCCTTGCGGGGTTGGTTTATGCAAGGGTGGGTCTTCTCTTGCTCTTCGCTCCCAGCTTACTGATAAGTCCTAGTCTTCATCTTCCAGCCGCTTACGGTTCGAAGTATTTGGCTGTACACTCTAGTGGACGAGGTGCAAACAGATGCCCGGTATCATCATCAAGGATCGCGATATTCTCGGCGGAGAACCTGTCTTCCGTGGAACCCGCGTCCCCTTTAAGATTCTGATCGAGTATCTGGAAGGTGGCGACACCGTCGATCAGTTTCTGGAGCAGTATCCCAGTGTCAGCCGTGAACTAGCTATCGCCGCCATCGAAGAAGCCCGACTCAGCCTCGTCTCCCAGCTCAAATGAGAGTTCTGCTGGACGAGTGCACCCCGAAAGCACTCAAAAGGGTCCTCGCGGATGCGGGGCACGAGTGCCGCACTGTGCAGGAGGCGGGCTGGGCTGGCAAAAAGAACGGCGAACTTCTATCTGTCGCGGAAACTACTTTTGATGTGCTGGTTACGGTAGACACAAACTTCCGATACCAGCAAAATCTGGCGGGCCGAAAAATCGCCATTGTTGTTCTTCAAGCCTCCTCCAACCGTCTCGATCATCTTCGTCAGTACTTCCCAGCCTGCGTTCAGGCCATCGAGAAGATCAAGCCGGAGCAAATCGCGCTAATCGGCGACTCGATTTGAGGATCCTAGCGACACCAAGTTTTCCGTCCATTCCCCTGTTCCCATTCGAACACTTCACGCTGGCGGGTGGCCCGGGTTCCGGTTTTTGGTACCCGGCTCTGGGTTTTCCACATCCTGCGCTTCGCTTCCTGATTACTGATCGCTGATTACCGATTACCGTTCCCCGCTTCGCTGGCACGCCCATTCGAACGACCCCGGTACTACAACCATTTTTTATCCAACCAGTTACTTGTTGGCGGGTGGCGCAGCCTTAAATTCTATAAACTTCGTGGGTGGCCTACGCTTTGCGCCGTTTGCAAAGGGTGGGCTCTTCTTCCTGCTTCGTTTTCGTCTGTGCACGCCCATCAGCTTTTTTGTATCGCCCGTCGTTCGAACGGGCAACCGTTGAGATTACAAGTGGTGAGTTGTGCTGTTGGGGGAGAAGAATCTGTCGCACCTACGGCGCTGCGGAATTCTTGAAGTGGATTCGACCCAGCGCTTATGGGTCGAAATACGCCGCGACTTATAGAGGCAATTCTTCGGCGGTGGGGAAATGGTGCTGTTCGCGGCCAACTTTGCCGTCATATTTGGTGGTCATCTTGAAGAGCTCATACCGTCCGTCGGCCGCAAACTGACGGCACTGTTCCCGCAACTCTTTCAATTCAGCGTCCGTGAACGGCTGAAAATTCGCGGCGACAGCAAGGTTCTGATCCAGAACCTCCATCGAGTCGATTCCGCTGATCGTCGTGGCAACCGGCAAACTCATGGCATAGCGCAATCCCTGCTGAGCCGTGATGCCTCCGTGCCGCACCATTTCTCCGCTCCCGCCGAGGCTTTTCATTCCCAGGACGCCGATGCCGCGGCGCGTGGCCTCGGGCAATACCTTCGTCTCAAAGCTGCGAAAGGTGGCGTCGAAACAGTTCAGCGGCATTTGCACTGTGTCGAAGGGAAAATCGTGCGCCAGCATCCTCAAGTGAATCTCGGGATCCTTGTGCCCGGTGAATCCAATGAAACGAACCTTGCCCTGTTTCTTGGCATCGAGTAAAGCTTCGGCGGCCCCGCCGGGAGCGAAGATCAGGTCGGGATCGTTTTCATAGATGACTTCATGGATTTGCCAGAGATCCAGATGGTCGGTTTGTAGACGCCGCAGGGATTCTTCCAACATGCGCATCGCCACTTTCTTGTCCCGCCCGTGGGTACAGACCTTGCTCATGAGGAAGGCGCTTTGCCGCTTTCCCTTCAACGCGTTTCCCATCCGCTCCTCGCTCAGGCCGTCGTGGTACTCCCAGGCGTTGTCCAAAAAATCGATGCCATGGTCGAGCGCCTTGGCCACGATCTCGATTGCAGACTGATCCGTAGTCACGGAACCCAGGTGGTAGCCGCCAAGTCCGATCGCCGACACCTGAACGCCAGTTTTCCCCAGCGTTCTCATCGGCACGGAGCCTTCGGGGCCTTTCGGCGGAACAGCGTCACCCGCCGGAAACCCACGGTTCGGAATAAGCGGCGCCGCGCCCGCGATTGCGGCTCCCTGCAAAAACTTTCGACGGCTGAGATCCGGCTCGTGCGACTCCACGGTTCCTCCTCAAAACTTTCTCTGCGGAAAAGGATGGCCCGTATTCTCAGGTGATCCGAGCATGTCTTGAACCTCCGATTGCCTGGTATCGAGCGGGAACCCGTGCGCAAGACGGGATTCCGGATTATCGAATCGCAGCGACATCTTGTAGATCTCATAGCGTCCATCGGCAGCGTACTGCTTGCAGCGGTTGCGCAGTTCGTCCATTTCGGCGGCGGTCATGGGCTTGAAATTCTGGGCGATTTGCAGGTTCTGGCGCAATACGTCCATGCCATCGATGCCGGTAATGGTCGTCGCCACCGGAAGACTCATTGCATATCGCAAAGCTTCTTCAGCCGTCAGCGCGCCGGTCTTGATTGGCTCTCCATGCCCGCTAAGCGGCTTCATGCCGAGCGCTGCAATGCCGCGCCGATTCAGCTCCGGCAGCACCTGGCGCTCGAAACTTCGGATAAAACCGTGATCGAATGGGTTCAGCGGCATTTGAACGGAATCGAACGGGAAGCCCGTCTTCAACATTCCCAAATGGACCATGGGGTTCTGGTGTCCGGTGAATCCCACAAATCGCGCCTTGCCGTCCTTCTTCGCCTTGGCCAGCGCTTCGGCCGCTCCATTCGGGCGAATGAAGAGCTCAGGGTCATTATCGAAAGCCATCCCGTGAAGCTGCCACAGATCGAGGTGATCCGTTTGCAGACGCCGCAGCGACTCTTCGAGCATCTGCAAGGCCAAGCTTGCATCGCGCCCGTGCGGGCACGTTTTTGTCATCAGAAAGACCTTGTCCCGGCGCCCCTTCAGCCCGGCACCCATCCAGAGCTCGGTCTTGCCTCGCCGGTATTCCCAGCAGTTGTCGTAGAAAGTGATTCCGCCGTCGACGGCTTCCTGAACAATGCGAACGGCGGATTTTTCATCGGGCGCGTCGCCCAGGTGGTGACCGCCAAACCCCAGAATGGAAACTTTGGCGTCGGTGCGTCCGAATTGCCGCAGGGAAATGCCCGCGCTGGAGGGGATTTGCACAATTCGCCTCGATGGAGCTTCGAAGCTCGGATTCCTGGATGATGTAGCTTGAAGTTAGATGTGGGATTTCAGAGAGAGGTCGTAAATATCACGGCGGGGCCACAGAGTATCGTGGCAATCCGCTCGACGCGGTCAGTCCCGCAATCGAAGCTGGTGGGTCAATGGCCGTCGAGTTGGGGCGGGGGCTCGGCCGCCCGCCCCGTTTGCCCGGTCTATCTCGCTGTACGTGCGCTTGGGGAGCTTGCGTACGCTTCTCTGCCGATGCCGAGGACCACGCGACCGTTTATCTGGCCCTTCTTCATGCGGCTGAAAACATCGTTGATCGAATCAAGCGGCAGGGTTTCAATGGTGGCTTTCACTTTGCCATCGGCGGCAAAGGCCAGAGATTCTTCGAGGTCCAAGCGGGTGCCGACCATGGAGCCGCGAATCGTGTGGCCGTTCAGGACTAAATCAAAAATGGAAACAGGAAACTCGCCCGGCGGCAGGCCGTTGAGCACGCAAGTGCCATTGCGGCGAAGCATGCCAACGGCTTGCTTGAAGGCAATCGGGGAAACCGCGGTTACGAGCACGCCGTGCGCTCCGCCGATCTGTTTTTGAATTTCCGTGGCGGGGTCCTGGGTTTTCGCGTCAATGGCGATTTCCGCGCCGAGTTTGCGGGCGAGCGCCATCTTTTCGGGCCCGAGGTCCACAGCGGCGACGTGGAGTCCCATGGCTTTGGCGTATTGGACGGCCACGTGGCCCAGCCCGCCGACACCGGATATCACAACCCATTCACCCGGCTTGGCCTCGGTCATCTTCAGCCCCTTGTAAGTGGTGACGCCGGCGCAAAGAATTGGCGCTGCGTCCACAAAGGAGAGACTCTTGGGTATGCGTCCCAGGTAATCGGCTTGCCCCAAGGCGTACTGGGCGAAACTTCCATTTACGGAGTAGCCGGAGTTTTGCTGATTCGGGCAGAACGTCTCCCATCCGGCAAGGCAGTAGTCGCAATGCCCACAAGCGCTGTGCAGCCAGGCGATTCCAACGCGGTCCCCTTCTTTCAGATGAGTGACACCCGGACCGAGAGCGGCGACGATTCCCGCTCCTTCGTGACCCGGTGTAAACGGCGGCGTGGGCTTGATCGGCCAATCGCCCTCCGCGGCGTGCAAATCGGTGTGACACACTCCAGACGCAACGACTTCGACCAGCGCTTGGCCCGGCCCCGGCGTGGGGATGGGTACTTCCTTAACGACCAAGGGTTCTCCAAATTTTTCAACGAAGGCGGCTTTCATGGTTTTTGTGTTCGACATTAGTGGGCTCCTATTCGACTGTGATGCGATGAGGCCATCGTCCGGTCAGTCTTTTCTACGCGTCGTCGTCACCTTTGGCTGTGACACAGGTCACCCACTGTTCGGGGAGCGCCGGACTGAGCGGAGCGACAGTTGAAGAGGAGGCCGCGCCGAGCGGCGACGCAAAGGCCTTCGGCATGCTTTCTGTTGTCTCGTCAGGGTGAAAGTTCGCTATAGCCGAATCATTAGCGCATCACGGCAGCTACAACGGCTTGCGAACCACGTTGCGTTGGCTGCCAAGGCGAGAAAACCTGATCCACTCGGCGCGAGATGAGACTTTGCCGGCGCTAAACGCGAAACTGGCGCAGATGATGGTCCAGATGCTGGTACGTCAATGCGGCCCATTCGACCGGGGCGAGCGGTCCGAAAAAGAAGTGGGGCTGCCTGGTGCAGATGGCGGGCCCGCCCGCCACGAATCGGTCGATTGTTTCGCGCAGGCGTTGGCTTTCCACGGCGAAATCGCGTTCATCAGTCACGAGGCAGCTCTTATCGGTCTGCGCGTTGCGGCGCATGGGCTCACCCTTCACCAGCAACGACTTCTTCACCAGCGGCGCGAGCAGGCGCCCAATGAAGACTCGCGGCGATGGAGAGATCTTTCCCATCGCCAAGTCCATGGCCGCGGTGCAGTGCGCCAGAGCTTGTGCGGGATTCATCGTGCCCCACTGGCGCTGGCTATCCGGCTGCAACCGCGCGAGCCGGCCCTTTACTTCTTCCACCCTTGCCGCTTCAAAGAGATTTTTCATGTGGATAGGCCTCCCCTGTCCGTTTACGGAATGTTTTCAGTTTTGAGCACACCGGTTTCCCGCGAGCCTCTACCAATGAGTCGAATGGGAGGCGCGCCAATCGACAACCCGGATGGAAAATTATTTTAGGGGGAGGCGGCCATACGAAGATGGGAGAAACCAAAAAGGGGCACGAATTATCGTGCCCCACAACGGCGGAAGCAACCTGAGAAGGCGGAGTAAAGCCGCCCCTACATGGCGAGAGGATCAGTTGTTGATGTCGGATTTGGTTTCGAGCTTGGCGAGCATGGGCTCGAGGAAGGGCTTGTTGGCGTCGGGAGCGCCGGCGATGGCCAGCTTCATTTCCTTGGAGGCGGAGGTGTAATCGCCGGAGTGGGAGGCGAGGCGGGCTTGTGCCAGGTGGCTTAGCCAGTGATTGGGATCGCGCTTGGCGACTTGCGGATAGATCTCGAAGGCGCGCTTGGCGTCACCGGCGCGCTGCAGGCCGCGGGCGTAAACGTAGAGTTGCGTGGCACTGGCCTTGGCGAAGGCGGCGGAGAGCGTCTTGGCGGCTTCGTCTTTTTTGCCCATGGCGTCGAGGATGCGCGACTTGGTTTCGAGATTCTCGAAGCGGTCTTCGTTCTGGATGGAAGTGTCTTCCCACTTCAGCGCTTCTTCCAGGTTGTAGTTGTTGTCGAGGCACCAGTTCGCGGCTTCGTCATACCCGGCCCAGGTGAAGCCGCCGACGCTGCGGAGTTGGTTGCGAATGCTCTTGAGGGTGACGGCTTTCACGTCGACGGAAACGCGGAACGGCACGGCGAGCTTTTCCCAGCGCATTGTGGCGAGGGCGGAGTCGGGCTTCACGTCGTCGAAGGTGTAGGTGAGCGTGTCGAACGCTTGATCGGCGGCGGGCTTGACGGTGACGCGCAGGGCGTCTTCTTTTTCGTCGTAGCTGAAGCTGCCCCAGGAGGTGGAGTTTTTGGAGAAGACGATGGTCCACTGATCCTTGTCGGGGATCATGTGCAGGCCGTAAGTGCCGGCCGCGAGCGGCTTGCCTTCGATGCTGACGTCATCGGAAAACGTGATGGTGGTGTTTTCGTTTGCGCCGGAGCGCCAGACTTTGCCGTAGGGGACTGTTTTGCCCCAGACTTCGCGCGTACCGGCGAGTGGACGGCTATAGCTGATGCTGATGGTGCTGATGCCGATGGTTTGCGTGGTTTCGCCGTGCTGGCTGATGCGGGGAAGATTCAG
>Ga0210400_10003091_pt1 | contig 14887 bp, 17 predicted proteins | sample IncBWH26MmetaG_FD_155456 | JGI IMG/M metagenome (GOLD analysis project Ga0210400, IMG submission 155456) | Forest soil microbial communities from Barre Woods Harvard Forest LTER site, Petersham, Massachusetts, United States - Inc-BW-H-26-M | ecosystem: Environmental > Terrestrial > Soil >... | reverse complement strand
GTTCCAGGATTTTACCGGGAAAAAACACGAATACAAGGGTACTGTTTCCGTGGTTAAATAATAATAACCCCTTATTACAATATACCAAAACAGCTCTTAAGACAGGAGCTGTTTTTTTTGTATCGCTCCGGCAACCTCCAGGATTTAAAGAAGTAATTGAGATAAATTATTCTCAAGAGTTTGGTATTTTGTCAGTAGACCCCACAGAAAAGTTCTGTTTTCGGGGATTTTTTTATTGCACTTAATCCAATAAATCATGTTTCACCGCATACATTACAATTCCCGCTGTATTATGCGCGCTTATTTTTTGCAGTATACGTTCGCGGTGGCCATCAACTGTTCTCAGGCTAATGCCCATTTGTTCTGAAATTTCTTTATTGGTAAATTCTTTGCAAATGAGTTTTACAACTTCTACTTCCCTGTCGGTTAATACCGACTCTGTAAAGCCGGGTTTTGCTTTGGCGCTTTTTGCAAGACCCTTTACCAGTAAAGCAGAGATGTCTTCTTTAAAATAATACCTTCCGGCAACAACCGCGTGTATGGCATCTATCACAGTTTCAACATCGCTGTTTTTTAATAAAAATCCGTGGGCGCCGTTTTCGGCTAGGTGCAGTACAAACTCTTCGTCGTCATGCATAGTAAGGATAATTATTTTTATTTGCGGATATTTTTTGTGGAGATACTTGGTAACTTCTATACCATCCATCTCCGGCATTTCCAGGTCGAGCAAAACCACATCCGGTTTTTCTTTTTTTAAGGCATCTATGAATTCTTTTCCGTTCTGGGCTTCAATAATTATTTCCATTCTCTCAAACTCATCGATAAGAGAAATCATTCCTTTGCGGAACAAGGCCTGGTCGTCTACCAAAGCCAGTTTAATGGTTTTTTTCTTCATGGCCAATATGCACTTCTATAAATGGTTTTTGTTCGCTGTTTCCCGTTTCGTAATTAATTGCCGCATTAATTAACTGCGCGCGACTTTGCAGGCTTTTGAGGCCCGTTCCTTTTTCTTCGTTCATTAATTTATTTATTTCCACTGATGAAATTCCTTTTCCGTTGTGCGTAATTGTAAGTGATGTATGCGTTTCATTTCTTTGCAAATCAACCCTAACCTCTGTAGCCGCACTGTGTTTAATAATATTATTCAACAACTCCTGTGTAACACGGTATAATTGCAACCCCGTTTTTTCAGGTAATTTTATTTCACTGTTACCTTGCATAAAAGAAACCGTTAATTGCCCCGCATTGGTAATTTGCTTGCACAACTCTGCCAGTGATTTGGTAAATCCTAATTTTACCAACCCGGGCGGAAAAAGTTCTTTAGCAACATTACGCACAATCTCTATAGAGTCGTCGATAACCCGAATATTTTCTCCCGCAACCCTGGTAATAAGTTCCTTGCTTTCGGTATTACGCATAATTTTTTGAAACCCCTGACGTATTACACTTAGTTTCATTCCAAGGTCGTCGTGAACATTTTTGGCAATACGCTCGCGTTCTTTTTCCTGCACGTCAACGGTAGCGCTTAATAGCTGACGCTGAAAATTATTCTTTTGAGCCAATACTTTTTTCTGGTAGTACACCACAAACAAAATAATGGATACTACGAGAATAAGCATTCCCATACAGCCCGCCGCTATCAATAAAATTATGTCCGTTGGGTTGCCGTTTTCCAAAAGCCTGTACTTATTAAAAAATAAAAAACAATATTAAGTAAAGAATGTATGCCCCACAAGGCGGGAGATACTTTTGCAAAATGATTTTCGAGGTAATTGCTGAATACAAATAAAAAAAGGTTACCCGAAAAATAAGTAAGTATGGCTGTATTAAACCAAAAAAGCGGCGCGGCTAAAACATTATCGTAAACAGGGTTTTGGAGTAAGTGAAAGAAAGCGAAGAGAGAGTAAATCATAAATAATATAGATTCAGTGGTTAAAAAAATATCATCCATTGAACTGATACCATTATAGTAAAAATCAAGAATCGCTATTCCGATAAAAACAAATACCAAAATTTTCATATATAAGGTGATTTTTGATTTATCAAAGAGCCTTATATAAAACAAGCTTATTAATGTAAATTCCATTACATCATAAATTCTGGCAACATACAAATTTCTGATATTTAATTCCCGCAAAATAAAAATAACCGACTCTGAAACTAACGAAACAAGTATCAGGTAAAACAATGCTTTTTCTCTTGCGCCGAGATATTTTATTCTGAAAAAACCGGTTATTGCCGGAACGAGGGTAGAAAAAAAAGAAACGTAAACCAAAAAAATATAAAAACTGTAGTTTGGCTTCATAAAAAAATCAGGCTGTAAATTAATAATAAAGGCAGTATAATACTGCCTTTATTATTAAAATTAAATTTATTTTAGCCGCCGCTTCCTCCGTTTAAAGTGCTGCCTGCATCACAATAAGGAGGGCAAAGGAAAGATTTATCCATAATTAAACCGCTTGTCAGGTCGCAGCCGGATGCGTCTACACCAATAACCACTAACTGAAGCGCCCCGGTATCATCAATAGCCCTGTACATCCGCAAACCTACGCAACCCGTTTGGTTAAGCATTTCTTGTAATTTGGTTTTTCCGTAAAAATGTGCTTTTACTGCATTCGGGTTTGCACTGCGGTAACTTGTTGTCCAGGTGACACCCTGGCTTAAGGTAATGTAAGTACCTTCATTTCCTGTGAACGACATAATTTTTATTTTTTAAGTTAAACAATAGTGTTTTCTCAAATATAATCATTCATTAAAACTACATGCCTTAATTTCATACTTAATAAAAAAAATAAACTGTTTATTTTCATTGTTTTATATTTCAGCACGGGTGTTTTCACTTTATAAAAACAGGTGTTTTCACCCCACAAAACAGGTGTTTTCACCCTATGCAAAAAAGGGGTGTTTTTACTCTATTATGCATACAAGCCATACTTTACTTTTGTAAACAACACAAAATCATCTTAACCATGAGTTGGGCGCAGATTGAAAAGAAACATCACGAAAAGTACAAACGAGAGTTTATCTTATGCCGTGAGCCTGAGGAAAGAAATTTTATTATCAATTCCATTCTCGAGTCTTTTACTTTTATTAAAAGAGAAGAAGTTGAAAAAACCTTTGAGCATTTTTGTCAAACCAGCGTGCAACCAACTGAAAGGGAGTTGTTCCTGGCCCGCATAAAAGAACATTTAGGCAAAGAGATAACCTCAAATTATGTTAAGCGTTACACTTTTTTTTAACCTCAAACCTGATCATGAACAAAAATATCCTTTTCGGTTTTTTACTTGGCATAGGCGTTTTATTTTGCGTTTGTTCTATACTGGTGGGCAACTAATTTTTTTGACTGAAAACGTCATTAAAAATTAACTCCAAAAATTTGCTTTTTATTTTTATTTCAACTACTTTGGCATGGTTACGGGCCTTTGCGCCCGCTTAATTTGCTTTTATGAAAGTAGCAATTTTCGGGGGAGGTGTTGCGGGCCTGAGCGCGGCGCACGAATTAATAAACAGAAATTTTGAGGTAGAGGTATATGAAGCCTCTGCAGTGCCGGGAGGAAAAGCAAGAAGCGTAAACGTACCAAATACAGCACAGGGCAACAATAAAGATTTACCGGGTGAACACGGTTTTCGTTTTTTTCCGCGCTTTTACAAGCACATTATTGCTACTATGGCACAAATTCCTTTGCCCGGGGGGAAAGGATCTGTGGCCGATAATCTCGTTGAAACAACCCGCATACGTTTGGCACGCTTCGATAAAGACTCTGTTTTTATGCCCGCCCGTTTTCCGGGTTCTTTAAACGAATTGGAAAAAATTTTAAAAGAAGGATTAAGCGCTAACCTGGGGCTCAGCGATCAGGATAAAGAAGATTTCGCGCTTAAAGTGTGGCAATTAATGACCAGTTGTTACGAGCGCCGGAAAAATGAATATGAACGTATGCCGTGGTGGGAATTTATGGATGCCGATTTGCATTCCCCCGCATACCAAACCATTTTTGTAAAAGGCCTTACCCGCACACTCGTAGCTGCGCGCGCCGAAAAAGCAAGCACCAAAACCGGGGGAGATATTTTTATTCAATTAATTTTTGATGTCGCGAGTCCAGGCATGAGCAGCGACCGCATTTTAAACGCGCCAACCAACGAAGCGTGGATTGACCCTTGGATGCAACACCTTACAAAAAAAGGCGTAAAATTTAATTTTAACTCGCCACTTAAAAAATTCAGCTGTAACTCCACGCTAATTACTTCGGCAACTGTTACACAAAATAATACCGATAAAAATGTTAAAGCCGATTTTTACCTCAGCGCCCTTCCGGTGGAAGTAATGTCGAAAATTTTAACTGCTGATTTAATTTCTCTTGACCCCACTCTAAAAAACATTCAAACGCTGAGCACCGAGGTTGCCTGGATGAACGGGGTGCAATTTTATTTAACTGAAGATGTGGAACTTTGCCTCGGGCATACCATTTATATCGATTCGCCCTGGGCACTGACTTCTATTTCGCAAAAACAATTCTGGCAAAAAACAGATTTAAGTAAATACGGCGACGGAAAAGTAAAAGGGATTCTATCGGTGGATGTTTCTGATTGGGAAACGCCCGGAATTATTTACGGGAAGGCGGCAATAAGTTGTTCGGAACAGGAAATAAAAGATGAAATATGGGCACAATTAAAAAAGAGTTTAAATGTGTGTAGCACAATTTGTTTGGAAGATAAACACCTGCACTCGGTTTACATTGATAATGACATTGTGTTTGCTAATAGCAAGGCAGTTGAAAATAAAGAGCCTTTACTTGTAAACACTATTAACTCATGGGAGCAAAGGCCATTTGCTTATACGCGCATACCCAATTTATTTTTAGCAAGCGATTATGTAAAAACCTATACTGATCTTGCAACAATGGAAGGCGCTAATGAAGCTGCGCGGCGTGCAGTAAATTGTATTCTGGTAACTTCGGGCAGCAATAAGAGCAAATGCGAAATATGGAATTTGCACGAGCCCTGGTTTTTATGGCTGTTCCGGTGGATCGATAAAAAAAGATATGAAAAAGGTTTGCCCTGGAACGAGAAATTCCCATGGCTGTTCAGGATGATTCATTCGCTTTCTGTATTTTTTAAAAATCTCTTTAAAATACGTTTATGAACAATTGGCTGAATTTAGAAACCTACACTTCAACCGAATTAATACTGTTTGGCATCGGCGCATTCTTTTGGCTGATGTGTTATTTTTTTATTATCCGTGGAATTATAAAATACAAATTTGTGGGCATCTCTGCCGGCGTGGTTGGAGCTAACATTGCATGGGAGTTTTTATGGGCCTTTGTTTTTAAACAGGATATGGGCAAACTCTTGCAAATCGGTTATGTAGGTTGGTTTTTATTAGATTGTTATATTGTGTATGGTATGTTTAAATACGGGTACAAACAGGTAAACGAAAAAATCCGGCCTCACTTTAATTTGCTTTTTACTTTTTCAATTATCGGCTGGGGAGTTGTACTTTATTATTTTACCAACGGTTTTATTTACGAAACCACACATATCGGCGCCAATTCCGCTTACGCTATTCAACTTGTTATTTCGGCCACCTGTTTAATGATGTTGATTAATAATATCAATGAACCCGGCATAAGTTATCTTGCCGCGTGGGGAAGGACACTGGGTTCTTTATTTTGCGGAATCATGTGCATTATGCATTGGAAAAATAATTTATGGATACCAAGCATGGTTATAGTGTACATGGTTATTGACATTTATTATTTGTTTCTGGCAACAAAAAATTTAAAAACAAACGGTTTCCACTGGTAAATATGAAAACCAAAATTCATATACAAAGTGAGCAAGGCAGGATTAAAGCTATAAACAAGTTTTGCTATACCACCGCACTTATGGCAAGTGTATATGTCGTTATTTTGTTTATCCTGGGACTTAAGTTACATGCTTTGGTGATGACCGGCGTTACATCTGCTTTTTTAGCCTGTGCTTTTCTCAATAAAAAATTCCATCATTCCCTTTCGCGTACAGGTATAATTGTAAGCACGAATTTTGCGGTTTTTTATTTTTCTGTTTTATTGGGATTTAAAGCGGGCGTACATCTTTTTTTATATACTTCGCCGCTTATCGCTTATCTGTTATATGACTTTGACCAGCGAAAAAAAATATTCATTGCTTTCGGCACCTATCTTGTAACCTTCCTCGTAATTTTTGCCATTCACAAGTTTCATTTAATTGCCCATATTGATTTAACCGAAGAAACTCTTGGTATTTTTTATGTATTGAATTTTTCTTTCAGCCTCACCCTTTGCTTTACATTAATTATTTATTTTGCGTTTAACAACAGCGCCTACACTAAAATGCTGGTTGAAACGAACAAAACACTGGAGGAAAAACAGCAACAATTAAAGGAAGAAATAAGCAACAAAAATAAAGCCCAGGGCGAATTACTGAAGATACTGAAAGAAAAAGAAATTCTTTTACAGGAAATACATCACCGTGTAAAAAATAATTTAGCTGTTATATCCGGCCTGGTTGAATTGCAGAATTTTTATATTAAAGATGAAAAGGCCGCCGCTATTTTAAAAGAATCGCGTAACCGTATAAAATCCATTGCCGTGCTGCACGAAAAATTTTATGAAACAAAGAGCCTCGATAAAATAGAAATACGTTCGTATGTAGATGAACTTATTTATTTTATTCAACTTTCCTTTTCCAGTCAGAACAAAGAAATTAAGATTCACACGCAAATTGATTTTATTGAATTTTCGCTGGCGGATGCCCTTCCGTTTTCTTTGTTACTTAACGAGCTCATAACGAATTCATACAAACACGCGTTTACAAATAAGGAGAAGGGCAATATTTACATTTCTCTTATAAAAAAGGGAAATAATGTTATTTTTCACTTTAAAGACGATGGCGATGGTTTTGATTACGCTAATTTTGTAAAGGACAACTCTCTCGGGATGAATTTAGTGGAAGCCTTTTCGAACCAGTTGAAAGGAAAAATGAATTACGAGGCAAAAAAAGGAATAGGAATAAATTATACTTTACATTTTAAATTACTGTAAATGGAAGCTAAAAAAGTTTTAATAGTAGAGGATGATTTCATGTTAAGCATGATAAACCGCAAGTATATTGAAATGATGGGACACCGGGTAATAGATGCGGTTACCAACGGGCCCGATGCTATTGAAGCTGTAAAAAAGCACGCCCCGGATATTATTTTAATGGACCTTCGGTTGGACGGGCAAATGGACGGAATTGACGCAATGATAGAAATTGCAAAATTCTCTACAGCGCCCGCCATTTATTTAACCGGCAATTCCGACGAAGAAAATAAAACACGCGCTTCAAAAACAAACATGCTTGCTTTTTGTGTAAAGCCCGTTCATTTTGAACAGTTGCAGCAGCTCTTTTCTAAAGTTTAAATTCTTTATATTTACCATACTTTATACCAATGGCATCAGTTGTTTCTTTTACCGAAATAGAAAAAATTACCTCGGGTGATGCGCCGGCAATGAAACAATTGCTGCAGGTTTTTATAAAGGAAACCACACTGAATACTCAAAAAATGCAGGAATACCTTAATGCAGAAAACTGGGAGGAGTTAAAAAAAACAACGCACAAATTAAAATCCTCATTGGCTTTGGTTGGCCTTGCAGATTATCGTACACTGGCCGAAGATATTGAAAAAACAGCGGGTGCCGATATTGAAAGCACGCAAAAAAAAACTGCGCAGTTAACGGAAGCCTGCCAAAGCGTAATTTATCAAACAGAAAAAAAACTGAAAGAGTTCCCCTAAAATTTATAAGAGAGGCCAAGGCCAAGCACTTGCTTAAACTGCATGCGCGGGCCAATTTTACCGTCACGGTCTTTTATCATTACCGCCTCGTCGTAAATTAATTGTGTGCTTAAAGTAGCGCTTATAAATTTATTTACTTTCAAATTAGTAAGCGTAGTCCAGTTTACATACAGGTTTTGCGGATTTTTAAAATAATCACTGAACAATTCAAGCGTTGTTCCGAATGTTATATTTTCCATTATCTCTTTACGATACACCATTTTAAAATATCCTCCAAACTGTTCGCGCAGTTTACTGTAAGGCGTAGTTACTTGTCCGGTAGTAACATCGCGCACTTCTTTTTGTACGCCGAAAGCTCCGTATTTGGCAAGCGTATCATCATTCACCAAAGTAAAACGGCCGGTAAGTGGCGCTAAAAAAAACGAAACTGTTTTGTTTGGCCTGTAGTCTAAACCAAGGGCAGCAACTACATAAGCAGGTGCTAAAAAATTTGAAATGCGCACCGAATCATTGGGATAATTATACCCCGCGGCAAACTGCGATTTAAAATCCAACAAAGCTGTGTAGTACGTATGGTCAAAAGCTTTATAACCGTATTTGGATGTAAATTGTATGCGGTCATCATTCTTCCACCACTTGCGGTTTGACGCTTGTTTGATTACGCCATAAGCCATATCCAGGTTATTACTCCAAACACTTTTGCCTTTTGTATAGGTTGCAAATAAACTAAGCAATCCGCTTGCAGAAATTGCACTTTGTCCACCCGCTGCCCAATTGGTTAAAGAAATTTGTTGCCCGCTGATATTAATTATTCCTCCTTTTTTCCAATGAATTTTAGAGGTGTCGGCATGAGCGTCTTTTAATTTATCTGTCTCCGTTAAAAGCGTTTCAGCATCTTTTTTTGTTTCCTGCGCTTTAACAGAAAACGCAAGCGTGGCCCAAACAATAATTATAATGGCGCGAAACTTCATGAGTTATTTTTTCTTGGGTTTAACCGATATTGCTCCTTGCCTTTGCTTGGAAATTTCTTCCAGACGTTGCGCAAATTTAGATTTCTTTACAGGCTTTTTCATATGCTCATCAATCTGCGCGCGCAATTTTTCATCGCTCACAAATTTACGCATGGCCCATGTTTGTGCAAAGGTTATTACGTTAGCTAAAAAATAATACCAGCTTAAACCTGATGAATACGAGTTCATGAAACTTAAAAAGATAAAAGGCATAAAATACATCATAAATTTCATTCCCGGCATTTGTTGCTGGTTAGCGGGCGTATAAAATTTACTGTTCATCCAGGTATAAATAATAGTTGAGCCAAACATTAACAACGCGAATAAACTTACGTGGTCGCCGTAAATGGAATTAATTACCGGTACGTGGCCGAAAGTCCATACAGAATCATAGGTAGATAAATCCTGCGCCCATAAAAATGCTTTTTGCCTTAACTCGATGGATGCTGGGAAAAAGTTTAACAGCGCAATAAGAATGGGAAATTGAATTAACGCGGGTATACAACCGGAGAACGGAGATGCACCCGCCCGTTTATAAAGTGCCATCGATTCCTGATTTTTTTTCATCGCATCACCTGCGTCAGGATATTTTTTGTTTATAATATCGAGCTCGGGTTTAAGCACACGCATTTTACTGGAAGAAAAATAGGTTTTATACGCGATAGGAAATAAAAGCGTTTTAATAATAATAGTGAGGATTAAAATAATAATGCCAAAATTTACGGTAGAATTATTAAACGCATTAAACACCGGTATTACCAGCCACTTGTTTATTAAATTAAAAACAGGCCAACCTATGTTAATCATAGTTTCCAACTCAACACCGTAACTTTTTAAAATATTGTATTGGTTAGGGCCGAAATAAAAACGCATTTCAACACTTTCCTTTTCCCCGTGTGTATAGGGCACACTGCCTATCGCTTCAAAATTCTTTACACTTGTAAGTGAATTTTTTGCCAAAGCGGTCTTTACTTTACTACTTGTAAATCCTTTGTCATAAATAACAGCCGAGGTAAAAAACTGCTGCTTAAAAGCAATCCATTCAACCGGAGCTTCCGCAATACTTTTTTCTTCTTCTTTGCCCGGGTTTATATAATCAGAGTCTTCTTCTTTAAACTTCCAGTATACAGTACTTGCCTGTTTTTCTTTTTCAATGTGCTCTTCTTGCGAAGGCGTCATCATTTTCCATAAAAAATCCAGCTGGTCGGTGTTTTGCGAAATAATACCCTGCATGTTTACCAGATTTACTTTGCAGCCCACCATGTAATCGTTATTTTTTATGGTGTACACATACTCAATGTAATTTGCAGGATTGGTTGTTGGTAAACGGAACGTAATAATCTGCGCGTCGGCAGTTTTTTTGCTATCCTGCAATTTAAAATACAAACTGTCGGTACGCACCTGCAGCGTGTTGTTGTAAGCAAGAAACACTAAAGCCTGCGTAACCGAATCGCCGCTGAACAATTCTACTTTTGTTTTTTTATCGGGGCGGGTGTATTCATTAAGCACAACAGAAGCTATGCTCCCGCCTTTTGACTGAAATGTTACCTGAATTTTTTCGTTGGTAAAAATATATTGCTCGCCTTTACCCTCTACTGCTGCCGAAAAATCGCGGTATTTATTTTGCAGGCCGGCTTTCTTTAAAGAATCGGTGTTTATAATTTTTGCAACAGTAGCATCTCCTTTTACAACGCTGGTATCTGTATTGTTTTTTGCGAAGGTGGCAATCGCTGCTGCTTCGGCTTTTGCTTTTTCGGCAAGGGCCACTTTTATAAGTGAATCCTGTTTTTGTTTTGCTTTACGAATTTCTTCGTTACTGGGTCCGTTTAAAACAAGCCAGCCAATTAAAATACCGCCTATCAGCACCAAACCTATCAGGGAATTCCTATCCATTTTACCTTAAAATTTTGAAGCCGCAAAGATATAGAAAGAAATGCATGTATCTGTTTTTTATTGGTTGGAGCGTAACCCGGTAGATATTCGTTTTTGAGATAATTTGGGCGTTACCTTCGGCCGGGCTAACTCCGGGGTACGCTTCGCTCCCGCTTTTTGCGATATATTTCAGATTTTTATCAGCCATTTTTCTGCGCAAAAGAGCCAGGCCCTTCATATCCCTAACGCAAATACAGCATACACAAATATTGAATTTTTACAGAGCTAAGAAGTTTTGTATTTGCGTTAGCGATTGTAGTGGAAAGCCCGGACCCCGCCGTCTCAACATATTAATTAGCCGATAAAACCTTCTAAAGGCGGGGGAGGACTCGTAACGCAAAGCGCGACCCCGCCCCCTGTTTACTCATTGAAAGACAATCGCCCATGCGGGGTAACGCCCTAAGCACCCTGCCACTCCTGTACTCTAATTCCTATATTCGTACCGCTGCCATTGGTAATTCGTAGCTTTAATTTTGAATTCTTAATTAATATCGTATCTTTGCCCTCCTTTTTTACAGATGGATGAGAAGCAGTTTATAATCCGCCTTAACGGGTTAACAATTGGAAATCACCTGTATGAATTTGAGGTAACTGATTCGTTCTTTGAGAGCCGCAATTATTGTGAAACAGACGGCGCCCATGTGGTTGTAAAGTTGGAACTGGTAAAACAAAACAGCCTTACACAATTAAACTTTATGCTTGCGGGCACACTTAATGTGGCCTGCGACCGCTGCACCAAGCCTTATCCTATCGAGATTGATGCCACGGAACAGATGTTTGTAAAACACGGTAACCCCGATGAAGAACACCCCGAAAATGTACTTGTTTTAGCACATGACGAAACTGAACTGGATATATCGCAGCCATTGTACGAATTTATAAGCCTGGCACTTCCCGCCCGCAGGGTTCCCTGCGAAGAAGACCCCGCTTTTAAATGCGATGAAGAAACATTGAAGAAATTAAACGAAGTCTCAACGGATGAGCCCGAACAAAATCCCGGCGATTCTATCTGGGACAAACTAAAAAATATAGATTTTAATAATTAAACATAAGAAGTCATGCCAAATCCTAAACGAAAAATGTCCGGAGCGCGCACTAACAGCCGCAGGGCCACTTATAAAGCATCAGTACCAACTGTTGGTGTTGACCAAACTACCGGCGAAGCCCATTTATGGCACCGCGCACATTGGTACGAAGGAAAACTTTACTACAAAGGAAAAGTAGTAATGGAAAAAGCACATAAGTAGTAAATCGCTAAAAACAACTAAAAAACAGGCCAAAAACCTGTTTTTTTGCTTTAAAATACTTGATTTTTGCCTTTTTTTCCACATTTTCTGTTTAAAACTAAATGTCAAAAGGTAGGTTTTTTCGCAAAATTTTAGTTCCTTAGCCGCCTCTTTAATATGAAGATTGGATTAGATATTATGGGTGGTGATTTTGCCCCCAATAACGAACTGGACGGCGCCATTGCCGCTGCAAAAGAACTCCCTTCGCACGTAAAAATTGTGCTTATAGGCGATAGCCAGGCAGCCAAAAAATACATTACCGAAAAAAAGGCCGACCCGGCTGCATTTGAATATGTACATACCACCGAGGTAATTCAAATGGGTGAGCATCCTACAAAGGCACTGGCTCAAAAACCAAATTCAAGCATTGGTTTAGGTTTTAAATTACTTAAAGAAAACACTATACAAAGTTTTACCAGCGCCGGTAATACAGGAGCCATGTTGGTAGGCGCTATGTTTTCGGTAAAGGCTATTCCGGGTGTAATAAGGCCGAGTATTGGCACTGCTCTGCCTAAAGAAAACGGTAAAATTGGTTTTGTATTAGATGTGGGGACTAATGCCGATTGCAAGCCCGATGTGCTTTACCAGTTTGGAATATTAGGTTCTTTATATGTACAGCACGTTTATAAAATCGACAGGCCCAAAGTTGCCCTTTTAAATTTAGGCGAAGAGGCTGAGAAAGGGAACTTAGTGGCGCAGGCGGCGCATAACCTGATGAAGGATTCGAAAGATTTTCATTTTGTGGGAAATATTGAGGGCTCTGATTTGTTTAACGATAAAGCCGACGTAATTGTTTGCGAAGGATTTACCGGTAACGTTGTACTAAAAGCCTGCGAAGCATTTTACAGCACTATAAAAAAACGCAAACGTTCGGATGAATTTTTTGACCGTTTTAATTACGAGATATACGGTTCAACACCCATGTTGGGAATTAATTCGAACGTATTAATAAGCCACGGCAAATCAAGCGCGCTTGCTTTTAAAAACAGCATGCTGCTGGCAAAAGATATTACGGAGGCGAACCTGCCTGAAAAAATAAAAGAAGTTTTTAATTAATGATAAGAGCCGCTATAACCGCCATTGCAGGCTACGTGCCCGATTATATTTTGTCCAATAAGGAATTGGAGAAAATGGTTGATACCACCGATGAGTGGATTATGACGCGCACCGGCATTAAAGAAAGGCGCATTTTACGCGAGCCCGGCAAGGCTGCCTCGGACATGGGCGCAGCAGCAGTATCGGAGCTATGCAAAAAACGAGGTATCTCTCCCCAGGAAATTGAATTGCTTATTTGTGCAACTGTTACCGGTGATTTGGTTTTTCCGGCAACTGCTAATATTATTTGCGATAAAATCGGGGCTAAGAAAGCATGGAGCTTTGATGTGGGTGCGGCCTGCAGCGGATTTATTTACTCGTTAGTAACAGGCGCTCAGTTTATTCAAAGCGGCACTTACAAAAAAGTAGTTGTTGTGGGTTCAGATAAAATGAGTTCTATTATTGATTATACAGATCGCGCCACTTGTGTAATTTTTGGTGATGGTGCGGGTGCTGTTTTATTGGAACCTACCACTGAAGAAGTGGGGATACAAGATTTCATTTTAAAGACGGATGGTTCGGGAAGGCAGCATTTGCAAATGAAAGCCGGAGGTTCTTTAATGCCACCAAGCCATCAAACCATTGACGAAAAATTACATTTTGTGTACCAGGAAGGACAAGCTGTTTTTAAACACGCGGTTTATAATATGGCCGAAGTATCTGCAGAGATAATGGAAAAAAATAAATTAACGGCAAACGATATTTCATGGCTGGTACCGCATCAGGCCAACAAACGTATTATTGATGCAACAGCTTCGCGTATGGGTGTAGGTCCTGAAAAAGTGATGATGAATATTGAAAAATACGGAAACACGACCGCGGGCACAATTCCGCTTTTATTGTGGGATTACGAAAAGAAATTAAAAAAAGGAGATAACTTAATTATATCCGCCTTTGGGGGAGGGTTTACCTGGGGCGCTATTTGGTTAAAGTGGGCATACGATCCGAAATAAAATCAACTAACAAAAAGTAAAAACAACAATAAATACAAATAACATGAAGCTAACAGAAATTCAGGATTTAATAAAATTTGTAGCCAAATCGGGGGTAAGCGAAGTGGAGTTGGAAACCAAAGAGGTTAAAATTGTTATTAAAACTTCAAGAGGCAAAGACCAGTACGTGGTACAAACACCTGTAGCAACTCCTGTGCAACAGATTATAACTGCCACGCCTCAGCAGGTAATACAACCCGCACAACAACAGGTGCAGCAAACCGGCGAAAATAAAACTCCGCAAACACCTACCGGCGGAAGTGACGAGAGCAAATACATCACTATTAAATCGCCTATGATAGGAACATTTTATCGTTCGCCCGGCCCGGATAAAGCCGTGTTTGTAAATGTAGGCGATGAAGTGGTTACGGGAAAAGTAGTTTGTATCATTGAAGCCATGAAACTCTTCAATGAAATTGAAAGTGATGTAAAAGGCAGAATTGTAAAAGTGCTTGTGGATGATTCAACTCCGGTTGAATACGACCAACCACTTTTCCTGGTTGACCCTTCTTAATTGATTTGATCCCGATAGCTATCGGGATGAGAATGTGTTGATTTGAAAACCGAACAGCACAATCTCTTTAAAAATCATCATCAAATTGTTGAATCATCAAATTGAAAAAAAGTGTTTAAAAAAATATTAATTGCCAACCGAGGAGAAATTGCTTTGCGTGTGTTGCGTACCTGCCGCGAGATGGGTATAAAAACCGTGGCGGTTTACTCAACTGCCGATAAAGAATCGCTTCACGTAAAATTTGCCGACGAGGCAGTTTGCATCGG
>Ga0210400_10003089_pt1 | contig 14895 bp, 17 predicted proteins | sample IncBWH26MmetaG_FD_155456 | JGI IMG/M metagenome (GOLD analysis project Ga0210400, IMG submission 155456) | Forest soil microbial communities from Barre Woods Harvard Forest LTER site, Petersham, Massachusetts, United States - Inc-BW-H-26-M | ecosystem: Environmental > Terrestrial > Soil >... | reverse complement strand
TGCGCATGCTGTTCACGGCAATTCCCTGCGCCGACAGCTGCGCGAAAATGTCGTTCAGGCTCTGCGTCTTCGACATTTCGATTTCCAGGGTGTGATCATCGGACAGCACGGCCGTGAAACCGGACAGCTGCGGCGGGGCGGCGCGCGGTTCGCGTAGATTGAAAACGAACACTTCGGTTTGCAGCTTGCGCAGCACGTTGGCCATGCTGTCGCGCTCGATGATGTTGCCGCCCTCGATGATGGCAATGTTGCGGCACAGGTTCTCCGCCTCTTCCAGGTAGTGGGTCGTGAGAATGATGGTGGTTCCCTGCGCGTTGATGTTGCGCAGGAACTCCCACATGGAGCGGCGGATCTCGATATCGACGCCCGCGGTCGGCTCGTCCAGGATCAGCAGGCGCGGCTCGTGCATGAGCGCCCGCGCGATCATGAGCCGCCGCTTCATGCCGCCCGACAGCGAGCGCGCGACGGAGTCGCGGCGGTCCCAGAGCTGCAGTTGCTTGAGATATTTTTCCGCGCGCTGCTTGGCGAGCGGCCGGGGTATGCCGTAAAACCCGGCTTGATTCACCACAATGGTGAATGGGCTCTCGAACATGTTGAAGTTGATTTCCTGCGGGACCAGACCGATGCATGACTTGGCCGTTTCCAGCTCCCGGTCGATGTCATGGCCGAACACTTCGACCGTGCCGCTGGTTTTGTTGACCAGCGAAGTCGTGATCCCGATCGCCGTGGTCTTGCCGGCGCCATTCGGCCCGAGAAGCGCGAAGAAGTCTCCCTCATCGACCTCGAGATCGATGGCTCTTAGCGCTTTGATGCCGTTTTTGTAGACTTTGGTGAGTTGTCGGAGGACTAAGGCATGCATACGAGCCGCGTAGACTAAACCTCGCGAGGCTCGCTTGGCAATTGAGCCGCGGCGGCCAGTTGCAGACCGGAGAGCTGGACTCGGCGCAACGCGGCAGGATCAGGGCGCGCCGCCGCGCTGATTAGGGCACTCCAGTAGGGGCCACAGTTGCTCCATCGGGCGGTGAGATTTGGCGCCTCGGCGAGCGCCAATGACGGCAGCGCGTCGACGGCGATGCCGCGAAAAGCCTCGGCCGTGTTGCCGTGCATGCCGAGCAGCAGGCGTGCCGCCAGGCCGGTGCTCGAGGCGACGTGCCAGGTATAAAAAAGCGCAAGCTGCACGAAATCGAGGATGTCGGCTTGAACCTTGGGCTCATCCGCGATCCGCCAGTTCCCGGCTGTCTGCAGGCGTTCCCGCCAGTAAAGATCATCGCCAAATCGCAGGTCGAACAAGGCGTAGGGGCAATTCGCAGCCGCGGCGCGCTGCGCTGGCAAAAGGCTCGCGAGCTTGAGCGCCAGTCCCGGCGCAAGCAGCCCCCTGCCGGCCAGATCGAGGAATCGGCTGTTCAAGCCGCGCATGGAAGTCAGGTGTGTAGGAGAGACGTGCGATTGCTGCGTCCAGCTGCCGATGAATGCGTCATGCATAAATCGCCCCTTTTTGCGTCGAAAAACTCCTTGGCAAGCACGCTAACTTTGTGACAAATTTCTGTCAAATTCTTTTTGATCCCAAAACCGCATGAATTGCACACGAGGTGGGCCATGAGAGTGTCCGACGACCGCTACACGAGGGACCGGCAGAAATTCGATCTTGCGCTGCGGCTGATCCACCATGAAGCCCGCACGTTTACCATCCGCCAGTGGACCGGTTTGAGCGACGATCGAATCCGCAAGCTTTACCGCAGCTATGTATTGAGCAACGATGCGCGCGAGGTCACACGCCACCGCGGCAAGTCGCCGCGGCAAGCGGCATTTTTCTTCCGCAATCCGGAATTGAATTTTCACGCGGCGCAGCTCGCGAGCCTGTTCGTGATGTACGGGTTGGTCGGCCCTGGCGAGCGCGGCGTCGAGCCGCGCTACCGCGTCGGGTCGCTGGAATCCGGGGCGTTGCTGTGCCGTGCGTACGAAGCCTATTTGGAGATGCACAAGCCGGTGAACATCTCCTTCGAGCATGCGTGGTTTCTGCTGCTGGCATTGGCGCGCCACGATGAAGTCGGCATCGCGCGCTGCGCGAATTGCGGCGGCGTGCGCGTCCGGGACTTGCTGGCCAAGCGCAAGCTGACCTGCGGCAATTGCGACGGCGCCGTCGACAACGCCGCGAAGGGCCCGCCCTGCTAGAATCGTTTGCATGCAGCAAAGGAATACCCTGGCCGGTCCATACCTGGACCGCGGTGCGCATTTGCGCAACGACCCCGCATGGTTTGCGAACGCATTGGCCGACGAACGCAGCCGCTACCTTCCGGTCTGGAACTCGCGCAATCTCATCGTCGAAGGTGCAGCGCCGCGTGCCGCGCTGCTTGAATTGTCGGCCGTGCCAGAAGCGCGGCGCAACGGCAACGATCTGATTCTTCTCGGCCGATTCGGCGACATGGACGTGTTTGCCTACGAGATCGAATCGCTCGAGCCGCCGCGGGTTGAAACCGGAACGCGTTTCGAGGATTTGCGCATGGTGGCCTCGCTCTTGCCGGCGGAAGACGCGGGACTGTTGGGCTATGCGCGCGGCATGGTGTTGTGGCGAGCCCGGCACCGCTTCTGCGGCACCTGCGGCGCGACGACGCTCGCCGCCAAAGGCGGCCACGTGTTGATATGCACCAATCCGGCGTGCCGGCACGAACAATTTCCGCGCACCGATCCGGCCATCATCGTTTTGGTCAGCGACGGCGAACGCGCGCTGCTCGGCAGGCAGGCCTCCTGGCCGGTCGGCCGCTACTCCACGATCGCGGGCTTCGTGGAACCCGGGGAATCGCTCGAGGACGCGGTGGCGCGCGAAGTGTTCGAAGAGACCGGGATCAAGGTCGACCAGATCGAATATCACTCCTCGCAGCCCTGGCCGTTTCCTTCCTCGCTGATGCTCGGCTTCACGGCACACGCGTTGACGACGCAAATTCTCAGGCGCGATGATGAACTGGAAGATGCCCAGTGGTTCACGCGCGCGGATCTGGCGTCGGGCCGACCGCTGGTGCCGCCGGGCGTGTCGATTTCCTTCCGGCTGATCGAACATTGGTTCGATGCCGGCGGCGGCCCGAAACTTCGAGAGATCCAGAAGCCCTCGTCGTGGCCGGCCGCGCGATGATGAAGCGCTAGCCGCGCTCCCAATGGCCCGGCCGCATGCGCCAGCCGTCGCCGGCCCGCATCCAGGCATGACCGACCCAGTGATAACCGGGCCGACCCGCTACCCAGCGGCCCGGAACCCACTCGTGGCGGCCGCCGACCCAGCCCCAATAACCGCCAACCCACACATATCCGGGATACGGTGCGACGCCCACCACTTCAACCCGCGGCGCGGGCGGTGCAATCATGACGACGCCCCCGGCATAATGACCCTGATCCGGAACCACCACGCATGCGGGCAGCGCCGCAGCGATGACCAGCCCGAATGCAGCGGCTGCGAGTAGCGACTTGCGTTGATTCATGATCACTTCCTGTTATCAGGGAACATAAGGACCGGAACGTCCTTCGTGCCCCGCCGTTGACGGGATTTTGATCAAGCATACCGCCGTCGCTTACGGAGTACCACCCGAGCGCGGTTTGGATTTGTCGTTGCGGCGGCGGGTCAGCCGCTGCTCAGGCGCCGGGGCGGAGGGCGGCGGCGGCCGCACGATGCGCGACTTGAGGCGATACATGGCCTCGTCGGCCCGATGCACCAACAGTGCGGCATTCTCGCCGTGATAGGGATACATGGATTCACCGATCGAGGCGGTCAATTGCTGCTGATCGTTGCCGATCCAATAAGGCAGCGACACGCGCTCGCGAATCGCATCGGCAACCCGGCTCACCGGGAACGGATCCGGCACTCCAGGCAATATCACCACGAATTCGTCGCCGCCGTAACGGCAACAGATATCGCCTGTGCGCACGCGTGCCGAGATGCGCGTCGCCACCGTGGTGAGAATTTTGTCGCCGGCCGCGTGTCCGTATTTGTCGTTGATTGCCTTGAATCCGTTCAAGTCGATGAACAACAATCCAACGTGCAGATCCTGCAGCAGGGCATCGCTGATCGCTGCCTCCAAAAGTTCCAGCATGCGGCGGCGGTTATAAAGGCCCGTGAGCCCGTCGCGCTCCGCCAACTTTTGGGCTTCTTCCTCGCGCGCTTTCATGGCCGCCAACTCGCGCAGCAAGTGGGCGTTGACGGCGCGCAGGGTCTCGATCTCATGCAGCTCCGCCGTGGTTATCCGGTCCGCCGTGGCTATCCGGCGACGCGAATTTGCGTCCCCGCGCGAATTTGCATCCCGCAGCGGCACTTCGCGTGGAGACTCCGGCGATTCGTCATCGCTCGAAGCCATTGGGGCACCTGCCATAGTACTTTCCGAATTGCTCATGAAACATCGGCATTGTCGCGGGCTTCGGCTTTCGCCGCGAGCGGGTGCCACCTGATGCACATGTCAGATTATACTGACCGATGCAGTTCACGCTTCGGCCAAGGAGCGCAATATGTCCTACACGGCGGATCCTCGCGTGCTGTTCGCCGCCGAACGCACGCTGCTGGCCTGGCAACGCACGGCCATCGCGCTCATGGGATTCGGTTTCGTCGTCGAGCGATTTGGGTTGTTCCTGCAAGTGGCCGGACACCAAGCGGCGCCCGGCGCCTCGCGCGGCTTTTCCTTGGCAGCGGGCGTCTTGTTGTTGCTGCTGGGCGCGGCCGTGGCGCTGATCTCCGCACGTCAGTTTCGTCAAATCGCCAAGAACTTGGATCCGGCCGTCATTCCGCCAGGCTATTGGACGCACATCGGCGTGGCGCTGAATGTCGTGCTTGCGCTCATTGCGGTCGCGTTGGCCTTGCACTTTCTATTTGGCGCGCAAAGCTCGACTTAACAGTGGGGTGTTGCGGCGCACACCGCTGCCGTCAACGGCACGCGCGGCGCGCCTCGACGAGCATATGCACGTCGAAGCGCATAACTCTGCCCAAACGAGTCTTCCCCGACAGCAGCGGCGCGCGCCCACAACATGGGCTAGTACGCGCCTGAACTGCCGTCAGCGGAATCTACATCCCCGATGATTCCACGCCGGAATTCATCGCCGGCGGCATATCCGACTCAGCCGGCATGGCAGGCGGCGCCATCGACGGTTGCATCATTGGCGCAGGCCTAGGCTTCGGCGGCGCTTTCACAACGACGGGCTTCGGCGCCTGCGGCTTCGCAGCGACGGGCATGGCCCGCTTGGGCGCAGCCTTCCTGGGGGCAGTCTTTTTGACTGCTCTCTTCGCTTTCGCCTTGACCTTTTTCTTCGCCTTCATCGGCCGCGTTTTGCGTTTCGCCGCGCTCTTTTTCGCCGAGCGTTTTACCGAACTGCGTTTGGCCTTCGCCATCGGCCGCTTCGACTTGCGTTTTTTCGACTTGCTCTTTTTTGCCATGATCATCCTTCTCCTGGAACGTCGTTCGAACTCGCCTGAGAGTAGCCCTGAAAAAGTCTGCTGTCATCTGTGCGTGAACACTGGAGTCGCTCACGCGGATTGCGTAGGCTGCCTTGGGTGTCCACTACCGAAGAAATTCACCCGATAAAAGATGTCTGGCTGAGGCCGCGGCGCGTATTCCGTGAACTGGCGGCGCGGCCGATCGGCGCCACCGATTACCTCTTGGCCGCGGCTCAAGGCGTCGCCAACTCCATTATGGTGGGCCGGACCCAACTCTCCCCGCCGGGCGCCACCGCGAGCGAGATCATCGGCAGCTCCTTCCTATTCGGGTCCTTGTGGGGCGTGGTCAGCATGTATTTATTCGCCGCCATCTACGGGCGCCTAGGCAGGCGTGCCGGCGGCAAGTCCGCGCACAACCAGGTATTTCACGTGCTGGCGTATGGCGGCATTCCCGTGGCGGCGTCGCTGGTTTTGTGGATATTCACGGCACTGCTGGTCGGCGAGGCAGCCGTTGTCGCCAAGCCGGCCGTCGAGGTGGATGGGTTCGTGGCCTTCGTCCTGCGAGCGCAGTTCGTGGCCTACATGCTGCTGCTGTTCTGGACCATCGTTCTGCAAGTCATGGGATTCAGCGAGACTTTGGGACTGGCCACGCGCAAGGCGTTTGCCGTCTGGGTGCTGGGTCAGCTGCTGTGGCTGCTCGCGGCCTTCTTCTTGGGCATCCTGATCGCGATTCTCTTCCCGGGCCTCGTGCCCGGCGCGCCGCGCTAGGAAGCGGTCAGACGGACCTAGACTTTAGTTGGCTCGCCGTCGGTCGATTCGCCGGCGCCAGGCGGGTCCGGCGGAATGATCGGTGTAGGCGGCAATAGCGGCGGCGGCGCGTGCAGCCGCCCGATCACGGACTTCGCCACTTCCGCCGCCGAACGCATCGTTCCTTCGGACTTACGGGCGCGCGGTTTCGAGGCACGGTGCGGCTTGGTCTTTTTCGCTGCGGTTTTGGGCTCCGTCTTTGGAGGGCCGGCCTTTTGCGCGCTGACCGGTTTCCCGGCCGCTGGTTTGCGGACTGAGGCGAGCGCCGCGTCCACCTTTTGCCGCGCCTCCTTCGCCGCCCTCTTTTCCAATTTGAATGCTTTACGCGCCTGTTTGAGCGTTGCCTTTGCCTCGCGAACCTTGGTCTTGGCGGCGGCAGCTCGCGCGGTAGCCTTGGTTGCGGCAACCTTGAGCAGTTTCATGTTTGGCGATTGGATGGTCATTTACGGCAGCACACGCATTAGGAATTGACGAATATCGGCGACTTCCTCGGCGCAAACGGCATGCGCCATAGGATACTCATGCCATTCGACGTTATACCCCTGAGCCTGCAGATAATCTCGCGATTTCGACCCCAACATCATGGGGAGCACGCCGTCGAATTGTCCATGGGCCATGAATATCGGCGTGGCGTCGTTGGCCGGCTGCCGCTCGGCCTTGAACGTGCTCTCCCGCGGCAAGTAGCAGGATAGCGCCATGACCCCGGCCAGCTTTTCCGTCAGGCGCGGGGCGGCATAAAGCGAGACGGCGCCGCCCTGGGAAAATCCTGCGAGCACGATGCGGCCCGCCGGAATGCCGCGCGCAACTTCACGGGCGATCAGTTCCCGAACCTGATGATCGGCATCTCGGAATCCGGCGGTATCTTCCACGGCCTTGCGATCGAACCCCACGACGTCGTACCAGGCGCGCATGCGCATTCCGCCGTTGATGGTCACCGGGCGAATCGGGGCGTGTGGAAAGACAAACCGCCAGGCGCGCGATCCTTGCGGTACCAGCTCGGGAACAACGGGTTCGAAATCGTGTCCGTCAGCGCCCAATCCGTGCAGCCATATGACGGCGGCGTTCGGCTGCGGCGCCGTGTCTACTTCGATGGTTTCCAGCATTGAGTCAATTTACCCGGAAACGCGGGTGCCGTCCCGGCCGCGGCGATTCGGTATATTCGCCGCATGCCCATTTCCTTGAGCCATCTGCGTCGCTACGCCGTTGCGCGCTCGCTGTTCAAGCCGACCACCTTGATGCGTGCCATCGACAAGCTGGGGTTCGTCCAGGCCGATCCCATCCGCGCGCCCGCTCGTGCACAGGACCTGACGCTGCGCCACCGCGTCAACGGATATCGCGCGGGCGATCTGGAGCGCCGCTATCCGAAGCTGGCGCTCGAGGAGGATTTTTTCGTCAATTACGGTTTTCTTCCCCGCACCCACCACGCGTTGATGCATCCGCGCAGGGTGCAATCCAAGTCTTCGCCGGTTCGCGCCAAGCGGGTGGACGCGATCCTCGCTTTCGTGCGCGAACGCGGCGCGGTGCACCCGAGAGAGGTGGACGCGCACTTCTCGCACGGGCGCGTGACCAATTGGTTCGGCGGGTCATCGAACGCCAGCACTCAATTGCTCGATCACATGCACTATCTCGGCCTGCTGCGGGTGGCCAGGCGCGATAACGGCACTCGCGTTTACATCGCGCGCGAGACGACGCCCGAGATGGCGCCCGAAATGGGGCGCGCAAGCGGAGCGTCCGCTGCAAAGGCGGCCGGCGCTTCGAATATGGACGCGCTGGTGGATGTCATTGTGCGCAAATATGCGCCGCTGCCGGCGGGCAGCTTAAGGTTTTTGGTGAATCGCTTGCAGTACGGCGCGCCGCAATGGGCCACGGAACGCGCGGCGGCCCTGGCACGCGCCAGGCAGCGTCTCGGCCACGCACGCGTCGGTGGCATCGAGTGGTATTGGCCGGCAGAGGAAAGGCCGGAGTCCAAGCGGTGGGCGCCCGACGATCAAGTGCGCCTGCTCACGCCCTTTGACCCGATCGTGTGGGATCGGCGCCGCTTCGAAATATTCTGGGACTGGGTCTATCGCTTCGAGGCCTACACGCCTGCGCCGAAACGCAAGCTGGGCTACTACGCTTTGCCGCTGCTCTGGCACGATCGGGTCATCGGTTGGGGCAACCTGGCCGTTGCCGATGGGCAGTTGAGCGCGTATTTCGGCTACACGGGTGGCAAGGCGCCGCGCGATTCAAGGTTTCGCGCAGCACTGGATGCGGAATTGGACCGGGTGCGCGCGTTCCTTAAGACGCCCTAGTAAAGATAATTTCTTATGGTTGACAGACCGTGCGCGCTCGGTGACCTGACGCAAACGCCCTCGCGATTGCGAGGGCGTTGCGGGTCCTGGAAGGACCTATCACGACCAAGGCTTATTGCGGATTGCGCGAGGCAGTCGCCGAACCGGCGCCTGAAGCATCGAGCGAGGTTCCGCTGTTCGAATGCTGGGCATCAACCGCACCCGCGCCGTTCGTCGCGACTGCGCCCTTGCGGGTCTCGGCATTCACGCCACCCGCACCCGCGAGGCTGGCCGAAGAGGCCGGCTTTTGCGCCGCTGCGGCTGGGGGAGACGCCGTCGCATTGGCATTCGGCTTGGACTGCTGCGCCTGAGCGGTGCTATTGGTCGCACTCGATGTGGCGCTCGAGGCAGCGTTCGATGTAGCACTCGATACCGCCGGCTTTGACACCGCGGCCGCCGATTCCGCTGAACCGGTCAAGGTGGCGGCGCCGGCATTTCCGGTCTTGGAAAGATTGCCGGCGGCCTGTGCAGCCGCATCGGCCTTACCCAGGCCTTCATTGCCGGCGATTGAGCCTTCTTTTGTGCCGTCCTTAACGCCATCCTTTGCGCCGTCCTTTGCGCCGTTTACGGCCTTTGCAGCGCCGGCAGCGGGATGCAACTTGGGTTTGTCGAGCGACCCATTGGCCGCCCCTTGACCCTGCAAGGCGCCTTGACCGGACACACCGCCGAGTCGGTTCATTCCCGACATCCCGGACAGGTTGCCGCCCAATCCACCGCCCATTGCACCACCAAGGCCACCGACCAAGCCATGGGCGTACGCGGGCGTGATGACTGCCAACGCGGTGGCGACGCTGACTGCCGCAATAATCTGTTTAGTGTTCATCATCGACTCCAGGTTGGCCGCAGCACATCGCGCGGCCTTCACCAAGCGATACGAGCCGCCGGCGGTGTTTCTTCCCTGGACATTCGATTTTTTTCTGGTGCCCGTTTCAGCGGTCCGGCCGGCCCAAATCGCTGCGGTAATCGGCCCCCACGAGGCCGTAGCCATATGTCAAATCGCGGCCGGGCGGCCCTAAGTCGATGGCGCTTTTTGCGAGCGAGTCGATCGCAGCGTTGCTTTGCCCTAAGTCGGGTGCCCCTACGGATTGCGCCAGCAGCGCCGCTACGATGGGCGCCGCGAACGAGGTGCCTCGTATCGGTGAGTACTTTGCTCCGACATCGGCTGCCGCCATGTCGGCGCCGGGCGCCGCAAACATCACTTGATTGCCGCGCGCGGCTTCGATGAGCACGCGCCGATGTGAATCTACCGCCGTCACGCCGACGACATGGGGATAGGATGCCGGATACAGCGGCGGCGCAGCCGGTCCGTCATTGCCCACGGCGGCAACCAACACAAATCCTCGGGAGGTCAAAGCACGCACGATCTGGGCCAGCGCGGCATTATCGGGACCCACCAGGCTGACGTTGATCACGGCGATCCGCTGTTCCGCCAGCCACCCAAAGGCGGCAGCCAACGCATCGACCGCACCGCCCGTCGGCGCGTTGCAATACACATCCGCCGCATACAGCTCGGCCCGGTCCAATACGCCGTGAAAGCGCGACGATTGGCCCACCAACAACGAGGCGACCGCCGTGCCGTGTGCGCTCCCGAATACACGGCCGCCGCATCCCCACGGATGGATCAGCGCGTCATGAAACACCGGATGCGAGCTATCGATGCCGGAATCGATCAAGCCGATGCGGGGCAGCGGCGGCTCGGAGGGGCCGGCGCCGATGCCTTGCGGCGCCGGCGTTGGGCTCGACGCCACAGGCGTATCGCTCGAAAATACAGGCGCGGCGCTCGATGCCGCGGTCGAGACCACGCCGACGCCGGTATAGATGTGATTGAAATCATACGTGCCGGTTGGATCGGCCACGCGCAACTGACGCAGGGCCTTGACGATGTTCATCGAGGGCGGGACTTGCAGGACGACCAAGTGAAGTCCCAAATCGCCGGTGGTGTGTTCGCGTGCCACTCTAAAACCAGTTGCCTGCGCTGCCTCGATCGCCTGCGTCGACGGCGACAGGGCCAACAGCTCATCGCGAACGATCGGGTTGCCGCGCGGATCGCTGGCCACGGTGCGCGGGTTGGAGCGGATCAAGCGGGCAATCAAGGCATGCCGCACATCGCTGAGCTGCTCGAGGGAATCGGTGCCCGTCTGGCCCACGGTTTGCGTCAATTTCTGGATCGGCAGCGGCGGCAGGGGCGCGACCGGCAAGCGCAGCTGCGCCAGGGCGGAATTGACCACGGCAGCCGCGAACACTATGCAGATGAATACACGCATCAAACCTTAAGTCCTGTGTTACGCATGCGCTCCGCGCCCTGTCGGGCTAGCATGCTTGGATTAAACATCAACTCTCGAACGTCTTCCTCATGAGTACGAACGAAAGCGTGCAAAACATCCAGGAACAGATCGTCGCATTGCTGCCTCGCTTGAGGCGCTTTGCGCGCAATCTGGTCCGCAACCCGCATGATGCCGACGACGTCGTGCAAATCGCGGTGGAGCGGGCGCTGCTGCGGCTGGATCAGTGGCGCAGCGATGCACGCTTGGATAGTTGGTTGTTCAAGATTGTGCGCAATGCCTGGATCGACGAGGTGAGGGCGCGCGGACGGCGAGCTAGAATTTTTATGCCGGAGGAAGCAGGTGAACAGATCGGAGAGAGCTCCATGGAACGGGAAATAGACCGCTGGTCCGCCGAGACCGCCTTGGGCCGTTTACCGGAAGATCAGCGCCTGGCGGTCAGCCTGGTATTGGTCGAGGGGCTGTCCTACAAGGACGCGGCCGAGGTGCTCGATGTGCCGCTGGGGACACTGACGAGCCGGCTCGCGCGCGGACGCGAGGCGCTGCAAGCCGTGCTGCGGCTGCCGGAAGGAGAGTCCGCATGACGATCTCAGACGAAACGCTCATGGCCTACGCGGATGGCGAACTCGACGCGGCAACCCGCGCGAGCATCGACGCGGCCATGCTGCAAGATCCCGACATAGCCAAGCGTGTGGCCCGCCATCGTGCGCTGCGCAAAGCGATGCAGGGAGCTTTCTCCGGCGTGTTGGAAGAACCGGTGCCCGAGCGGCTGATCGCGGCAGCGCGCGGTCAGAACACCGCGCCCAAGGGCGCCGTGGTCGAGCTGACCCTCGCGCGAGAGGCGGTGCGCCGGAAAACTTCCCTACGGTCAGGATGGCAGCCCGCCGCCATGGCGGCCAGCTTGGCTCTGGGAGTCGGCCTCGGGTTTTTAGCCTGGCAGGGCCGAAGTGGATTGATACAGCAGGGATCCGATGGAGGGCTGGTGGCGAGAGCGGCACTGGCGGAAGTCTTATCGACCGAGCTGTCCGACGATCGCTCGCCGGCCCTCGTTGCCACAACGCACTTAAGCTTTCGCGCCAAATCGGGCGAGTACTGCAGAACATTCTCGTTGACCGGGACCGATGCCAGCTCGGGGCTGGCGTGCCGTGAAGGCAATGACTGGAAGATCATGGCATTGGCGGAGTCGCCGCGCGCCGCGACGAATTCCGGCGATTTTCGTACGGCGGCGTCGGCGGACTCCCCCGCCATCCGCGCGGCCGTTGAAGCCTCGATCGACGGCGAACCGCTGGATCACGCCGGCGAGATCGCGGCGCGCCAGGCGGGCTGGGCGGCGGCGAAGCGCTGACTTTTGCATCGCTAAGCTTGCGACGGCTTCGGCTCCGGGCGGCTATTGACAGTCTCTGCATTTTTATGCAGGATACGTGCAATTTTATGCAAGGGTCGACAATGCTCAGCTCCGAGCCCGAACACAACAATGCGCCGGCGCGCCGCACAATGCTCGCGAAAATCATTCGCGAACAGACTGTCGGGCGTCAGACCGAACTGGTGGATCTGCTGCGCAAGCTGGGCCACATCGCTACCCAGTCGAGTGTGAGCCGGGATCTGCGCGAACTCGGCGTCGCCAAAATGGGCGATCGCTACGTGCTGCCCGAGACTGCTCTTACACCTAAGAACGACTTTTCGGCGCTGAAGCAGTTCGTCAACGCGCGGCTCACGGCGGGTACCAATCTCACCGTGCTGAAAACGACCATTGGCTCGGCGCAAAGCGTGGCGGTCGCCATCGATTCCGCTCAATGGCCGGAAGTGGTCGGCACGATTTCCGGCGATGACACGATTTTCATTGCCACCTCAGGAGCAGCCGCGCAGCGCAAGCTAAGCGATCGCCTGCTCGCCCTCTTCGGACGCTAAATCCCATGACATCCACTTTCGGCCAAGGCGCCGAGCCCATTCTCTTGGCATTTTCCGGCGGCCTCGATACCTCGTTCTGCGTCCCGTGGCTGAAGGACACGTATCAACGCCCCGTCATCACCGTAACCGTGGATACCGGCGGCATCGACGCCGATGCGGCGCGATCGCTCGCCGAGCGCTCAGTCCGGTTGGGCGCCATCGAACATCATTTGATCGACGCAAAGACCGCGTATTTTGAGCAGGTGCTCAAATTCTTGATCATGGGCAATGTTCGCCGCGGCAATGTGTATCCGCTGTGCGTCGGCGCCGAGCGCGTGCTGCAGGCGCAGACCATTGCACAAATGGCGCTGTCTCTCGGGACCAAAATGGTCGCTCACGGCTGCACTGCCGCGGGCAACGATCAGGTGCGTTTCGAGGTGGCCTTGCGCACCTTGGCGCCCGACCTCGAGATCATCGCGCCGGTACGCGACCGCGCGTTCAAGCGGCCTGAACAGCTCAAGTATCTTCAAGAGCATCAGCTGCCTGTGCCGCCGTTCGGCGCGGCATACTCGGTGAATCGCGGCCTCTGGGGCGTCACCATCGGCGGCAAGGAAACGCTCACCTCCGAGGGCAGCATTCCCGACGATGCCTGGGTGCTTTCGAAGGATGCGTTCACGCATCCGCGCGCGTCTGAACGGCATACGATTGGATTTACCCAGGGCGTGCCGGACAGTCTCGACGGCCGGCGTCAGTCCGCCGTGGCCGTCATCGAAGCACTCGAAACACTCGCCGGCCCCTTCGGCATCGGCCGCGGCATTCACTTGGGCGATACCGTGATCGGCACCAAGGGCCGAGTCGCCTTTGAAGCGCCCGCCGCTGAAGTGTTGCTCACCGCGCACCGCGAACTTGAAAAACTCGTGCTGACCGGCAAGCAGTCCCGCATCAAGGAAAGCGTCGCGCAGCCGTACGGCGACTTGGTGCATGAAGGCCAACACTTGGATCCGGTGTGCCGGGACATCGAAGCGCTGCTCAAATCCTCGCAGACGCGCGTCAGCGGCGAGGTGAAGGTGCTGTTCCGGCCGGGATCTGTGTTCGTTGAAGGCGTGACCTCGCCCTACTCCCTCATGGCCGCATCCAAAGGCGTGTATGGCGAGTCCGCGGGCGAATGGACGCCGAGCGATGCGCTGGGCTATTCGAAAATGCTGGCGCTGACGGGAGTGTTTTACAAGCGCGCGGGAGCGAGCCAATGATGAACAGCATGCGCACGATGGTCGTCGACAAGATCGCCTCGGTGACCCAGGCCTGCGGGCTGTCGCACGAGTTGCGAATCGCGCCGGAGATCCCCTGCGAGGAAGGCCTGGTGCTCGTGGTCGAGATCCTCAACAACAAGGCCAACTACAACACCTTGGAGCTGATCAGCGGGCGCATGGCGAAAGTGGTTCGCGGCGATATCGTGGTCGGCGCCTTGGGCCACCGCAAAGCCTTGTTTGGCTATTCCGGCCACATTCCGGCAGCACTCAAGCCCGGCGACATCATTCAAATGCTCAACATCGGCGGCGTGCTGGGGATCTGCGATTCGGCGACCCAGGACAAAGGCAAGCCCTTCGATTGCAAGGTGTTGGGCACCGTGCTGACGTTCCCCTACCTGGGCGAGCGCATCGGTGTCCCCGCCAAGGTCGGGTACAAGGCGCTGGATTACGACGCTCCGCTCAACGCGCGCGGCGTGCCGGTGGTGGCCGTCGCCGGCACCTGCATGGAGGCCGGCAAAACCGCGGCCGCCGCGGCCATCATTGCACGCATGCGCCATCGCGGCCTGGTGGTGGATGCGTTCAAGGCCACCGGCGTATCGCTGCGGCGCGACGTCATGGCCTTTGAGGATTCCGGCGCGCGCCGCACCATGCTGTTCACCGATTTAGGGATAGTGACCACCACACCGAAATGCGGACCAGCGCTCACGCGAACCATGCTCACGGAAATGGCAGCCGGGCAGCCGGACGCGATCGTGTTCGAGCTGGGCGACGGTCTGCTCGGAACTTATGGCGTGGAATCCATTCTGCGACAGCCGGACATCAAGGCCGCGCTCACCGCGGTGGTGCTGTCGGCGAACGATCCGGTCGCGGCATGGGGCGGCGTCAAACTGCTGCGCGAGCGCTTCGGCATCGAACCCTGCGCGGTCACGGGCCCC
>Ga0210400_10003087_pt1 | contig 14901 bp, 10 predicted proteins | sample IncBWH26MmetaG_FD_155456 | JGI IMG/M metagenome (GOLD analysis project Ga0210400, IMG submission 155456) | Forest soil microbial communities from Barre Woods Harvard Forest LTER site, Petersham, Massachusetts, United States - Inc-BW-H-26-M | ecosystem: Environmental > Terrestrial > Soil >... | reverse complement strand
CCGAAGAACCGCTCCGCTTTAGCGAACCATCGGCTTCCGATCTCCGGCCAGCAAAAAGCCATTACCGCGGCCATCAGGGTGAATCCGGCTTCCAGCACCAGCAGAGACGCCTGGCCGGCAGGTTCAAGGTTCATTCCAATACGTCTCAGCACTTCCGAAACCATGTATAAAGCCCTGCCTTACAGTCGCGGCTGTGAACAGGAATGGACACCTGTGTACAAACAGTCAGCGGGACCGTTATGATACGGGCATCTGGCTAACTTAAGGCTCAAGGAATCCAGCCTGTGAACCGGCGGGCCGCGTTGTTCTTGCTGCTCTACCTCGCCGTCATTCTGTACCTTTCTCTCTATCCCTGGAAGTTCGTTCCGAACTCCGGTTTCAAGACCCTTGGCTGGGTCCCGCTCGACGCTCGCCGCACGATTCTGGATGCCGGTCTCAACGTAGTTTTCTACATGCCTCTGGGCGCAGCGGCGTTTATGTCGCTCCGGCGCGGTGCGGTTGCCTTGCTGGCGGCTTTAGCCTTGGGAACGCTCGTATCATTCGCCGTCGAGTGGACCCAGCTCTCCATCCCTACCCGTTCCGGCAATCTGACCGACCTGCTTTCTAATTGTCTGGGAACGTTGCTCGGCATCGCCGTCGCTTTTGCGGCAACTATTCCCCCGCTCGCGTCGCGCTTGCGTGTCCTTTATTCTCCGGGCGTCCTGCTGCTGGGACTTTGGGCGGTCTGGCAGGCTTTCACGTTGTTGCCCCGATACGGGCCCGCCATCGACATCAGCCACGAGATCGTCGGGTTGCTGATGCTGACTGTACTGGCCGTGCGCTGGCAATTCCGCGACGCCACACCCTTTCCGCTGATTTCGCTGGTGCTGCTCGTGTGGCTGGCCCTGGACGAACTGCGGCCCTTCCAGTTCCGAAGCCCCCCGCAGCCTTTTTTGTGGCTCCCGTTCGAGAGCTGGTTTGTGGGAGCGCTCGAATCCTACTACGGGACGTTCTTCGGAAAGCTGTTCTTCTATACCACCATTCTGTGGGTGGAACGGAGCTCGGGCATCCGATGGATCTGGGCGCTGGTTGCACCCGGCGCGATCCTGGCCGTCGGCGAATCGGCTCAGCGCTATTTGCCCGGCCGCACGCCGGAGCTTACCGATCTGCTTCTCCTAGCCGCGGGCGCCGTGCTGCTGCATCTGACCGAGCCTCATAATAAAGGTTCAGCATGATTCCGTATATAGACTTGAAGGCGCAATACCACAGCATCAAGGCGGAGATCGATGCCGCTATCGCCGGCGTTCTCGAAAGCAGCCAGTTCGCGCTGGGGCCGGAGGTCGCCGAATTCGAGAAGGAATTCGCTGCCTATTGCAGGAATCACCAGGCCATCCACGCTGAGACTATCGGGGTCAATTCCGGTACTAGTGCCTTGCACCTGGCGCTGCTCGCCGCCGGAGTGGGACCGGGCGATGAGGTCATCACCACGCCGTTCACCTTCGTGGCGACGGTCGCCGCAATTCAGTGGACCGGCGCCACGCCGGTCTATGTCGATATCGATCCGGAATCCTACAATCTCGACACCAGCCGGCTGGAATCCGCCCTCACCGCCCGGACCAAGGCCATTCTGCCGGTCCACCTCTACGGACAGCCTGCGGACATGGGCCCCATTTTGGATACGGCGCGCGCCCGAGGCATCACAGTTATTGAAGACGCGGCCCAGGCCCACGGGGCCGAATACAGGGGGCAACGCGCCGGGTCGCTGGCGGACCTCGCCTGCTTCAGTTTTTATCCCGGCAAGAATCTCGGAGCGTACGGTGAAGCCGGCGCAGTGGTCACGGCGAATCCGGAATACGCCAGGACCATCCGGCTCTTGCGAAGCTGGGGCGAATCGCGCCGTTATTATCACGACCTGCGCGGTTTCAATTACCGCATGGAGGGCATCCAGGGCGCGATTCTGCGCGTGAAGCTGCGGCACCTGGAGCGCTGGACCGAGGCTCGCCGCGCTCACGCCGCCCTTTTCGAGCTGCTGCTGAAGGACTCCGGCGTAGTGACGCCGCGCCAGATGCCGTACGCCCGCCACGTATACTGCGTTTACGCGATCCGCACGCCCCATCGCGACGCGCTTGCCGACGCGTTGAAAGCAGCCGGTATTCAGTATGGCATTCACTATCCGATCCCGGTCCATCTGCAGCGCGCGTATCGAGATTCCCGCTATGGCGAAGGGAGTTTCCCGGTTGCCGAGCGAATCGCCGGGGAAGTTCTCTCGTTACCGATCTATCCGGAGCTGCAGCGCTCTCAGATCGAACAGATTTGCGAGGTCGTGCGACTGCAGGTTTCGGCGCACGCCGTCCGCGGTTGATTGGACCCCTCGGCGACGCCTCTAATCTCTTCAATAAAGCGCTTTTCATCCGGATTGTCTTGTGTTACAGTTCCATATATCTCCAGGTCAGAGCGGGGCATTGTCGCTAGGTTATATCGCGTTTTTTGGGTGAGTTTTCGATTCGAGGGGGCGCAAATATGAAGCGGCTTGAGATCCTGGTAGTGTTGTTTCTTGTTTCCTTGTCGGTTTACGCCCAGCAAACCGGGCGTCTCACTGGTACCGTTCTCGATCCTGCGGGCGCAGCTGTCCCGAATGCTTCCGTAAGCCTGTACCTGCCTGAAGGCAGCAGCCCGCTGCTTAAGACCACTACCAATTCCGCGGGGATCTTCGATTTGATTGCGGTTCGGCCGGATCTGTACACGCTGCAAATCGAGAGCCCAAGTTTCGCCAAATACACGGTCCGAGACGTGAGGGTGGAACCGGTGCGCCAGCTGACGCTGCCCGATATCAAGCTGTCTCTTGCCTCCACGTCGCAAACGGTCGAGGTGACCGCGAGCGCGCAGGGCATAACGCTGGCAACAGCGGAGGTCGCATCGACCACTACTCAGGAGCAGATTCGTAACTTGCCAGTGCTGGATCGCCAGATCAGCAACTTATTCGTGCTACAGGCCGGCGTCGCACAAAACGGCCGCGCCAATACCGTGATCAATGGGATGCGGCCCAGCTATTCGAACCTATTCGTCGATGGAGTCAATATTCAGGATTCAGTCCGGATTAATGACCTCGATAACATTCCGAACCGCATCACCATCGCGCAGGTCGCCGAGTTCACCGTTTCGACCACCAATTCGAGCCCCACCATCGGCGGCGCTGCCAGCACCTTTACGCTGGTGACGCCGTCAGGAGGCAATCAATATCACGGCTCGCTTTATTGGTACAACCGCAACAACTATTTCGCCGCCAATGATTGGTTTAACAACAAGAACGGCGTCGGGCGGCCGTTCCTCAATTCCAACGAGTTTGGCGGCACCGTTGGTGGGCCCATCAAAAGAGACAAGCTGTTCTTCTGGGCGAATTATGAGGGCCTACGGCGGCCTGCCACAACCCCCGTGAACAACACGATTCTGACGCCTACCGCCCGTCAGGGGATTCTTGAGTACAAGGTTGGGGGCGCTGTCCAGCAGTTCAACGTGCTGAGTGCTTCCGGGCTCCAGATAAGCCCATTTATGCAAAAACTTCTGGATCAAGTGCCCACTACCGGCAACAACAGCGCGATCGGGGACCAGCTGAACACCACCGGCTATAGCTTCAACGGCCGCAATAAGCATACGCGGGACAACGTAACCGGGAAGCTGGATTACAATCTGACGCCCAAGCACGTCTTCTCCGTGACCTACGCCTGGAACCGGGAGATTGTCGACCGCCCGGACTTGACGCCTTTCTACGGTGTGGTCCCGCCGGTCTTTAACGACAATACCGCCAAACTATTCTCGGCGTCCTACCGCTGGACGCCAACTGCTACCCTGACCAACGAGCTTCGGGGCGGATTCAATCGCGCGCCGTCACTGTTCAGCCTTAATTCACCGTCACCGGGATACGTGCTAGCCACCGGCTTGGCGACCGCGGGCATGCAGTTCAGCTCGCCCATTCAATCGGGTGAGGTCGGCGAAGGACGCAATGTGAACTGGTATGGCATCTATGACAACGCCAACTGGGTGAAAGGCCGCCACACCGTTTCGTTCGGTTTTCAGACCTTCCAGCAGCGAGTTGGCTCGTTTAACTACAACGGTGCGGTTCCGACCTACACCATCGGTATTTCTTCGGCGTCTCCCTACGGATTTACCGCGGGCAACATCCCGGGCGCGAGTTCGACGGACGTGAGCCGGGCGAACGGCCTTTTGGCCACGCTGGCAGGCCTGCTGACCTCCGGTTCCCAACAGTTCAATCCCACCAGTACGACTTCGGGTTTCGTCAAAGGCGCGCCTCAAGTCAACAATTTTGCCTACAACAACTATGCCCTTTATGTTCTGGATAATTTCAAGGTACTGCGAAACCTGACGCTGACGCTGGGCCTGCGCTGGGATTATTTCCCGCCCGTCGACGAGACCAGCGGGTTGATAGTCCAGCCGGTGGTGCAGAACAACAACGCGCCGGCAACGCTGTTGGGGAATGCCACTCTGGATTTGACCGGCAGCGGAGCTGGCCGGCAAATCACCAAGCAGGACAAGAACAACTTCGCACCCAACGTGGGATTCGCCTGGGATCCGTTTAGAAAGGGAACGACATCCATCCGCGGCGGTTACAGTGTTGCGTTCTTGAATGACAACACCCTCAACAGCGTATTCAACACCCTCACCGTGAACAACGGCTTGTTTATTACGCGTGGCATCAACAATCTGACCAGCCGCGCCGACGCGCCCACACCAGTGGACACGCCGCCCTTCGCGCTTCCGACAACTTCTCTGGCACAGTTCAACTTGTCGCCGGCTTCCCCTCCCGTCGAGGGATTGGTTGATCCCAACCTGGCCACGCCGTACGTCGAACAATGGAATTTCTCAGTGGAGCACGACCTCAAGGGATGGGTCTTCGAGGGACGTTATGTGGGCAACCACGTGGTCAAGGGCTTGCGGCAAATCGATTTTAACCAGGTGGACGTCAATCGCGGCGGGTTCCTGCAGGATTTTATCCGCGCGCGCAACAACGGATTCCTGGCCCAAAACGCGACGGGAACGTTCAATCCGAACTATAATCCGGCCATCGCCGGCAGCCAGCTACTGACGTTTTTCCCGCAGTTACCCGGAGGAGGCTTGCTGACCAACGCCACGGTGCAAGGCCTTCTGCGGACGGGCGAGCCTGGTTCATTGGCTCAGCTTTATCAGGACCAAACCACTCCGTTTTTCCCCGCCAACATTCCCGGGTTTAGCTACTTTCCCAACCCGCTACTGCTTTATTCCAGCATGCTGACCAACACGAGTAATTCGACGTACAACGCGGGGCAGTTCGAAGTTCGCAAGCGGACCCGCAACGGCTTCCAGTTCCAGGCCAACTACACGTTCAGCAAGGCACTGACCAACACCTTTCAACAGCGTGGTATCGAAGCGAACCTGGACAATGGCAATCCTTCCATTGAGAAGGGCGTCGCGAATTTTGACCAGCGTCATGCCTTCAAGTTCAATCACTACTATCCACTGCCCTTCGGCGCCTCCAACAAGTTCCATTTCTCGAACAAAGGCTTGGACCGCATCATCGATGGGTGGGCCTTGAGCGGGTTCCTGGCGATCTATAGCGGCAATCCGATTGAAGCCCGCTCTCAGCGGGGAACCCTGAACCGCGGAGCGCGGTCGGCGGAAAACACCGTGGATTCACCTCTGACGTACAGCCAGCTCCGCGACATCACCGGCCTGTTCATGCGCGGCGACGGACCGTACTGGATCGATCCGAGCCATATCAATCCGGCCAATCAACAAGGCGTGGCCGCGGACGGCCAGCCGGCTTTCGCCGGACAAGTGTTCTTCAATCCGCAACCTGGATCGCTGGGGTCCCTGCAGCGGCGTACGCTCTTCGGACCCGGCTACTGGAATGACGATCTTTCGGTCTCGAAGAACACCAAGATCACGGAACGGCAGAGTCTGGAATTGCACGTCGATTTCTTCAACGTATTCAACCACCCGAACTTCTTTATCAACGACCAGAACGTGAATACGGCAGGCTTCGGGAAGATTACTGCCCAGAACTACAATAGCGCCGGTGTCGGGCCGCGCCTGATTCAATTCGGATTGTATTACCGCTTCTAGGGTTCCGGTTGAGCGCTTAAACCAAACGCCTGCGCGATCAGCTCGTAGCAACGAATTCGCGCGGCCGGATCGTGGACGATGTTCACGACGAAGACTTCGTCCGCGCCGTACTCGTCCGCGACGCCTTCAATGGACTGGTGTACGCGCCCCTGCGAACCCGTGATGATCCTGCGACCTTCGGGCACGGACTCAATCGGAACACCTTCCTGTGCCAGGAACGCCAATGCTTTTTCGACTGCGGGCACCGGGATCAGCCGCCCCCGGAAAAGATTGAGCAGCATCATTCGGGCGCTGGCCGAAACTCGCAGAGCCTCGTCATCTGTGTCCGCAGCCAGGGCCCAAACTGCAACGGAGACTCGCGGCTCGGACAGCGTGGCGGACGGCCGGAAATGCTCGCGATAGTAAGCAGCCATCGCAGCTCCGGCAGGGTTTATGAAATCGGCGAACACATACGGCAGTCCCAGCTCGGCCGCCCATACCGCACTCTGCGGGGATGAGCCGAGCAGCGAGACTTCCGGACTTTGGAATCGTAGCTCTCTAAGACCACGGCTGAAGTAGCCCAGAAGTTCGTCCATCTGTTCCCTGAAATCGTCAGGTGATGGCTGCCTGCGATCTCGCTGCAGTGCAAATGCTACCTGGGCACTGGTTCCCGGAGCGCGGCCGATGCCCAGGTCGACGCGGCCCGGAAAGAGCGCGCTTAGCATCGAGAAGTTTTCCGCGACCTTGAGAGGGCTGTAATGCGGCAGCATCACCCCGCCGCTGCCGACGCGAATCCGCGAGGTGGCCACCGCCACCGGTCCGATCATGACTTCCGGACTGTTACACGCCAGGCCGGGCGTACCGTGATGTTCCGCCAGCCAATACCGGCCGTATCCTAACTGGTCCGCGCGCTTCGCAAGTTCGATGGTGCTCCGCAGCGCGTCTCCGGCGCTCGAGCCCTCGGGAATCGGGCATTGATCGAGGATGTTCAGCTGCAGCAGGGGCTACTTCGAGGCTACCTGGATGTCCTTGCCTTCGCGGCCGCCCAGCTTCCGGATCAGCACGACTGTGCTGTCGTGCGGAACGGGCAGCGCGGCGAAGCTGTTTTTGCCCATGGCGATATCCAGCGCCGTGAATCCTTGCTTGGTTTTCGCATCCAGCTTGGCGCCGTGGTCCACCAGAAACTGAACCAGGGAGTCCGCTCCGCGCAGCGCCGCCCCGTGCAGGGCCGTCTCGCCCTTAGCATTGGCCTGATTGATATCCAAACCGGTGTCGAAAGCCACCTTCAGGCCTTCCAGTGCATCGGATTCCAAGCCCCGCGTGTTCTTATCGCGATAGCCAACGCCCGCGGCGAACATGAGGGCGTTGTTTCCCTCCTTGGTGGTGAGCTTGGGATCGGCTCCCTTGGCGAGCAGAGCCCGCATCACGGCGGCATCGCCGGCGCGCGCGGCGCGCATGAGCGGCGTGGTTCCTTCGTCTAAAGTCGTGTCGCCCGAGTCCATCCCGCTTCGTCCAGGCAGGTTCCTGGTGAGCTGCATATTAGGATTCGCCCCGCTAGCCAGCAGCGCCGTCACAATCTCGAAACTCGGCAGCGGGTCGTCACCCTGTCGCGAGGGTAGCGCTGAATAGTCTTCGTTACGGATGTCCACGGCGGCATACAAAGCCGCGCGTCCCTTGACATCGGCCAGGTTCGGATTCGCCCCGCGATCCAGCAGGAATTTGGCGAAGCTGTACTTTTTGTTCATGATGGAGACCACCAGGGCGTTGGTTCCGTCGATGTCGGTTTGGTTGATGTCGACGCCGCTTTCGAGCATCACCTTCGCGGATTCGACATCGCCTTCGCGTGCGGTGAACAGGAAGGCGGTAAATCCTCCCCGCGCGATCGGAGTAACTGAAGACGCCGCGCTCAACTTCGGCATTTTGGTTTCGCGATCGAAGGAGAGGACTTTCCAGTCGGCTCCATGCTGGAGCAGCAATTTCACTACCTCGGGATGGCGCTCGGCGGCGGCCCACATCAGGGCGGTCTGACCCTTGTACTTCTCGCGAGCGTTGACATCGGCCCCGTGTTCGATCAGCATTTTCACGGCGTCCACGTTACCGGCGCGCGCCGCCGTCATCAGCACGGTTTCGCCATCGGCGGTGGTCAGGGTTTTCGGATCCGCCCCGGCCTTCAGAAGAGCCTCGATCATCGGCGCGTTTCCGACTGATGCGGCTTCCGAAAGCGGCGTGGCGCCGTAGCGGTTGGCGATCTTCGCATTCGCTCCCACGCGAAGCAGCAAGTTGACGGCTTCGAGATCGTTCCAATGGGCCGCCCAATGCAGGGCTGTGGTTCCATCGGGCTGAGCAGCATTTACGTTGACGTGTTGTTTCACCAGATTGCGGACGGCATCCAGGTCGTGATGCTCGACCGCATCCGCGATCTGGGCGCTTGCAAAACCGCAAGCTAACAAAAGAGCCGCGAGTGTTCTCATCGTCTACACCTCTGAGAGCAAGCCCGTGCTGTCACCGACGCTATCCTCGTGCACTCCGGCTTTCTCCAGGATCGTCAGCAGCAGGTTCGCCATGGGCGTGTTCTCCGGATACTTCACGTGACGCCCGCCCTTCATCTTGCCGGCCGCGCCGCCTGCCACTAGGATCGGCAGCGGTGAGTGGTTGTGAACGTTGCTGTTGCTCATGCCGCTTCCGTAAAGGATCAGCGAATGGTCCAGCAGATTGCCGTCGCCATCCGGCGTAGCCTTGAGCCGTTCGAGTAAGTGCGCCACCAGGCTCACATGATACGTGTTGATCTTGGTCAGATTCTCCAGCCGTTCGGGATTGTTTTGATGATGCGATGCCGGGTGGAACCCTTCGGAGATACCCAGCATGGGGAAGGTCCGGTAGCTGACTTCGCGCGCCATCATGAACGTGGAGATGCGGGTGATATCGGCTTGGAACGAAAGCGCCATCAGGTCGAACATCAGCTTGGAATGCTCCTGGTGATCGTCGGGAATCCCGCTGGGAGAAACCGGCACACTCAGGTCGGAGTTTGTGTTCTGTTTCTCGGCGAGCTGAATGCGCCGTTCGATTTCACGGACTGTGTCAAGGTACTCAGCCACGCGATTGCGGTCGTTCGCGCCCAAGCCGCCCTGTAAGCGCCGCACTTGGCTCGTAACCGCGTCAAGAATGCTGCGCTGCTGTTCGATGCGTTCCAGCCGTTCGGCTGCCGTAGCGCCATCGCCGAACAGGCGATCGAAGACCAGACGCGGATTAATTTCCATCGGCATCGGCGTGGTGGGCGTCCGCCAGGAAATCGTATTCATGTAGGCGCAACTAAAGCCCACGTCGCAGGAGCCGACCAGCCCGCTGTAATCTTCAGTCGCCAATTCGAGCGAAGGCAGAGCCGTTTCCTGGCCGATCTTCTTCGCCGCGATCTGATCGATGGTAACCCCCGCGTAAATGTCAGCCCCATCGGTGCGCTTAGGGTGTACGCCGTTCAGAAAGACCGCAGGGGAGCGCGTGTGGTCGCCGCCGTTATCGCCGGGTCCGGCGGGCGCAGCCATCTTGTGGGCCAGATTGCTGACCACCACTACTTGGTCCTTGAACGGTTCGAGCGGTGCGAGCGTGCGGGAAAGCTTGAGCGCGCCTTCCTCGGCGGGGGTCCAGTTGGCCATGACGCCGCCGTGCGGGATGAAGCACAATCCCAATCGGATCTGCGGCTTGGCAGCGGTCTTTGCCAGTGGGGTCTGCGCGGGAATCATGGAGTCGAGCAGCGGGAGCGACATCGTTACGCCCAAGCCGCGGAGGAACGTCCGACGCGGGAGATGCCGTTTGGTGAGGAAGGTCATATTGTCGTCTCCTTGCTCGACAAGGGTCCTGAGGTATTATCGCTCTCTTTGAGCTCGGGGGATAGGGGCCGGTCGGGTGTTTTCAATGAGTTGCTGGGTTCGCTTTGTAGTGGCGGGTTTGTTGGGTGGCCCGAGGCGGGAGTTTGGGACTCGGAGAACGCTCATCCGGACCATATTGAGGCCGAATCTTCGTGCAGCGGGAGTCCTTAAAGGGGAAGTGATGGACTAAAGGAGGGTACGGACTTGATGGGGAAGCGACTTGCGGATTCGATGAGCCGTTCGACATCGCGCTAACGCTTCACAAAGGGCCGTGGACTTTGTTTAGGGGCGGGAGGCAACCGTCCGCGAGTTCGCACTGATCGATCCATCCTCTTTCGTACGCGTTCAGTCGAATGGAATCGTCTAAAGTCAAGATCGAAACGAAAGAGGCTTTTCCGCGAGCTGTCATTTCACGATGCCGACCAGCGTCCAAGTGCTGAAGCAGCCGACTCCGGATGCGCACCGCTTGCCCAATATAAAGGATCTCGCCGCTGGCATTGGTTAGGACATAGCATCCAGGATCGACTGCGATCGCGCGCACCACCCGGTACTCGAAGGGCACGGGATGTCCGGGAGACGGAGTTAGAGCAGTGATTTTCAAAACACGGCGTCTCCGGAGTCTTGAGGCACGTTGATAGCTGCGGCCAATGCGTTGGCGTACTTGCGAATCCCAGCTCGATTGATTCCTGAGGCCGTGCCGCCACGGTACCAGAATGGAGGTTGTCCCATGCCAAGAAAGTCCGTCGGGAGGTTGTCGAAAGCATGAGTCAGTAGCGAGACTATCGTTTCCTCTTTGTAATCTTGACGGTTTGCGAGATGTAGGAACACAGCAGGCGACGCGCCATGAAAGAGCTCCAAACCATTTGTACGAAAGACGACCGAAATCTCATCGTCCTTGTCGACAAGTGGCCGCTTAATGGCGCGCCAATAGTTAAGTAAAACTTTTTGCTGTCTTTCGACAGTCCATGCAGCCCCTCCTACTGGATTAGAGGGAACGAGCACGTGCTTCTTAATCGATGTTACAAAGCTTTTCTGCGACACCGATGACGAGCCGGAGTCATCGTCACTGTTTGCCATAAGGACTCGCCCTTTCCAAGGCGATTTGCCTGCTGTATTTAAGAATTGCACGAGAGCAAGTGCGCGTTGGTCGTCCCCTCGATCAACTTGACGTTGAATCCAACGAGGCAGAACGGGCATCTTTTTGAAGTTGATCAGATCCGTTAAGCGGGCGACGATCTGCTGTTCGACGGCTACGTCAACTGATTTCTGAGTTGTATTGACAATTAGGAAATGACACATCTGACTGATTTCGTCGAGATCAATGGCAATATTGACCGGTACCTCGAACGAGTCCATCGACGAGTCTTTTTCCGAAGCAAGAATCAGTCCGCGGATACGGTGTTGGCCGTCAACGACGTTGAAGGCCCCCGTTTTCTCAGTGTCAATAGTAATGGTGTTGGTAACCGCGTCAAATGGAAGCAGCTTGTCGGTGGCGAGAAATATCGATGTCGGAAGAAAGGCTTCTTTCGCCTTATGACCGTCGAGAAGATACTCCGACAACCGTTTTGCGCGCGCTTCGTTGAGCACGCGCTGGTAACCAACGCCCAAGCCTGAATCGAGGGTTTCAATTCTGAAAAAATCCCGGACCTTCAAATCCTCCACTCGCAAACTGGTAGCAAAAAGGCATAGATTGCCTTGCTGTATTTTACTCGCGGGGCGCTTAATGATCATTGAGATCTCAAGAATATCATAGGGGTGTCGTGTCGAGGTCTCTTGCGGCGTACTACACCAATCATTACGAATAGTCGCGCATAGCAGCCATCCGGACCATATTGCGATCGAGTGTGCGCGCCGCAGGCCGTGCTTAGGCGGGAAGTGGTGGAGCTAAGGAAGGTATGGAAATTGCGGTCGCGCGGTCTGGTCGAAAATCGTAAGCTGTTTTCATGGTAGAGATCCGGCGGTTGACTACGGAAGAGGGGTGTCCATTGGTGGGCGAGCTTGCCGATGTTCTGCTGGACTGCGTGGAAGGAGGCGCGTCCGTGAGCTTTATGGCGGCGCTTTCCAAGCCCGAAGCCAGATCCTTCTTCGAAAAAGTCCTGGAGGGAGTGCAACGGGGCGATCGTATCCTACTCGCGGCCTTTGTCGATTTGAGGTTGGTAGGGACGGTCCAGGTCGTCCTGGCGACGCCTCCAAACCAACCTCATCGAGCGGATGTTGCCAAGTTGCTCGTCCGAAGATCGGCCCGCGGACATGGCGTCGGCCGCCTTCTTATGGAACACGTGGAGGAGGCCAGCCGCCTGGCAGGCAAAACTCTGCTGGTGCTGGATACTGTTACAGGAGATCCCGCCGAGAGGTTGTACACGCGCCTGGGATGGAATAAAGCGGGAGTCATTCCGAACTACGCGCTGTATCCCGACGGACGATGGTGCGACACCACGATCTTTTGGAAACAGCTCTCGTAGACTGGCGAAGTCCCGTTAGTTGGCGGGCTCCAGACGGATCAGCGAGCCGTTCTCCTCATCGGTGAGCACGTAGACCAGCCCGTCGGGGCCCTGGCGCACGTCGCGGATGCGCTGTTTCAAATCCGTCAGCAAAGACTGCCGCGCGGTTTCGTCCCAATTCTCATTGAACGTGATCCGCTCGAGATGCGGATATCCCTGGGCCGCTCCGCCCAGCATCGCTCCGACAAATACGTTGCGTTTCCAATCCGGGAATCGGTCGCCGGTATAGAACATCATCCCCGAAGGCGCGATCGAAGGCGCCCAGAAAATCAGCGGCTCGGTCATTCCTGGAGCAGTGTTCACGATCTTCGGTCCCGAATAATCGCGGCCGTAGCTGGTCTTGGGCCAGCCGTAATTTAGACCCGGCTTAATAATGTTGATTTCATCGCCGCCGTAGGGGCCGTTCTCGTTATTCCAAAGGTCGCCGGTGAAGGGGTTGAAAGCGAGTCCCAGCGAATTGCGATGGCCCATCGAGTAGATCTCGGCCTTGTATCCGGCCTTGCCCGCGAAAGGATTTCCGGGAGCAGGAGTGCCGTCGTCCTTCAGCCGCAGGATCTTACCGCGAAGGCTGGCGCCCTCCTGAGCGGCATTGCCATTCGAAGCGCCGGTGGTCATGTAGAGCATTCCATCGGTGCCCCAGGCGAGGCGCGAACCCGAGCCACCGTCGCCGGCCCAGGGATCGCAGATCAGAATGTCCTTCACGTCCATGAGCTGCCGGCCTTCCAGGCGTCCGCGAGCGAGCGTGGTGGCGACCATGCCTTCACCTTTTTCGGGGACATCCTTGGTGTAGGTGAGGTAGACCCAATGGTTTTGCGCGAAGTTGGGATGCGGAAGGATTTCCATCAGCCCGGACAGGCGCACGGAGTGTACCGCGGGAACGCCCGCAATGGGATCCGGATCGAGTTTGCCGTCGCGCACGGTGCGGAGCTTGCCGTTGCGCTCGGTGACCAGCATGTCGCTGTTGGGCAGCCAGGCCAGGCTCCAGGGATGCCACAGGCCGGTAGCCATGGTCACGGTGCGAACCACGGTCGCCTTAGCCTTCTGCTTTTTTTCCTTGTTTTGAGGCTGTCCCTGAACGCCGATGGGCAGGGTGGCAACGGCCACAAAGACGCCGAGCGAAAGCGCCACGGCTATAGACGGACGCTTCCAGGACAGAGAGGCTTTCATGAACGGATCTCCTTCAGGGATAGTTTACTCGCTACTGCCGCGCGTCGGCGGATAGTGGAAGAGCCTTGATCTTCATTTGAAACGGCGTGCTCTTGACGACGCCTGCTATCAGAGCGGAAAACTTGAAGTCGCGCGTCCCGGTATCGTGTACGATCCTGCGAACGGCGGGCATGTCGTAGTATTCCACGCCCCGGCCCAGAGCATAGGTCAACAGCTTTTCGGTCATCACGCCTACGAACACTTCGGGGCGGCTGGTGAGCGTCTGCCGAAGCGCGGCGGCTCCGTCCACCTTTGCGCCATTGAACAGCGTACCGGACGGATCGATATTGGCGCCGTCGTCCGATGCCCGCCAGCGCCCGATCGCGTCGAAGTTCTCGAGCGCGAAGCCCACCGGGTCCATCACCTTATGGCAGCCGGCGCACACCGCGTCGGCGCGATGCGCCTCCATGCGCTCGCGGACCGATTTCGGCTGCGCGCCCTCGGCGTTCTCCTTCAGCTCGGGCACGTTCGGAGGGGCGGCGTAGGAGGCGTGCCCAGAATATTGGTCAGTATCCATTTGCCGCGCTGGACGGGCGAAGTTCGATTTGGATACGACGTCACGGTCAGAATACTGGCCTGACCCAGCAGTCCCCGCCGTGCCGGATCGGTTACCGGGACGCGCCGGAACTGGCTTCCATAGACGTTGGGAATGCCATAGTGCCGCGCCAGGCGTTCGTTGACGAAGGTGTAGTCCGCGTTCAGCAGATCCAGCACGCTGCGATCTTCGTGCTGGATGCTCTCGAAGAACAGCTTGGTCTCCTGGCGCATGGCTTGGCGCAGATTGTCGTCGAAATCGGGAAACGCATCCAGGTTGGGCGCCGAGTTTTTGAGATTGCGCAGGAACAGCCATTGTTCGGCGAAGTTGTCGGCCAGCGCTTCCGCGCGCGGATCGGCCAGCATCCTCTTTATCTGCTGATCCAGGATAGCGGGATCCTTGAGCTTCCCTTGCGCGGCAAGATTCAGGAGTGTGTCGTCGGGAATGCTGCTCCACAGGAAGAACGATAGACGCGAAGCCAATGCGACGTCGTCAATACGATAGGGCGTGTTGGCCGCTACATTGGCCGGGTCGGGCTCGAAGCGGAACAGGAATTCCGGGCTCGCCAGGATCAATTGGAGCGCCGATTCGATTCCGGCGTCGAAGCTGCCGTTATTGTTGCGGCGGCGCTGATAGAAACTAAGAGGCTCTTCGAGATCGCTGTCCTTGAGCGGCCTCCGGTAAGCCCGGCGCGCGAGCGTCGAGAGGATCCTACGCGCGC
>Ga0210400_10003086_pt1 | contig 14901 bp, 13 predicted proteins | sample IncBWH26MmetaG_FD_155456 | JGI IMG/M metagenome (GOLD analysis project Ga0210400, IMG submission 155456) | Forest soil microbial communities from Barre Woods Harvard Forest LTER site, Petersham, Massachusetts, United States - Inc-BW-H-26-M | ecosystem: Environmental > Terrestrial > Soil >... | reverse complement strand
CATGAGATCGAGCCCGGCCCCGCCGTGGATATGGATATCAACAAAACCCGGAGCAAGCACGGCATCGCCGAAATCGACCACCGCAGTGTTGGCCGGAACTTCTTTCGCGGAACGCGAGGAGATCTCGGAGATGCGGCCGTCTTCGACGACGAGCAGCGGGTTCTGAATCTCCTCGACCGGAGTGTAGAGCCGGCCGGCGGTGAATGTGGTTTTCATGAAGGGTGCGCTGAGAAAATCTATCGTAGCTGTATGCGATGGTTTCAGACAACCGTGGCTTTTTGCCCGCGGTGGGTGCGAAGTTTCGGGCGTTCTCTCCCCAGCGTAGGCGAGACGCCAGGCGACAGCTATAGAAGCCTGCCCTGTGCGAAGTCGAAGGGATGCCGACGCTACCACTGCCGAGTCTCTGGCGAGCGGAGCGCGCCGGACGGGAGTGTTATAATCTTGAAGTTGTTCAGAAATTCCCGTTAGGGCGCCAGAAGTCCCTCCCGCGCCCTACACACGTCGGGGAGTGGCTCAGCCTGGTAGAGCACCTGGTTCGGGACCAGGGGGTCGGAGGTTCAAATCCTCTCTCCCCGACCAATTTCATCCAGCTTCAATGCGGGTTTCACGGGCTTTCGAGGGAACGAAAGGGAACGTTTCCCCGCACGTCCGTTCTGAGGAACCAGAACCAGCCTCACAACTTTCCGGTTGGCTTTTCGCTTGCTGTCCGTCATTGCTTCGCCATACTCAAGCGTGGACTGCGCGGTTGCGTGCCGCATCAACTCCTGTTGGACGCTCAGAGGCGCACCTGCATCGTCCAGCATGGTTCGGTAGGTATGCCTGAAGGTATGCCACCCGAGGCCACTGATGCCGACCGCAAGTCCCGCCGGATGAAGACGCCAGTGCTGTACCGCAGAAGTGAAGTACGGAGCGGCACCGCCCTTGAATGGACTGGCAAACACGAAATCATCCGTGCTGTGAAATCGAGACTTACGCTTCCAAGACCGCAAAACTTCCGCTAATTCCGGGGCGAGCGGAACCAAAGCTTCCGAATGTTTAGACTTTGGCTTATCGAATATCCCCTTTACAACAGCACGCTCGATGTTGACGGTAAGGTCGACAAAGTCAATATCCGACCACTTGAGTGCAAACAACTCGCTGCATCGCAACCCGAGACACATGGCGGTAATCACCATTGTTCGATATGGCTCTTCAGCGATAAGTTTATGCCTCAGCACACGATGGAACTGCTCCATAGTGAGACTACGGCGTTTGTTCCGCTTGCTTGCGTCCTTGATGCGAACGAGACGCTTACCGAACGGATTCACACCCAGTGGCACAAAGCCCCAGCGAAGTGCGCAGTCGTACAGAATGTGCATTAAGCTGCGGATGTGAGTTTTAGTCTTGGGAGCCAACTCTCGCTTCCCATCCACGGTTTTGATCTGCTGCAACCATTGCTCAACCGCGAACGTCTTGACGTCAGCGAGCGCGAAGCCGCCCCATTTAGGCCTTACGCGGTTTTCAAGGGAACCGTTGGTAAAACCGACTTGTCGATTTGCGGGCTGGCAATTCATCGGCAATGTACTTGTCGATCAAGGCTCCCCACGACACGCCGTGTTGAGCAGGGTTTTCGGGATTGGCAGACATGCGGTAGACTTCCGCCGCCTTCCACGCTTCCGATGCGGTTCGAAACTGCTCAACAGTTCCAATCATCTGGCTTGCCAGTTTGGTGCTGCCGTCTGGCTGGGGCTTTCGATAGCGCAGAACCCAGACAGGCGGTCCGTGTTTTCTTTCTTTCAGCTGCAAACAACCGAATTGGTATCTTGTCCGCTTGAACTTCATTCTGTTCTTCAGTTCTCGCGGACGGATTGGCCCCCACAATGTACAGCAGCGTGGAGCCATGCGTCTAGCTCTGACGCCCGGAAGTACCACCTACCGTTGAAGAAATAGCCGGGTATCTGACCTGCACGCGCCCGGCGTTCCAAGGTCTTATGGTGCATCCGAAGTAGCAAAGCGGCCTCTCTGCTGTTCAGGAGAGGTTCGAAACCCCGTGCCGCTACTAGAGTACCGCGCCCATTATCCGCCTTAGTATGAGACATAATTAACTGACATAATTATAAGACGAAGTAATGTTTGCAACATTAGTTTATATTTGCTTTAGATGCATATGCATAGCGTGCATGTGCGACTATCTAATGTGACGGATGTACTTGAAGGCAGATACGCAAACCGATATGATTCTTTACGTGACGGTCAAAGAAATCACGCTTGACCAGCTGCCTAAAGCTCGGCGGAGGAGGCTGAGTCCGATAAAGAAAACTCGTGATTGGAAGGACGTGGTAGATCGAATAGTTTCCGGCGATTTCGAGGCTTTGAAGGTCGAGTTTTCTCCGGAAACGCTCAAACTTGGGAAGTCGGCACCGGATCGGTTCAAGCGAATGCTCGCGGAGGAAATCAGAACATTGAAACCCGGCGCCGGTATCCGCCTGACTTTTCGGGGCAGGTCCGCAAATGGTGCTCCCGTCCTGTACGTCCTACGCCTGCTTTCGACGAATCCGCGAATACGAAATTAGCCCAATCGGAGTCCGTCTGTCTGGTAAGGCACGAGCACACTTGGCGAGTGGAGTATTGACCGCTTCCGTCTACCTCCCGATCTGCTGAATGGCACCAGACTTTAGCGCCAGGTCGCGTTCGCGCGTGGGGCGTTCGCCAACCACGTGCGCGCGGGCCGTCTTTCCTGCATACTGACTTGCGTAGTTCGTCCTGAAACTGCTCGAAGAAATCCTTGCCCGCCTTTTGCGCCTGCTTTCCCGACTGCGGCTGAAAGCCTGGCGCGACATTGTTGCCAAGCAGGTAAAAAAGATAGTCGTTATCGTGTTTTGATGCTTCCGTGATCGCGGCATCGAGTTCTGTATTGTTCATCATTCACCTCGGTCAAGGGATTGCAACGAACCTTAGCCGAGATCTCCTTTTCTTACTTCGAAAACGGGGAGCATTATACCCCCGTTTCGCGTTGGAATTTGGCAGCTTCGCTGGGCGTGGTCCTGCAGAATCTCTTGCAACCAGCCGCAGACTTCCCAGAAGCCGATTTCTGGCCCGCGTCGGTGCGAATCTGACGATTCGCTCGCGGGTGAAGACAGAGTGCAAGCCAGGTTCAGCCCGAAGAATGTAGGGCTAGAGGGATTTCAAATACTCCAAGAGCGCTGCCTTCTCTGAGGCGGGCAAGGCTGTGCCATAGTCATGCCCCGAGTTGCCATTCCCTTTGAGCGCGGTGTCGAACTCAAATCCGTTGTCGCACTGGAACCCGACGGCCGTCGCGTCAATGTTTGTACAACCGCGCAGGAATCTCTTCGGGCGCTCCCCGGGACGGGACAAAAGCGCCAGTAGAGACGGAACTGAGCCGTTGTGCAGGTAGGGGCCACGAGCCCAAATGCCATCAAGTGGCATGTTGACGTAACCTTCGGTGGTTCGGTAGTGATGAAAATGCCACGAATAACCCGAACCCACCTGTTCGAATTTCTCAACTATTTCTTCCGTGAACAGATCGTGTCTCGCTGGATCAGTCTTCAGTTCTTCAATACATGTTACTTTGCCAATTCTACCCCCGGAAACATCGTGGCACGATGCACACCCTACCCTGTTGAATATTACCTTTCCTTTACTGACCAACTGTGAATCGATAGGACCTGGAAAAGTTGGGGAACGGAGATCAAGCAACCAGTTCGAAACGCGACCGATGCTATTGCGGTCCAATAACCATTCGGCCGCTCCGCCGGCAAGCGCTGCAGAGATATTACGTTCATCAAGAGACGAGTTATTTCCGTCCCAGTGGAACGAACCGTGGATACGGCTTCGCTGGTTCCAAACAGAAGGGAAATCAACAGTTCCAATCACATTATCCGCTTGTGGGTTGAGGCCCCAACGCTCGCGCCAAAAGTTGCCCGCATCAGTTCGCCCTGGACCGTGTGGCGGTCTGTTGCCCATCCACGCCATTGAAGTCTTGGTTCGCTCGATTTGAGCGACTAGCTTCGGAAAGACAACATACCGTATGACGAGTCGATCAAAAAAGCCAATTGGGTGCTCATTACGCTTGGCAGATTCAAACACCGCGGTATGAGTCAACCTTGGATCGGAACTGGCATCAACCAGAAACCGCATATACGCCTGCAAATCGAGTTGTTGAGCAGGAGCCCCGAGCAAAATCTGTGCAGAGTTACCAGATCCAACCGCAGATGTATGGCAAGTCGCGCAGTTGAAGCCAACCCGCTTCACGCCATAGCGACGGACGCTGATTCCGATCGGTAGATCGTGACCTGGCTCGGTGATGAAGCCAAATTCAGCAAAACCTTTCGGAATGCGATCAGCAAAGATGGTTGGCAATTCACGCCAGATTAAATACGGATAACCGTTGACCTCTGCGCCAATGGATCCGTACTTGAAATGCATATCCGGCGATGCAAAATACTCAGGTGGCCAAGGCTTCATCGTAAGCCGCTTGAATTCCAGGGTTAGTGCCGTTCCTAGCAAAATTAAGGTAATGACAAGTGCTAATCGAGTCATTCGATGCTCCTAAGCTCTCCCGTCTGCATGATTTGCCACGTCGGAGTTGGGTTCTATGGGATGAGCACTTCCAGCGTTTGCGCTAAGCAGAGACCACAACTTCCTCCCAATCCGGAGAAGGAATTCGCGGATTCTATTACCAACACGAGTTCGTCGCATATCGAGATAGAAGGGCAAAAACACAGCGGAGAAGACGATATGTGGTAGCACGTGGTGGTACCACACATCTTCGAGCACGAAGATAAACCAATATCCGACCAGGAAGTTGAGTGTGGTGAAGATCCAAAATCCGAGCCGGTAGCGTCTGTACATCAAGAAAATGCCAATCGCACCGCCAAGAAAGACTGGTGCCAGGAACTCCCGTTGTATGTAACCAGGATAGGATGAGTCCGTTACGCTCCTGTACAGCATCATTGTTCCAATTAACGCGCAAATAACATTCAGAAGTCTAGCCTTGAATGTCCGGCTTACTATATTCATAGTCAGGTTCTCCGTTGACAAACCGCCTCTAGTAGCCATTCGGCCACGAAGTGCTTAAACTCTTTCGACCTTCCTTCACGCAAAACTCTGAATTCCACGACACCCAACAATCCATAACCCTTCAGTGCGAACTCCCGGAGGATGGCCGGTATCGTCGCGCTCGTGACCGAGGGGTCAACCAAGGCCCGAGCGACTGGGCGCTCCCCCAGCGCCCCGCGACATGTCGCTCAAGAGGTGATAGTGATTCATTCAGCTTGCCCTGTACGTCTAGGGCAAGAAGGTCAAACTTATCGAGTCCTCGCCAAACAGCATCCCAATACTCCTGACTGTTAACGGGTGCAAACTGGGCCGTCTTAAAATCTCGCAGTATGGCCTCACCTTGCTGCTCATAAGGACCAAGGGGACCATTTGCGGCAGAATATAAAACAGATTTTGTATGGGGTATCGTCCCGAGATGCACCAAAGTGTCCGAAAGATCTTTATACGCGAAAATCGCTGCTCTGATTCTTCGCCATGAGGACAAGGATTGGTTCCCGGCCTCCGACACCTCTGTTTGGAGATCTCGCAGGTTTGAACGAACAGATGAATCGTGGTGATCGTGGGAACCTGCAATTCCCGTATCGCCTACATTATTGATGCTGAACATCTCTACATTCGTCAACACAGTGAGGTTGCGATCAAACCTTCGTAAAATTGGCTGTTCTATAAAGATCACCTCTTGAAATGCGATTCTGTACTTTGCGCTGTCCGCTGCGCTGAGCTCGCGATCTTGCTCCACACGCTGGGTGAGTTGTGGATAGTCCTTGCGCAGTTTGCCCCTCACAAAAGCGTGCGGTACGGTGATAGCTGCAGCTTCGTTTATTTCGTCGTCGCGACGGCGCACTTCATCGGCAGTTAAAGGGGCTGTTGACTGGAAAAACATAGCAACGACCAGCAATATACAAATTAGGATTACAGCTGCAATCGTTGTCTTGGTTATTCGTCTTAATTTAGGTGCTAAAGTCATAGTGAGTTGGGAGCTTGCCGGGAGAAGGAGTCCCTGGCAAGCCGCTTGTCACAGCAATGATGTTTCTGTGAATGCTTAGTCTTGCGGCGTGGACCACTCTTATGCAATCATTGCGCATTTGAATAACGCTACGCGCGTCGATGGAGTTGCCGTATGCAAAAGTCACTCTCTGGCCGAGGCATTCTGCTCTCAGTGGCTAGCTCCTTTGTATTTTGTTCGTTCGCCCATCAATTGAATGAACCACCGCCGGTCCCGCCCTCCAATCTGACTAATGTGGAGCGATCGCAATTCTACCATCTAGCCGAGGGGAGTGAGACATTTCCGCTTTCCTGGATGAAGGCACTGAAAAGCATAACTACTCATCGACCTTTCCTGGAACATATGGATCGTTTTGGCTTGATTGACGACCCTGCGAACCTAGATGGCCTACCGATCGGCCTGACTGCTGACACGACGCGTGATCTCGGACTGTTTCGTGGATTTAAGATGGTGGGAGTAAACTGCGCCGCATGTCACACTGCGGAATTCCAGTACAAAGGCAATCGCTTCATCTTGGACGGCGCCCCGGCCAAGTTTGATCTTCATGCTTACTTCACGGATCTCTTCTCATCTGCGCAGGCCCTGAGGGAGCCGGAAGCATTCATAACATTCTTTTGGCAACTGAGCCGCGAACAGCCCAATGTCGAAGCCTTGCTCTTCAATGCACCGGTTGACGTTGCAGAGACGAAATCGAACGTCGCATCCGAGATCACGGCCAAGACTGACGGATACTCATTCGTCCGCTCTACCGACGCATTTGATAAGAATGTTGTCAAAACTATTGAACAGCAACTTCAGGATGATCAGAAGACGTTCGACTCTGCTCCTATCAGTCTTGGTGTCAATCTAGTGCTCGGCGGCTCTAGCACTGAGAACATTAGCGCTAACCCGGTCGTTGGCACCACGGACGTGCAACGGCAAGCGGAACAGCTCCAGAGTCAATATGGGCTTACGGCATCTCACCGCTTCGAAGATTTCCGAAAGCAACCGGCCAGTTCAACAAGCGCATTAGCGGATGTGGCCAAATCCCCCGTAGCGAACGCACCGAAGTTAACCCTCTTTGGCACCGAGATCCGAAGTGAATACCGACTATTTCTCGCACGGCTGAACTTCCTAAAAACACTCACCACACTAAGCAGCATACAGTCAACTGAGGCGGGATATGGTCGGCTTGACGCATTCGGCAATGCGCGCGATCTCCTATGGCCGAGTTCTCCCGTGCCCGTAACGGCTCCTGTCAGCTACCCGCCGTTGTGGGAATTCCGCCACTTGGAATACGTACATTGGGACTCGGATACCACATCGGTGATTGAGCGAAATATGGGACAGGCGCTTGGCTTAGGCGCAATTTACGATCCGGCTACCTTGGTCTCGACAATAAATCCTCGGAATTTGCATCAGCTTGAAGTCTTAGCGGCAAAACTCGATCCTCCTAAATGGCCGGAGCAACTTCTTGGGAACATCGACCAAACTAAGGCAAAGCAGGGGGCCGCACTTTTTGACAAATACTGCGCGAGTTGCCACGCGCCTGCAGATGGGAAAGAGGTACTCCTCTCCCCAACGGTCGTAGGCACTGACCCGGAACGGGCAAACAACTTCGCTGTTCCGCTAGGTGGCGCTGGTTTTGACGTTGCTATCCAGGCATTGATGGAAAGGCTTAAAGCACAGTGCTACAAGGACAATTCAGTCACGGGTTCCGAAGCGAAGATAATCGATGGACGTCAGCCTGCTCCCGGGGATCCCGTATGGCGAGTTACTAAAAAATATGGTGCGCGCTCTCTTCATGGGGTTTGGGCTACTTCTCCGTATCTCCATAATAATTCGATCCTAAACCTCCATGAATTGCTTCTGCCTCCAGGCCAGAGGCAGAAAACTTTCTACGCCGGTTGTTCGGAGTTTGACCCCGTAAACGTGGGCTTTGTCAGTGACATGAATTGTAGGCCCGAGCAGTTCCTCTTCGACACAAGCGCACGCGGAAATTCGAATGGTGGCCACGAATATGGCACTCAAATTACCGAGGCAGAGCGGCAACAGGTAATCGAATTCCTTAAGACATATTGAGAATGTTCATCAAGACGAGGACAATAGTCGTGCTGTCAGCGGCGGTTGAGGCGGGAACAGGTGTTGCCTTGATGGTTGTTCCCGGTTTTGTCGTGCGGGTGGTTTTGGGTTATGCTCTGCCTGACAGCGGCGTCGCAGTCGCCCGACTTGCTGGGGTGGGGCTACTTTCTCTAGGAATGGCGTGTTGGCCGGGCAGAAGCGGCATCTCGCCGTCGACTGTTACAGCCTTATTCACCTACAATCTGCTCGCAGCCGTCTATTTAGGTTATCTCAAAGTTGGAGCATGCGCAGTCCACGCGTTGTTTGTTGTTCTGCTTGCGCGCCCAGCATACGACAGAGTCTCAATAGGAAAACGAAATTCAAGCTAAAGGTTAGATTCACTCATCGGGAAGGAAATCTTAAGCCAAGGGACAAGAAGGAAATTATCTCGCCGAAGTGAGCGTAACTTTTCCGATCTGGGTCTGTGGGTTTTGCTGCTCCTCCTTTTGCTGGCTCGTTTCCTCTGGAAGATTCTGGGCCCGTCGGTCGCCGGATTCGAGCCAACGCGCATATCGCCCCAGGGGGTTCGCACTCGCGATCAGCCGCCGAAATCGGATGAAGGAGGCAAGTGATGACGCTGGACAACATTCCAGGCTTTCTCCTCAGGCTGGCCGTGGCTGCTGGCGAGGTATGGCCTTGGCTGCGGAAGAAACTCAACGCCATAGCGATCAACGGCACGGTCAACGTCTGCCGGCACAGGCCGCATCCCTGGAGCACGGTGAGTGACTACACTTCCTGGACGGCGCTGTCCGATCAGCACTGGAGCGCGCGTCACTTGCCCGCCAAGCAATTGTCCGGTCTGCCGAAGGTCGAAGACGTTGTTGCGCTTTTCAAACGGCCGACGGGAACGCAGCGCCTGAGCAGCAAATCTACGTGCCTGTTCCCAAGTTTCGCCCAGTATCTGACCGATGGCATCATTCGCACGTGCATGCCCAATACGAGCGCTGGCGATACCGACGACATTCGCAAGCAAAATACATCGAATCATCAGATTGACCTGTGCCCGCTTTACGGCCGCCTTCGCATTCAGACGGATGCCCTCCGGCTGAAAAGTCCCAACCCCGGAGAGCGGGGGCGGCTCAAGTCCCAACTCATAAAAGGCGAAGAATACGCGCCCTTCCTTTTTCAGAATGGCGCCCTTAAAGTGGAATTCAAAGACTTGGACCCGCCTCTTGGGATCGACAATGTGCCTGACCCGCTACGGGCACGGCTCTTCGCGTTTGGCGGCGACCGTGCCAACGCCGCGCCCCAGGCCGCGATGATGAACACTCTCTTCTTGAGAGAACACAATCGCCTCGCGGGCGAGATGGAGGCGGCGAATCCGAATTGGGATGACGAACGAGTCTTTCAGACTGCCCGCAATACGACCATCGTTCTGTTCATCAAAATCGTAGTCGAGGAATACATCAATCACATCTCGCCCTACACGCCCCCCTTTCATTTCCGCGCGGATCCTGCGGTGGCGTGGGACGCGCCCTGGAACAAGCCCAACTGGGTCACAACGGAGTTCAGCCTGTTATACCGATGGCATTCCCTGATTCCGGACACGATCACATGGAGCGGCACTGTCCTCCCGGTCGGTCAGACCCTTATGAACAACCAATTACTGCTGGATGCGGGACTGCTAACAGCCTTCTCCGACATCAGTGCTCAGCCGGCCGGGTGCCTCGGCGCATTCAATACCGCCGATGCCCTGTTACCAGTAGAGATGAAAGCGATCATGCAGGGGCGAATCTGTGCCCTGGCGTCTTATAGCGACTATCGGGAGTATGTTCACTTGCCGCGCCCTCAAACATTCGAGGACATATCCACAGACCTGCGCGTCGTCGAGCTCCTCAGAACGGCGTACAACAACAAGCTTGAGAACGTCGAGTTCTATGTTGGCTTGTTTGCCGAAGATCCGGTCAGGAATTCCCCCTTGCTCCCGCTGATCCTCAGGATGGTTGCAGTCGATGCTTTTTCTCAGGCACTGACCAACCCCTTGCTCTCCAAATCGGTGTTTAACCCCGAAACCTTTTCGCCGCTAGGTTGTAACGTAATCGCGAACACCGGATCCCTCAGGGACATCTTGGATCGGAATACTCCAAACGGAGTTGGTAACGCACGAATCGGCATGACCTTGCCCAATTGGAGACCGAGCTAGCTAGTAAGACCTTGGGAGAATCGAGGTTCTCCCGACCAGCGTTAGCTTCGATACCGACGCGCTGCCCGGTCATCGTCGGATGGGTGCCCAGCCAAGATTAAGACGGCCTTGCCTACGTTGGGACCAAATGATGAAGATTCCCCTGTCAAGCTCCGATGCAGAACTTCTGTCGTGCTTCATTCCGCCAAAAGCGAGAACGTCGGTTGATTCGACAGAGACGGGCTTCGAGACCATTGGGGTACGGCCCCGAAGCCGATTTCTGGTCCGGGATGAACTTTCAATCTCATCTTGCCGGCAGTCGTCGCAATCCCGGACGCCTTCATCCAGAAACGTTATCGGATGCGCCCCGCACTCATGCAGATAGCCTCCGAGCTCCGAACTAGGGCGCATTCGATACAGCCGTTTGCAGGAAGCCGCTAGCGGTGGCGGCGTGCGAAATCCCCTATGAGATTTCAATTGATTTTCGCTTGAAAAGCCTTGCCAGAAGCGTCTTTTGTCAAGAAGGCAGTTATTGATGCTCATCGATCAAACATGAATCCATCGCCTCAGGTCGGCTTCATCGTAGCGCAAGACCGATTCTTCCCCAAGCCTCGCCGGTCTTGAAAGTTGGAACCTCCAGATTGTTTCCTTCGAGCACAAAACGTCCGCCGCGCTAGCGCCTTCGTGCAAACGGGCTTCTGGGAGATGCGTCCCGCGAACTGCACACAGAGCGCCACACTCCTCCCAAGCGGATTTCTGTAGGACTGAGAATAATGACCCGCCAGCGTTCCACCCGAACCTCAAAGCCCCTCAAAGCACGGATCTTGTGTGATTCTTGTATCGAGGGCATAAGATTTGCGGCGTCGCTGCTGGCCGCCGCGCTGTTTTAGACATACTGTTCCAACTCGGCCGGTGGTACCAGGTCAGTGACCTGACAATCCGACATGGCGGCTGTCTGTTTGAGTGAAGCGCGAATTATGAAAGACGAAAGGGATAGCCCCGCTTTGCGCGACGCTTCGACGATAACAGCTTTGATCTTTGGCCGGGCGTAGACCATCACTTTCATTGCCGCCGCTGGCTTCGAGAGTGCGCAGCAGCTTACTGACCGAAGGCGGGGTGTGGCCTTACGCAGTCTCCGAGCGGCGAGCGGCAGGCCTCGAAGTCTCTTCCGCACTGGTCACTGGGCTTTCTTTCGGGCTCGGTGAGTATTCGCGAAAATGCCGAGCAGATTGCGGTACACAGGCGAGGCTTGCTGAGCGCGGAAGTACGTTCGCCCTCCGTTTCGACGTTCCTCAAGAATGTCAGCATCCACGAGCAACGGGACTTCTCTTTGCAGACTGGAGGGAGTAGTCCCGAGATGATGCGCCAATTCCGAAAGATACCACCATCTGGCCGGCTCGGTGAGAATCGTCACGAGGATATGTTGCCGCACCGAGGGAAACAGAGCATCTAGAACTGCGACTTTAGACTTTGCCACTGAATGTTTACTCATTTTGCGTCACTCCCAGAGCATGATTGCTAGTCGTAACCAAAGCTTGCATACGCATTTTGGGTATATGAGTTGATACTTTACGCATTCTGAGTAAGCGTCGGTTGCCAATCCGTCCGCCTTTGAATTTCGAACTGCCGACGCCCTAATTGAGGGAACAGAGGGGGAACACTAACCGTTCCCGCTCGTTCCCAACCGCTATTTCCCGTATCCACGCTTTTCTGCTAAGTTCTTGAAAGGCCGTAGGTGGACAGGTTCAAATCCTCTCTCCCCGACCAATCTTTCCCAAGGATCTCATTGGATTAGCGAGGGTGCTCGCCGGGCACTCTTCCCCCGAGATCTCACGAGGAAAGGTGGAAAGTATGTTCATTCGCTGCCAGAGTGCCAGCCCGAGGTCTCCCGCAGTCGTCTTCGAGAGTCTGGTCTTTCATCGGGTGCTTGGTTTCCCCGGCTTGGAGCCCGTCGCGGCAGGCCTATGCAGAAAACCCTCTCCGCCAAGGGTATGGTTAGCCTTCATCACACCCCGGAAAACATGCTATACTCAATTGCGAAAATGACAATAAAGACCAAATCCATGATGAGACGGCGCGTCAATCGCGCTCGGCCTTCGGGATTGGTCTGTCCATAGCGCCACTAAGTTCAGACTCGAATTCTCGAAGGCTCCGACAAAAGTCGGGGCCTTTTGGTTTTTGCGGATGTTTTTTTGGCCGGTAGCCAAGCTGGAAAGGCACGTGACGGTTAATCACGCCATGCGCAGGTTCGAATCCTGCCCGGCCAGCCAAGTGTGAGAAAAGAACGGCTCGCTAGTTCAGTAGGAAGAACGCGGCTTTCATAAAGCCGTCGCGGATGGTTCGAATCCATCGCGAGCCACCATGGAGGGGCCTCCGGCGAGGGGCAGTGGCTTATACCCACTTCGGCGCCAGATTAGCGCGGCTAGGCAGGTTCGACTCCTGTACCCTCTACCAATTTTTCGCGCCGGTAGTTCAACGGACCAGAATAGTTGGCCTACACCCAACAGATGCGGGTTCAACTCCCGAACGGCGCACCATAACTTGCCCTAAGTAAGTGAGCGAAGCGAAGTAGTCGAACGGAGCTTGCCCTGAGCAACTGAGCGAAGCGAAGTGGTCGAACGGGCAGGATTAGCTCGAAGGTCGAGCCCGCGGTCGATAACCGCGAGGCGTTGGTTCGATTCCAACATCCTGCACCATTTTGATGCTGAACATCTTGATGTTGAACGTGGGTGACTGGCAGAGATGGCAGATGCACTCGCCTCTTAAGCGAGACCAGGCTGGTTCGATTCCAGCGTCACCCACCAGAATTTGCGGAGATTAGTTCGCGGGATTGGCAGATATGGATATGCACTCGCCTTTTAAGCGAGACGAAGTGGGTTCGATTCCCACATCCCGCACCAGGAGTCAGTTAACAAAAGAGGCGGTATAGCATAACGGATCAATGCTCCGAGCTTCTACCTCGGACGATGAGAGTTCAAATCTCTCTGCCGCCTCCAATGTGGGGATGTGGTCCAACGGATGAGGGCGCAAGGCTACGAACTGGTTTCGGAAATATGAGATCAGAGTTCAATTCTCTGCATCCCCTCCACATTAGCAGGCTCGATTAGTAGGCTCGCGTCGTCTAAAGCATGATTACGCTTCGGTCCTAACTGGTTTTACGGAATACGAAATCCGGGTTTCGCGATTCCCGGCGCGAGTTCCGGATGGGTGGGTAGTGTAGCCGAACAACACGGCAGCGTCCGAAGCTGCAAATCCGGGTTTGACTCCCGGCCCGCCTACCATGTGTTAAGTTTCAGTTGGATGCCTCTAGCCAGTTGCACTGCTAGGTCCGAATACCGTTTGCACGTCAACATCCAACTTGAACTCTCACGACATTAGCTCCTCGATGTCGCGTGGGGTTTGCGCCCAAAGGACTTATGTATTTTGCGCAAAGGCATATATCTGCCCGGTGGCTCCGTTCAATCATAATGAACAAGCCGCTAACTGTAGGGCGTCCGCTATCCCGGCAGGACCTTAGCGTCTAATGTCTCCCTCCACCAACCCTGCACGGATTCAAACTTGGCAACCATCTCATTGCCCACCAGGACAACAACTTGGCCCATAGCCGTTTCTGCTGCAACTGTTCCCCGTACTCTCTTAATCTCATTGTCGCCGGCGACCCGTACGCAGAAGGTTGACAACGGTTCTCGAGGAGGCGGCGGAGGTTGAGGTGCAGGAGGCGCGAGTAGCAACTGGTTGAGGTTTGCCCCTTTGAGCACTTGGAAGATCGCAGGGAAGACATCCTTGAAATCAGCGCTCAACTGATCTAACCATTCAACTTGCTTCCGACTGTTGGCCGCTGCACGAGATAACTCTAGGAGTTCAGAGAGCATTTCGTCAGTGGAGGGCAGTTTCGGTGCCCCTTCAGCATTGGACATCTGTTGAAGATATACTTCGAGATCGGGCCACCACTTTTCGAAGATTTCTTCCAAGTACGCATCAGGAACTACCTCTTCTCCGATCGCTTTGTTTATTGTACGTACCAGCTTGAGGGTGTCGTCTTTCTCGGGCTTAGTGCGTTGAAATATACCGAGGGGTCCCTTAACGTGCGGTATCTGAAGGCCGCCGAGAAAATAGGTGCAAATCCTGCTCTTGTCGTCTACCTCATTCGCTAGGCTCCCGGCCTCGTAGGACATCCACAGGGATTCTCGATTCTCGGGTGTCAGAAAGAATATGCCGACCTTCATCCCGGCTAGGGCCTTCTTGATCTCGTCAACCCCTACGGTTCCTTTCTCGATATCTTTGTCAGAAAGCCACGGCTTTGCCCGCTGTAGCACCTTCTGAAGCCAGCCGTGAAAGAACTGCGCTACATATAGGCTTCTCTCCCCGGACCAGGAGAGAAAAACATTGTATGTTTGGGTTGTCTCGCGGCTAGATGATCTTGCCATATTGGTGCATTCTACCACCCCGATTTTGACCTCCTTTTGCCCGGCCTCGGCCGGAGTAGCAGCCGCTTTTGGGTATGTCGGTAGCAAGTTAAAATGTCCGGTTTTTGTAGCAGGTGAAATGTCCGGTTTCAAAGTTGTGCCCTCGCCGAAAGGGTTGGGTTGGTTTTGGGGATGGGGTTGCAGGGGAA
>Ga0210400_10003085_pt1 | contig 14905 bp, 11 predicted proteins | sample IncBWH26MmetaG_FD_155456 | JGI IMG/M metagenome (GOLD analysis project Ga0210400, IMG submission 155456) | Forest soil microbial communities from Barre Woods Harvard Forest LTER site, Petersham, Massachusetts, United States - Inc-BW-H-26-M | ecosystem: Environmental > Terrestrial > Soil >... | reverse complement strand
CATAAGTGCTGGGTAACGAAAAAAAAGCCCCTTTCCTTACGCCGTAGGCTTGCGCGCAGCGAAGCGGAGCGCATATAAGAAATGATTTTCGACAGAGCGTTAGAGAAGGGTGGTAGGTTTGTCTTTTGGTTGCGGCAGGGCTCCCGGATTCTGTAGCTCTCGATTCGTATAAACATTCCAGCCTCGCAGCGCATCGAATTTCATAAGCCACCTTCGTACTTAAAACCAAAAAACCATGCGTATATCCACCGGGACAGCACGTGCCGTCCTTCTGTCTATGGCATTTTTCGTGGCTGCCATGGCCAATAGGGCTACAGCGCAGGAATTCAGACTCCCTCAATCCTTCGACGCGCTGCCCGCAAACAGTTTGCCGCTCCGCGCCACAGCTCAGCTATCCCGGAAAACTCTGGATTGTTCGCATCTGGTGCACTACCTCTATTCCCGTGCTGGACTGCCATACTCTTATGCTCCCTCCCACCAGCTCTATAGTGGAACCCGAGATTTTCGACATGTGCTCCAACCAAGAGCAGGAGATCTGATCGCGTGGCGCGGCCATGTAGGAATTGTGGTTGATCCACAGCAGCACACCTTCCTCAGCGCACTTCGATCCGGAGTTAAGCTGGCCTCCTACTCATCAAAGTATTGGCAGAAGAAAGGGAGACCGCGTTTCCTGCGCTACGCACCTGTGGACGCGAATGCGCCTGAGCTATGGCAGAGAGATGATAGCGTCCCCGGCCAAACCGTCTACTACCGGTCCTCAAGCGCAGACTAAGCGCGGCCCGGAAGTCGCTATTTCTGAACATTTCCAGGCTTTCCTCTGTGTCTTTTGTGGCCTCAGCCTGCACTGAGCGGCAGCGAATGTGTGGTTCAGGGTTTTGGCTTTGATCTTGCTTCTCGCTGCTGTTCCATGGGTTTTGGTTGCGGCGCGGCTGTGCTGCGTCGGCGGTTGCGACCAGATGCAACGTCCGGTACCTATGACCCTCAGTGGCACGCGCTGCAAACATTTCGCTAGCCAGTACAATTGGGTCCAAGTCACAATTAGGTATATAAACTTGTCCAGACATTGCTGAACCGGGGGGCCCGTGCAGGGACGCGACATATACGGCGTTTTGAAACAAATCGGAGCGACACATCTTCACCATGCAAATTCAGTAACGACCTGTTGCACTTTTCTAGAGCAGGGCGGCGTGCTGTCTCGTGGGTTTGTCGAGGACCACGGCCTCAAACAGTCGGCGCAGCCCTCTGATCAGCTCGACAAGAAGTATGGCATTTGGCACAGCATCTTTCTCCCTCATGTCGACATCCACGGCCAGTCAGGGCAAACAAAGGGGCTAAACCTGTATGGGCCCTCTCTGTTCGTCTTTGATCTCGATATCCTTCTCCGATTGCCCGCGGGCAGCGCGGTCCGGGTAACCAAGAAGAGCCCGGGCCACTGGTACGACACTGAGCCCGAGAGCGGACGGTGGTTTCAGAGTGCCGAAGAGATGGCCAAAAATGTCCGGGCCGGTGATTACGACAAATTGCTGGCCATTCAGACTCCATTGGAGCGGCTCGATTTTCCAAAGCGCCAGGCGCGGATCATTCTTGATGGTCCCCAAAGACAGGTGTCATCGGGTGAAAGCGCTTACACCCACGCGGAGAAGCGTCTCAGGGCGGCAGCAGCGGCTGGCCAGGTCGAAGTATCGATCGAACGGCGTCAGTGCCCGACTGGCTGCCTCTGCGGCGAAAAATACGCCGCTTGGAGCGCCCCGGTCGTGGATTTTTACTTCGGCTAAGTGCCAAACGAATAACGAGAGATCACGATCGTTCGAGGTGGCATGATCCGGAAGCGGCCATTAGAGATGGCGGCCACCACTGCGGTAGTATGGCGTATTATGCCGCATGCATCTGCCCGGACTCTGAGTCTTTGGAACAATCAACTGGGTCATGTGCCAGACTCTGTGTGGGATCAAACCGGGCTGGAGGCCCTGGTCCTGGCCGGCAACAGCCTCTCCGAAGTGTCTGAGCAGATTGGCGGTCTGAAGAGACTCCGCATGCTCGATCTTGGCCACAACGAACTGGCGAACGTCCCTGAGGTCTTGGGTGACCTTGAGGGACTCACCGACTTCCTCTACCTTCATGACAACCGGCTGACCTCGCTGCCATTGTCTCTCGGTCGATTAACCAGGTTGCGCTACCTGAATATCAGTGAGAACAGCTTTGCCGCGCTTCCAGAACCGGTCACCGGCATGACGGGCCTGATCGAGCTTCGGGCATCCGGCAATCAACTCATGTCACTTCCCGGTTCCATCGGACTTCTGTCGCGGTTGCGAGAATTGCACCTCAGGAACAACAAGCTAACGTCCCTGCCAGAATCCATTGGGAGACTGCACGAACTGCGACAGTTGGATCTCCGTGGCAACCCGTTGACGCACTTGCCTGCGAACATCCTCGCGCTCCCTCGACTCGAGAAACTCGATCTGCGATGGGTCGATACCTTGATGATGTCGCCCGAGTGGATCGTCAAGCTCGAAGAGCGCGGCTGCGCGGTCTACCGCTGATCGTCGTTGGCTGTGGCCTTCCCCAGGAATGTCCTCCGACACGATGAACTGAATGCAGGTGAAACCTGTCGTTTAGCCTGAAGCTGTGGCCGCGGCTTGCTTCGGACGCCGTTCCTCCACTTTGAATTCGAACCAGAATCCGATCACCACCAACAGGACAAGAAAGGGATACAGGGCATACCGAGGCTCAGCGGAGCGGCACAGGGTCAGCCCTTCCTTGAGCGCTTCGAGCGAATAGACTGTGTCCGCAGGCAGCGCGCCCTCGGTTCCGCTTAGAACCGGCGTCGCCAGATGCAGCGGCGTCAGGCCGCGCACAATCTCTCCCAGGCCCGGCGTGAAGGCGGTCCAGATGAAAACAATGGTCATGACCACCATCGTCATGCCGAAACGTCCGATGCGGTCCCCTTTGTAGAACGCCACAGCATAGATGATCACCGCCACCCACCAGCCCGTGAATGGAGCGGTGTGGTTCTTGTAGACGTCGGGATACAAGGCCACCAGTGTGAAGATCAGCGTGGTGGCCAGCCAATCGGCGGTCATGGCCCCGGCCTCAAAGCGGCAGAAGGCCACTTTCTTTTTTCGATCACGCCAGAATGTGATCAGCGCCAGGCCCAGCGCGATCCCTGCGAAAGTTGCCACTTCGCCAGGGACCAGGCGAGAGCTGATCCAGCCCCATAGATAGCCGCGCTCCTTCAGCAGACCGTCCCGCCAAGCTTGATAGCCTTCAGATGTGGCGGGGACATCGTCATCAATGGGATTAGGCGTAAAGCCGGCGCCGCTGGGGAAGGTGCTCACCATGCCCATGGATCCACCGATGGATCCTGGGACTGCCTTCAACAGGTTGTGCTCGAAGCCCACGCCCCCGGCAATGGTGGCCTGCTCGAGCTCAACGCTGTCTGGTTCGGAGCCCAGGCGCACGATGAGGATCTGCGGATCGGGCCAGAACGCCGGCAGTGGCTTGGAAGGCGGGCGCGACGGCGGCAGCTGCGCCAGAAGGCGGCGGCCCATATCGGGATCGTTCTTCACCAGCCAGATGGCGAACACATAGGCGCGGAAGACCTGCCGGAGGCCTTCCCACTCGGGGAAAGCCCGGGCGTAGCTTTCGAAGTGCTGGTTGACCTCTTCCACAACCGCTTTCGACCAGGGATCTTCCTGATTAAACATGGATGCCAGTGGATCGTAGACGATTTCCTGATGGACCTTGAGGCCCATTCCCAGGTCAAGGTCGTAACTCGCTTTCCCCGTACCGCCAACCCGTTCGGTCTGGAGCACCGGTTGGACCTGGCTCAGGTCGAGAACATGCTCTGCCTGCCCGATCTGTCCGCCCGGCGTGAACCACCAGCGGGTTGAGGTGGAGGTGTCGATGGAGCGATGGAGCAGCTCTTCAAGCTCCTCCTTGGCCGCATTCCGCTCGCCCCAGAACTTCGGGCCGACATGGGTCTCCACGCCCAGGGCCCGCGAAGGTCCACGGCTCCATACTGCGGCTCCGTGCCAGAGCTCCTTAATGCTTTGGTCCGCGATGAACAGCATCTCCCCCAGCCGCGTGCGTTTGAGCCATTTGGGCCGAAAGACCAGATCCATGTTCATGGGCATGCGCTCGGATGCCGATGCCGCCAAAGCTGGATCCACCTGGTCCAAATAGGCCACCAGATGTCGCCGGCCTGCTTTGTCTGTGACCTCAAAGGCATTCTGCCTTAAGCGTTGCGCGAAATCGGAATCCTGTTTCATTCGCTCGCTGATTTCCTGGCTGATAAGGCTCCGCGCCTCCGTCCAGCTACCTCCCCGCGATTCGTGGAAATCGAGGCTGAAGTATGGGATGTCCCGGTACCCGAAGGCCAGCCGCAAGGTCGTGGCAAGCAGGTCAGCGTCCAGGCCCATGGCCGAGGTCCGCCCGGTCACCTTCACTTCCGCGTTTCCCGGAACGTATTCCACTTTGTCGATGGTCAAGCCGTCGGCAAGCTTGCCCGCCGCTGCAGGGCTCAGCAAGACGCCCCCGGGGGACGGAGACCAGAAGGGCCCCGAGGCCCGGGCATTCAACTCCCGCAGCACCTCGGCTGCGCCGCCCAGCGCGGCATCAGGTCGTTGGCGCAGTTGTTCGGCAGAGAGGCCCAGGAGCTTCCGGTTCTGCTCCAGCCATGCCGGATCCAGTTGGGGCGCGGCGTCAGGCGCTTCCCGCATGGTGGTCTCCGGCGCGGGCCGCATGCTGACTTCCGTTCGGTGCTTGGCCGACCATTTCTGGGAGCTCTCCCGCCACTGGTTCCATTCGATCCAGCTCACCTGGGAGTTGGAAGATTCCGGGGGAAAGACCGGCGCGCCCTCCTTGACATAGGAGCCGGTGCCTTTGATCGAGGTCTCTTCTTCTTTGTATTCGGTGCCCTTCTCCGCCAGATACTTCACTGGGAAGGGATAGACCTCATCCAGTACCTTGATCTCCAGTTCCTCCGCGGGCACCGGCTTGTAGACGTGGTAGAAGAGGTGGACCTTGACCTCCTGGCCAGCCGGAATAAACTTGGCGATTTCCCGCTTCTTGGCTTCAACAATCCGGTCTGTGTTGAAGGTGCTGATGTTGACGAGCCCCTGTTTGAGAAGCTCGCCGGCATCCGGTTCCTGCCGCCTCTCCTGACCGCAGAGCGGGACAAGCAAAAGGACCAAGCTCAAGCCCAGAAAGATACGTGCAGGTCTCTTTATTGATTTCGACTTGGAAGGGCGGGCCACCAGGTCAGATCCCATGAAATTCATGGGCTGAATCATACCCGACACCCAGCCACCTTAAAACATGGTCCTTTGATATTGACCTGGACTTCCGGCGCCGAAGCAGAATTTTGCGAGAAAGCGAGATTTCAAGTACATCGTTAGTGCGGAGGTCGCGGCGAAAAAATCTTTAAGGGTAGGTTCAGCTACTTTCTAAGTCATGCAGTTGATCATATTTTTTCTCCGTGACCTCCATGTTTTTTGGGGGACCTCCGCGTCTCCGCGCCTCCGCGGTGAAACTGGCTCTCGATTTCCTCCGTGTCGTCTCCGTGCCTCCGTGGTGGGTTTTGACTTTTCTTTGATTCGCGCGCTATTCAGAGCTTGCGCAGCACCCGCTCCAGCAGTTCAGTCAATTCGCCGAGTCGATTTATTTCCATCTCAGTCAGCGATTCCAGCGCGAGTGCCAACGATTCCACGCGCCGCTTCCGCCCTTGATGAAGAATCCTGGTTCCCTTGGCCGTAGCCTCCAGGCGGATGCGCCGCTTGTCTTCGGTCGGCTGTCGGTGCGCTAGCCCGGCGCGCTCCAATCCCTCCACGATTCGGCTCATGGTCGGAGGGCGCACCTGTTCGGCCTCAGCCAGCTCCCCAAGTGATCTCGCGCCGCCAAAGACCAGGACTGAAAGTGCCGAGAGTTGCGCAGGGCCAATGCCGCTGGCCAGGTCGCGCACCCGCAGCCGCCGAAGCAGGTGAATGGCTGCCGAATGGAGCCGGTCGGCGGTGTCCACGGCCTTTTCCGCCTGCGTATTTTTTTTCTTGCCTTCAGCCATAAAATATAGTTAGCTATACTAACTATCTCACCTCGGAAAGGGGACCGCAATGACTACCGCAGCTTCAAGCATTGGAATCACCCGCATCGGCCAGATTGCCGTCAACGTGCATGACGTGGACCGCGCCACAGCATTTTACCGGGACACCCTCGGCCTGCCCCTGCTATTCAATGCCGGCGGCATGGCCTTTTTTGATTGCGGCGGAGTCAGGCTGATGCTGGCGCGTCCGGAGAAGCCGGAGTTCGACCACCCCGGTTCAATCCTCTACCTGGCCGTGCCGGACATTGAGGCCGCGCATCAAAGAATGGCCGCCACCGGCGCGCAATTCGAGGACCAGCCGCACGTAGTTGCCAGGATGCCCGACCACGACCTGTGGATGACCTTCTTTCATGACACCGAACAGAACCTGCTGGCCCTGATGAGCGAAGTGCCGCGTGTGGCATAGATCCAGTGTGAGGACAAGATTTCGGTGCAAATTACGGGGTAAATTTTCTTAGTCGCGGCCTTAGTAATAGCTGTATACTCAGCGGGATCGTGTGGGCGGTAGTTGTACAAAGTTACCAATCAGTCCCCCCACCCTTTTTTATACTCTATTACTACTCCAATACTACTTTGGACAAAAATAAGAGGCCGATTCGCGTTCAATCGCGTGAATTCGCGGCTAAAGCTTTTTCGGAATTGGTCTGACAGCCAAGTTGTCCTCATGACATCAGGCCAAGAGCGCGCAGGATCTTACGAGTCAGACCGGTCAGCGGCATCTCTTTCAAGGACGGCGACGCTACCCATCGCCCACTCTTTGGGTTACCACGGATTTGAGTGGAGGCCTGGAAGACGTGAACGCTATAGTCGGTGTTGGTGATCGAGTGCCGCACCTGAAGAAAGGGCTTTCTCTTTGTGCCCTTTGGCTGCTTTGTCTCAGGCAGCTCCCACATGCCGGGCATCAGTGATAGATTCCTAGCCCGTTGCCGCAGAAAAATGGAGTCTTTCTTTTGCGCCAGGAGATAGGTCAGTGTAGCTTTCTTGCGCGGCTGTTGCGCTATTCTGGGCGCAGCCCCGCGCAGCTTGCAGAAATCCACCACCGGACAGCGTTCGCACGTGGGACTGGCCGGCAAGCACACCACCGCGCCCAACTCCATCATGGCCTGGTTGAAGTCGCCTGGACGCCTGGGATGCAGCAACTCCTGGGCGGTCTGCCAGCACTTCTCAACCGGGAGTTGTTTGCCGATGATTCGCCCGATCACCCGCTGGACATTGCCATCCACCACCGCCACAGGCTCGTCAAAGGCAATGCTGGCCACAGCGGCCGCGGTGTAGCGGCCTACTCCGGGCAGCTCGCTCAACGCAGTTGAAGAGCCTGGAAATGAGTTGTTTTGTGCAATCGTTTTGGCGGCGGCATGGAGAGAGCGTGCGCGGCGGTAATAGCCCAATCCGCTCCAGGCAGCAAGTACCGACTCTTCGCTGGCCTGGGCGAGGCGGTCCACGGTGGGAAACTGCTGCAGAAAAAGCCGGTAGCGCTCTTCCACCACGGCCACTCGGGTCTGCTGCAGCATGATTTCAGAAAGCAAAATGCGGTACGGATCACGCTCTCCCCGCCACGGCAGCGTGCGCTGCTCCCGGTCAAACCATCGCAGCAGCCGCTGACGAAAACGGTTGCGGGTCGCAGTATCAAAGGTCGAGGTATCAGAGAATATTGGCGCTGGCATGGATCGAAAAGGATTGTAGCCTACCTTGGAAAGAATGCGGGTGGAGAAGCGTACGCCGGATGGATCGTTTTTGGCCGATGTTCGCGCTGTTTCAGAGTGAGTGTAGTCCGCCAGCTTTTTTACACGGGGCTTAAAGAGCGTGTGTGAGAACTAAGGATTGTCTAAATCCCTCTATCAACCACCAACCTGTCATCCTGCGCGTAGCGCCACGAATTACATCTTCAACATGAGCCAATGGCGCGGAGCCGAAGAGCTTGTCCTGAGCGCAGCCGAAGGAACCCCGAGGATCCTTGCTGTACGACATGGCGTCAAGGCGTTCTCACGAGGAGACGCTTTTGGCGCAACACAAACGTACAGTTCTAAGGAGAGAACTCCCTGATGCAGAATCGGTTGTCAGACATCCTCGGGGTTCCTTCGGCCCGCCTCAGGACAGGCTCTTCACTACGCGCCCATCAGGTACGCTGCCTTAAGCACAACGCTGCGCTTCGTTCAGGATGACATACCGATAATGCACTCATCAAAGAGCCTAATTTTTTTCTTTTTCGGCTTCCTGGACGCGGCGCAGTCCTTCGCGCGCGGCGGCATTTTGCTTGTCCAAGCGGAGGACAAGTCCATATTCATAGCGGGCATTAGTGTAATCGCCTCGCCCGGCCGCGGCATCGGCTTTGCGCAGGAGTTCGGGGATTTGTGAGCGGCTAAACCCATCAACGCTCTCCACCACTGGAGGTTCTTCCGGAGAATCCGGGCGGCCAGCTTTTTTACGTGCCTTGGCGCGGGCAGAATCGCTCTGTCCGTTCTGCGTCTTTCCCTCGCTGTCTGCTGCACCTGTCGTGTTGGGCGTTGACTGCGGCTCGGATGCCGGATGAATGGTCGCAATCGGCGGCTTCAGAGTTTCTTTGGCTGCTGGTCCAGATTCTTGTCCTGAATGACTGGCTTCGTTGGCATTCGCGCCTGGCGTTGTATTTTCCGGCTTGGCCGCAGAAGAGTCAGTCGGGTTTGATGGCGTAGACGGCACAGCCCCAGCCGCAGCACCGTCGTTCTTGATCTGTGCAGGCTGAGGGGTGCTGTTCTGGGGTGCAAGAGACCGGTTGCGCACAAACCAGGTTCCTGCGATTGCGGCGCCGGCAATCAAGACTGCCGCGATCCCCATCCACATCGAGCGCCGAGGGCGGCGGATGGTATCGGTATCAAGCGCACTTTTCCTGATGCTGATGGGCCGGGGTGAGGTGTCCGGACTCAATTGCGTGCCTAAAGGAGCGACCGGAACTGCTACAGATTTCTGTGCGCTTAAGGCAGCTGTAGCGTCCGCATGTTCGCGAAACGCCTTCCGCATCTCTTCGCAGCTTTGGAAACGTTGTTCCGGGTCCTTGGCCAGGGCCTTTTGCACAATGGCGTCGAGCCCGCGCGGCAACGAGGGCTGGACCGCCGACGGAGGAATGGGATCCTCATGAATCACCTTGTACAAAACGGTGGTGATTCCCTGGCTGCCAAATGCGCGTTCCCCGGTAATGAGTTCGTAGAAGACGGCACCCAGGGAGAAAATATCCGACCTGTGGTCCACCGGCCTTCCCGATGCCTGCTCGGGGGCCATGTAGCTCGGCGTTCCAACCACCATGCCTGCCTGGGTCATGGAAGCGTCGCCCAGCTTGGCAATGCCGAAGTCGAGCACTTTAACCAGCCCGTCTGCGGTGAGCATCAGGTTGGCAGGCTTCAAATCGCGATGAACCACTCCGCGCTTGTGGGCGAATCCCACTGCATTACAGATCTGGTCAATATATGAGAGCAGAATGTTGAGCGGCGGGCGCTTACCTTCCGCCAGTGTCTGCCCGAGTGTTTCGCCCTCCACAAACTGCATGCTCAAGTAAACAAGGTCGCCTTCCTGCCCAACGTCGTAGATGGTGATGATGTTGGGATGGTCCAGGCTGCCTGCGGCTTTTGCCTCGCGCAGCAGGCGTTCCACCAATTCGTCCCGGTTCGGCGCGTTGTGATCAACCAGAATGGTCTTGAGGGCAACAGTCCGGTCGATCACCTTATCGTGCGCTTTATAGACGACGCCCATTGCGCCGCGTCCAAGTTCGGCATCAATCATGTAGCGGCTTTGCGTGATAACTGTCTTGCCCGCCTCAGCGATCTCCTGGCGCAAGCGCGTGTAGCTCGAAGCATCGGCCCACAGTAATTCGTACATGGGCTCGATCGCGCCGTTCTCGCCAGCGCGCCGTCTGGGACTGGCGCTGAACTCGAACCCGGCCGTGCCCTTTGCCAGCTTGCAGATTTCTTCGGTTACCAGGATTCGAGGGACGTCCGGCGGACCCTCTTCCCGGAAAAACGGTTTGGATTCCACCACCTCGGTGGGAGCGTCTTGCCCTGCGGGCTGCAACTTACGTGGAGCCAGCCAGCGATTGACGGCCACGTTGGCTACCACGCGGCCTGCGAATGGGCCCTGGTCAAATGTAAGGAGCGTCAACTGCAGCGATTTGGCTGCGGAAAGCGCGCGCACGGGGTTTTCGAAGTAGATCAGCAGCTTGTTCTGGCTGCCTTCAATGATCTTTCCCTCGTGCTCGCCTACAACTTTGCCGAACAGATTGGCGACCGCGCCTTCCGACCGCCAGACTAATTCGCGCAGCTTTCCCGGAGAACCTCCATACGTCCAAAGATCCACGCACATGGCCACGGTAATACCGGGATGCTCAGGCTCCTGGACGGATTGTTGGTTGTCACGCAGGGATTCCATGGCGGTTCATTGTGAACAAAGCGGTTCCACCCGGCAAGTGTAAACCCGAGGGAATCCTAAATGTAGTGCAGAGCTGGGCCCCTGACAACTGCAATCAATTGGGGAGACGATTCAACCCCACGGCAGCCTTTCTTTCCTGCCGTTCGGTTTCGCATGACGGGCTCTACTTGCGCTAGAGCAAATCATCCCATAGAGCGCGTTATCTCGTTCATTACTTTGGTGCTTACTAGCCCTACTGACCCTTGGCCCTTCCAGGAGATCCCTAAGAAATCTGGCCTTTCGTGATAAATCCTCTATTATGAAGGTTCGGCGGAATGGCAAGGGACCTCTCAGGCAAGAAACAGCCGGGCTGCGTAGGTCATCTGCTTGACGTCGTTCATTGCTTGACTTCAGTGGAAGGCTATTCTAACGTAAGCACGCCCCCGAAAAATCTTTGCTCCCCCTGATGATTTTGCGAGAATTCACAATGGCTCGATCGACCGCCTTTGGGACTCGGAAGAGTCTCCGCATTCCGTTTTTCCAAGTTCTGGCTGCGGCCTGCTGCCTTGGCCTAGTTGCGGTCCCTTTGCACGCAAAAGAAGCTTCTCCGGTCCTGGCCATCGCGGTCTTTGATGGTCCTAACGGCGCTGCCTACGTCCAGATCAACGGGTTGATGATCAACGGCAAGACCGAGCTGCGCGTCTGTGATGGCATTTCCAAGTTTGACAAGAAGACCTATGACAAGCTGCCGAAGGTTCAACTTCAGGGGGCCAATTCTCTTGAGCGCGGACAGGATGGAGTTCTGGTGCTGGCCAGCGCGTCGGGATCAGCCTGCGTTGTCCCCAGCGGCTTGAAGTTTGAGAAGAATGCGGAATTCACAAACGCTGAAGCCGCTGACCAAGCCATTCTTCAGGGGGCCGTAATCGGCGCATCAGCCAAACAGGCCAGCGAGCTTCCCCTGATGAAGCCGGGAGTCCGGTTGGTCTTTGTTCCTTCTCCGGACACGGAGCTGGCGGAGTATCTGCGCGCTGAGCGCACGCACACCGTGGCCGGATGGCGCGAGTTCCTGGTCCGCTATGACTCCTCTCCCCACACGGCTGAGGCGAAAAAAAACATGGCTGCGCTGTTTGAGGAAGCCGGAGAATCGGCTTTCGCCGACTATCAAAAATCCGTGGCTGCGCATCAGCCTGATTTAGCCCCACTGAAGCAGGCGCAAGGCCAGGCGGAGCAGGCCAGCCACGCTGTGGAAGGTTACCCTGCGGCACAAAAGCTTCTGGCGCTCATACATAGCGAGTTGGACAAGTTCACAGAATCGGACCGCGCCGAACTCCACGCGTATCGCAAGGCGCTAACTGAGCACACTGCAGGCCATGCGCACCTGGCTGCGGCAAAGAAACATAACGACCTGGTGGTTGATGCAAACCCGAAGTACAAACCGGCACTCGATCTCCAGACCGAGATATTCAACGAAACCCGCAAATTTGAAGCGGAGTTGCAAAACGCCGAGGCACTGCTGGCCTCCAAACGTTACGACGACGCATTGGCCGCGCTTGATTCCTATCGCGCGTTCGAGGCCGAGTCGCCGCGCATACAGGTCGTTGTAGCGGCCGTATACAACAGCCATTTCAATCGGGGACAGGAATTGAGCGGCCAGCAGGATTGGGAGAAAGCGGTCCCGGAGTTCCGCAAGGCAGCGGGTATTCGCAGCGACAATAAAGAAGCCGCGGCTGCCCTGAAGAACGCCGAAATTCAGTTGACCAGCACCCGCAACCGCCAGGCCGCCGATCGGGCCGTGCAGCAGAGCAAAGGCTACGCTGAAAACAACCAACCGATTGAGGCTTATGAAGTCCTGGCGGAACTGCCGGACGGGCCACGCGCTCTGGTTACCGGTGACATGGATGCGCTCAAAGCGACCTATAGCGCTGCCGCAGTCCGGCGCGCCCAGAAATTGCAGGAGGTCCATCTGCCCATCCGCGGGCGCGCCGATGAAGATGCTGTCCGGGAGGCGTACGGTCTGCTCGCCCGGGCTAGCTCGTTCGGCGACGATCCCGCCATCCGGCTCAAGCTCGAACTGCTCTCTGACAAGATCAGCGCCTACTATATGGACCAGGCCAAGCGCTACCTCGATAAGCCTATGGCTTCAGGCGTGGGGCTCGGCTGGCTCTATCTGGGCGAGGCCCAGCACTACAAGCCGAATCTTGAGTCGGTGAAAGACGAGATGACCCGGTATGCATCGGCGTATCAGTTGCGCGCCAAGCTCTCTGTTGGCGTGGTATTTCGCGACCAGAGTTCGCGGCGCGAAAATGCCGGGTTTGCAGACCAACTGGCGGACGCCATCGCCACCGGCTTGGAGACCTCCGGGCTTGCCGTCAAGATCGTCCGTCAGGCCGCTGAAAATCCATCCAATGTGCAGCCTGGTTTCATGCTGGTGGGTGAAGTCCTGCAGCATCGCCTCATAAAAAATCCCACGCTTGAGACTCTTCCCTCGAAGTATCGCGTGGGCACGCGCGAGGTCAAGAATGAGGCTTGGGTGTCGGCAAATCGCGATTATGAAGCGGCCCAGCAGCAACTGACCACCGCCCAGCATGCGCTTACGGATGCCCAGGGGCGTGGCAAGAAGAAGGAAATAGCCACTGCAAGCGATGCCGTTGCTGCCGCGCAGAAGCTGGCCGATGAAAAACGCGCTAAGCGTGACGCCGTTGAGCCTACCCGGCCCCAGGACGTAGTAGAAACCTATAACTACACCAAGAAGACCATTGATCTCTCGGCTGTCATCGAGCTTGCATTCCGAGTTACGGACCAGGTTGGGAATCTGATCGAACCCGCCCCTTCCATCCAGGTGGATAACCATAAGACCTATGTCCTGGTTGAGAACGTAAAGCCGGAAGATACTGAAGGGGTCAAGCAACAGGGTGCCGCGCCTGACGATAACCAATTCGTTACCGATCTGGAAATACGGGCCAGGGACGTTCTGATCAAGTCAGTTCGCGAAAAGGTCTTGCACCTTCCCGAAAAGATTCTGGCGGAAGCCCGCAGAAGGTCTCAGCAGAACGACGCCGATGGGGCCGCGGAGCAGTACATCCTTTACCTGAACGCCGCTCCGGAAAGCCCGGCCGCCGACCGCGCCGAGGCAGTCGGATTCCTGCGTCAGCATTTCAACGTCGCTCCCGCTGCGACCGCCCAGGCTTCAACCCAGTCGCAACTTCGATAAGCAAGAATTTCGCCGCGAATTGACGCGAGTAAACGCGAATTAGAGCAGCTACGTTCTGCAGATGTAAGTTTTTCCCTTACGCCATAAGGCCTGTGCAGCGAGCACACATAAAAAGTGCTGACTGGCTGAATGCCGAGTGCTGACTGCTCTTCAGTAACTAACCGCCACCACTCTTGCTTGCGGAAGTTGCCGGTTCCAATCGGCGGTCACGTGTTCCAGCGTCAGACGAAATTCTCGTGTTTGGCCCGGTGCCAATGGCGCCTGCTCCAGAGAGCCGAAGTCCACATAGGGTTCCTTGAACAGCAGTACCATGACAGGGAGCAATTCCTGCTGTGACGTTTCACCCAGAGAGTTCTTGAAGACTAATTCGATGGTTGTGCCGGTTACTTTCTTGTCGCCCGTATTAGTGATTTTGCCTTCAATGTAGGTTACTGGGTTGCCGGCAAAGTTTTCGGCCACGGACATATGCCATTCAGAAGTCTGCAGTTTGGCCGCATATGGATCGGTCTTGTGGCCATTTGGGTTGGGGCTCTTATGATTGAAAAAGGTTACAGCCGCTATGACCAACGCCACGAAGGCAACTCCCATAGCCAGAGATATCCCAAACGTGTTGCCGTTCCTATCAGCCTCCGGCGCTGAAAATGGCGCGTTTTGAGACGGAGGATTTTTCTCGGCATCGCCCATGGATCTGATTCTAGAGCATTTTCAGCGTTGGTGTATTCTGCGCTCTCTCAACGAACAGCAATGCCACCGGGGCTAAAGCCAATACTGTTCAGTTAAGGTGGTTCAGAAACCTTTCTAGTTAATGGCGAAACGCAAGGTCCCTCCGATCTACCCGCACTGGCGCGCGGGTAGACCCTCGGGATGACGATCCCTTTTTTCTCGATCTTCCTTAACTGAACAGTATTGGGGCTAAAGCCCATTGTTTCTTGCGTCTTAACGCGGGCCTAAAGGGCCCGCTCTTCCACCATGGAGATTGGGATGAATGAAGTGTGTTTATTCCCCGGCAATCATCATGCCGTCAATCCGGATGGTAGGCGCAACCACAGCGCCGCGAAATTCCAGATCGCTGCCGATTTCCGTAATGTTGTTGAGCATCTGCTTGAGATTGCCGCCTACCGTGATCTCTTCCACCGGATAGGCGAATTCACCATTCTCAATCCAAATGCCGCTCGCTCCCCGGGAAAAGTCGCCGGTCACCAGGTTCACTCCAAAACCCAGAA
>Ga0210400_10003084_pt1 | contig 14906 bp, 14 predicted proteins | sample IncBWH26MmetaG_FD_155456 | JGI IMG/M metagenome (GOLD analysis project Ga0210400, IMG submission 155456) | Forest soil microbial communities from Barre Woods Harvard Forest LTER site, Petersham, Massachusetts, United States - Inc-BW-H-26-M | ecosystem: Environmental > Terrestrial > Soil >... | reverse complement strand
GTCTTCATCAACTCATTGACCAGGTTTGTTATCCCCAATTCGTTTCGAGGCGCCACCGTGTTGGCCCTCTCAAACAACAGGCGATCGTTTTCCCAATAGCGAAGCTGATTGTGAGTGGCCAGTGCGAGGATGACGCACCAAAGCGCGCCGGCAATGGGTACGGCAATTCTTGCGGTCGAACTCCTGGTTTGCAACAGCGTCCGGAAAACTGCGCCCATGAGCATTACAAATGCTACAGAAGGCAAGTACAGATAGCGGTCATGAAATTGTTCCGAAGGGGACGCTAGACTCGAAGCGGCCAATGCAGGCGCCAGCGTCATCAAGAACCAAAGGGTGCAAAACAGAACAAAACGGGAACCGGTGTGCTTTCTCCACCACCAAAGGGCGCCGGATAAGGTCAATAGAATCAAGACGGGCACAACAAAGCGGGCATCAGTCCAACGCGTGATGTAGACCGGATCATACAACGGGCCCAGGTTTACAGGCCACAGGAGCAGGAGTGCGTAACGGCACAAGAACCAGGGCCACGCGCGCAGGGAAGCCAGCAGCGAGATATTGTTACCCGTGTGTGCGAGACCACCCAATGCGAGGCTGCGCCCGATGAAATAAATGCCTAGCAGGCCGAGAAACGGAGCTATGCGTTTTGAAATCTCCAGAAGGCGATCTCTCAGTAATGCCGCGCTGCCCCTTGCGCTCTTGCCCAGGGTAAGTTCATAACTGAGAATGACCAATGGCAATGCAGCGGATGTCTCTTTCACCAGCAATGCGAAGCTGAATAGCGCCAGGGAGCAAATCTGCCACACTCTCCGGCTCGTTCGAACCTGTGCCAAGTAACTCAGGAATGCGCCCAGGAACAAGGCGCCGCCCAACGATTCCGCTACGCCACAGACCCAGGCTACCGCCTCCACATGCACCGGATGAAATGCAAAAAGGAGACCTGCAAACAGCGCTGCCGCCTGACTTCGCAGGAGTGTGCGCGCCAGCAGATAGACCAGGCCTATGACCGTCACGTGCATCAGAACAGTGGTCAGATGCCAGCCCGCTGGTTCCAGCCCCGAAACCATTCGGTTCAAGCGCATCCACACCAGAAAGAGTGGCCGATACAAGTTCCCCGGCACATTGGACACATGGGACCAAATGTGCTGCGTAAAATAGACCGGAAGGTAGCGCCACGAAGACAAGTGCGGGTTTTGGACGACAAAGTAATGGTCATCCCATACAAAACCGAACCGCAAAGACGGCATGTGCAGCAGGTAGCTTGCGGCCATCAAGAGCGCCACGAACGCTGGGCCATATCTTCTTTGGGACTCGAATTGTGAAGGGCTGCCGGGCTGCCTTTCGCCGGTTTTACCAGCTTGCGCAGTGCTAGAGGGCATGGGAGATAGTCGAAAATAAAGACTGCGAAGCTGTAGTTTAGCTGCTCACGTAGGGCAACACAAACACTTGGATGGACCTTGGGGATTACGGAGGAGGTGGATCAAATTAGGGTGTCTCCGCTAAGACCTTCATTGGCTGCTCCTGAAGACATAAGCCTTTCGTGTGTTTCCAGCGGTGCAATTTCGGTAGATTCCGGCTATGATCACAAAAAGAAAATAATCCCAGGGAGCGTTGCGCTGCATGGTCCAAATGGAGAATGAAATCCCTCGCCCGCAACTCGTGCACGCTCTGTTTCTGCTTTTGGTCACTTTTTTGGTCTATGCGCCGTCGGTCCGGTTTCCGTTTCTTAAATTTGACGACGTCCCTTTCATTGTTCAGAACGAATACGGCCACCAGTGGTCGTCGCTGCCTTCCTACTTCACCGGTTCAACCGACACCGCCATAGCGAAGAATGCTCCCAAAATCGTAAATTTCTACCGGCCGGTCGTCAGCACTTGGGCCCTGCTGAATTACAAGCTTTTTGGCTTGCGTCCGGCATTCTGGCATTTGTCGGCGATCGCGTTGTACGCCCTGGGAGTGTGGTTGTTGTGGCGCATCGCGTGGAAGTTGAGCCGCAATGATTTTGTGGCGCTAGCGGCTGCGCTGCTGTACTCCCTGCATCCAATGCATGTCGAAGGTGTTGCCTGGATAGCGGGTTCCTGCGTGGAAATGCTGCTAAACGTGTTTTTTCTAGCTGGTTTTTTTCTATACCTGTGCTGGCGGGACGATCCTCGTACTGTATGGCTGGCGGGGTGTGGGATTTCGGTTCTTTGCGGGCTGCTTTCAAAAGAGACGGCTGCTGCTTTACCTATTTTGATTCTTATCCATGCGTTGTTCTTCCGCTCGCCGCAACAAGGAGGGCTCTCATCTCGCGGCCTAAGCTTGACGCCGCTGGTTTTGACACTGACGGCAGCGGTGGGAGTGTACATTGTGCTCCGAATTCCAGCGACCCATGGAGCGATCGTCTCTCATCCCCACCACAGTTGGGGAGATACCTTCCGGACCGCGCCATTGCTATTTGTGACGTACTTGAAGCTGGCGCTGTGGCCCGCACGACTAGGGACCTGGTATGAGGCGCAGATCGTGCCTTCCTTTAGCGATATGCATTTCTATCTTCCACTAGCGATATCGTTGGGATATGCAGCGGTGATGATTTGGTCCTTGGCCCGCAAGAAGCTTGTTGGCTTTTTGCTTTTGTGGTGGGTCGTGGTCTTAGGACCGCCCCTGGCCGCGGTGCGAATCTTTCCTGATTATGAGCTTTTGCATGATCGTTTTGCCTCGATTCCGCTGGCTGGCTTGTGCATGCTGGCGGCCATCGCACTTGATTTGCTTCCCAGCGCAGACCGTGCTCTTTTTGGCTTCAAGGCGGTTGGAGCCCTGGCCTTAGCAGTAATCACCGCCATTTTCGGTGTGTTGACTGTCAGGCAGGTGGATACCTGGACCAATGACATGGCGATGTATGCCAATGCGGTTGAGGTCTCTCCCCGGAGTGTGAGGCCGCGGATCTTGCTTGGTGGCGAACTGATCGATCGTAAGGACATCGATCATGCGCTGGTTCTCTATCGCGACACCTTGAAGATCGATCCTGATCGCTGGGAGTCGATTTTTGCTCTTAGCATAACCTTGTCCCACACCGGAAATTCTGCCGAAGCCATACGTCTTCTGGAGCATGGTCTGGAGGTATCACCCAAGAGGGTTGCTCTTTATCATGCTTTGGCTAGTATTCAAGCAGGGGCAGGACGCTATGACGAGGCATTCAAAATTCTTGAACGTGGAATAGCGGTTGCTGACGATCCTGGGGTTCTGAAAAGAGAGATAATCGAGTTACGAGCTCGCCAGCAAAGCGACGCCGCAAAGCCTTGAGCCATCGTATCAGAAATAAGAACTAAATCAACGGTGTGCTGATTTTTTCCAACCCGGCGGAACTCCGGCGGTGATGAAGGGAAGTTTGTCCGGATCTTCCACTTGCACTGTGCCGTTGGGCATTAGCCGATAAGGGGCGTTGATGGGGTCCAGAGGGACTCTTCTCAGCAATCCGGCGGCAATGAGATCTGACCAACTCACAGGCAGGTGTCCTGTTCTTGTCCTGAACACCGCCACCCGGTGCTGAAGTTCGGCCACGTTCTGGTCAACTTGTAAGGCCGCCAAGTGCTGCACCGCGTTCTTCTTGATCATCTCGTCCTGGGTAGATTCGTACAGGCGGGTCCAGATGGCGATGGCCGTCCTGGTCTCGCCGGCATGTTGGGCCATGGTGGCCGCCATCACTTTCATCCAGGGAAGGGCGCCGGGAATCGCCGATCCTTTTTCGAATGCCTCTTGGGCGGCTTTGTAGTCCTTACGATCAAAGTAGTGAATGCATCCCAGGGTAAAGTACAGCCGCCAGTAATCAGGATTGGCGCGGATGCCTTTTTCCACCAGGGCTGCAGCTTTTTCCGGCTGTCCCGCGCCTGTGGGAGGCTTTTGGGAAAGAAAGATCGAGCCGAATTCGTAAACAACGATAAGGTGGGGGTCCAGGTCGGAAGTAACGTCGAGCAAAGGATACAGAAGATCGTAGCGCGGCTCATCTTCCTGGACTTTTTGACCGAAGTATTGAACGGCACGCGTCCAATAAATGTCCGCAAGCAATCCGGAATAGCCGAGGCTGAGCCGCTTCAGGGTCTTTCCCGAAGTGATATAGATAGTCTCCTGCAGAGTTGCTTGCCTGCCGCGCACCTGATTAACGCCATGAAGGGCAAGCACCGAGCCAGCAAAAGCGGCAATCAAGAACAACAGAGCGATTCTGCTGGAGGTGATTGGATTCCTCATTTCAAATTCCGGCGTTCGAAGATCAACACTGCTGCGGCCGTGGCTGCGGCGGAATACAGTAGCGCATATAGCGTGTTGAAGAGGACTAGCTTGCCGCTAATGGCCCGTCCATGGGCCGCCTGCGAAATAACATTCAGGGCCGAGAAATTAGGAACCAGATAGGCCGTAGCGCTGAATAGCCATTTAGTCACTCCATGCGATAGGGCAGCGAAGTTGCGCAGATCTTCCGAAAAAGTGCCAATCACAAACAGTGCGAAAGCAAAAATGGCCGAAAAAATCGGCGTGGAAAAAGACGAAAACAACAAAGTGATGGCCGTGACGATGAAAAACTCCAGGATGATGAAATAAATGGCAATCAACAGTCCGGCGTCAGTTTTGCCCAGCCCCCGCGAGACCCACAGCAGCGCCAGATAAAACCCGAGCGTCATAAAAGCGGAATTGACGACCAACGTCATCACCAGCCCCAGATACTTGCCGGTAATGAACTCCCATCGTCTGACCGGACGCGACAGAATCGTGTATAGCGTCTTTTTCTCGATCTCCTTGAACACCAGTCCGATTCCGATAAAAATGGCGATGATGATCCCCAGAATCGAGATGGCGCTCAACCCTATGTTGATAAGAATCAGCCTTTCCAGGCCGATCGATATCTGTCCAAAGAGCGGAGCGCTCGCCACCAGCAGTAGTACGAAGAACACCAGGTTGTAAAGTACGCGGTCGCGTACAGCCTCGCGAAAGGTGTTGTATGCAATAGCAGCCAGCCGGGAGGTCATGCTTTCACCTTCGCCGGTTCGGCGATGGAGACATGAGAGAGGAAATAGTCTTCCAGCGTTCCATGCAAGGGATTGACGGAAATTAAGCGGGCACGTTGGTGCCGCAATTTTTCCAGGAGCAGGTCGGAGCTCTCATTCGCGACTGTTCCACGCACTATGTTGCCTGTCACGTGAATGTCGCTTAGCAGGTTGCCAACGCTTGCCAGGGCGTGCGCGCCCTGCCATACCACTTCTGACTTGTCAGCGCGCTTGGAGGTTAGATCTTCAACCACGCCTATCCCTTTTAATTCTCCTTTGTCGATTACCGCTACCCTGTCGCAGAGCGCTTCGGCATCGGTCAGGATGTGGGTGGAGAAAAAAACAGTTTTCCCTTCGTCTTTCAGGCCCTGAATCAACTCCCGGATTTCCCGCCTGCCAATCGGGTCCAGTCCGGACATAGGCTCATCCAGAAACACGATCTTGGGATCGTGAACGATAGCCTGGGCAATCCCTGCCCGCTGCAACATGCCCTTGGAGAACTTCCGCAGTTGCTTCTTGCCGACATCTCCCAGGCCTACACGCTCCAGCAGGGCAGGGATTCTCGCGCGGCGCTCATCACTGGACATGCCGGAGAGCTGCGCGTAGTAATCGAGCAGTTCAGGCGCACTGAGGTAGTCATAAAAATAGGGCTGCTCGGGAAGAAAGCCGATTTGCCGTTTTACCTCCGGGTCGAGGAAGTGGCGGCCCAGAATAGTAGCGGAACCGGTAGTGGGGAAAACAATCCCCATCAGGATTTTCAGGGTGGTGGTCTTACCCGCGCCATTGGGGCCGAGAAAGCCGAATGTCTCGCCTTCTTCCACAGAGAGGTGTAATGGCAGCAGAGCAGGCTTAAGAGTCTTGCGCCAGAACCCTACAGTGTAGCTCTTGGCGAGTCCTTGAATTTCAAGCGCAGCCGTTTGCATGATTGAATTTTAGGCCAAGATATGTTCAATCATAACGAAAAGGGAGAGTACTCTTCAATGGTTTTGGATACCGTTGTACAGGGCGAAGTTCACGCAGGTACCGTGCGGCACAGCTGATCCGAGGCTGGCGTTAGCGTCCAATTGGTATCGAATCATTCCGTCTTCCGAAGTGCAGAAATTCTTGGCCCCCGACGAGTTCCATTGGATCGGAGTCGCTGTAAAAGCGTAATCGGTATACGGTGGGGAACTGGAGTCACTGGCTGAAAAGAACTTAAATCCGCCACGGATGCACGGCTCTGCTGCACACCCCAGCAGGTTGTCAATCATGCAGGCGTGGGTCGCGTCGCAAGTAGCAGCCGGGCCAAGCACGCCAAGGGTTCCAGCATAACCTTGAAGACCGCCATAGGTGGTGTTGTAAGCCGCCTGCGATGTGTTGAGGGTACGCAGGGCTTGAACCGCCGCTGCTTCATTCGCCCGGATGCGCGAATTGATCATGTTGGGAATGGCAATGGCAGCAATGATAAGAATGATGGCTACCACGATCAGCAGCTCAATCAGCGAAAAGCCTTTTTCTTTGTGCGCCATGTTTGACTCTGTCTCGCTCTTTATTTTGCGCAAGAAATCTTGCTGTTTGGGATAGCGGGGAGCAGCTTTCACTGCTCCCCCCTTTGGCTCGTACCCTCCCCCAGGTACTTGCCTACAATCCTAAGCTAGTGCATCTTTTTGGCCAACCAGCGTACCTGTCCTGAAATCTTTATGCATCAATGATATCTTTTATTTTCAACGATTTAAAGAAGTAGCTCAAACGGGGAGCAAGGACAGTAAATAGGTATGTTTCTACAAGATTGACAATTCTTGTCATTGCCAGAGTGTCAATCCGTTACACAAATGCTTCTATCGGCCCAAAATAATCTAAAGTAATAATTCTTGTCTCAAGACTAACCTGTTTCAGACCAAAATGATAAAGGGAGGCGGCGGTTACCACCTCCCTATCGGGCTCGTACCCTCCCCCAGGTACTTGCCTTAGACACAAGATTTACAGCACGCTATAGTTTCCACCGGTGCAGGCTGAATCGGTAGTGGGAGCTGTGTTGGAGGCGGCCGCATCTAGCTGATAGCGAACCACTGCATCGGGTATCGAGCAGAAGTCTTTGCCGCCCGAAGTTGTGCCGATTGGAATGGCGCCAATAACATAGTCAGCACCTGAACTGTTTATGGTGATTGTATATTTATAGGCGTCTTTGGTGCATGGAGAGGTTCCACAGCCTAAGGTAAAGTCGACCAGGCAGGCGGCGGTTGCTGTTGGTGTTCCGCACGTTGCGGCCCCCGGTCCGAGTGAGGACAAAGTGGCAAAGCCGGTTGACGGATAAGTTGTGGAATAAGCAATCTCGGTTGTATTCAGCGTCCGCACAGTTGCGGCAGCAGCCGATTCATTGGCAGCCATCCTGGACCGCATCAGGTTAGGAATAGCGATTGCGGCGATGATCAGGATGATGGCCACCACGATCAACAGCTCGATGAGCGAAAAGCCTTTCTGGTTTTGTTTGCGCATTAACATCTCCTCTTTTGGATCCTTATTCTTCGTTTTGCAAAGTGTGTGAGTACCTATCGCGGACTCATGATGCTGGCTATATCTGCATCTTGAGAGCCAACTTTAGGGAGGGGAGATGTGAAATGGGTTACTTTAGTAAGATACCTATTTTGAATGAGATAGAGCCAATCAACTCTTGGATTATCTTAATCTCTCACCCTCGGCAAGGACCATTATAGATCTGACTGACAAAAAATGTCATTGCGTTGACGCAGACTGACAATTCTCACTTAAATCAGTTGGCGAGCCCCGTTCAAGGGAGGAATGTTGCGAGACTTCCCGACTCGCAGCCAAAAGTCGGGCCAACCACCAACCCGGCAACGTAACCGAGCCAACGATGCAAACCCATGGTACGAAGGGATGTATCACGAAAACTGCAATGCAATAGCGCAGCATTATCAGCCACATGATCGTGAGGACCGTTCCTCCGAACAGCGGAACCAGACGCGCATTTGATCGCATTGGAATGGACCGCGTACACAAGGCCTGGAGAGCAACCGAAAACGGCACGGCCACCACCAGGTCGATCAAGTAGTGCTCCCCGGTGCCGAGGGTGTCCAGAATCGTGATCAGTACATACGAAAAAGCCAGGGCCCGCACAAAACGGGAAAATGGCTTGCTGTTGTACCAAATCAACAATGCCCATGCCATGTGCAGCGACGGCATTGCATTACGAACGATTTGCAGGTTGACTGGAATTGCCCGAAGACTGATTTGTGAAAACGGCACGGGAGAATTGGGGAACGAATGAGACGCCACGTAAATCGGCCCGGTCGCAGGAAACAGCAAATAGAGAAAATAGCCCAGAAGTCCTGCTGACATGAACAGCTCAAGGACAAACCAGGGAGATGACCGGTTGCGCTTAAGATGTCCACCGTACACCAGAGCGATTCCAAGCGGCAGGGCAAAATACGTGAAATTCCCGATCTCTCTCACAATTTGGACCCTCTGGAACAGCGTGCCCACCAGAAAGCTCGGTTGAAAACCCAGGCTGCCGTCGAAGACGTAGGTGTAGAGATCCAGGGTATTGGGCGAGAGAATGGCGCCCAAATTCAGCAGCCGCTGAGACGCAAGCGTAAAAAACGTGAGGGCCGCGGCTGGAATCAAAACCATCTTGAGCTGTTGCTTCTCTTCGCCCTCCGCCCAAATTGTCTGAAAGCCCAGCAAGGCGAAACTCACGAGCCCCAGCATACCAAGGGAAATGCTCAGCAAATTGTGGACATGTCCTTTGCGCAATAAGAAGCTATCAACGAGAACGAGTGCGCACGCCACAAGCATCACTGAGGCCAGCTGTAGCCATCGCGGCCGCACAATGACCTGAAAGATAAACGCACTGGCGAGTCCGAATCCCACAAAGGGCAGATCAAAGGGCAGGCCCACCCAGGCAAGAAGGACCAGCATGCCGAACAGCACACCTGTGATCATGCGAAAGATGCTGTGCGTCGAGTCTTGCTTCAGCCGGCTTGTCCCTACGGTACTCACGGGAACCTATCTCCAGAATTCAAGAAAGTGGTCTTAGGGCGTGTTTCATAAATGGCTGTGTCTCGGACACTGGGACTAGCTGGGAAGTTGATGGGATTGAGGTTGAGATCATTGAGGGTTGAGATCAGCTCAAGACCACAGGTTCTCCCACTTGCTCGCCGATTAGCCTGCTGACCAGGTCTTTCAGCCGTTCACCGCTCTTCGGCAAAACAAAATCCTGAAGGCCCTCTGACCAGTCGAGCTTGAAGCTGCTGACCAGCGCGGATATCCAGATTTGCTGGACAGGAGTATTGGGAGTAATTACGAATCGTCCAGGAGGGGTGTCGAAACTGATATGCAAAGCGCCGGCATTTTCTTCCACTTCCATCTCCACGTCGTCTTCAGCGCGTATCAAGCTCTTTTTCAGATCTTCGATGGCCGCATCACAGTTGCGGCGAAACTCAGTGTCATCCATGAGCCAATTATAAACAGTGCGGGCTGGGCGTGCGACCTTACCGCCAGCGCCATGAAGGGGACCGCGTGCGTTTCCTGATGGCTGGTGTGGATTACTTATCTGGCAAGAATTGCATGTGCCATCCGCCACTGCGTTCCAGGTTCGACGGGCATTGAAGAGGTCTTAGGGCCTGCGGCATGCAGACGGAATTAAGGCAAAAGCGGAACCCTGCCAATTTGGGTAGGCCAAGACTTCAGAGAAGACCTTTCGTTTGTGGGACCCGGTTCTTTGGGCCCCACGGTCATCAGCTATCAGATGCGAGTATTCTTATCCACTGATTCTTCCTGGATGGGCCCTGAAGGAAGAACCGCTTCTAGAACGGTATGTCCTCGTCCGTGATCTCCGGCTGTGCGCCAGCGTCGTCCGACTGCGGACCACGCTGATCAAAAGATGATGCAGATGCAGGGGCTGCTGCGCCACGGGATGAACGGCCTTCATAGTCGCCGCCTCCGCCGCCTTCTCCCCGGCCACCCAGTAGAACCAGATCATTGGCGATTATCTCTGTGCGGTATTTCTTTTCGCCGCTTTGCTTGTCTTCCCAGCTTGAGGTCTGGAGCCGCCCCTCAATGTAGACCTTGGATCCTTTCTTGACGTACTCGCCAACGATCTCCGCCAGCCGCTGCCAGGCCACAATGTTGTGCCATTCAGTCCTGTCCTGCCACTCCCCTGCTTTGTCTTTGAACCGCTCGTTGGTAGCGAGGCTGAACTTGGCTACGGCAGTGCCGCTAGGCGTGTATTTGACCTCCGGGTCTTTGCCCAGATTTCCTACGAGAATAACTTTGTTGACGCTTTTTGCCATGAGAGACTCTTCCTTTTTCCACCAGCGCTCAAGCGCTGGTGGTTTCCGCCGCCGGTCGTTGCTGGGTACATCCCAGCACACTCACCCACACCTGTAAATATATATAGCAGCGCTCGCGGTTTTTCGGAAGCCTAAATCACACGTGCGCGCCGTAGATTGTGTACAGCATTACGTAGACCACCACCCCGGTCACGGAAACGTAAAGCCAGACCGGAAAAGTCCAGCGGGAGATCCTGCGGTGGCGGTCAAATCTCCCGCGCAGTCCCAAAGTCAGGGACATGATCACCAGAGGCACTACGGTCACCGCCAGGAAGGTATGAGAAATCAGGATGGCAAAATACAGCGTCCTGACCCAACCCTGTCCGGGAAAATGGACCGAGCGTACATGCAGGTGATAGTAGATGTATGAGATAAGGAACAGGCTGGAGGTGGCTACGGCCGCAATCATACACGCACGGTGCAGGCGGATCTTTTTCTGATGGATCAAAATCCTGCCGGTGGTGATCAGGATAGCGCTGGCCCCGTTCAGCGTAGCGTTAATTCCTGGAAAAATGTTGTAATCTACTGCCATTAGGCTGCCGGAACCGTGCTCCTGCGGTTAGCAATTACGAAGCCCGCCATGAAAACCAGCACGGTGAACGCCGCCAGCACCGCAATGGAAGGCCACAAAGGCAGCGTAGTGGTGCCTGCCTTCTCAGGGAACAAGGTGAGTTGCAAAGCGTCCAATCCGTACGTTAGCGGGTTGATTCGCATCACCCATGCGATCCACTTCGAAGCGCCGCTGATTGGAAAGAGAGCTCCGGAGAGCATCCACAGCGGGAGCAGAAACAGGTTGATGATGGCGTGAAAACCCTGGGGCGACTCCATCTTCCATGCAATCGCAAAGCCCAGCGCGGTCAGCGAAAATGCCACCAGGAAAGTTATTAAGACCACCAGGAGAAACTGCTCTATGCCAACGCGGATGCCAATGAAAGGCGCAAAAACCAGGAAGAGCAAACCCTGGATGGCAGAGAGCGTCGTTCCGCCCAGCACCTTGCCCAGCACAATGCTGGAGCGATGCACCGGGGCCACCATCACGGAGAGCAGGAAGCCCTCATTGCGGTCCTGAATTACCGACATCATGGTAAAGATGGAGGTGAACAGGACTATCATCATGAGCGAGCCTGGAAAGAAATATTTGAGGAAACTTTCCTGGCCCGCGGGACCCGCTTTCAACGATGATCCGAAGCCTGCTCCCAGCACGACCCAGAAGATAAGAGGCGAAACGATCACGCCCACGACGCGCGCGGGCTGGCGGTAGAAGCGCACAACCTCCCGCCACCATAAAGTAAAGGCCGGCAGAAGCGGATTTACTCGCGGTAAGACCATGTTGGCTGGGGTGACTGCTGCTTGCGCCATTATTTCTGCTCCTCTTGCTGTTCCTCTGTCCAAAAACGGTGCCCGGTGCGGCGGATGAATACATCCTCCAGGGTAGGCTTGCTGATGGAGATGGATTCAATGTCGCCGGGGAACGATTCGACCAACTCGGTCACAAATCGATGCCCGTCCTTGCGCTCAATGCGGACCGTGTTATCCAGCACGCTGGCGGTGATCCTGAGCTTTTGCTCGATCCGCAGGGCCAGTGATTCCGGTTGAGCGGTTTCCAAAATGATCACGTCGCCGCCGATCTCGCTGCGGAGTTCGGACGGGGAGCCCATGGCGACGATCTCGCCGCTGTTGAGAATCGCCAGCCGGTCACAACGTTCCGCTTCCTCCATAAGGTGGGTGGTCACGATGATTGAGACCCGCTCCTGATTGCGCAGATCCTGCAGGTATTGCCACAAATCCCGCCGCGCGCCAGGATCGAGCCCTGTAGTGGGCTCGTCCAGCAGTAAGACGCTGGGCCGGTGCATCAATCCTTTGGCCAACTCAACTCTGCGCTTCATGCCACCCGAAAAGGTCTCGACTTTTTCTTTGGCTCGATCCGCCAGTCCCACCCGCTGCAGCATCTCGTTGATGCGCTCCCGCAACATGGCTCCATGGAGCCCGTAAAGATGGCCCTGGTGCCACAGATTTTCAGCGGCGGTCAGTTTGATGTCAACGTTTTGGGCCTGGAAGACGACTCCGATCCGGCGGCGCACTTCATCCGGCTGCCGGGCAGGATCGAAGCCTCCAATCAGCGACCGTCCGCCGACGGGCAGCATCAGAGTGGAAAGTATCCTGAAGAGAGTTGTCTTTCCGCTCCCGTTGGGGCCGAGCAGGGCAAAAATCTCGCCCGGACGCACATCGAAGGAAACGCCGTTTAAAGCGGTGCGGCTCCCATAGCTGTGCCGCAGACCCTCAATCTGAATCACTGGAGCGTATTGGGGGCCGGCATCTTTGGGAACCGTGTTTTGCAGTGTCGTAGCCATATTCAGGACCGGACTATATTCAGGACCGCATTACGTTAATCATCATCAGAGCAAATAGCAATGGCAGGTAAATCACCGACGCCTGTAAGAGCTGACGGGCAAACTTCTTAGAGGCAGGGGCCGTGGGGGGCAACTTGACCAGTGCCAGCCTGAAATTAAACCAGAGGAAGCCTAATCCAAGTGCCAGCGCCCCACCAAGATATATCTTGCCGGACATGTGCAGGCCGTTGGGCAGCAGGCTCACCGGAATCAGCACCGACGAGTAGGCCAGCATCTGCCGGATCACGCTTTTCCCCTCTTTATCCACAACCGGAAGCATCTTGACCCCGGCCGCCTCATAGTCTTCGCGATACAGCCAGGCAATCGCCTGGAAATGAGGGAATTGCCAAACAAAGACGATCAGGAATAATACCAGCGATTCGATTTCCAGTGTGCCGCGAATCGCGGTCCAGCCCAGCAATGGAGGCATCGCGCCTGGGAAGGCTCCTACGAAGGTTGAAATGGGTGAGCGCTGCTTCAAGGGAGTATACAAGCCCAGGTAACAAGCAGCGGTCAGAAAGGCCAGAACTCCTGTAAGTAAATTGGTGGTCAGCGCCAGATAGACCGCTCCACTAAGCGTGGTCAGAATGCCTGCCGCCATTCCCGTTGACAGAGCCAGGCGCTTGGCAGGTATGGGACGGTTCCTGGTGCGCGCCATCAGGGCATCAAGACGGTGTTCGAAGACTTCGTTCAACGCCGCAGCCCCGGCCGAGGTCAGGCCAATGCCTACCATGGCCTGAAACAGTGTCCATGAAAATGACGATACGCCTGATTTGGCAGCGCCCATGTAGTATCCGGCCCAGGCAGTCATCATCACGAGCGAAGTAACGCGGAGCTTGAACAGTTGCGCGCAGTCGCTGAACAAGGAATGTTTTTTCAACAGAAGGGGCGAAACTGTGGAAGCAGGCTCTGCGATCCCGTGAGAAGTGCTGCTCATACGGTAGCCACCTCTCGTCTGCGGTCAAAGGGCAGTACTTGAGCCGGCTCGCCCCGGTGGCGATAGGCTTGAATGGTAAGAATCAGCGTGCTCGCCAGGATCAATGCTCCCACGCCCATGTGGGCCACCGTGGTTCCTACCAGCGCCGCTGTCGGCTGCACCGTATTCGCGCCCAGCACTACCCGGGTCACAAAGGCGGCAAAGCCCAGCAGCAACTGTGCGATCAGCAACAGGATCAACAGCAGTCCCGGCTGCTTCAATTGAGAGATACCGGGATGTTTCGTGAGAACGCGCAGGCCTACATACAAGATCAGGCCAGCCACAAACAGCGCATTGAGGATATGTGGATACAAAAACGCGTGAATAATCTTCTGCTCTGGCCAGCGGCTTGCGCCCATGGGCCCCCATTTGGTCCATACATGGCGGAAAGCCGCCCCCAGCATGAGCTGCAGGTAGAGAAATCCCAGCAGCATCCAGGAGTGCCGTACCAGCGGACGCGCATCTTTCTTGGTGATCTTCTCGGCGGGTTCTACCATCCAGCTCCGGCTGGTGAGGACCGCGATTGCAGCCAGCACGCAGAACATGGTTTGGCCGAGCATGGCATGAGCGGTGGAGACAGCGGGTGGCAGAAAGTTGAGGACGGTCAGACCTCCCAGAACCCCCTGCAATACCACACCGGCAACTGCTCCCAAGGTCAAAGCACGCATCCAGCCCCGTTTATCCACGCGCCAGGTCCAGATTGCGGCAATAATGGTCAGCAGGCCTATGAATTCCGCCAGCATCCGGTGACCATGTTCAAACTTGACTCCGCCGACCATCCGCGGAATCTTGAACAAAGAGCCAAAGCTGGTAGGCCAATCGGGAACGGCCAGACCGGCGTTGTTGCTGGTGACAAGTCCCCCGGCAATGATCAGGAAAAAAGCCAGGCATGCTACCAAAACAGTAAAACGATGATGGGCTGCATTATAAGCGGAAGAATTCAGAACTACTCCGTCATGCCAAATAGCTATTTTACCACTGTGGAATCAGGGGTGATCACTTCGGTGCACCTCAGTGCAGGCTATTCATCGGGTGATCAGGGATCGAAAGATCGTCTATAGCGCAGCGAGAGAACTCAGAGGGCGAGGATAACGGATGCACTAAGAAAATCAGTGTCATCCTGTCTATGACTACGAGAGAAATGTCAAGTGTTTTCGCAAAGCGGACGAATGCATAGCACTGGAAAGACTGTCCAGCGCGC
>Ga0210400_10003083_pt1 | contig 14912 bp, 16 predicted proteins | sample IncBWH26MmetaG_FD_155456 | JGI IMG/M metagenome (GOLD analysis project Ga0210400, IMG submission 155456) | Forest soil microbial communities from Barre Woods Harvard Forest LTER site, Petersham, Massachusetts, United States - Inc-BW-H-26-M | ecosystem: Environmental > Terrestrial > Soil >... | reverse complement strand
CGTGAACATATCCTCGCTATAAACCGCCGGCGTCACGTTTCGTGCCAGCGCCCGCTCCAGCGCGCGGCTCAGCGCCGCCCGGTCGGCGCCGTAGATCAGGATCGGCTGCCCGATCAGCGATAGATATTTTGTGCCCGAGCCGTCCGCGTAAGGCTCGCCGATGCACTCCGGAAACGCGGCGGCAATGCCCGACGTCAGAAAGCAAGCCACGTTGAGCTTCTGCCATGCTTCAAGGTCGGTCCGGATCACAACAGCTATCTTGGTATGGAAGTGCATGAAGCTCCAAAGACAGCGTCATTCCGGGGCGCATCGAAGATGCGAACCCGGAATCTCGAGATTTCCCGATGTGCAATCGCACATCCGAGGTTCGGCGCACCGTGCCGCCCTGGAGGGACAGAGGTCAAATCACCCCTTGGCGTCGCAGGCCCAGGCGCGGATCACGCATTCCTTGCCGCCGAATTCATAGCACTTGCGCGTCGCTTCGTTGAGTGAACTCGAAATCCTGGACGTGACGGCATAGCCGTGAGCGCCGCAGGGGTTGGTCATGTCGACCGACAATGCGGCGCAGGCGCGCTTCATGGTCAGCGTCGTAGGGCAATCGCCCTTGCATTGCTTACGCGCGGCGGCGCGCGCATCGGCCTCACCGGCATAATCATAGGCGTGACCATAGGCGCCGCATTTACCGATCGCGAACGCGCCCGCCGCCCATGATTCCGTTACGAACCGTGTTCCGGCGATGACCAATGTCAATGCTAATACTAACAGCGCGCGGCGTTGCGCGGCGGTCGAAAACGTCAAGGTCTACTCCCCCGAGTCAATCCCAACGCAAATCTACGAGAGAGGACGTTTCAACTTGGTGAACAAGCGATTGAAAAGGGAGCCCGAGAATCGATAACGGCATCACCCGCGCCGCGCCGCCTCGAGCGCCTGGGGCGTATCGATATCGAGAAACGCGCCGAAGCCCTCGACCGGCACCTCCGCCACCGCTTCGCTGTGCCGCGCAATCAAATGGCGGGCGCCGATATCGCCGTCCAGCGTCATCAATTCATTGAAGAAACGGCGCGACCACAACACCGGATTACCGCGCCGGTTATCGCTGACCGGCACCACGATCAAATTGCCGCGATCGGGCGCGAAGGTATCGATCAGCCGGTCGATCAGATGCGCCGAGATCAGCGGCATGTCGCCCAGACAAATTACCGCGCCGTCGGCCCCGTCAGCCACCGCCCCGACCCCCGACTTCACCGAACTCGCGAGACCCTCGGCGAAATCGGGGTTGCGGACGAACTTCACCTTGAGGCCGTGCAAGGCGCTCTCGACCTGCTCCGCCTGATGGCCGGTGACGACGATCACGTCGTGGGCTTTCGAGGCCAATGCCTGTTCGGCCACGATCCGGACCAGGGTTTTGCCACCGAGTTCGGCCAAGAGCTTGTTGGGACCGCCCATCCGGGTCGAGCGCCCGGCCGCCAGAACGATCGCGGCCACATGGCGGTTGCTGTCGGTGGCGAGATTTGCCCGCGGCTGCGGCCGCGTCACGATTTCCATCAATAATCCGCCGACACCCATGATCGTGAGTTCACTGCGTGTGACCTTGAGCCCCGCCAATAGACGTGTGAGCACCCAATCGAAGCCGTTCTCCACCGGGGAGCGCGCACAGCCAGGTGCGCCCAATACCGGCACGCCGCCGGCATTGGCGATCAGCAGCAGGTTACCGGGGTCGACCGGCATGCCGAAATGCTCGATGGCGCCACCAATCCCTGTTACGGCCGCCGGAATGACATCGCGCCGATCGGCGATGGCGGAGGCACCGAACACGATCACAAGCTCAGCGCCGAGGCCGAGCAATTCCTTGATCGCAGCCGCCAATGCCGTCTCATCATGCGGCACCCGGCGCTCGGCCAAGATGGTGGCGCCGGCGGGAGCCAGCCTCTCCGCGGTGACCCGCAAGGTCTTTTCCACCACCTTTTGCGCCAGACCCGGCAGCAAGGTCGAGATAATGCCAACGCGCTTGACGGTGTAGGGCGCGACGCGCAACGCGTGACCATTCGCCGCCGCTACGGCGGCGTCGCGCAACTTCGCCTCGACCCCGAACGGAATGAGCTTTACGGTCGCGACCATCTCGCCTTCGACCACCGGCTTGTACGCCGCAAGGGTCGCGAAGGTAATGGCTTCATCGACGCCGTTGATGCGGTCAACCGCCGCGCGGTCCACCACCAGCACGCCGGCCCTGGCCGCAAACAGATTGGCGCGGCCGGTAAAGGCGCGCTCGACATTGATGCCCTCACCGGCGACGGCCTGCGCGATACTGGCAGCGGCGGCATCCTCGGAGACGTCTCCGTCCTCAAGACGCACCACGACGACTTCCTTGACGCCCGCGCGGGTAAGTGCCTCGACCTCGTCAGGACCAATCGTGGTGCCCTTCTTGAGCACCAGCGCACCCTGGCGCAACGTATGGACGGTGACGCCGCCGATTGCGTCCGCCGGACTGGCGGGACCGAATTTCATGCAACGCTTTCTTTCGGTAACCTAAGCTGCGCGGTGATCTCGGCCATGATCGAAACCGCGATCTCGGACGGCGACACCGCGCCGATATTCAGGCCGATCGGCGCATGGATGCGCGCGATATCGGAATCCTTGGCGCCTTGCGCCTTGAGCCGTTCGCCGCGCTTGGCATGGGTCTTTCGCGAACCGAGTGCGCCGATATAGAAGCAGTCGCGTTCAAAGGCGTGCAGCAAGGCGGGGTCGTCGATCTTGGGATCATGCGTCACCGCGACGAACGCCGTGTAACGATCGACATTGAGCGGCGGCAGCGCCACGTCGGGCCATTCCGCGATCAGCGGCACATCGGGGAATCGCTCGGGGCTGGCAAAGGCGGTACGCGGGTCCACCACCGTCACGTCGTAATCCAGCGAGCGCGCCAGCGGCGCCAACGCCTGGCTGATATGGACCGCGCCGATGATCACGAGGCGCGCGGTCGGCGCATAGACGTTGAGAAACAGCTTTTTGCCGTCGGCCTCGATCGTACCGCTCTTGCCCATGCGCAATTGCTTGCTCAGTTCGGCGCGCAGGGGATCGGCGGCGAAATCGGCGGCCTTCACCAGCCGCTGTTCGCCGTTGGCGGTATCGGTGACGACAATCACCGGCCGCCGCGCGGCACGCTCGGCATTGAGTTCGGCTAGCGTCTGAAGTTTCACGACTGGCCCACCTTCTCGACGAACACGCGGATGGTGCCGCCACAGGACAGGCCGACGTTCCACGCAGTCTCGTCGGCAACGCCGAACTCAAGCATTTTCGGCTGGCCGCTGGCAATCACGTCAAGCGCCTCGGTGACCACGGCGCCTTCGACGCAGCCGCCGGAGACCGAGCCCAGAAAGGTCCCGTCATCGTTGATCACCAGGCTCGATCCGGCCGGCCGCGGCGCCGACCCCCAGGTCTCGACCACGGTCGCCAGCGCGACGCCATGGCCGGCCTTCTGCCAGTCCTCAGCCGCTTTGAGGATGTCTTCGTCGCGATTGAGCATGGGAGCCTCTTTCAAGCTGCGGGGCGGATGCGGCTAATGTGATGCGGCGGGGGCACCGCGGAAAGTGCCGCAATCAGCCCCTCGATTGAACTCAAATTATGTACCGGGCGGAATTCGTCAACGTGCGGCAGCATCATTTTGATGCCCTGTGCCTTGGCCTCGAAGCCGCCAAAGCGCAGCAGCGGATTGAGCCAGATCAGGCGGCGGCACGACCTGTGCAGCCGATCCATTTCGAATGCCAGCTTGGCGTCGGCCTCGCGCTCCAGCCCGTCGGAAATCAACAACACGATAGCGCCCTGCCCGAGCACGCGGCGGCCCCAGAGCTTGTTGAACGTGTGCAGCGAAGTGGCGATCCGGGTACCGCCGGCCCAATCCTCCACGCTCAGCGAACAACTCGCGAGGGCCTCGTCGGGGTCCCGTGCCCGCAGCGCCCGCGTCACGTTGGTCAGCCTGGTGCCGAACAGAAACACCGAAACGCGCTTGCGGGCATCGGTAATGGCGTGCAGGAAGTGCAGGAACAGCCTGGTATATTCGCTCATCGAGCCGGATATATCGAGCAGCGCAACGATCGGCGCCGGCTTGTCGATCCGCCCCAGGCGATGGATATCGATGATGTCGCCGCCGGTGCGCAGGCTGCCGCGCAGCGTGCGGCGCAAGTCCAGCCGCAAGCCCCGCTTGTCCGGCTGATGGCGTCGGGTGCGCAGTTCGGCCTGTGGCAATTTCATGTCCGCAATGGCGCGGGTCACAGCCGCGATTTCGGCCGCGCTCATCTGCGCGAAATCCTTTTTCTGCAGCACCTCCTTGTCGGATACCGAGAGCCTGACTTCCTGCTCCTGGGCCTGCGGTGTTTCGCTCATCTGAGGTTGCGACAACGCTTCCTGGACCCGGCGCGAGGCCGGTGGAGGTTTTTTCCTGGCGTGATCCGGCAGCGGCACCGAATCCAGCATGTGCTTCCAGTCTTCGGCCGCGCGGAAGAAGAGATCGAAGGCCTGCGCAAAAATCAGCGTGTGCTCGTGGCGCTTGACAAAAATGGCCTCCAGCGTGGTGAAGACATCGGCACGATTGCCGATCTCGATCACCTGCAGTGCGTTCAAGGCATCGATGACGGCACCAGGCCCGACTGGGATTCCAGCCGCGCGCAACGCGCGGGCAAAGCCGACGACGTTGTCCGTGATCAGGCCGGACGTTGGCACAGCGGTCGATGTGATCATAATTACCCTGGTCATGCCGGGGCACGCGCAGCGCGAACCCGGAATCTGGAGATTGTTGCGCGAGATTCCGGGATCGCGCGCTTCGCGCGCGCCCCGGAATGGCACGTCACTCGCTCGTGGTTTCCTTCAAAACCTTCTGCAGCGCGTCGCCCTGCATCCGCGCGATGTCATCCTGATATTTCAACAACGCCCCAAGCGTGTCGCCGACCAGCTGCGGGGTCAGCGAGCGGGCGTCGAGTTCGGTCAGCGCGGTGGCCCAGTCAATGGTTTCGGCGACCCCCGGCGATTTGTAGAAATCCTGTTCGCGCAGCGCTTGCACGAAGCTCACGACCTGTTGCGACAGTTTTGCGGAAATTCCGGGCACGCGTGATTTGACGATCGCGAGCTCCCGCTCGGCACTGGGATAATCCACCCAGTGATAGAGACAGCGGCGCTTCAGCGCGTCGTGGATTTCGCGGGTACGGTTCGAGGTAACGATGACGATCGGCGGCTGCGGCGCCTTCACGGTGCCGAATTCGGGAATCGTGACCTGGAAGTCGGAAAGAATTTCCAACAGATACGCCTCGAAGGCTTCATCGGCGCGGTCGAGTTCGTCGATCAGCAACACCGGCGCACCGGCCACATCCGGCTCCAGCGCCTGCAACAGCGGCCGCTTGATCAGATAGCGTTCGGCGAAAATGTCCGAGGACAACTGGTCGCGGTCGGTATCGCCAGCGGCTTCCGCAAGCCTGATCGCGATCATTTGCGCCGCGCTATTCCATTCATAGACCGCGGAAGCGACGTCGAGGCCCTCGTAGCATTGCAGCCGGATCAGTTTTCGCCCGAGCGCGGCCGACAGCACCTTGGCGATTTCGGTCTTGCCGACGCCGGCCTCGCCTTCCAGAAACAGCGGCCGGCCCATTCGCAGCGACAGATACGCCACCGTCGCCAGCGAGCGCTCGGCGAGGTAGCCGCGCGAAGTCAGGAGTTCGAGCATCGCATCGACCGATGTCGGCAGCGCCGACGCATTGATGGGCGATGCACTCATGGGCAAGAACTCACGCGCGAGAATTCACGGGAACGACGATCTCGATGCACCAGGATTTGGGCAATTTCAGGCTTTTCCGGTCGCGGCTTCGACGGCGCGGCGCGCCACGACCGAGATCAGATGCGCGCGATATTCGGCGCTGCCGTGCAGGTCGCTGTTGAGGCCTTCCGCCGGCACCGTCAAGCCATCGAGCGCCTTCGGCGAGAAGCGCTTCTTCAATGCTTCTTCGAAGGCGGTGACCCGGAACACGCCTTCGGAGCCGGCGCCGGTGACGGCGACGCGCACATCCGACGGACGCTTGGCGACGAATACCCCGACCAGCGCATAGCGTGAGGCCTGGTTGCGGAATTTGATGTAGGCGGCCTTCTTCGGCAGCGGGAACATCACTTTGGTGATGATCTCGTCGCTCTCGAGCGCGGTCGTGAACAACCCCTGGAAGAATTCCTCAGGTTTCAGGCGGCGCTTGTTGGTGACGATCGTGGCGCCGAGCGCGAGGCAGGCAGCGGGATAATCGGCGGTCGGATCGTTGTTGGCGAGCGAGCCGCCGATGGTCCCCTTGTGACGCACCGCGGGATCGCCGATCAGGCCGGCAAGTTCGGCCAGCGCCGGGATCGCCTCACCGACAACGGCCGAATTAGCGACGTCGGCGTGTTTGGCGGTGGCACCGATCACCAGTGAGCGGCCCTTCATCTCGATGCCGTCGAGCCCCTCGATGTGCGAGAGGTCGACCAGATGCGGCGGGCTCGCGAGCCGCTGCTTCATGACGGGCAGCAAGGTGTGGCCGCCGGCGATCACCTTGGCGTCCTCGTTTTTGAGCAGGAGATTGGCGGCCTGCCGCACAGTCGCCGGTCGATGGTATTTGAATTCGTACATGAGTAATCCTTGATGGCCCTGCGCTGATATCCGTTATGCGAGATCGGAATTAGCCATCGCCTTGGCGCCCGCTGCGATCGATTGAACGATATTCTGATAGCCGGTACAGCGGCACAGATTGCCTTCGAGTTCCTCGCGGATAGTGTGGTCGCTGAGATCGTGGCCCTTGCGGTGGACCAGGTCGACCGCGGTCATGATCATGCCCGGTGTGCAGAAGCCGCATTGCAGGCCGTGATGCTCGCGAAACGCTTCCTGCATCGGATGCAGCGGCCCGCCGTCGGCGGCAAGGCCCTCGATGGTCTTGACCTCGTGTCCGTCAGCCATGACCGCGAGCGTGGTGCAGGATTTGACCGCCTTGCCGTCGAGATGCACGACACAGGCGCCGCATTGCGAGGTGTCACATCCGACATGGGTGCCGGTCAGCCGCAGATTTTCGCGCAGCAACTGCACCAGGAGGGTGCGGGGGTCGATATTGGCATTGACGGGATTGCCGTTCACAGTCAGGGAGATTTTGGCCATTCAGCACTCTCTTTTGCTGTACCGCCGCATATCGGCAGCACAGTCAATAAAACCATTCCAGCGCCATAATATGGGCCATCCCGGCAATGAGCAACCTCAAGGCGGTGGCCCGATATGACTTACCGGGACTTCACCAGGATCAGGCGCCCTGCACCGCCTTGGCAAAATTCGCGAAAAACTCGTCGGCGAGTTTTTTGGCCGAACCGTTGATCAGCCGCTGACCGAGCTGGGCCAGCTTGCCGCCGATCTGTGCCTCGACGTCATAGGTCAATAGCGTGCCGCCGTCCTTTTCGGCCAGCGCCACCGTGGCACCGCCCTTGGCGAAACCGGCGACGCCGCCCTCGCCCTCGCCTGAAATCTTGTAGCCGTTCGGCGGATCGAGATCGCTCAGCGTGACCCGGCCCTTGAAGCGGGCGGACACCGGTCCGACCTTCATCTTGGCGACCGCGCGGAAACCATGGTCCTCGGTTTTCTCCAGCTCCTCGCATCCGGGGATGCATGCCTTGAGCACATCCGGATCGTTCAATTTAGCCCACACAGCTTCGCGCGACGCGGCCAGCTGGACTTCGCCGTTCATGGTCATGGCCATGGTGGTGCCTCCTCGGTCGCTTGGGTCTTGCCCCCCAAGTAAAGCACGGAAGCGCCGAAAGAAAGGGGATCGGCTGACGGGGAGCGATGCATATTCGCAGCGCAACAGGTATCTACGGCTGCTCTGGCTATCCCTTGGGGCGTGTCCCTGGGGGGATTGGCAGGGACCGGCCGGGATGGTTAGGTCGCGCGCATCATGAGCACCTCTCTCTCGCCCCTGCTTGCCCCCATGCTGTCGAGCGCCGCCATGCGAATCGTCTGCGACGATTTGGCGTGTCTGCAAAACATGCTCGATTTTGAAGCAGCCCTTGCGCGCGCCGAGGCGGCGACGGGCGTGATTCCAGCAAGCGCCGCTGGCTCGATTTCGGCTGCCTGCAACGCTGGAGCGCTCGACCTTGCCGCCCTGGCACAGGCCGCGACGCGTTCCGGCAATCTCGCGATCCCCCTCGTCAAGGCGTTGACCGCCGATGTCGCCAAGACAGATGGTGAGGCCGCGCGCTACGTGCATTGGGGCGCCACCAGCCAAGACGTCATCGACACCGCCGTCATGCTCACCCTGCGCGCAGGCGTCGACGCGCTGCTTGCGGATACCGGCCGCGCGATTGCGGGCTTTGCCGCCCTCGCGCGGCAGCATCGCAACACTCCGGTCGTGGCACGCACCTGGCTGCAGCATGCGCTGCCGATGCCGTTCGGCCTCAAGCTCGCCGAATATGCCGCCGCCCTGCACCGCTCGCGCGCGCGATTGCAACGGCTGCGCCGTGAAGCCGTGGTGCTGCAATTCGGTGGCGCCGCCGGTACCCTCGCCGCCCTCGGCGATAAGGGATTGCTGGTCGCGGAACGATTGGCGCAGGAGCTTGGGCTGCCATTGCCGGATGCGCCGTGGCACACCCATCGCGATCGCATCGCGGAGGCCGCCTCGGTTCTTGCGATCCTTGCGGGAACGTGCGGCAAGATCGCCCGCGACGTTCAACTGATGATGCAGACCGATGTCGCCGAGGCGTTCGAGCCGTCGGGCGAAGGCCGTGGCAGCTCTTCCACCATGCCGCACAAGCGCAACCCCGTCGCCGCCGCGACCGCACTTGCTGCAGCCACCATGGCGCCGAATCTGGCGGCGACGATGCTCGCGGCCCAGATACAAGACCATGAGCGCAGCGCCGGGCCGTGGCATGCGGAATGGCCGACCTTGCCGAGCCTGCTGCTCGTCACTTCGGGTGCGCTGGCCGCCATTGTCGATATCGCCGAAGGCCTGGAAGTCGACGTTGCGCGGATGCGCATCAATCTCGAGGCAACCCACGGGCTGATCATGGCCGAAGCGGTAGCGATGGCACTGGCGGAAAAGATCGGCAAAAGCGAGGCCCATCATCTCGTGGAGGCCGCAAGCAAAAAGGCCGTCGCCGAGAAAAAAGACCTGCGCGACGTGCTGGCAGGCGATACCAAGGTCACCGCACATCTGAGCGCGGACAGACTGGCAAAATTATTCGAGCCGATGGCCTATCAGGGCGTCTCGCAAGCCCTGATCGATCGCCTGCTCGCTTCACTCGACGCCCAATAAAAAGATAGCTGGAGAAATTCCCATGCCCATGATCGACGCCGACGGTTGCCTGCTCAACGTATCCGTCGAAGGCCGCGATGGCGGTCCCACCTTGATGCTGTCGAATTCGCTGGGCGCAACAATGCAGATGTGGGAGCCGCAGATGGCCGCGCTGACGCAGATTTTTCGCGTCATCCGCTATGACCGGCGCGGCCACGGCAAATCCGGCGTGCCGTCCGGTCCCTATTCGATGGAACGCTTCGGCCGCGACGTGCTGGCTATCCTCGATGATCTCAACATCGAGAAGACGCACTGGTGCGGCCTCTCCATGGGCGGCATGGTCGGGCAGTGGCTCGGCGCCAACGCCCCGGAGCGATTCGGCAAACTCGTTCTCGCCAATACCGCGTGCTACTATCCCGATCCGACCAACTGGCTCAACCGCATCAAGGCGGTGAAGGAAGGCGGCGTGGCATCGGTGGCCGATACCGTCATCGCCGCCTGGCTGACGGCGGATTTCCGCGAGCGCGAACCGCAGATCACGGCGAACCTGAAGGCCATGATGATCGCCACGCCTGCGCAGGGCTATATCGCCTGCTGCGAGGCGCTAAGCACACTCGATCAGCGCGCGCTGCTGCCGAGGATTAAAAGCCCGACCCTGGTAATCGCCGGCCGCCACGATATGTCGACACCGGTCGCAGCCGGCGAGTTCATCCGCAGCCATATTCCCGGCGCATCCATGACGATTCTCGACGCCGCGCATATTTCCAATGTCGAGCAGCCGCACGCCTTCACGGACGCCGTGGTCGGTTTCCTGACGCAACGCTGATCAGAGGTCCCCAATGGACGACCAACAACGCCGCGATGACGGCATGGCTCAGCGCCGCAAGGTGCTCGGCGACGCCTGGGTCGATAAATCGATCGCCAACAGGAATTCGTTCAACGCCGACTTCATCGATCTGATCACGCGCCATGCCTGGGGCGAAATCTGGACCCGGCCGCATTTCGATCAGCGCACGCGGCGCGTGCTGGTGATCGGGACCATGGTCGCGCTCGGCCAATGGGACGAATTCCGCCTGCACGTTCGCGCTGCACTTGCCGAAGGCGGCTTCACGCCGGAGGATATCAAGGAGATCCTGCTGCAACAGGCGATCTATTGCGGCGTGCCTGCGGCCAATCACGCCGTCAAGGAGGCGTCAGCCATTATAGGGGAGTTGGGACTGCTGAAGGGATAGCTCCCTCGAAGTCACGTTGGTGCGTGATTCGACGGGACGCTCGACCAGCAGCACGATCGCGGTGCCCAGCAGCATCAGAAGTTCCGTCGCATGCAGCCGAAGGGCTTCAGGTTCGCCGACCTGCGATGCCATCACCATGCTCGCAAAGCTGATCGCGCTGCCAACGGCCAGCGCCATCCCCAGAGTTTCGCCGCAACCACCGGTCTTGCGGATCGAGGCGCGGGTCATGAAAACCAGGAACATCGCAAAAAACGCGACGACAGTGAGCCTGCCCAACGCCAACAGCCACGCAAAACGGACTGTCGTCACCGCTGCCAGATGCAGATGGTCGCTGGCGAATAGTCCCATCGATACATTCGGCCGTTCATAGAGGCCTTGGATCGGCGAAATCATGATCCGCAAGGCAATGGTGGTCCATGTCGGAATGAAATAGGCCGCCAGCAGCGCGCCGCTGAATGAACTGATCCGCCAATTTCTGGACATGTCGCTTCCCGTTAGTCCGCACGCTCGTTACCCGAGCCACGGCTTCGGTGACGTAACGCGCTTAGACAGCGGCGGGCAATTTAAACCCTTTGTTTACCTTAACGGCCGCGCCGGGCGATCGCCGGTTCCAGGATTTGGCCCGATCGGCGACCAACCTTGCGGTTGGCCTCGCCAAAGCGCAGCCAACCGCAATCAACGATTTATACGGCCCCTCTCGCTTCGACATACAAAGCGTAGAGCGAATGACTGCTGGCCATGAACAGGCGATTCTTCTTGGGCCCGCCGAACGCCAGATTGGGGCAGCGTTCGGGAAGGTGGATAAAGCCGATGGCCTTGCCTTGCGGATTGAAAATCTTGACGCCGTCCAGTTCATCGGGCTTGGCGGATGGCGCACCGTTGCTGCCCCAGCCGCACCAGAGGTTGCCGTCGGTATCGACCCGAAACCCGTCGAGCGCTCCGGGTCCATCGGCGTCGACCAGTTTTGTCTTGTTGGACAGTGTGCTGCCGTCGGCGCCAACGTCAAAAGCCCAGATCAGGCGGTTTGGCTGCGCCCGCGATTCGATGATGTAGAGCTTCTTCTCATCCGGCGAAAATGCCAGCCCGTTTGGGCCCGCAAGCTCCGCGGTCACAAGCCCGAGCTTGCCGTCAGGAGAAATGCGATACACGGAATGCGGCAATTCCGGCGTCGCCTTGTCGCCCTCCCATTCGCCGGAAATGCCGAATGGTGGGTCGGTGAACCAGATCGAACCGTCAGACTTGCACACGATATCGTTGGGCGAGTTGAGACGCTTGCCGTTGAAACTGTCAGCCAAGACCGTGATGGTGCCGTCATACTCCGTGCGCGTCACCCTACGGGTCAGATGTTCGCAACTGATGAGGCGCCCCTGGCGGTCGCGCGCGTTGCCGTTGGCGAAATTGGATGGCTGCCGAAAGACGCCCCAGCGGCCGGTGGGTTCGTCATAGCGCATGATGCGGTTGTTCGGGATATCGCTGACCAGAAGGTAACGGCCATCCCCGAACCAGACCGGGCCTTCCGCCCATCGCATGCCCGTGGCGAGTTGCTCGACGCTGCTGCTGAACAACCGGTATTTGGCGAAACTTGGATCAAGGATCTCGATGGAGGCGTCGGGATAACGCTGGTTCGGCTTGAAATCGAAAGACTGCGCGCTGGCGCGCTGCGGCAGAGCCAATGCAGTCGCGGCTGCCCCTGCGGTCGCGATTACACCCCGGCGAGTCATGTTCATCGGCTTTTTCTCCCTGATATCGTGCGGTCGTTTCGCCGATCGATGGTGGAATCCGTCGAACTGGCATTGCCGCTTGCCCGAACCGTAGTTGAGGTTCCCTGCCAGGTCCAGATTGGCCGGAGGCTGAGTCGGCACATCAAATATTTGACTTAGATCACTGAAATAAAGAAAGAAAACCGAGAAATAACCAAGGCGGCTCGACGGGCGAAAGAACGCTACCGACTTTCCAAAAAGAAAAGTCCCGCCTTTCGACGGGACCTCCGTGCTGACGCAAAACTCGGGTCAGAACTAGCGGCCGCCCTTACCCTGCTGGTCGGGTTTTTGGCCCTGACGATTCGGATCTTGCCGGTTCGGATCTTGCTGCTGCTGTCCGGGCTTCTGGCCACCGCCCTGTTGCTGACCGGGCTTCTGTCCCGGATTCTGGGTCTGCTGGCCCGGATTCTGGTTCTGATTGGACATCGCGATCTCCTTGTTGAATGTCGCGCGGGACAACCGGGAGGGCCGGAATTGGTTGCGGGAACATTCCCGGTTCCCGCTGGGTTATTGGACGGCGACAGCTTGTCTCAACTGCGGCCGTGGAACCTGCGCTTAAACTACCCTTGTACAAGCCGCGAAGCCGGCTCTCGCGCTGTTGCCGCCCCCGGTTCCCACTGTTAGAAAATGACACGACGCGCGTTCCGGCTGCCAGGGGCCATCGCCGCGTAAGTCTTGAAGCGAGCATTTTCTGAGGGGCAATCGGGTTCCGATTGCCGGAAAATACTCCAACCAGCGGCAGCGTATGGACTATTTCGCCCAGCAACTGATCAACGGTGTTGTACTCGGCTCAATCTACGGCCTGATCGCCATCGGCTACACCATGGTCTACGGCATCGTCGGCATGATCAATTTCGCCCACGGCGACATCTTCATGATCGGTGGTTTTATTGCGCTGATCTCGTTCCTGCTCCTGGTTTCGTTAGGGCTGACCGCGGTGCCGGTGATCCTGCTGATCGTGCTTCTGGTGTCGATGGCGATTACCGCGCTCTATGGTTGGACGGTGGAACGCATCGCCTACCGGCCGCTGCGGCATTCGTTCCGCCTCGCCCCGATGCTTTCGGCGATCGGTATGTCGTTCGTGCTGATCAATTACTCGCAGATCGCGCAGGGCGCGCGGGTCAAGCCGGTGCCGCCGATCATCACCGGCGGCTACACCCTGCATGAAGGCAGCGAGGGTTTCGTGGTCCGGCTGTCCAATGTGCAGATCATCGTCGTCCTCACCACCATCGTACTGCTTGCGATCTTCACCTGGCTGGTGTCGCGGACCCGGCTCGGCCGCGACATGCGCGCCTGCGAACAGGATCAGACCATGGCGGCGCTGCTCGGCGTCGACGTCGACCGCACCATTTCCATGACCTTCGTCATCGGCGCCGCGCTCGCCGCGGTCGCGGGCATGATGTACCTGCTGTATTACGGCCTGGTGGATTTCTTTATGGGCTTTGTCGCCGGCATCAAGGCGTTCACCGCGGCCGTCCTCGGCGGCATCGGCTCGTTGCCGGGCGCGATGCTGGGCGGGCTGTTGATTGGATTGATCGAGACATTTTGGTCGGCCTATTTCTCCGTAGAATACAAGGACGTCGCCGCGTTCTCGATCCTGATCGTCGTGCTGATCTTCCTGCCCACAGGCCTCCTTGGCCGGCCCGAAGTTGAAAAAGTTTGACCAACAAGCGCGTGACAGCACCCGTCCCCGAACCGACGCCGCTGTCACGCGCGCCCGGCGTCGCCTTCATCCTCAAGAAAGCTTTGATCAGCGCGCTGGTGGCATTGGTGCTGTTTTCGCTGATGATCGGAATACGCACCGAAGCCGGCCCCACCGGTCAACTGATCTACTGGACGAGGTTCGGCGATCTCGCGGCCATGGTTGCCACCGTGTTCGGCGGCAGTATCGTCGTCGAATTGCTGCGGCAGTGGTGGGGACCGGTCGGCACTGTCAGGATCGTTCCGCCGACCGTGCAGTCCGCCCTTGCCGTGGCGCGGCGCGCCATTGCGCCGGTGTTGTTGATCTTTACGTTTTTGGTGCCGGTGATCTTCTACGATCAGCGCTACATCCTCGATCTCGGCATCCTGGTCTTGACCTATGTGATGCTGGGATGGGGGCTGAACGTGGTGGTCGGCCTCGCCGGGCTGCTCGACCTAGGCTATGTCGCGTTCTACGCCGTCGGCGCCTATTCCTACGCCCTGCTGTCGACCAATTTCGGCCTGTCGTTCTGGATCTGCCTGCCGCTGGCCGGAATTCTGGCGGCGTTCTGGGGCGTGCTCCTGGGATTCCCGGTGCTGCGGCTGCGCGGTGACTATCTTGCCATCGTGACGCTCGCTTTCGGCGAGATCATCCGTCTCGTCATCATCAATTGGCAAAGCCTGACCGGCGGCCCCAATGGCGTGTCCGGCATTCCGCGGCCGACATTCTTCGGCATCCCGCTGACACCTGGCGATGACGGCCTCGCGGCGAAGCTCGGCATCGAATTCTCGCCGACGCACCGAATCGTGTTTTTGTTTTACCTGATCCTGGCGCTCGCGCTGCTCACCAACTGGGTGACGATCCGGCTTAGGCGTTTGCCGATCGGCCGCGCGTGGGAAGCGTTGCGTGAAGACGAAGTCGCCTGCCGGGCGCTCGGCATCAACACCACCACGACCAAGCTGACCGCGCT
>Ga0210400_10003082_pt1 | contig 14912 bp, 17 predicted proteins | sample IncBWH26MmetaG_FD_155456 | JGI IMG/M metagenome (GOLD analysis project Ga0210400, IMG submission 155456) | Forest soil microbial communities from Barre Woods Harvard Forest LTER site, Petersham, Massachusetts, United States - Inc-BW-H-26-M | ecosystem: Environmental > Terrestrial > Soil >... | reverse complement strand
GCCGATTGCCAGGGCGGCATATGAGCCTCGACACGCACCGCCTTCAGATCGCGAAGCGTCCAGGACCAGTGTCCGGGGGTCGCGGTAACTGCGGGCGCTTCGGGATGGTGAAGCCAGACCGGCTTCAATTGCCAGTTCTTCGGCAGTTCGATTTCGTAATGCTCTTCAAGGATCGGGACGGTGTCGCGGATTGACCAGACGTCGGCCAGCTGGAGGCTTTTGGTTTCTTCCTCCAGCTCCGTCGCCACGACGCCGCCGACCATGACCCCGGGAACGACCAGGACCTTCACGCGCAGATCGTTGTAAAGCTCCTCATCGCTGTTCGGCATCGGCGATTCGACCGCATCATGCTGGCTGACCTCCTCGGTCTCGCCGTGCGGCCCGATCGACCAGCCATGCATGCCGATGAGACGGATTCTTGGATTTACATAGCCCTCGAATTGGGCCTGGGCCAACCCCTTCGAACGCAGTATTCGATACACCTGGCGCAGGAGTCTTCTGACCGTACCGTCGGTACTGACAGTCACCTGTGTATCCGAGTACAGCAACACACTGTCCGGCAGAGGATCGGATGCGGGCACGCTCGTCGCGGCATGACCCTGCACCCAGTCCGGCACCCGAGCGACGGCCCCGACGCCATGGGCGACCAGGCAGACGATCAGGGCGAGTCTTGCCAGGCCCGCAAGATGCCCTGGATCAGGGCTTGCTGGGGGCGGCATTGGTTTCAAACACGATGGGTTCCTCGTCACTGGCCCGCATCCCGTCGAAGAAGGAACGGACCGCGTCGAAATATTCCGGTTTGGTGATCAGCAGATCGAGCGAAAACTCGCGCACGAGCCGCAACTCATGACCCATCGATTCTGCCGACGCGGCGAAGGACAAGCCGACCAGATCGAGTGCCCGCGCCGGCGGGATTTTCGTGGCAGTCCATCCGGCCGGCATCTCGATGGCAATGGTGTCCTTATATTGATAGGGCCACCAGAAATACAATGGATGGACGCGAACTGCGGCCTTCTTGAAATCAGTTTTCTGTCCGTGCGGTGCGAGCAAGCCCGATGGGAACAGCTGACGCCGTCCGGCCGGAATCACCCAGTTGGGTGCCGCGATCGAGAATTCCGCCGTCAATGGCGTGCCGGCGCCATCCCAGTCGGGTTGGTTGCTGAGCGTGACCCGGCTGCCCGGAGGCAGATCGTACAGCAGGTACTGCTCCAGGAATTTGCGTCGCGCCGCCGCATCTTCAGTTCGTTCGTGGTTTCGCCGCCACAGCGCCTCCTGGCCGGTGAACGTGACTGTCACCGTACCCGTCAACTCCCCCGTCTCCTGCATCGCCAGTTTCGCGTTGCGATCGATGTGTGTCTGCGATGATTGCAGTGTGGGAGTCGATATCCAGGTACCGCCGTCCGGCCCCTCATGCAGCGCTTGAACCGCCGTGAGGGCCCAGGGCAGTGTGCCGAACCCCACCAGCCGATCCCCCGGATACAAAAACAGATCCTTGCCATCCACACGGACCATGACCAGCACGCCGCCGATCTGATCGGTGTTCATCATGGAAGGGTTCAAGAATTCCTGGTCACGCCGCGAACCGATGACGATATCGGCCTGCAGGCCGGCAGCCCGGGCCAGCGCGACCAGGACCAGGGCCAAGGAATTGCGGTTGCCGAAGCCGGCATCCCAGACATCGCCGGCATCCGCGAAATCTGCGGCTCGTCGGGTCTTGTCGTCCTTGTCGGCGCCATCAGGAAGGTTGGTCAGGTTTTGGAGCTGCTGGACGCGGGCATAGATTTTGCGCACCTTGGTCTCGGCGGAATCCTCGGGGCTCAGAATCTGACCGAGGGCCTGCGACATGTTCTTGGACACCTTCAGCCACTTCTCGTCGGCGCGGTAAAGGGACTTGCCGTAGTCGGTCCAGAACGCAGTCGGATTCAGTTGGGGTCTGCGCTCGTCGGAATAGATGAAGTTGACCCGGTACTGGAGTTGGTCGTCGGGCGGGGCATACTCCTCGGCGGTGAAGGGCGCAAGATCATGCGCCTCCAGGCTGATGATCCCGTACGGATGCGCCTGCGCCGGGGGCGACACATTCTGCGGTAACCCATGGGGCCAGCTCCAACGCAACGTCAGATTGGAATAGGGGCGCAGCGTGAATTTTTCGACTTTGGTGAACAGCGCATCGCTAAGCTCCCAGACGGAGTTGTAGACGTACCGGGAATCCATGCGCCGGCTGTATTGGTACTCCACGATACAGCCCACCTGTACATCCGGAAGCGTGAAGGTCTTCTCGCGGACGGTGTGGCCCTCCTCTTCCGAAACGGATCTTTCATAGACGGTACCGTCGAATCCGACGACGCGCCCGTCGGGATGGATGACACGCGCCTGGATTGCGCGGATGGAGTCGCGGTCAGAAAGATACGTGATGTGGACGTCCCCGAGTTGCCGTCCCTCTTCAGTCAGAATCTTGATGCGCTTATAGACATGTTCGCGCGCCTCGGTGTCGTCCCGGTCGACCTGCCGGTACAGCAAGATGGCCGGGGCGCCGAGTGCCTTCGGCTCACTCTGGATTGCAAGCTCCGCGGGCGCAACCGGCAGCCAATCATCGGACGCCACTGCCGGTGTGCAACAGGCCTGCGCCAAGAGACCGATCAGGCCGCTCCGTATCGCGCGCATGCGCACCGAGCTGAATCGAGTGGGTACTTGCACCTGCATAGGTGACGTTCATCGTGCATGGAACACGGCACCGGCTCAACTTCGGCGAGCCTGTTGGCGCGCACCTGATTGCGTTGCTGCCTCGCAATAAAGCAAAAGGCCCGCCTTGCGGCGGGCCTTCATTTTTGGCTGGGGGACTAGGATTCGAACCTAGGTAAACGGAGTCAGAGTCCGTTGTCCTACCACTAGACGATCCCCCAAACAGGAACCTCTCGCGGCCGGCAGCGTTAGCGCTTGGAGTACTGAGTCCCGCGGCGAGCCTTGCGATGGCCGACCTTCTTGCGTTCGACCTCACGGGCATCGCGGGTTACAAATCCCGCCACACGCAACGGCTTGCGCAAGGTCTCATCATACTGGATGAGCGCGCGGGTGATGCCGTGGCGGATGGCGCCCGCCTGGCCGGTGATGCCACCGCCGGCAACGTGCACCGTGAAATCGAACCGGCCGAGCATTTCAGTGGTTTCCAACGGCTGGCGGACGATCATGCGGCCGGTGACCCGACCAAAGAACTCGTCCAGCGCGCGGCCGTTGACAGTGATGTTGCCGGTGCCGGGGGTCATATAGACCCGGGCGGTAGCGGTCTTGCGGCGGCCGGTGCCGTAGTTCGTGCTGATGGCCATGAGTATTAAGCTTCCTGAATCTCGAGAGGTTTCGGCTGCTGCGCGCTATGCGGGTGCTTGCCCCCGGCGAACACATGCAGCTTCTTGTACATACGGCGGCCCAGCGGGTTCTTCGGCAGCATACCCTTCACGGCGAACTCGATCGCACGTTCGGGGTGCTCCTGCAGCAATTTGTCCAGCGCGATGGACTTGATGCCGCCGATGGCGCCGGTGTGATGGTAGTACATCTTGTCCGAGAGCTTGCGGCCGGTGACGCGAACCTTCTCGGCATTGATCACGACGATATGGTCGCCCATGTCCACATGGGGGGAATAATCCGCCTTGTGCTTGCCCTTGAGGCGGTGGGCAATCTGGGAGGACAACCTACCCAAGGTCTTGCCGCTGGCATCCACCAGGAACCAGTCACCACGGACCGTGCTGGAATTGGCGAAAACCGTTGATGTCGTAAGCATTTCTCTAACTCCGCCGAAGGCGTCTGGACCGTGCCAAAAAAGGCCGGCAAGTGTACTCAAGCAGCCCTGGCATTGCAAAGTGCCTGATTCCGCAGGACCGGCGGCTCCGGGGACGAATCCCGGAGTATTGGTGCAGCGCACAGTAACGCAGAAGCCTGGATCTGGCTGAGCTCGTCGCGCTTCGGGCGGCATTATGACCCGTACGGCTGTTATAGTGCGGACATGCTTACAGGGTTGCGGCCTGCCGATGGGTTCTGAGCGCCTCCTCGATCCGCTTATCGCCGCCGCCGACCGGGCGTTGCGGGCGATCGCCGCCCCAGCTCACGCTTCCCGCCCCTGTCCCGGGGCCTCCCCGGCGTCCCCGGCTGCCTCAGCCGCCCCCCCTCTGAACGATGCTCTGCGCCGCGAATCGGCCGCACTCATGCGCGTGAACCACGCGGGGGAGGTGGCGGCGCAGGCCCTGTATCACGGCCAGGCCCTGGTGGCGCGCTCACCGGCCACCCGTGAATTGCTGCTCAAGTCCGCCGCTGAAGAGGCCGATCACCTGGGGTGGTGTGAACAGCGATTGCGGGAGCTGGGGTCCGGCCCGAGCCTGCTCAATCCCCTGTGGTATGCCGGATCCTTTGCCCTCGGCGCGCTGGCCGCGACCTTTGGCGATCGCGCCAGTCTGGGCTTCGTCGCGGAGACCGAGCGCCAGGTGGAGGGACATTTGAATGAGCACCTGCGGCGCCTGCCGACTGCGGATGCCACCAGTCGCGCCATCGTGGCGGCCATGCGCGGCGATGAAATGGCGCATGCGGATGCGGCGCGTGCGGCGGGCGCGGTCGAGCTGCCGGGGGTGGTCCGGGAGTTGATGAGAGGGACTGCAAAGGTCATGACGGGGACGGCCTACTGGATCTGAGTCGCTTGCAGTTCTTGGGTCTTATGTATAAAAACGTGACCAGAGCGCACGCGCTCGGGGGATTTGGATATGGATGAGAACGTCAAACCGCTCAGCGACATTCCAGCGATCAATCGCTTTCTGAGCTACTGCCGCATTCGCACGGTGCCATCCAAGACCGTGGTCATCCATGCGGGGGATCTGCCGGACGTTCTGTACTACATCATCAGCGGCTCGGTCGAAGTGATGATCGAGGATGAGGAAGGCAACGAGATGGTTCTCGCCTACCTCAACAAGGGCCAGTTCTTCGGCGAAATGGGCCTGTTCTACGAGCAGCCCACCCGCAGCGCCTGGGTCCGTACCCGCAACCAGTGCGAACTGGCGGAAATGACCTACCCGCGGTTCCGGCAGATCGCCGCGGAAAGCCCGGGACTGATTTTCGAGCTGGCCACCCAGCTGGCCACCCGCCTTGACCGCACCAACCGCAAGCTCGGCGACCTGGCGTTCGTGGATGTCACCGGTCGCGTCGCGCACGCCATCATGGATCTGTGTGGTGAGCCGGACGCCATGACGCACCCGGAAGGCATGCAGATCAAGGTCAGCCGTCAGGAGCTGTCGCGCCTGGTGGGCTGCTCGCGCGAAATGGCCGGCCGGGTGCTCAAGGTACTCGAGGATCAGGGCCTGCTGCGCGCCACCGGCAAGACCATCGTGGTCTTCAATGCCCGTCCCAAGACCAAGACCCGCCCGGTCATCGTCCCGGCGAATGCCAAGCCGGCCAATGCGCGCCTGGCGCGCGTGGAAGACGATGACGACGACGAGGATGACGACGAATAAACCGTCCTAGCGCGCGGCGTTGATGGCGGCCCGCATCGCCCGCAAGGTGGCGGCGTAGTCGCCACTGCTGAACACGGCGGAACCTGCGACAAAGGTGTCGGCGCCGGCCGCGGCGATCAGGCCGATGTTCTCGACCTTCACACCCCCATCGATCTCCAGGCGCACCGGCCGGCTTTGCGCATCGATGCGCGCCCTGACGGCCTTGAGCTTTTCGAGCGATTGGGCGATGAACTTCTGGCCGCCAAAGCCGGGGTTCACGGACATGATGAGCACCAGATCGAGCTTGCCCAGGGTGTAATCCAGCCACTGCAGCGGCGTGGCCGGATTGAACACCAGACCGGCGCGGCACCCCTGGTCGTGGATCAGCTCGATGGTGCGGTCAACGTGCTGCGTGGCTTCCGGATGGAAACTGATGTAGGTGGCCCCGGCCCGCGCGAAGTCGGCGACGATGCGGTCCACCGGAGTCACCATCAGATGCACATCGATCATCGCATCCGGTGAATGCCGGTGCAGGGCCTCGCACACCATCGGCCCCATGGTGAGGTTGGGCACATAGTGATTGTCCATGACATCGAAATGGATGAGGTCGGCGCCGGCCTGCAGCACGGCATCGATCTCCTCGCCCAGGCGGGCGAAGTCCGCGGACAGAATGGAGGGGGCGATCCAGCTGGTTTCCATGGCGCCTAAGTCTACCAGTATCAAATACCGCGGCGTTCGCGCACCAGCTCCCAGGCCTCGATGATCTGCTGCGTGCGCTGTTTGGCGTGCTCAACCATCGAATCGGGCAGCCCGTTGGCTTTGAGCTTGTCGGGATGATGGCGGCTCAGCTGGCGCCGGTAGGCCAGGGAAAGCTCCTCGTTGCTGTTCTGCGGGGTGCATTCCAGGACCTTGTAGGCCTGCGCCAGGCGCGACTCCTCGTCCACGGCCGAAGCGCCCCCGGAGCCGCCATGACTGCCGCGGCGCATGCGCAGCACCGCCTCGATATGCACGAATTCCATCGCCCCCAGACCCAGGCGGTCTGCAGATCGTTGCCCATCAGGGCCGCGCGCATCTGGATCTCGACAAAGGCGCGCATCAGGTCCGGCCGGCCGCCGCACGCGGCGTACAGTGCATTCAGCGCGCTGTTCAGGGCGAACTGCGGCGCCTTGCCTTCGGTGAAACAGGCGATCGCCACCTGCACCTGCGCGGGCTGCAGGCGCAGCTCCGACATGACCGCGCGCGCGGCCTGGATTTCCTGCTCCGAGACGCGCCCATCGGCCTTGGCCACATGTCCCATCACCTGGAAGGTGGTGCGAAAGAAGCGCTCACCGATCTGCGTCGGGCTGGCGCCCGCGCTGCTGCCGACGCCCGGGCGCCGCACGACGCCCGGCCCGGAATGGGCATCAAACTGGTGCCCGAGGAACACGCCGATGAGCGCCCCGATGGGGCCGCCGGCCAACAGGCCGAGCAATCCGCCGACCGCTTTTCCGATCCATTGCATACGCTGATATATTAGAAAATGATGGCCGCCAACACTGTCTTTCGAACTGCCCTCACCGGCATGAAACTGCTGCATGCGGGCAAGGTCCGGGACAACTATGCCGTGGATGAGCAGAGCATGCTCATCGTCACCACGGATCGCATGTCGGCCTTCGATGTGGTGCTGCCCGACCCGATTCCGGACAAGGGCCGCACGCTGACGCAGATTTCCAATTTCTGGTTCGACCGGACGCGGCACATCGTACCCAATCATCTGACCGGGCGCCCGCTGACGCAGCTGCCCCTGCCGGCCGCGGAACTGGCAACGCTGGAAGGCCGGGCGATCATTGTCAAACGGCTCAAGCCCCTGCCCCTGGAGGCGGTGGTGCGCGGCTACCTGATCGGTTCGGGCTGGAAGGACTATCAGCGTACCGGCGCGGTGTGCGGCATTGAGCTGCCGACCGGCCTGCAACTGGCCCAGCGCCTGCCCACTCCGATTTTCACGCCCGCGACCAAGGCGGCGGTGGGTGCGCATGATGAGAACATCGCCTTTGCCGAAGTCAGCGCCCTGATCGGCGAGGCGCTGGCCCGGCAGGTGCGCGCTACGGCGCTGGCGCTGTACGACTTCGCCGCCGACTATGCCCGTGCGCGCGGCATCATCATCGCGGACACCAAGTTTGAATTCGGTCTGACGGCCGCCGGCGAGCTCACGCTGATGGATGAGGTGCTGACGCCGGACTCTTCGCGTTTCTGGCCTGCGGACACCTACCAGGTGGGCATCAGTCCGCCGAGCTTCGACAAGCAGTACCTGCGTGATTACCTGGAAACGCTCGGCTGGGACAAGCGCGCACCGGGACCGTCGCTGCCCGCCGAAGTCATCAACCGCACCCGCGACAAGTACCTCGAAGCCCTGCAGCGACTCACTGCCTAAGCGCATGTCGAACTGGCCATGGGATCACCTGGATGCTGCTGTCTTCAGCCGGGCTTCCGGGCGACCGGGCGCCCTGCGCACCGTGCTGCGCATCGCGCGGTATCCCTATGCCGTGATCCGTGATCTGGCCGAAGGCCAGATCAACATGAGAGCCACGGCGCTGGTGTTCACCACGATGCTGTCCATCGTGCCGTTGCTGGCCTTCAGCTTCATCATCATCCGGCAGTTCGGCGGCCATGCGGGCCGCGATCTGCAGCCCATCGTGCTGGAATTCTTCCGCCCGGTGGGGGCCGATGCCGATCAGATGACGCGCCAGGTGCTGCAGTTCGCCGGTCAGTTGCGCCGCAGCGTGGTCGGCGTCGTGGGACTCGCCTTCCTGGCCTGGTCGCTGATCGGAACCATCCAGAAGGTCGAAGGCAGCTTCAACTATGTCTGGCGGGTGCCCGAGGCGCGCAGCCTCGGGCGGCGTATCGCGGAGTTCCTGAGCCTGCTGGTGGTGGGCCCGGTGCTGCTGGGCGGCTTCATCGCCCTGTCGCACACGGCATTGGTGGCCGGCCCCGTGCAGCTGGCGAGCTCATTGCCGCTGCTTAACCGGCTGATGAGCCTGGGTGTGCATCTCGCCCCATACCTCATGGTGACGACCCTGTTCACCTTCCTGTACATGTTCATCCCCAATACGCGCGTGCGCTTCATGCCGGCGCTCATCGGGGCGGTGGTCGCCGGTGTGCTCTGGGCCGCCGTCGGCAGCCTCTTCACCCGCTTTGTTGAATTCAGCTCGCGCCTGACGCTGGTCTATGCCGGTTTTGCCGCGGTGGTCGCGGTGGTCACCTGGACCTATTTCGGCTGGCTGATCCTGCTCTCGGGCGCGCAGCTCTCGTTTTATATCCAGAACCCGAGCTACCTGCGCTTCGGCATGCGGCAACTGAATCTGTCCGCGGCCGAAATGGAGCAGCTGGCGCTGACCATCAGCTTCCTGGTCGCCCACAATGCCGGGACGGGCCGGCCGCGCTATACCCTGGATGCGCTGGCGACCGATCTGGGCGTCACGGGCCTGGCGCTGCATCCGCTGGTGAGCGCGCTGGAGGAGGCGCGGGTGCTGAAGTTCTCCGGCGAGCAGCTGCTGCTGGCGCGCGATCCGTCCTACTTGACCCTCATCGACATCCTCGAGGCGGCCCGCCACCAGCACAGCGGCAAGCCCCTGAGCCGTGCGCTGGCGATTCCGGGCATCAGTCAGGCGGTGGCCCAGGTGGATACGGCACGGCGGGCGAGCTGCGCCGGACGCACGCTGCGGGATCTGCTGCAGGCCGGGCCGGCGCAACTCCCGGGCCCGGCGGCCGCGGAGACGGGCGAGTTTGCCGCACCCCTGGCGGGGACTACTCCCCCGCGATCATCAGATCCCCGATGAGCACCGAGCCGGTGTGCAGCGCGCCGCGATCATCCACATCGCCGCCGAGGGCCACGATGCTCTTGAACATGTCGCGCAGATTCCCCGCGATCGTGATCTCGTGCACGGGGTAGGCCAGCGCGCCGTTCTCGACCCAGAAGCCGCTGGCGCCGCGCGAGTAATCACCCGTCACCGGGTTCACGCCCTGGCCCATGAGTTCAGTGACCAGCAGGCCCGTGCCCATCGTGCGCAGCAGCTGCTCACGGGTCGGGGCGGCCTGCGAGGAGCGCAGGAAAAGATTGTGCACGCCATCGGCATTGCCGGTGGTCTTCAAGCCGAGCTTGCGGGCGGAGTAACTGTCGAGCACGTATCCCTGCACCACCCCGTCGATGACCAGCGCCCGATCGCGCGTGGCCACGCCCTCGCCATCAAACGGGCTGCTGCCCAGACCCTTCGGAATATGGGGCCGCTCCTCGAGCTGCACGAAGGCCGGAAACACGCTCTGCCCGGAGGCACCCAGCAGGAAACTGGACTTGCGATACTGACTGCCGCCGCGGATGGCGCCGATGAAGCTGCGAATCAGGCCGCGGGCCATTTCCGGAATGAACATCACGGGCGCACGTTGCGTCGTGAGCCGGTGCGCACCGAGTCGCGCGATCGCATTGCGCCCGGCGCGCTGGCCGATGGCCGCGGCATCCTCGAGGTCCACGGGGTCCCGGGCGCTCGAATACCAGAAGTCCCGCTGCATGTCCTCGTCCTGGCTGGCGAGCAGCACGCAGCTGATGGAATGCGAGCTGCTGGCGAAGCCCGCCAGGAAGCCGTGCGAGTTGCCATAGACGCGCACGCCGCGCTGATTGGCCACCGAGGCGCCTTCGGAGTTGGTGAGCCGCGGATCCACCGCCAGCCCGGCCGCCTCACAGCCGCGCGCCAGCTCGACGGCCTGATCCGGTTCCAGCTCCCAGCGATGATAGAGGTCCAGATCCGGCACCTCACGGGCCAGATCTTCCGGATCGGCCAGGCCCGAACATTCGTCCTCGGCGGTGTAGCGGGCGATGGCGCAGGCCTTTTCAACCGTGGCGCGCACGGCCGCCGCGCTCAGATCCCCGGTGCTGGCCGAGCCCTTGCGCTTGCCGAAATACACCGTGAGCCCGAGTCCCCGGTCGCGCTGGTACTCCACGGTGTCCACTTCGCCCAGGCGCACCGTGGCGGTCAGTCCGCGCTGCAGACTGGCATCCGCCTCGCACTGGGAGGCGCCGGCGCGCCGGGCTTCCGCCATGACCTGCTCGATGACCTGTGTAAGCTCCGGGATCCGGGAGGCGTCGACTTCCTGCTGCATATGCCCTGCCGTTGCGTTGGTGCAGAATTGTAGCCCAAGGAGCATGGTACCCAGGTGAAGCGATTATCCCGACCCGAGACCGAAGCGGATGCCGATGCCGAGCCGCTCTTCGATGGTCCCAGCAAGAGCGTGCTCAAGCGCGAAGCGCATCGGGCGCAGCTGCTGGGCGAGCAGCTGATCGCGCTGAAGGACCCCGAACTGCGCGCCCTGGAGCTGCCGGACCGGCTGTACGAGGCGATCGTCGCCGCGCGCCGCATCACCAGCCGCGGCGGTGGCGCACGGCAGCGCCAGTACATCGGCAAGCTCATGCGTGACATTGACCTGACGCGGGTCCGCGAGGCCTTGGGGGCCCGGGCCGCGAAGTCGGCCCAGGAGGCCCTGCGCTTCCAGCGCGCCGAGAGCTGGCGGGCCCGGTTGATCGATGGCGGCCCGGCCGCCGTGGCGGCGCTGCAGGCGGCTTATCCCGCCGTGGATGAAGCGCAGTGGCTCGAACGCGTGGCGGCGGCCCAAACCGAACTGCAGCGCCTGGGCGCCGGCGCCGGCGCCGGCCGCGAGCTGTTCCGGGCGCTGCGTGAACTGCTGGATTAACCGGCCGCTCGGCTACAATGTTCGATCGCGGCGGGACGTACCGAGGCCTTTTGGGGGAGTAGCACAGTGTCAGCGTGGGTAGGCATCATCATGGGCTCGGCGTCCGATTGGGAGACGATGCGGCCCGCTGCGGAAGTGCTCGAAGCCTTGGGCGTGCCGCATGAGGTACGCGTGGTCTCGGCTCACCGTACACCGGATCTGCTGTTTGAATATGCGGCCGGCGCGCGCGCGCGCGGCCTTGAGGCCATCATCGCCGGAGCCGGCGGCGCAGCGCACCTGCCGGGCATGACGGCCGCCAAGACCAGTCTGCCGGTGCTGGGCGTGCCGGTGCAGTCCAAAGCGCTGAATGGCATGGATTCGCTGCTCTCCATCGTGCAGATGCCCGCCGGAATTCCGGTGGCCACCTTCGCCATTGGCAGCGCCGGCGCGACCAATGCCGCCTTGCTGGCGGCCGCCATCATCGCCAACCGGCACCCGGAGGTGCTGCCACGGCTGGAGGCGTTTCGCGACCGGCAGACCGCCCGGGTGCTGGAGCACCCGGATCCGCGCCACAGCACTCCATGACCGTCGGCATCGTCGGCGCGGGCCAGCTGGGCCGCATGCTGGCCCTGGCCGGTTATCCGCTGGGACTGGACTTCCTGTTCCTGGACCCCGCCGCTGCGCCACCGGCCGCGCAGCTCGCCCCGGTGCTGAAGAATGCCTTCACCGATGCAGCGGCGCTGGCGGACCTCGCCAGTCGCTGCGAAGTCGTGACCATCGATTGGGAAAATGTGTCGATCGCGGCCCTGACGAAACTGCGGCGGCAGACCCGCATCAGCCCGCCTCCGGCGGCGATCGCCACGGCGCAGGATCGGGTCAGCGAGAAGCGGCTGTTTGAAAAGCTGGGGATCGCGACCACGCGCTGGCGCGCCGTCGGCACCCGCGGCCAGCTGGATGCGGCCGTGCGCGACATCGGTCTGCCCGGCGTCTTGAAGACCCGTCGCATGGGCTATGACGGCAAGGGCCAGAGTGTGCTGCGCACGCCGGCCGACCTGGAGCGCGCCTGGGCAGAACACGGATCGGTACCCTTGCTGTATGAGGAACTGGTGCCGTTTGACCTGGAGGTTTCCGTCATCGGCGTGCGCGGCCGGCGCGGCGAGTGTCAGGTCTATCCGCTCAATCACAATCTGCACGCGGCCGGCATCCTCCGACTGACCCGGTCGCCGTTCGGCAATGCGCGTTTGAATCGCCTGGCCCGCCGGCATGTGCAGGCCGTGATGGAGCACTTCGGCTACGTCGGTGTTCTTGCCATCGAGTTTTTCGTCCGCCGGGGGCGTCTGATCGCCAATGAAATGGCGCCCAGGGTGCACAACTCGGGGCACTGGACCATCGAGGGCGCGGTCACCAGCCAGTTCGAGAACCATCTGCGGGCCATCCTGGGTCTGCCGCTGGGCGATACCCGTGCCAGGGGTCATAGCGCCATGATCAATCTGATTGGCACCATGCCGGCCCGTGCGGGGCTCCTGCGCCATGCCGGAGTCCACCTACATGATTACGCGAAAGAGCCCCGGCCCGGTCGGAAGCTCGGACACTTGACGGTGGTTGAAGCGACCGCCGAGCGCTGTGAACGGCGCGCACGCGCTCTGCTGGCCGAATTGGCCCCTGAGATACACATCCCATAGAATGGGAGTGCTATGTACCTTGAACTGTTCAAGCTTCGGGAATTGCCGTTCCGCCTCAGCCCGGACCCGCAATTCCTTTACTTGAGCAAACAGCATGCGCGCGCCAAGGCGTACATGGAGTCCACGATCTGGTTTACCGACGGATTCGTGGTGATCACCGGCGAGATCGGTTCGGGCAAGACCACACTGATCGAATCCTTCCTGCAGGAAATACAGCGCGACGTGGTGGTCGCCCAGATCTGCCAGACCCAGGTGACGGTGGTCGATTTCCTGCAGTCGGTGCTGGTGCAATTCGGTTTCTCGCCCTTCAAGATGAAGAAGGCCGAGCTCATCGCCACGCTCAACCAGTTCCTCGTGGAGCAGTACAGCGCCGGGCGCAAGGTGCTGCTGATCGTCGATGAGGCGCAGAACCTCTCCCTGAAGGTGCTGGAGGAAGTACGCATGCTCTCCGGCGTGGAGACCACCAAGGAGAAGGTGCTGCGGATCATCCTGGCCGGCCAGCCGGAACTGAACCACAAGCTGGATGCCCCGGAGCTGGTGCAGCTGACGCAGCGGGTGCGCCTGCGCTTTCACCTGGGCACACTCTCGGCCGCGGAAATGCAGGCCTACATCCATCATCGGCTGGAAGTGGCCGGCGCCGGTGACCGGCAGATCTTTGCCGAGGAATGCTACGCGCAGGTCTATCGCTATACGGGCGGCGTGCCGCGACTGGTCAATACCCTGTGTGACACCGCCATGCTGTCCGCGTACGGTCAGGACCGCGACCATGTCCTGCCCGAGGACATCGAGACTTCGGTACAGGAACTGCGCTGGCCTGAATACGAGGCCCGGCCGATCTTCCCGGACCGCGCTGCGGGGGTCACCGGCACTGATGGACTCGCCGCCACCGTCACCGGTCGTGTCGGCCAGGACGGTGCGCACGCCGACCCGCTGGTTGATACGCAGGGCCAGGGCAATAGCGCAGCGCCGGTGGGCCGTGTGATCCTGGCGACCGAGGGCCGCACGATCCGGGAACTGCCGTTGAAGGTCGGGCGCATCATCATCGGCCGCACCAGCGACAATGATCTGCAGGTCGACAGCCGCTTCGTCAGCCGGCATCACTGCCAGATCGTCACCGCTGCCGAAGGCAGCATGATCGAGGACCTCAACAGCACCAATGGCATCTTCATGCAGGGCAAGCGCGTGCGCCGCTACAACCTCAACGATGGCGACGTCGTGGTGATCGGCAAGCACGAGATCATGTATGTCGATGAGCGCCAGGCGCGTGCGCGCCTCGGCAACTCGGAGGGCGCGGCGGCGGTGCCGACCCTGAACAGGCCGGTCGAGCGGGTCGAGCGCCTGGAAACCGCGGAGGTCGCGGCGCAGTCGGACGCAGAGGCCGCCAATCAGAATCCGGCCAGTGGCCGGGCCGTGAACCGCTCCTAGTCCTGCGGCGCCTCGGCCGGCGGCACGCCATGGCCGGCAGGCAGTACGGCCGCAGCGGCCTCATCCAGCGCATCAGGCGCGTCGTATTGAGCGCGCAGTCGTCGATAGCCCCGGCGCCGCAGCAGCACCACGGCACCGGCCATCAGTGCCAGGAAGCCCGGCAACCCCAGTACCACGCTCAGCGTCGAGGAGGTCTGGAAGTAACTGGCGATGAGCGCCAGCAGGCCCGCGACCAGATAGGCCCAAGGCAGGCCTTCATAGACCGGGCGGGACAGCCTGTGGGGGGCGGAACTCATGCCCCAAGTCTAATCGCCTTCGGGTCAATCGCGCGAGCGGCCGCGATCTCCACGATCCAGGAACCCAAACATCCGCGTGACCAGGGAGGGCTTCCAGCCTTCCACGTGGAAATCACCGCGGCGGTTCGGCAAATGGCGCTGCACCTCGGAAAGCAGATCCTTCGGGAGGGTCAGTTCGGACTCGGTCCTGGACTCGGGGGCCATGACATATTCCTTGGGTCGCAATGCCTGCTGGGGGCCAAAATTTCTGCAAGCACCGTACGGTGAATGCAGTGCGCCAAAGAGTGCCGGACATCACGCTTTGCTGACTGTAGGACGGCGACGCCAAAAAATCTCAGCCATGGTTG
>Ga0210400_10003081_pt1 | contig 14913 bp, 9 predicted proteins | sample IncBWH26MmetaG_FD_155456 | JGI IMG/M metagenome (GOLD analysis project Ga0210400, IMG submission 155456) | Forest soil microbial communities from Barre Woods Harvard Forest LTER site, Petersham, Massachusetts, United States - Inc-BW-H-26-M | ecosystem: Environmental > Terrestrial > Soil >... | reverse complement strand
GGCCAAATAGAATTCTGCGGTTGCAGGATGCTGTGCCAGCGCGTAAAGACACACGTTTCCTGGCGTCCGCGACGACGCCGTCGCGGTTCACACATCCGCCGAAACGATAAGGAACAGCTTCAGTAATGTGACCCTGGAACATTCTGGGCGTGACAATTTATTTCTGGTTGTTCCTGGACCATCGCGGACTCTGGTCTGTGCTAGCATTCGAGGCAGTTCTATGAATGAACGCTCCAGTGAAGGACTTGTGCCCGGGCCGGATGAAGATCGGGAATTGATCGAATGCATCCGCAGCGGCCAGTTCGAACTCTTTCATGAGTTAGTGCGAAGGCACGAGTCCGCAATCTTCCGTGGAGCGATGGCAATTCTAGGCAACGCCGCCGACGCTGAGGATGTGACCCAGGAAACTTTTTTGCGGGCTTTTCGGCGCATAGATCAGTTTCGCGGCGATGCAAAGTTTAGAACGTGGCTGATTCAGATTGCGGTGAATGTGGCCCGCTCCAAGTTGAAACAGGCTCGGCAGGAGCGCTGGGAGCCCCTGGAATCGCTTGATTTTGCCCCTGCCCCTGCAAGTGTATGCGGACCGAGTCCGGAAGAAGAGTATTCCTGGCAAGAACTGGGTGGCATGATTACCAGGATACTCAACGGGATGCATCCAAGTTATCGGTCGGTGCTCTATCTGCGCGACGTGGAGAACCTGTCCACGGGCACAACGGCGCTTGCGCTGGGTTTGACGCCGGAGAGCGTGAGGACAAGGCTCCGTCGAGCCCGCGCCCATTTGCGCGCCCGGCTGCAACAATATTGGCCGGGTTAGATTGGAAATAACAGTTGACCATGAAGTGTGAACAATTTCTATTCGAAGTTTCGTATCTGCTCGAATCTGGCGATTGCGAGGATCTGGCCCCGGACGCATTCAGGCACTTGCACCAGTGCGCGCAGTGTGAAGCCCGCTTTCGCCAATTCAGGCAGCAGCACCGTTCCATGGAGATAGTGTCGCCTCCGTCCTGGATGAGCCAGCGCTTGCATCAAGCAATTGATCTGGTTCTGAGCGAGAATTCAATGCCGCTCGGGCAGAACGCACCCTCCGCGAAGATGTGGCTGCAAATGGCCTTTACTTGCCTGATCCTGGTTGGCTCCATCATTGGTATTGCGTATCAGAACCATCCTACCGTGACGCCACCAGTGATTGCGCACCGGTGACGATTGGGCTTCCCAGAAAGGTGCGCTACCGAGGGACAAGCGTGCTGTGACGGCGGCCGTAACTGAGATAGATGGCCAAGCCCATCGCCATCCAGGCAAGAAATCTGAGCCAGGAAACCAGCGGCAAGCTCACCATCATCGCCAGGGTGGCTGCCAATGCTGCCAAGGGCAGCCATGGAACAAATGGAACGCGAAACGGTCTCGGTCGCTCGGGTTGGCTCTTGCGCAGACACATTACGCAGATTGCGACGAGTGCAAAAGCAACTAACACTCCGTTTGCCACCAGGTCCGCTGCTTCACCAACATCCATCAGACCTGACAGCAGGGCTACAGCCGCGCCTCCAATCCAGACACACCAATGCGGAGTCCGGGTTTTCGGATGCAGCGACGAAAAAACCTCGGGCACGAGCCCATCGCGAGACATGGCATACCACAGGCGCGTCTGCCCATACTGGAGCACGAACATCACAGAGAGCAATCCGATCAGCATGCCAGCGACAATCACGCCCAGAGATAGCGGCTTCGCTCCAAAGTGCTGCAGCGCGTACAGGACCGGGACGTTGGAACCCGCGGCGCCGGAGCCAAACACCGCATACGGTACCATTCCCAGCAAGACCGCCGCGACGCCGCCATAGAGCAGCGCGCAAATGACAAGCGACGCAAAAATCCCTATTGCAACGTCCCGCTCCGGCCGCTTGGCCTCTTCCGCCGCTACCGAAACGCATTCAAAGCCGACATAAGAATAGAAAAGCAGGATTCCGGCAGCTAAAACTCCCTTCATTCCAGTGGGAGCAAATGGATGCCAATTGACAGGCCGAATCAAAGTACTACCAAGGATCAGGAAGAAGACGATAGCGCCTGCCTTCAGAATTACCATAAGGATATTGGCGCGGGAAAAGACGCGAATCCCCAAAGACAAGACCACAGTCACTGCCAATACCATCAAAAAGGCAGGAACGTTGAAATATGCACCTGTCCATTTACCCTCAGACCAGGCCGGCATAGACCATTGATTGGGAATCAGGATATGGAAATCAGCCAGTCGCGCTTTTAATTCTCCACTGAAGGCGCTTGCCACTACCACGTTTCCCAGTCCGTACTCCAGCACAAGGGTCCATCCTGTCATCCAGGCAGCTACCTCTCCCAAAGCTGCATAGGAATAGCTGTAAACACTACCTGCCAGAGGCATAAGCGACGCCAGTTCGGCGTAACAGGCCCCGATCAGAGCGCAAATCGCGACCAGGAGTAAAAACGAAAGAACAACAGCAGGTCCCGCGGGCGGGTTGGTATGGAATCCGGGCCCCGGCAGCGTGCCATGAAGAAGTTGCCAGATCACCTCAAGGGTCGGCCGGTGTATAGCCGAAAGAATCGGATAGCTTCGTCCCCCTGCGGCAATACCGGCCAGGAAATAGATTCCGGCTCCAATGATCGCGCCGACTCCAATTGCCACCATTGACCACGGGCCTAAAGACTTGTTCAGGCGGAACCGTGGCAGCTCCGAGTCGGCAATCATCCTGTCAATGGACTTTCTTCCGCGAAGTTGGCCGGCCAAAGGCACTCCCTGTTCTGCTAGCGCTTCAGTCATGTGACTGCCGGGCGCACCGGTTGTGCCAATTTATTTGCTTTTTCAAATAGATTACAAATCCCGATTTGCAGCACCGTCGCAAGTCAAAACGTTCGGGCGGCAAGTTTTCTGTGGAATCAGCGGCAAGTGGGCGCCAAAACTCCCGCCAGCCATCATCTCCGCTAAGAAAAGCAGCAGTGTGTCGATTTCCAGGGTTAGTTACTTCCGCGTGACTGAATTCGGAGATTCTGATTGCTTTCCTAAGGGAAAACTCTCAAGATTAAGGCATTTCCGAAGAATGCCGAAGAGTACTGCAGAGAATTGCCGGGTTCCCGGTATTCGATATGCTCATTTTACGGCTGACAATTGTGATGATCCTGGCTGCGGTCTCGGCATCTGCGCAGACCCAGCGCTATAGCTTTAAGAGCTATTCGCGGGACCAGGGCCTCACCAACATGGCAATCACCTCCATGCTGCAGGACCGAACAGGGTTCATCTGGGTGGCCACGCAGAACGGACTGTTTCGCTATGAGGGAAGAACGTTCCGCGAATTCGAGCGAATGAACGAGTTTCCCAGCCGAGACGTGGTGGCCCTGCATGAATCGCAAGACGGCACATTGTGGGCGGGCACGCGGCGCGGACTGGTTCGTCGCAAAGGCAGTCATTTTGAGACGATTAACCTGGGAGAGACGATCGAAATCGTAGGGGCCGGAAGTCTTGCATCGGACCAGGCAGGCCGTCTCTATGTCGGCTCTACCCAGGGGCTCGCGGTCGTGGAGACTGCGAGTGACGGCTCCTACAAGTTTCAATGGCTTTCACGAAAACCGGCATATGGCATCGGGCTGGATTCCAGCGGAAAAGTTTGGTTCGGGTGCGAAACCAGCCTATGCCGTCTCGATTCCGGCAGCGTCACCAACCTGGACAGCCAGTACAAACTTCCCCAGGAGAGATGGGACAGCATCATCACAGATACGGACGGAAACTTGTGGATGCGAAGCGCACGCCGCCTTTTCGAACTCACAGATAATGCGCGGCAGGCGGTAGCGCGAGACCAGGGGCTGCCCACCGCGGGCTTTCCTGCCGGGGCTTTGCAGCGTTTTCAAGGGGGAGGGGTCCTGGTTCCAACGGATCTCGGTTTGGCTTTTCCGGAGAAAGGCCATTGGCGTCTCGTCAACTCGAGCAATGGGCTGTCCTCTGACTCAGTGGTCGCCGTCATCCGTGATCACGAAGGATCACTCTGGATTGGTTTTCATGGGATAGGCATTCAACGCTGGCTGGGTTACCAGCAGTGGGAAAGCTTTACAAAATCAGAAGGCCTTTCCAGTGATGTGATGTGGGGAATCCGAAAAGATGGCCGTGGTGGCCTGTGGGCTGGGACAAATCAAGGCTTAAATGCCAGAGACCCGCAGACGGGTATCTGGCGGGCCTGGCATGAGCGCGACGGATTGCGTGGTGAAAAGGTTCGGGCCGTAGAGGTTGACCACACAGGGGACATCTGGGCAGGAGCCTATCCGGGCGGCGTTTCGCGCTTCAACACCCAGGGCAAACTCCTTGCTACTTATGGAAGCGAAAGCGGACTTACATCGGACCGCATCTGGGGGCTCCTGGCCGATGGGGAAAATCGCATCTGGGTAGGTACTACCGGCGGGCTGTTCCGCAGCACGCCCGTCGAGGCCCACCGCACGCCCCTGCGCTTTGAAAGAATTGCCGTGCCCGGCACGGACGAGCGGGAAATGTTTTACCAACCAGTTCTCGATAAACGAGGATGGCTCTGGTTCCCAGGCACATACGGTTTGGTCCGCCTCAAAGACGACCAATGGAAGCGGTTTGGAGTTGCCGATGGATTGAAATTAGATATCACGTTTGGTTTGACCCAGGCTGCGGATGGCGCAATGTGGGTCAGTTATCGCGAATCAGTGGGCATTACCCGCCTGGAATTCGGTAGCGACAGTGAGCATCCCTCAGTTACCCACTACACCACACAGGATGGACTGCGCTCCGACCACAGCTATTTTCTGGGCTCAAGTCCCAATGGCTCAGTGTGGGTGGGGACCGACCAGGGAATTGATGTGTTTAACGCCGGTCGCTGGCGGCACTATGGACACTCGGAAGGCCTGGCTTGGGAGGATACGGATACAAATGGCTTTTTTGCTGAACCCAATGGCGATGTTTGGATCGGCACCAGCCACGGACTGGCCCACTTCCATCCTCCCGTGGGTTCACAGGTGGAAGAACTACCGCGCGTGTTACTGACCTCCGTTCAATTTGGGGCGGGCGTGACTTGGAACGCCTTGGACTCCCGCATGGACGGAACCCCGGCCCCCTTGGCAATTCGATATGCTGATCGCTCTGGAGTTATCAAGTTTGCGGCGCTGACTTTTCTCCATGAAGATGAAGTCCAGTTTCGTTATCGCCTTGGGAACCTGGAAGATAGTTGGAACGAGACGCAGCAGCGCGAGATCCGTTATCCCAGCGTGCCGCCCGGTCAGTACTCTTTTCAGGTGATGGCGCGCGTTCCCGGCAAGGAGTGGGGCCCGCCGGCAGGGATGTTGCTGGCCATTGCTCCTCCGTTCTGGGAAACCCTATGGTTCCGCTTGCTCTGTGCTGTGGCCGGGATTTTTGTCTTTCTGGGATTTTGGAAATGGCGCATGATAAGAATCCTGAACCAGCGGGCCACGCTGGCAAACCAGGTGAATCTGCGGACTTCCGAACTAATGGCTGCCAATGCTCAATTGGAAGCTTCGCGCCAGGCGGCGGAGGCCCGCACCTTGGAGCTGGCCACAGTCAACCGACAGCTCGAGGCTGCCCGTGAGGCCGCGGAAGCCGCCAGCAGGGCCAAGAGCGAGTTTCTCGCCAACGTCAGCCATGAAATCCGTACTCCGATGAACGGAATCATCGGCATGACCGAGCTCACTCTCGATACCAACCTCACAACGGAGCAAAAAGAATATTTGTCTCTGGTTAAGTCCTCAGGCGACGCTCTGCTGGTTGTCATCAACGATTTGTTGGATTATTCCAAGATCGAAGCAGGGAAACTTGGCTTACGTCTTGCTCCGTTTGACGTGTCCGAATTGTTGAGCGCCACAGTCAAATCATTTGGCTCGTCCGCGCGCGAGAAGAAGCTGAAACTTACCTTCCGCGTTGACGAGCAGGTGCCCAAGTCACTGGTGGGCGATGCCGGCCGGTTGCGGCAGGTCTTTACCAACCTGATAGGCAACTCCATCAAGTTTACTGAGCAGGGCGAAGTCGCCGTTTCCGTGCAGTGCATTTCCCAAAATGCCGGCGCGACAGTCTTGCGGTTCACGGTTCGCGACACCGGCATCGGCATACCGCAAGAAAAACTGGAACTCATTTTCGCTCCCTTCGAGCAGGCTGACAATTCCACGACCCGCAAGTTTGGTGGAACCGGGCTGGGCCTGGCGATCTGTTCCCGTATCATCGAATTGATGGGTGGAAAAATCTGGGCGGAGAGCAAGCTGGGCTCCGGCAGCACATTTCGCTTTACGGCCCAATTTAAGACTGAAGCAGTCAGCTCAGCGGGTGTTGCTTCTTTGCAACCTGGAGACCTCAACGATGACCCGGTTTTCCTGGGCCATCAATCTCCCAGGCGGACATTACGAATCCTGGTTGCGGAAGACAACCGCATTAATCAGGTGCTGGCGGTAAAGCTTTTGGAAAGCATGGGCCATAGGGCGGCCATCGTGGAGACCGGCAGGGAAGTGCTCACCGCCTTGAAAGAATCCTCTTTCGATCTTGTCCTCATGGATGTGCAGATGCCGGACATGGATGGCCTGGAGGCCACCACTGCCATCCGCACCCAGGAAAAGAGCAGTAACCGTCATGTCCCCATCGTCGCCGTGACCGCTCACGCCATGATCGGGGATCGGGAACAATGTCTCAAGGTGGGAATGGATGGTTATATTTCCAAGCCAATCTCACGCCGTGAGCTGGAGCGTGCCATTGAAGCAGCAATGTCGAGTCATGACAGCGCGTTCAATGCACCCGTGAGTTCGCTGCAGAAATCCTGACCAGCCATCAGCGCTGATCCCGTCAATCGGCGGCGACCAAGTCCGCGCTCTCTACCACGTCTTGCGCATGGGATGGGCCTCGGTATTGAAAACAACTTTGTTCAAATCAAGTGTTGCTCTCGGTGCGAATATCAGATAAAGATATTTCAAAGTCTCCGCCAGAAAGAAGCTTTCCATGGAATCCGTTTTCTCCTTGGTTTCGACATTGCGAAGCGCTGCAAATCCGGCGTCCACTCGGCAGTAGCGCACCAGGCTATCGAAGAACGTGTGCCCCATTTGCACGTAGCGCGAATCGTTGGTGAAAAAATGCAGGTAATACGATGACTCAATGATTTCCGGGCGAAGAGGATACCCAGGGTGGACGATCTTCATTGTGGAATAGTCCATCTCCTCCGGCTCAATCCCAAATGTGGTCCACATCTTGTAAGAGGATTCCTGCAGGCGGCGGGCACGGTCCATGTCTCCCGAAAGGGCCAGCACGGCGGGAAAGAATGTATCGAGCCCGCCGAAGTGAGTGGAGATCTTCTTCCCGGTTTTCATGTGCGCCTGGCTGTACCAGAACCCGGTAATGGCATTGTCGCCCAGATACTGGTTGAGGGCCGCAACGCTGGTCCGCCACATCCTTTCGCAGTCTTTGTCGTCAAACAAGAGCCACGCCTTCAGCAGGTATTCGTAATAAGAGTCGATTCCACCGCTGATGTGGCTGGTTGGGTCGGTCCACTTGCCGGTTTCCACGTTGATGGTGGAACCAACCAGGCCGATGGCAGAGCGACGGTTGTAGACCTCCGTTAATGCGCGTTTGGCTTTCTCATAGAAGATCCGCTTGCCCGTAAGCTTGCTCAGCGTGCCAAACTCGATCAGCAGCGTGCCAATCTCCGCCGGATTGCTTTGCGCGCCGCGCACTTTGCCCGTCTTGAGGTTCACGTACACGTAAGGCATTCCCGTGGGAGACTGGAAGGCTGGCAACAACCGGGTTCCTAGATCTTCTGCCAAAGCCAGCAAATGGGTGTCTCCGGTGAGTTGGTAGCTGCTGAGCAGCCCGCCAAGCAACCGGATGGTGATTTCAAAATTTTTTACCTCAATGTCTTTATCGAAAGAGAGGTTCTGTACGATCAGGTCTTTCGTCTTGGCGGCCTCTTCGTTCAGGCCCATCAATACCATGGTGTCGAGCGCATCCACCGGTGTCATGTAAAGGGAGACGCCATACCAGTCATGGTAGCCCTTGCTCAACGGCTTAAGTTCGTCATGCCCCCAGGCATATTGCTTGTACGCGTTCCAGGCGTGCAGGAATTCCTCTCGGATGCGCCCAGCCATGGCATCGTTATCGCTGAGGTCAGCAACATTGTTTTCAGCCTTCGGTGAGGATGTGGGTTGATTGACTTGCTGAGCGCGAAGCAGCCCGCTGAAGGCAAAGCCAAAAAGAAAAACGACTGAACAGAAAAGATGGCCGTATCTCGCGGAGTTGATTCTTGACGATGGTATAAGCATTTTCATCCTGATTGCGTGAAGGAAAGACGTCTTAAGTCCTCGGGTTCCGATCACCCGATCACCCGATCTCCAGATCACCCGATTCTTACTTCCTCAGATACCATGGAATATTCATCACGACGATCTGCTTGTTTCCCGAGAAATAGAGCAAGGCCTTCAAAAGAGCGGCTCTTTGATTGTGCAATAAGAAGTTATACCAGCGCCTCTCAATTTTTTCAGGAATGATCACCGCAAGCTGCCGGCCCGGATGCCTTTTTGCCTCTCCAATCACGTAGTTAAGAACAGGAGTCAAGACGTACCGGTAGGGCGAAGGAATCACCTTAAGCTTAGGCGGCCTGAGGCCTGCGCGCTGTACCGGAATTTCTACAAGCTCTCTCCACTTGGACTGCAGATCATCTGTGTCATCTTCGCTGGATACGTGCACTGCGTGAATGTCTGACGATATTTCGAGGGCAAACTGCAGCGCCTTTTGCGTGATCTTGTTCCAACTCGTAATGGGCACAATCACCACAGGCTGATTCAAGTTTTTCAGAGTCAAAGGGCCTTCAAGTTTAATTTCCTTTTCCACCAGGCGGTATTGGCGTCGGATGGATTTCATTAAAAGAAACAGCAGGGGAATCAAGCCCAGGGTGATCCATGCGCCTTCGGCAAACTTCGCCACCATCACTACAACCACGGTAATCGCGGTCGCAACCGCCCCCAGGCCGTTCAGAAACATGCTGAAAAGATGGCGCCCCTCAGCTTTTTTCCAGTGGGCCACCATCCCGGCTTGGGAAAGAGTGAACGCAAGAAAAGCGCCGATGGCGAATAACGGGATGAGCCTGTCCGTTACCCCTCGAAAAATTATCAGCAGGACCGCTGCTATCGCCGTCAGGGCATAGATGCCTTGGGAAAAAACCAACCGTCTTCCCCTGGAAGCGAATGACCTTGGCAGGAACCCGTCGCGCGCAATCGTCTGGCAAAGGCGCGGGAAGTCGGCAAACGCCGTATTGGCGGAAAGGGCCAGGACTAAAAGGATGGAACCGATGGCGACAAAGTAAAACACTCCTTTTCCTGCTACGGCCCCAAGCAATTGCGAAAGCACGCTCTCGTACCCGCTCTTTCCCGGATCGGTCGCCGTAACTGCGTATACCTTGACCAGGTAGGCGATCCCAAGCAGCAGCACCATAAGCGTGGCGATGATGATGGAGAGCGTAATCTTGGCATTCTTAGTGCTCGGTTCACGGAAAGCTTTCACTCCATTGCTCACGGCCTCTACTCCGGTCATCGCCGTACAGCCGGCGGCAAAACTTTGCAGAAGCAGCCATGCACTGACCGCCATTTTGGGCGCCAGAGGAGGCGGCGGAGCAACAACCGGCACAGGATGCCCTCCGCTGGCCAGGCTCCGAAACAGGCCCAGGACAATCATGGCCAGCAGACTTCCTACAAAAAGATAGGTCGGAACCATAAATAGCTTGCCGGCCTCCCGAACACCGCGAAGGTTTATAAGAGCAATGATTGCAAGAATTACCAGACAAAGCGCAAGCGTATGGGGTTGGAGTCGCGGAAGGGCGGAGGTCAACGCGCCCACTCCGGCGGAGATGCCTACCGCGACAACCAGGATGTAATCAATCATGAGCGCGGCCGCCGCCAGCAGGCTGGCCGATTCTCCCAGGTTCTCGCGGGCTACAGTGTAAGACCCTCCTCCGCCGGGATAGGCTTGAATCGTCTGCAAATAGGAAATGTAAACGACTGCCAGAAGCAGAACGATGCTTCCGCTGATTGGAAGGATATAGCTGGCGCCTAAAGCTCCCAGGGGAATCAGAATGGTCAGGGCCGCCTCCGGGCCGTATCCTGCCGAACTGAGCGCATCCAGGCCAAAGATGGCGATGCCCGGCCCAGGCCCAATCTGCTCAGCTCTTTCTTGAGAGGTCCGCAATGGCTTTCCTAAGATCAGGTCATTCAGTGACACGGTTCGGCTCCTTGGTCATCAGCTTAGGACCTGAAGATAACACGCGCCTTGCGAAAGCCGGAAAGCCGCCTTTGGGAAGTGGGTCACCTTAAATTTTCACAATCAAAACGAAGCCTTCTCCCTTTTGTCATCCTGAGCAAAAGACTCGCGATGGCGAGTTAAGAGGAAATGAACAAGATGGCGAGAGGTCAAGCATTCTATCAATCAGTGTCATCCCGAGCGTAGCGCCGCAAAGAAGCGAGCACAACGTATGTGAAAGGCGCGGAGAGAGAGCCTGTCCTGAGGCAGCCGAAGGAAATCCCGGCCATACTTCGGACTTAGATGCAGATCCAAGGCGTTCTACCCAAATCTCTGAAGGCGCTCGAAATCTGTTCGGGCTTCAGTCTCCTCTGGGTATACTCATCGGTTGCTTTTTTACAGGAGTCATTGAATGAGACGTTTGTTTGTCATTATCGTAATGCTGGCCTCTGCCTGGGTCGCTGTTGCCCAGCAACCTTCCAAACCTGCACCCAAGACCGTCTATGTCCGCGCTGGGCGTCTCTTCGATGGCACGGGCGACAACGTGCGCGAAAACATGGTCATTGTGGTCCAGGACGATCGTATCCACAACGTTGGTCCCGCGGCGGACGTCTCCATTCCGGCGGGAGCAACCATCATTGATCTTTCCCATGCCACGGTACTCCCTGGATTGATTGATTGCCACACGCACCTTGGTTCACGCGCGGACCGCTACGATGAGATCTATCGCTTTAAGGACACTCCTTTTCAAAGCGCCTTTGCCGCGGTCGTTCACGCGCGCAGGACGCTGGAGGCCGGTTTTACCTCCGTGCGGGACGTAGGTTCAGTGCCATTTCTCGCCGTGGATCTCCGCAACTCGATTAATGAAGGCTTCATTCCCGGGCCGCGCGTGGTGGCCAGCGGTCCTCCCATATCCATTACCGGCGGGCATGGCGATTTGAACAACTATTCACCGCAGACGCGCGTGAGTATGTTTCCGGAAGAGAGAGACTTTGCGATAGCTGATGGCGTGGACCACGTGCGACATCTGGTACGTGCCCAGGTCAAGTACAGTGTGGACGTAATTAAGGTCATCGCGAGTGGAGGCGTGCTCTCCAAGGGAGACAGCCCCGGAGCGCCGCAGTACACGGTGGAAGAGCTAAAGGCTGCCGCCGACGAAGCCCACATGGCGGGCCGCAAGATCGCTGCCCATGCTCACGGCACGCTCGGCATCAAGAATGCGATCGTTGCCGGTATCGATTCTGTTGAGCACGCCAGCTTGATCGATGATGAAGGCATCCGTCTCGCCAAAGAGCATGGTACCTACCTGGTCATGGATATTTACAACGACGACTACATTCTGGGCAAGGCGCAGGAGTTCGGCCTGCCCCAGGAGAATATTGATAAAGAGAAAATGGTTGGGCGTCTGCAAAGAGAGAGCTTTCAGCGGGCGGTAAAGGCCGGAGTAAAAATGGCGTTCGGCACAGACGCCGGTGTTTATCCGCATGGCGACAACGCCAGACAGTTTTTCTACATGGTGAAGTTCGGCATGACTCCAGCCCAGGCCATTCGCGCCGCAACCACCAGTGCCGCTGACCTGATCGGGCGTTCAAAGGACGTTGGCAGCATTGAAGCGGGCAAGTTTGCCGACCTGATCGCCGTGACCGCCGACCCATTGCAGAACGTGCGCGCCCTGGAGAATGTGGGCTTCGTGATGAAAGGCGGCGCCGTCTATAAGGACACAATTACCGGCGCGCCGGCACGCTAGGGTGCTTTCAGGTCAAAGAGTGTTGGCAAAGGTATTCTTACATCGGCCTCTCTCATATTAATAAGGAGATTTTCGAGAGAGCTCCCTGAAGCTGTATCGTTGTTAAAACATCTCGGGGTCCTTCACTGCGCGCCTCTCAGTAAAGTAGCGGTAAGATCTGCGTAGCGCTCCGTTCAGGATGACAAGGTTATAAATCCATTAAGAATTTTAAAATCGTCTGCATTACTGCAAATCACCAGTCGAAGGCTGAGTCGAAACGGGCGTGCTTTTCAGCGCTTCCAGCGCCTCCAGCGTCTTGTTCCATTCATCTTTATGCTTCCTGGCTGCGTCTGGCCGGCTTAAATCGCTGTAGAAATTCAGGACATCGGACCGCAGGGCAGGCGTAGTCTGGGCAAAGTGTTTTTCGGCAAGCGTTCGCAGGAGCTTTGCATACGTCGTGTCAGTCAGGGAATACTCACCGGCAGCGGTTGGATTTCCGGTGTCCAGGTCGTTATCGGCCAGCGTAAAATCTTTTCCCCCTGCCTTGATTAATAATGCCCGGTAGCTGTTGACCGTATCCTCGACACTCTTGACGTACATGGCTTCCGTTCGAGGCGTGGGTGGCTTGATATCGAGGGTGCGCAGAGGCCCGATTTTGGGCAACAACTTGACGATCACAGCCAGGAATCTTTCGCCGAATCCTGGATGTTGATATTTCTTGCCCCAGGTTCTTTCGTAGTCAGTTTTGGAAAGCAAGTATCGAAAACGCTTTGGGGAGAAATTCGGCATGGCTTGCAGTTCCGACTTTTTAGTAATGAGCGCCACCTGCGTTAGCCGTGGGATCCATGTGCTGACGGCCCGTCGATAGCTCCCGATGGTTCTCTCCTCGTCGGGAAAAACCTGCTTTAGCTCCATTCCGTAGATTTTTAGGAAGGCACGGTCCAGCAGAGGTTGCGCCACTTCGAAACCTATAAAGTCGTGGTACGCCTGCGAGGTGTAACGCTGCTTTGCCACCTGCAGCACGTCAAACCCAAATTCTGTCCGGATGTGGGCTTTGGGGTCCTGGGCATAAGTAACGTGGTCGCCATACTTGGCGCGCAGCTTGGGAAACTCAAGCGCCACCGCCGCATTTACCGTGGGATGACCGGTGGTATCGGATGCGTAGTGGGAGAGTGCTCCCAGGGCAAAGGCCAGTTCATTCACGTTCTGAGAATCGTTGATCAATTCGGCCACAAAGTCGCCGCTGCGGACATAATGGACCAAATCGCTGAAGAACTTGTTGCCGCCCGGATAATAGCCCATGTCCTGAATCAGGCAGCCGCCATAGGCATAGGCATGGGCCTGCCGCAGTTCGTATTCAGTTGAGTTGGGATAGCGTTCCAGCAGTAGCTTTTTGATATGCGAATCCCAGAGAAAGTCCACCACCTGCTCATGCGTAAGAACGGAATAGGCGAAAGAGGCTGTTGAAACGAGCAAGAGGAGCGTCAGCATCGTCGCCACGCAGAGGTGAGAACGTTTAAGGCGGGAACGAGACCGCTGGCGCCGAGCCAGCTTATTCCGCCCGGTCGTCCACTTGGTTGATCCAGTTAGCAAGAGATATGACCTGACTTTCCGAGTAGTTGGATGCCGAATCCGGGAGAGCAGCTTACATTATTTCTCATTTATCCCTGTTGTACTAAACTGGTATGGTGCAGTTCATTCAGTCATGATCGAACAAGGTCAAATCGCACCCGCAGGCCTGGTACTTGAATTGGGAAAACGCTCTCTCCTCGTATTTTTTGAGACGGATTGTCCTACTTGCCAGCTTGCCCTACCGTATCTCAATTCTCTTGCGCAAGCTTCCATTCAATTGATTGGAATCTCGCAAGACGATGAGGCTTCCACACGTGAGTTCGTGCGGCAACTCCATATTGCATTTCCGGTGCAGGTTGATCATCAGCTTAAGCTCTCTCGCGCCTATGATCCCCAGTCTGTCCCCACTCTCTTCTTGCTGGACGAAGCCGGACAGGTGCTTCGTACCCTGGTCGGCTTTGATAAGGCCGGCCTCAATGAATTGGCGGCGGAACTGGGCCAGGGAGCGATCGCGCCAGAGCACGACGGCGCGCCTGCCTGGAAGCCCGGCTGCAGCTCTCGCCATCTGGAGCCTGAATCCAGCAACGGTAGCGCACACTCGGCGCCGCAGTTTCTGCGGACGTCAGCCGGCAGGGCAACGCGGATTACGCTCCCAGCCCTGGATAATGACGATCTCTTTGAGTTTTGCGCAAGGCAGTTTGGAGATGCCCTCCTACCGTAGAGCGGGTACAGGCCATGCTCGATGCCTGTACTTTACCGGCGGAAGCTGTTGTGGGCCGCGTGCCGCCCTTTTATGGAGAAGCCACAGTTGAAAAGATTGCAGCCAACGCGGTGATGGCCGGGTGCGCGCCTCAACTGATGCGCGTGTTGTTGCCGCTGGTCCGCGCCGCCTGCGACGAGCGCTTCAATATGCATGGGGCCCAGGCAACCACCCATTTTGCCGCTCCGCTGGTCCTGATCAATGGACCGGTGAGAAAACAGCTTGGCTTCTGGTCGCGCCAGAATGTTTTTAGTAATGTGGCGCGGGCCAATAGCACCCTCGGACGGGCGCTGCAACTCATCCTGCTCAACATTGGAGGGGCTCGGCCCGACGGCGTTGATATGTCGGCATTGGGTAATCCCGGAAAATTTTCCTACTGCATTGCGGAAAATGAAGAAGAAAGCCCCTGGGAACCCTTTCAGGTGGGCCGTGGATTTACTGCCGGCCAGAGCGCTGTCTCGCTCTTTGCCGGCGAGCCTCCTCATGGAGTCAGTGAACATACCGCGCAGCGTGGCAAGACAATTCTCAAGGCCATTTCCCGCGCGTTGGCCACAGTCTGGAGCTACCGTGTCTGCCTGATCAATGATGCCGTGGTCGTTCTGTGCC
>Ga0210400_10003080_pt1 | contig 14917 bp, 10 predicted proteins | sample IncBWH26MmetaG_FD_155456 | JGI IMG/M metagenome (GOLD analysis project Ga0210400, IMG submission 155456) | Forest soil microbial communities from Barre Woods Harvard Forest LTER site, Petersham, Massachusetts, United States - Inc-BW-H-26-M | ecosystem: Environmental > Terrestrial > Soil >... | reverse complement strand
TTTTGCTTGACACTCCCTGCGTCGGGAGTACACTGTGCCGGGTTTGGTCTTCTGACCGGGCTGCCTTAGTGCGGATGGCATGTCCGAAGTGTTCTCGGAGAGACCACCGGGCCACGTAGCCGTTACAACTGCGCCGTTGTGGAGATACGCGATGCCGAGCCCTCTTCGTCTGGCCGTCCGTGGTCTTCTTTCTGTTTCCCTGCTTTGCGCCTCCGCGCTCGCGCAGTTTACCCCGAGTGCCGATTCCTACACCAACACTGCTGCTCCCACCACGAACTATGGGAGCGCCACCACGCTGAACGTCGATAGCCCGTCCGAAGCCACCTTCATACGATTCGATCTTTCGTCGATTCCTTCCACCTATACGGGAACCAGCGTCGCCAAAGCGAGCTTGAAGCTATACGTGAACTCGGTGACCACGGCGGGCAGCTTCAACGTGGACTATGTGAACGGCACCTGGTCGGAGAAGACCATCACGGCCAATTTGTCGCCGGCGCTCGGAACCACGATTGTCTCCAATGTTTCTCTCACCAAGTCATCGCCAAACACCTACATCCTCATTGACATTACGTCGGCTGTGCAGGCCTGGTTGAATGGGACGCAGATCAACGACGGCATCGCCCTGGTTGCCAACAGCCCGATGAACGGCAGTTTCAACAGCAAGGAAAACACCCTCACCAGCCATCCCCCGGAACTGGACATAGTTTTTACGGGTACCGGCCCGCAGGGTCCGGCTGGTCCTCAAGGTCCACAGGGAGTTCGAGGTCCTAGCGGTCCGGCTGGTCCGCAAGGCCCCACCGGAGCGCAAGGTCCTGCGGGAGCGCAAGGTCCCCAGGGCGCGCAAGGAATCCAGGGTCCTTCCGGTGCAATCGGCCCCGTGGGCCCGCAAGGTCCGACCGGAGCGGCAGGAATCAACAACCGCGGATCGTGGGTGTCGCTTACCCAATACCAGATCAACGACTCCGTAAGTTACAACGGCTCATCGTGGATCGCATTGATGCCGAACCTCGATTCTCCTCCGAATTCGTTCAACCTCAACTGGCAATTGCTGGCCGCGAAGGGAATCAACAATCAGGGGAGCTGGGTTTCCACCGTGAACTATCAGGTGGACGATGCGGTCACCGATGGTGGACAGTACTGGCTCGCTCTGGCTCCCAATCTTTCGTCAGAGCCCGGGATATTGAATCCCAACTGGCAGCTCATCGCCGCCGCCGGCGCCACCGGTCCGGCGGGCGCACCTGGAGCACAAGGTCCCCCCGGGCAGCCGGGAACTCCGGGCGCCACGGGAGCGCAAGGCCCCACCGGGTTTACGGGCGCTACAGGAGCGCAAGGCCCGATCGGACCGGTCGGCCCTCAAGGACCTCAGGGCGCAATTGGCCCACAAGGACCCGCGGGCGCAACGGGCCCGGATTCCTACTCGCACATGATCGTTTTCTTCCCCGGCAACCTGACCGGATCGTGGATTGGAAATCAATTTGTTCTGGGCCAGTCCATCACCGTGTTGCGCATTGCGGTGACGGCTAAGACACCGACCGGGGCAAGCTGTCCGGCCGCGGTGTTTCGCTTTACCGGCGGCAACAACGGGCAAGACCTGGTGCTCACGCCGGGGCAGTATTGGTCTGACAGCGGAGCCACAATGTTGACCTTCGCGGCGGGTACTACGTTGCAGGCCACGCTGCGCACCGGCTCCACCTGCGCCTCAAACACCGGGGCGGACGCCAACCTGCTCGTGGAATACAGAGCACAGGTCCCGGGCGACACGACCACCTGCTCGGGGACACTGTGTAACGGCATCTGCACTACGCCTGCATCCGATCCTTCCAACTGCGGTACTTGCGGCACCAAGTGCCCCAGCGGCGTTCCCTGCACCAGTGGAAATTGCGGCTCGGCCGGTTGTCAATCCGGGCAAGTGTTGTGTAACGGCACTTGCACGAGTACCCAGAGCGATCCGAACAACTGCGGCCAGTGCGCCAACGTTTGCCCGTCGGGCGATGTGTGCTCGAGTGGGACTTGCGGCGTCCCCTCTTCAGCTTGTGTTGTGAACGGTGTGGATTTGCCTTTTGGAACCGTGATTTCAATCCCGCCTGGAACCTGCCAGCAGAACGTGTGTGATGGCAAGGGCAACATCATCAGCGTATCCGACAATATCAACGTTCCCGGGTCCACGCAGTGCGCCACCGGCATTTGCTCAGCCGGCGTGCCCGGCTTCATCCCTGCGCCTGCCGGCACCGCCTGTACTTCAGGCGCCGGCGCTGGTACTTGTGACGGCAACGGGAACTGCGTTGCGGGTTGTCCCTCCGGGCAAGTCATGTGCAACAACGCGTGCGTCAGCGTGCAAACCGATCCCAACAACTGCGGACAATGCGGCAACCGCTGCGGGCAGGGCGAGTCCTGCGTTGCAGGCGTCTGTAGTTGCCCGTCGGGACAAGTGTTCTGCGGCACCGCCTGCGTCAACGATACGTCTGACCCGAACAATTGTGGCGCGTGCGGACACGTGTGCGCGAGCGGTCAGGCTTGCGTCAATGGGGCCTGCGGCGCCTGTCCCATGGGACAGAGCGTGTGCAACAACGCCTGCGTCAACGAGCAGTCCGATCCCAACAACTGCGGCACCTGCGGCAACGTCTGCGCACCTGGCGAAACCTGCAACAGTGGCGCCTGCATTGCTCCCCCCAACGGGGATGTGGTCACCTGGCACTATGACAACAACCGAAGTGGAGTAAACGCGGGCGAGACCACCCTGACCCCCAGCAATGTGACTTCGACACAATTCGGCAAAGTGGGCGAGTTCACTGTGGACGGTCAAATTGATGGCCAGGTTCTTTATCTCAACCAGCTCTCCATTCCCAACGTTGGGACTAAGAACGTCGTGTATGTGGCCACCGAAAACGACTCGGTGTACGCGCTCGATGCAGCCAGCATCAGCGGTTCGGCCGCGACCATTCTGTGGAAGACATCAGTTCTCGGTCAAGGCGAGTCAGCCGCTACGGGCCTGGCTTGCGGAAATATCAATCCCAATGGCATCACCGCCACGCCGGTGATCGACCGGTCGCGCAATGCCATTTATGTCGTTGCCAAGTCGCAGAACGGCGGCACCTACTTCGAACGAATCCACGCCCTTAGCTTAACCACGGGCCAGGAACTCTTTAATGGACCGGCTACCATCACTGCCACGGCTGCCAAGAGTGGCAGTGGAGTCGTCACTTTCGATCCGTCGATTCAGCATGACCGGGCGGCGCTGCTGGAGAGCGGGGGAACGATCTACGCGGTGTGGTCGGGATTATTCGGCGACTGCGGAAAGTATTATGGCTGGGTCATCGGCTTCAATGCGGACACCCTCGCGCAAACCAGCGTGCTGAATCTCGATCCCAACGATTCCAGCGGCGGAATTTGGATGGGAGGCGGCGGACCAGCCGCCGACGCGGCCGGAAGCATTTACGTCATTTCGGGCAACGGATCTGGCACCGACACGCCTCCCGCCAGCTACGCCAATTCCTTTATCCGGCTGCAACCGGCAGGGGGTCTGGCAGTGGCCGATTACTTCGCGCCTAGCAGCACCCTCGCCGAGAATGGCACGGACTCCGACTTCGGTTCGTCCGCTCCTCTGCTCCTGCCGAATCTTGTAGACGGCAGTCAAGTCACCCGCCAACTGGCCGCGGCCGCCGGAAAAGATGCGACCATCAACCTCCTGGATCGCACCAACCTCGGCGGATTTTCTTCCACCGCGAACAACGTCTACCAGCGATTCGCGAACCCGCTGGGCGGCCCGAATTTTTCTACCCCGATCTACTTTAACGGTTCCCTTTACCTCAGCCCCAGCGGTACGCCACTGGGGGCGTTCCCAATTACAAGCGCAAAACTGGTGACAACCACGCCCCCGCAAACCTCCCATTCATTTGCTGGGAATGGTTCCGTGCCCACTATCTCCGCCAACGGTACCGGCAACGGCATCGTGTGGGCGCTCGATAAGAGCGCTCAAACTCTTTATGCCTTCAACGCTGCCGGCTTGGCCGAGCTTTATGACTCGAGCCAGGCGGCGGGCAGCCGGGATAAGTTTGCTGCTGTGGGCGGAAGTTTCATCACGCCCATGGTCGCCAACGGAAATGTGTACTTTGGCACCGGCTCCTCCCTCGCTACCTTTGGCTTGCTTTGTGGCAGCGGCGGCCTCACCAGTTGCAACGGGGTCTGCGTCAATGAACACACTGATCCCAACAACTGCGGCACCTGCGGCAACACCTGCGCTAGCGGGCAGACGTGCACCAATGGCGCCTGTGGATGTCCGGGAGGGACCACATCCTGTAACAACGTTTGCGTAAATGAAACGTCCGATCCCAACAACTGCGGCGCATGCGGACACGTGTGTGCGACCGGTCAGGCTTGCACGAACGGGATTTGCGCTTGTCCCGCCGGACAGAGTGTCTGCAGCAATGCCTGCGTCAACGAACAGACCGACCCGCACAACTGCGGCGCGTGCGGCAACGTTTGCGCCAACGGACAACTCTGCAGCAACGGGGCTTGCACGACCCCCGCGCCGGTTTGCGGCAATGGCATCCGGGAAGCTGGCGAGCAGTGCGACGACGGCAATACCACCAACCTGGACGGTTGCAGCTCAACCTGCCAGTTCGAGCAGAACCAGCGCGTCACTTCGCTGGCGTTGTTGAGTTCAACCGACGCGTTCTGTGGACACAACGAACTGGGTGTCTCAGCTTTTACCTCCATTGCGTTAGGCCAGTTTAATCCCTCGCTGAACGCAAGCATCGCAGCCGGTACCGCCAACCAATTCTTCATCTTCACCGGACTGACCGACTTGACGGGAAAGTCTTCCCAGTCCGGGATCCAGGTCGGCATGATCGATGGCACTCTGGCCAGCCCCTACACCACCGGCTTTTCCGGGAGTTCTGACCTTGATTGGTGGTACACGTTTGATCCAAATTCGGTAAATCTTAACAACAATACTCCGGTGTCACAGGTCACGGCTTCGATTGCTTCTTCAGTCCTGACCGCTGGCCCCGGAACCATCAATATTCCGAATTTCTTCGGCACGACTCCACCGATTTGGCCGTTTTTCAACGCTACCTTGAGTGTCCCGATCGGGGCAGCATCGGCGCCGGCGGAGTCGAGCAGCGGCAACCCTCCGGGGCATCTCGCAGCGGAACACCTGGATCCAACCCTCCAGAGTTTCGCCAGTATGGGGAGCGCGAGCGGCGAAGGAAAGTTGTGCGGCGCCATCAGCGCTACAACACTGGCGGAGACCCCGGCCCCCGCTTCTCTGGTTTCCGGTGGTAGCACCCCCTGCGCTGAGGGTTACACATCCAGCAACTCCATGCTCGATGTTCTGGTCTCGGGCTGCACGGTGCTTTTTAAAGTCATAAACCCGTCCCAGCCGGACACAGTTCTTTCAGGATCGTCCGTCTGTCCATTGACTGTGGGTGCGAACCATGTCGTTAACGCCTCGCCGGCCTGTCTGGCGCAAGATGGATATAGCGCGTATGTCCAATTCACCACGGATCGGGTCATCGTCAAGTAGCGGAAAAACCGCGCGATGAGCGAAGATGGACAAGGAAGAAAATGAAACCAGGAGTCAGTCGATGCGTTTTCCTTTGCAAGTAAAGCAGGTGGGGCTGGGATTGGTGACCATGTTGCTGCTGGCCTCGGCCGGGCTCTCCCAGCAAGCTGCTAAAGCAAAACCGGCGGAGACTTCCAAGGCGGTCAAGGCCGAGTCGGTCACGATCAACATGCCCGAAGGCATGACCAAGGATCAGGCCGACGCCATCCTCAACGAACTTAAAGCCATCCATCAGTTGTTACTGAATCCGCCCGCAACCAGGACCGCCGCTGCTGCAGCCGTGCCTGCCGCCGCGCCTTCGGACAAGGTAAAGATGAGTGTGGGTACCGGCTGGTACGCGATGGGCCGCGACGACGCCCCCGTGACCATGGTCGAGTTCACCGACTATCAGTGCCCCTTCTGCCGCCGCTTTGAAACCGAAAGCTTCGCGAAACTGAAAACGGAATACATCGACACCGGCAAAGTTCGCTTCGTCAGCCGCGACCTGCCTCTGGATTTTCATCCCAACGCACCCGCCGCCGCCATGGCTGCGCGCTGCGCCGGAGACCAGCACAAGTTCTGGGAAATGCGCGATGCCATGATGCTCGATACTGCAACCGATCTGGGACCGGAGTCGATTCTGAAGTATGGGCAGAAAACAAACCTGGAGATGACCGCGTTTCGCACTTGTCTGAGTGACAAGAAGTACACAGAGGCGATCAAAAAAGACACGGCCGACGCCGGAACGCTCGGCATCAGCGGTACCCCCAGCTTCGTCATCGGAAAAACGGCCAAAGACGAAATCGCGGGAGTCCGCATCGTCGGCGCGGTTCCCTACACGGTGTTCGATTCGGCCATCAAAGACTTGCTGACCGCCAAGTAGCGCCTCCGCCGAATGACGGGCACTCCCCCAGGACCACAAGTTTTCCACATCCCCTTCCTGTTCATCCGTCACATCTCTATTTCCAGCCTTGAGCTAAGCTTTTACAAAGTATCCCTGTGGAGCGCGGATCGCGCCGGGGCACGCGCTCTTTGAAAATCAAGATTCTGCGCCTCGCAAAGCGTTTTCCCGCCAGTAACTCGTTTGCTTTGAATATTTTGCGGCTAAGTCTTTTGGATGGAATATTTTAGCCGGATCTCGCGCGTCTCGAATCCTGTAACTCCTGTGGTTGCAGTATTTTAGCGGGATCGATCCGTGAATTTTTTTATGGATCTGACCTGGAAATTCGCAGATCTGAAGGATCAGCACTTCGACTGGTAAATCACGTACTGATGTGTCCCGCCGACTTTTTGTAACGCGGCACTCTCGCTCAACAAACGCTCAATCAGCGGATTGTGATAAAGCACATACACTGCGCGCGGATGCGCCCGCACCCTCTGCTCCAGATTCGCGATCACCTTCTTCAACCCTGATTCCGGAAGAGGATTGAAGAGATAAAGCACGGTTGGCTCGACGGGAAAAGAGAACTCAGTCGCGTCCGCGCAGATCGACTCCAACGCGAAACATAGTTGCGATTTGCCTCGATACTTGCTCAGATTCTCCTGAGCGGCTTGATGCAGCGCCGGCAGAAGTTCCACACCCACGATGCGGCGAAAGGGATAGTCCGACGCCATCAGCAACGTGCGTCCTTTGCCCGATCCCAGATCGAGGAAAACGAAGTCGTGAAAGTCAGAGCAACTTTGCTGCCGCAAGGCCTCGAGCATTTCATGGAACAGAGAGGCTTCGGTCGGCTGATACGGCGAGTGGAAAACTCCGAGCAGCCGGTTGCGCCAACCTACAACCGCGCTGGTGGTGTTGACGCGATGCTCCCAATCATAGTCGGCGTCTCCGTAGCGCTGGCGACGCCGCTCCGGAGTGGAGTCGCGCACGAACTCCCAGACGGCAATCAGCAGTTGGCGAGTCGCCGTCAGGCGGCCTTTGCGCGCAGCCACCTCCTTCCACCATTGCCATGCAGAGCGCGACAGGCTGATTCGCGACGAAGCTGATGGATCGACGTGGGGCATTCTCCGCCATGATAAGCGGTCGTGAGAGGCGATGGTGAGGCTAGGGCATTGCGCGGAATTTCGCCTGCGGTTTGTATCCTTGCGGCAGTCCCTTGGTGGCAAAAGGAAAGTCATTCGGCACACGAACCTCGACGCGGCCCTCGGGGGTTAGTTTGTAGGCATGTCCGTCGGGATCGGCGGGAGATCCAGCCAAACCTTCCGCAGCGACCAGTTCTGCCATGCTTGCGGGCAGCCGTCCGGTGCGCTCTCCGAAACGGGTGACTGCTTCTTGCAAGTGCTTCACGTCCTCGTCCACGCGCAGCGCACGCAGGTGTTCCACCGCGTTCTGCTTGATCAATTCGTCCTGCGTGGTCTGGTAAGTCGCCGACCACAGCATTCTTGCCGTCTCATATTCGCCGGCATGTTGCGCCATTTGCGCCGCAAGAACTTTCAGGAAGGGATGAGCGTTGGGAACGTGCGATCCGCGCTCGAACGTCTCGGCGGCCTTCTTGTAGTCCCGCAACTCCATGTAATAGACGAAGCCCAGGTCGTAATAGAGCCTCCAGTTGTCGGGATTGTTCTGAATGCCGTACTCCATCAATTCGATGGCGCGTTCGGGTTGTCCCGCGCCGTGCGGCGGCTGAGGGGCAAGGAAGCTGGTGCCAAACTCGTAAGCGACCACGAGATGCGGATCCAGATGAGTGGTGATTTCAAGCAGCGGCGCCAGAAGGTTGTAACTGGCGGCGTAGTAGTGATGCCGATAGCCGAAATACTGGACGGCGCGAGTCCAGTAAATGCAGGCCATCAGACCGTCATAACCCAGACTGGCACGCTTGATCACTTTCGGCGAACTCAGGAAGAGGACTTCGTCGAGCGTGGCTTGAGGACGAAGTTGGTCAGTGCGATGCAGCACAAACGAGCTGGCAGCCAGCGACACGATGAGGCAGGCGCTGGCAACCATCGTGGTTTTCTGACGAGGCTTCATTTCAAGTCAGCTCATTTCAGATATTTTATTTCAAATCCCGGCGCTCGAAGATCAGCACCGCCCCGCTCAGAGCCATCGTGGCGTAGAACAAGGCGTAAAGAGTGTTTTGAAGAATAAGTTGCCCGGCGACGGGCTGTTCATGCGCGATGGAAGTGATCACGTTGAACGCCGAAAAGTTTGGGACCAGGTAAGCGGCGCCGGTCGCCAGCCAGCGCGAAAGTCCTTGAGCCATGCCTGCGAAGTTGCGCAAGTCTTCGGCAAAGCTCCCGATGACGAAGAGCGAGAAGGTGAAGACGGCGGATAGCAAGGGAGAAGAAAACGACGAGAACAGCAATGCCAGCGAGCAGATGATCAGGAACTCGAGAACGATGAAGTACAAAGCAACCAGAATCAGCGCGTCGGCGCGCACGAATTTGTGAGAAACGTAGAACAGCGCGGCGAACACTCCGATCGCCATGAAGAACGTATTAACCACGAGCGTGCCCGCCAGTCCGAAAAACTTGCCGACAATGAACTCCCAGCGGCGAACTGGACGGGAAAGCACGGTGTAAAGGGTTCGTTTTTCGATCTCTTTTGAGACCAGGCCGATGCCGATGAAAATTGCGATGACGACGCCGAACAGGGAAACCGCCGTGAGCCCAAGGTTGATGACGACCAGCTTCTCGATCTCAATCGAGATCTGGCCGACGAGGATGGCCGCTCCCGACAGCAGCAGGGCGAAGGCGATCAGATTGTAGAGCACGCGGTCGCGGACCGCTTCGCGGAACGTGTTGGAGGCAATGTGTGCGATACGGGCCTTCATCCCGCCCTCCCAGCTGTGGTCTCGGCGTGTTGCAGTTTCTCGACGAAGTAAGCCTCGAGCGAAGTGCGTACCGGAGTGATCGCAATCAGGCGCTGCCGTTCGCGGCGTAACGCGTCGATCACGGCGTCCTGCTGGTTCTCGGCAATGATGGCGCGCACTCGATCTCCGGTCACGTGGCATTGCGCGCCCAGCGCCTTGATCGAAGCGGGTACCTGCGTCCCCTGCCAAATGACCTCGACCTTGCCCTGGACGCTGGAAGTTAAATCTTCGACTGCGCCGACGCCCCGGAGTTCGCCCTTGTGGATGATGGCAACCCGGTCGCAGAGCGCTTCGGCGTCGGACAGAATGTGAGTCGAGAAGAATACGGTCTTGCCTTCGTGCTTGAGTTGCTCCATCAGGTCGCGTACCTCGCGGCGGCCCATGGGGTCAAGCCCGGACATGGGTTCGTCGAAGAACACAAGTTTGGGGTCGTGAAGGATTGCCTGGCCGATGCCCACCCGCTGCAGCATGCCCTTGGAAAACTTGCGCAACTGCACGCCCTGCACGTCACGTAACCCGACCTGCTCGAGTACTCGCTCGACACGGTGTTTGCGCTGTTTGGCGGGAACGCCGGAAAGTTGTCCGTAATATTCCAGGAGTTCGTGAGCCGTCAGATAGTCGTAGAAATAGGGCTGCTCGGGAAGGAAGCCAATCTGCGCTTTTACTGACGGGTCAGTCCATTCCTGGCCCAGGATGCGCGCCGATCCGGCGCTCGGGAACACCAGTCCCATCAGCAGTTTCAGGGTTGTAGTTTTTCCAGCGCCGTTGGGGCCGAGGAAGCCGAAGATCTCGCCGTCTTCGACCGTGAGTTGCAGGGGCTGCAGCGCGCGCTTCGGCCGCTTGCGCCAGAAGCCCACGCTATAAGTTTTTTCCAAACCCAAAATCTCTATGGCAGACATAGCAGGAAAACAGTTGCTGCGGGAATTTTGTTTTACAGGAAAAATTATATGCAAAATTAATTGAGAGTAAAGTGGCCGCGTGGGCACGGGAGATTACGAAAGTAAAACCACGGCCTAGCACTCTGGCAGCTCCGATCCTTGGCCGGAAGTTCCGCGGGCGAGGCCTAATTGTTCATCGGAGTCAGGGCCACGCATGTCGCATAGCTCGCGACCAGAGTGACGTTACCCGGAGGCTGGAGGCGCACCACCATGTCGTCAGCTGAGCAGTAGGCACGTGTGCCGGTCAGGTTGCTGTTGGGTGTTGCCGTGGCATAAAACTGGTTATTGTTGGTACTTGCCGCAGTCGCAGATCCAGTGGCGGCAAAACTGTAACCGCTCTTGCCGTTTCCGCCGCCGTTACTCGCCACATTGTTATCGATGAAGCAAGCCGTGGCGATGTTAGGGGTGCAAGGTTCGGCCCCGCCCAAGGGTGCCAGCGTCAGCGGGAAGCCGATGCTCGGGTAGGTGCCGAAATACCCGATCTCGGCGGCGTTGATAGCGTGAATGGAACCTGAGGCAGACGAGTCATTGGCTGCCATCCGAGCCCGCATTAGGTTCGGGATTGCGATGGCAGCGATTACCAGGATAATCGCCACCACGATCAGCAGCTCGATAAGTGAGAAACCCCTATGTTTCGGCATTTGAGTTTTCTGCCCTTTAACGGCCTCCGCCGTCTTGAGCGTGGCCTCGGGTCCACCTAACTATTGCACTTAAGAGGCCAAAATTACGCGATCTTTGGCGATCTGTTACTGCCGTAACAACCGCCCTTTCAATGGTTTGCAAGATATTTGGAGGCTGATGATTAAGATTGCGTGCGGTTGGACAGCCTGACAGACACGAATGGTCCTGAGGTGACAGAAATTGTCAAACCGAGAGGAACCGCGAGAAAGAGTTAAAAGCATGAAAAAAGGCAGCGGATTTGCATCCGCTGCCCTTGGCTTTGTACCCTCCCCCAGGTACTCGCCAAATTCACGCCGTGTTAGTTGTTCATCGGGGCCAGAGCCAAGCAGGCCGCGTAGCCAGCCGGAGCGACAATGATGCCAGGCGCTGGCGTACGTACGACACCGTCATCGGCCGCGCAGAACGCTTTGGTGCCGGTCACGTTCGAGATCGGCGCCGCTGTGGTGTAGAAGTTCCAGCCAGTGTTCGCCGCACCGCCGGTCACGACGCGGAAGTTGTAACCGCTTTTGCCGTTACCGCCGGGGCCGTTGGTAGCCAGGTTGTTGTCAATCAAGCAGCCGCTGGCGGGCAGTGGAACGCAAGGTGTTGCCGCTCCGCCCAGTGCAGCCAACGCGCCGTAGCCAAGCGTGGGATAGGCGCCAAGGTAGCCGACTTCTCCCACGACGATGGTGTGCTCGGAAGCGGCCGCGGACGAATCGTTGGCAGCCATACGAGCGCGCATCAGGTTAGGAATAGCAATCGCTGCGATGATCAGGATGATAGCAACCACGATCAGCAGCTCAATCAGTGAGAAACCCTTCTGTTGTTTCCGCATCTCTTTTTTCCCCTCGTTTTGGACTTTTGTTGAATTCATGCTGGTCATGGTATGACGCAGTCGGGATTGATGTTCGCACTTGCCGGGCCAAAGCAGCTAGTTACCTTGGTTCCGGTCCGAGTTCCAGCAATCCCCTTATTTTCAGTACAAGGGCAAACTATGGTCTCATTGTAAGGCTTTCCGGGCGCTGCCCAGTGCCAAAATGCGTCGCGAACCCTGACAATTCGTGTCAGTCTGGGACGGCTCGGCACGCATGTTAGAACGAACCTCAGACCTCGCGCTTGCGAGAAAAAACCGGACAGCTACGGGCGTCCGCGTGAAGAAAAGAGCAGGGAGGGCGAGAAGCGAAACCACGCTGCCGTTCCGCCCTGCCGTAGAATATGCTACTGAACCATTCGAATTCTGATCCGATCACTTCGAATCCTATTCTATGGCCATTTCGAAAGATGTGTTTTCCATTGATTCCGATGTCGCGCGGGCGTGGACCCTGCCATCCCATCTCTACACCGAGCCGGACGCCTTCGCCGCAGAGAAACTACGAATCTTCGCGCGCAGCTGGCAGGTGGTGGGGCATCGCGACCAGGTGGCGAATGCGGGCGACTACTTCACGACCGAACTTGTAGGCGAGCCGCTGCTCATCGTGCGCGGAACCGACGGTAGACTGAGCGGCTTCTATAACGTGTGCCGCCACCGCGCCGGGCCACCCGCGGAAGGATGCGGCTCGCGCAAAGTCTTCCGCTGCGGCTACCACGGCTGGACGTATGGCCTGGACGGCGCGCTTATCAGCGCCACCGAAATTGAAGGAGTCGAAGGATTCCGTCCTGAAGATTTTGCGCTGGCGCCGGTGCAGGTGGAGGAATGGCTCAACTTCATTCTAGTAAATCTGGATCCCGCGGCACAGCCACTGCGGGGAAGCCTGGGCGACCTCACGCAGCAGGTCGAGCGATTTCCGATTACTGGCATGAAGCTTTTTGAACGCCGCTCCTACGACATGAACTGCAACTGGAAGACCTATGTGGATAATTATCTGGAGGGTTACCACCTGCCCAGCGTGCATCCGGGACTGAATCGTGAACTCGACTACAACGCGTACGTGGTGGAACCGCATACGGAGTATGTGCGGCAGTTCAGTCCCATCCGGGGGGCGCAGCCGGGGGACATAACTCCGCGCCGTTACCCGGAAGTGCCCGAGGATCTTACGACGGATTACTTCTGGATTTTTCCTAACTGGATGCTGAACTGTTATCCCGACAATGTTTCGCTCAACATTGTGCTGCCGCTCGCGCCCGAGCGCTCGCTGGCCATCTTCGAGTGGTACTTGCCAGCGAAAGACCATGGCAGCCCGGCAGCCAAGGCTTCGGTGGAATTCAGCGACCAGATCCAGGTGGAGGATGTAGGCATCTGCGAAAGGGTACAGAAGAATCTGCACTCACGTAGTTATTCTCGCGGCCGCTTCAGCGTGAAGCAGGAAAAGGGCGTGCATGCGTTCCACCGGATGTATGCCGAGGCGATGAAGGTTGAGGGGTGAATCCTGACTAGCATCTAGACCTTGATCGGATCCATACCGTCAGATCAAGTGTGCAGTTTTCTTCACAGGGCAGCCTATCGGCTTTGCTAAAACGCGGATTGTGTCTCGCGTCTCTGTTTTTGCACAATGTTCCGTAGTAATATTTCTTCCCCTGCAAGTCTGTTCCCGACAGGTCCGTGACGAGAACCAGCGAGGAGAAAATCTATGTACCACAACTCAGTTCGAATTCTTGTGAAGCTGATGGTGTTAGCTTTGGCGGCGGCAATCCATGCGCAGGCCCTTAGCCAGTACAAAGTGATCTATACCTTCCTGGGCGGAACGGACGGAGAAACGCCGGAAGCGGCGATGATCGCGGACTCCGCCGGCAATCTTTACGGCATCACGGAGTTTGGCGGCAGCCAAAAGTGGGGCACGGTTTTTAAACTGGCGCCCGGCGCAGGAGGCGTTTGGACAGAAACGGTGCTCTACAACTTCTCGAACGGAACCGACGGCGGCCAGCCCCAGGCCGGGCTGGTGATGGATGGCGCAGGTAATCTCTATGGCACTACAACGGTCGGCGGAGATCCGACCTGCGGTCCACTACACGGATACTGCGGCGTGGTGTTCAAACTCAGCCCGAACTCCGACGGAACCTGGAGTGAGAGTGTCCTACTCAACTTTACCGGAAGTAACGGCCTTGAGCCTTTTGGAAGCTTGGTCTTCGACGGCGCAGGCAATCTATATGGCACGACCTACTTTGGCGGGGCCTCTGGCCACGGGACGGTGTTTGAGCTGACACCGAATTCCGACGGCACCTGGACTCAGACGATCCTACACAGCTTCAACCGCGGCGAGGCTGGTCCCAATTCAGACTTGGTATTCGACAGCGCCGGCAATCTCTACGGCACAACGAACAGCGGAGGCTTTAAATCGTCCTGCGCTGGGTTCGGATGTGGCACAGTCTTCGAGTTGACGCCACAATCGGGCGGAACCTGGTCGAGCCAGATACTGCATGGCTTCAGCGGGAAGTACGGCGGGAACCCTGTCGGCGTGGTCTTCGATGCGTCGGGGAACCTGTTTGGTGCGGCTCCGGCCGGTGGCCTTGGAACTTGCTACGGTCTGATTCTCCCTGGATGCGGAACGGTTTATGAGTTGACCCCGGAATCGGGCGGTCTGTTTCAATCCAAACAGGTACGCGCATTTAACGGAAAGCCGGTGGGAGATCCCAATCCTGTCATCGTTGACTCGGCAGGGAATATATACGGAACAGGCCGGACTGGCGGTGACCAGTCTTGTGGCTTTGGGTGCGGTACGATTTACAAAATTGCGCCAGCCTCCGGTGGAGGCTGGACGCTCACCGTGCTGTACGAGTTTTCCAACGGAACGAATGGATTCTACCCATACGCGGGCCTGACGATGGACAACGCGGGCAATCTCTACGGCACAGCTGGCTCGGGCGGAGATCTGCAGTGTGAAAGCTTTGGCGGTTGCGGGGTCGTGTTTCAGATTACCCCGTAGACTGAAACCTGCGTGCCAGAGCTACTGGGTGGCTTTCACGAGCAGGCAGGTTACGTCATCGTGCTGCGGAGTGGAGCCGACGAACAGGTCCAGACTGGCCATGAGGCG
>Ga0210400_10003079_pt1 | contig 14919 bp, 8 predicted proteins | sample IncBWH26MmetaG_FD_155456 | JGI IMG/M metagenome (GOLD analysis project Ga0210400, IMG submission 155456) | Forest soil microbial communities from Barre Woods Harvard Forest LTER site, Petersham, Massachusetts, United States - Inc-BW-H-26-M | ecosystem: Environmental > Terrestrial > Soil >... | reverse complement strand
CATCGCGCTCATATCGGCCTTGGACCGATTCCCCGCCCGTAACGCCGGGACTGGATACAGAAGCCGTTCGCCCCTCCGCCGCTGCGGTTCGGTCCACAGACTGCTGCCTGTGCACAATGGCCAGAGTTCCAAGAAAGGCCAGCCCGCCGGCCAACCAAATGCATTTGCCCATAATCCCACCATTCAACGGCAATCTGTGAAGGGCGCCGTCAGAGGCATATTGGATTTCTGACGCAGAATTTTACCCGTGTGCCCGGAATAAATCGTCACCGATGTGGCCGGCAAGGGAAGGAATCGAAACCTCGACCCCGGCATTATGAAGGAAGTGGATGCCCTGAAACTCTTTAACATTCATATCGTTATAACCATGATTCCTGACTCCCGGAAACGCGCTGTTGTTGCCGCGTCATTGTCGATAGCGGCCGACAATTCAGCCAGTGCCGCCATTTCTGAGGACTGCGAGCCCGCGCGGCTCCCCACGAGATCACCTTCCAGCGCAAAAAAGTGGTGCGGCGCCAGCAGGTGCTTCGGCTGCTGCTCACGCGGGGTGCCAGCGTCAAAGGCGTTGATTACTGCTCGAGCCCCGATGATGGCGACTGATTCAAAGTTCTGCTGCCCATACTCCCGGGGTTCGATGCTCGACGCTCCGCCACGAAGCGGAGTTTATGAGATTTGAGCACCTTGGGGTGTTCAAGGATGGAGGTTGGGAACCGCGATGCCGTCAGCGCGGCAGAGCTTTTCGTCCGGTGATGTTGAATTCACCGCTGAGTACGCCGGACCCGTCAGCGGGCTGCGAGCCACCGACGGAAACGAAATAGGTGCCGGGCACAATCACGCGGTTGCCGTCAGCATCGACCTCGCCCAGAGAGCGCGGATCGATGGTGAGTCCGACGTGCGAGCGTTTTCCGGGTTCGAGGTGTATACGCCGGAATCCGGCGAGCTCGCGAATCGGGACCTCGGCACCCTTCGGTTTGGTGAGGTACAGCTCTATGACTTCATCCCCGGTTACACCGCCCGTGTTATTCACGTCAACCTGTACTGTCACTGGCGCACCGGCGGAAACCTCCGGCGGGAGCGTCAGCCTGCTGTACGCAAAGCGGGTATAACTCAGCCCGTAGCCGAAAGAGAAAAGCGGCTGGCCCTTGAAATAACGATAGGTGCGGTCTGCCATGGAGTAATCCGCGAATGGCGGAAGCTGGCTCGTGGATGCATAAAATGTCAGCGGCAGCCGCCCGGCCGGATTGTTTGCCCCGGCGAGCGTCGCGGCGATGGCATTGCCCCCCTCTTCGCCTGGATACCAGGCTTCGAGAATCGCTCCAGCGTGCTGAGCGGCCCAACTCACCGCGAGCGCGCTGCCGTTTTGCAGCACCACAACGAGGGGTTTGCCGCTGGCACCGACGGCCTCGAGCAGGGCCTCCTGCACTGCGGGCAGCTCGATGGATGTGCGGTCGCCGCCGCTGAAGCCGGTGAGCGCGACCGGCATCTGCTCGCCCTCGAGGTTCGGTGAAAGGCCGATGAACGCGACGACAACGTCGGAATCACGAACCGCACGCAGCGCCTCCTCACGCAAGGTCCGGGCAGGCGCCTGCCAGGTGAGATCAATTCCGGCGCTGCCGCTTCCGTGGAAATACTCGAGCCTGATGGGGTGCGGCCGTGTGTCATCAAAGTGAAGGGGCGTCTCAAGCACGGCGCCACGCTCACCGGTCGGTTTATTCGTGCTTTCCAGGATCGGTTTGCCGTCGATGTACAAGCGAAATCTTTCCGCGTTCTCGCACGCATAGCAATAGTTGATCCGTACGCCAAGCCGATAGTCCCCGGGTCCGGGCGGGACGAAGCTGCCCGTCCAGCGCACCGAGTAGTTATCCCGGTGCAGACCCGGGACCGGAACCGCCTTGTCCCAATTGAAATTGATGTTGCGATCGATGCGCGTGACCGCGGATGGCCCGCTCAGGTCCACCGTCGGGAAGTACTCGGCCTGCAGGCCATAGCCGGAACCGGTCACCGGATGCAACGCAGTGTGTTCGATCGGCATCGCCAGACCGTCGACCAGAGTAGAACCTTGAGCGTAATGGACCCGGGCATGCGCAAAGTGACGTTCAATGCCGTTGAGCGGATATACGGGCGCAGGCGGCGGCCCGTTGTAGTTGCCTTGCAGGGACTGTACGAGCTCGGCGGTCGGTCCAATGACGGCGATACTGGCGAGGTTCGAGCGCAGGGGCAGGAGGTGCCCGGTGTTTTTCAGCAACACCATCGACTCGCGGGCCGCCTGCAGCGATTGCTGCCGGTTCTTGGGGGAGTTGACCACGCTGAAGGGGATGCGCCCGTAGGCAAAGCTTGCGGGCTGATCGAACATGCCCAGCGCAAAGCGGGCGCGAAACAGGCGCCGCAGCGCGCTATCAAGATCGGCCTCGCGAACGAGCCCGCTCCGGACTGCCTGAACGAGCGCAGGAAATGCCTGACCTTCACGAAAACCGCATTCAAGGTCGGTGCCCGCTCGAACGGCCTGTGCGGCGGCATGCGCCATGTCGGGGGCGAAGTGATGGCCGGTGTTCACGTCGGCGACTGCCGCACAGTCGCTGACCACATACCCACCGAAGTGCCAATCGCCGCGAAGATGCTCGCGAAGAAGCAGCGGGTTGGCGCAGTCGGGCGTGCCGTCGACCGCGTTGTAGGCGCACATGGTGGACTGAGCATGGCCCTCCGTTATGGCGGCGCGAAACGCCGGCAGGTACGTATCTTCAAGATCATGCGCGGCCACATCCACATTGAAGCCGTGGCGCAGGAGTTCCGGACCACTGTGCACGGCGAAGTGTTTGGGAGTGGAGACGACGCGCAGGTAGCGTGAATCATCGCCCTGCATTCCGCTGACGAAGGCAACGGCCATGCGAGCGGTCAGGAATGGGTCCTCGCCGTAGGTCTCCTGGCCCCGCCCCCAGCGCGGATCCCGAAAAATGTTGATATTCGGCGCCCAGAAGGTCAGGCCGAAGAATCTTTCGTGATCATCCTGGCGAATGGCCTCGTTGTACTTGGCCCTGGCCTCCGTGGAGATGGTTTGCGCCATGCGGTGCACCAACGGGGCATCCCAGGTGGCGGCCATGCCGATGACCTGTGGAAAATTGGTCGCATATCCGGCGAAGGCCACCCCATGCAGACCCTCATTCCACCACTCGTATTGCGGGACTCCCAGACGCGCGATCGCCGGTGCACGGTCCTGCATTTGCCCGATTTTCTCCTCGAGAGTCATCTGCGAGACGAGCGCCTCCACCCGCCGATCCAGCGGTAGCTCGGGGTTCAGCCATGGACCTGCCTGACTCGCCGCAACCTGCTGCCCGGCAGCCGCAAGTGGCAAGAGGATGCAAGCACAGAGAAAACCGCTTCGCAGTAGCGAGGAGCAATGCTGCAGGGCGCGCATGTAAATTCTCCCCTCTTTGCACCCGGAGCGTTGCGCCCATCGGCGCAGCTGAAGATGCGTTTCACTTTGTCGGTGCGGTAGCGCTACCATAGCACGTGCAAATTGGCTCACTCAACGTAAGCGTGCAGCACCTGGCGGGACCTCTGCTGCTGCTGTGCGGCTTGACGACTGCGACGGCCCAAGCTCAGAGCATCGCGGTCCTTTGTCCCCAACCCACTCCCCAGTGCGCCTACGGGGCCCGGAAACTCAGCGAGGCGCTTACCGAGCGCGGCTTCGCGGTCGAATCCGAGCGCGGCGATCCTGCGCGCAAAGTGGTTCTCGCGGTGAGCCAGGACCGCCTCAAGCCTGAGGAATTCTCCATAACTCCGCAGGGAAGCCTCATCAGGATCAGCGGCGGCGATAACCGCGGGATGATTTACGGTGCGCTGGCGTTGGCCGAGATGTTCCGCAACGGCGCGCGTTTCGAGGGAATCAGGGCGACGCATGCAAGACCTGATCTCGAGTTTCGCGCGATCAAGTACAACCTGCCGTGGAGCACCTATCGGCCAAGCTCAGCATTGAGTCAGCATTACGAAACGGCTCGCGACCTGAAGTACTGGGAGGCATTCCTGGACATGATGGTGGAAAACAGGTTCAACGCCATCACCCTTTGGAACCTGGATCCCTTCACCTACATGGTGCGGACCAGGAACTTCCCGGAGGCGAGCCCGTGGTCTGAGTCGCAGCTCGCGCAGTGGCAGCACTTGTATCACGAGATCTTCCGCATGGCCAAGGAGCGCGGTCTCGACACGTACATCGTCTTCTGGAGCATCTTCGTAAGCCGTCAACTGGCAGAAGCGCACGGCGTGGCGAAGGAGAACTTCTACCCGTACTACTACGGCGCCGGGGATACCTCGCCGATCGTGCGGCAGTATCTGCGCGAAAGCGTGCAGCAAACTCTTGAAGAGTATCCCGATCTCGATGGCATCGGCGTATCACACGGCGAGGGCATGGGTGGCATGACACCATCGCAGCGTCAGCAATGGGTCGACGACGTCTTGATCGAAGGGATGCTCCAGGCTAAACGCCCGGTAAAGCTGATTCATCGCGTCCCGTTCTCCTCTGGCACCTCCTCCGAACCGGGCGCCAGCAAGGACGTCGAAAAGTTGACTCGCGCAGCGATCGAGCGGCTCGGAAACCGTTTCAAAGGACCCATCTGGGTTGAGGTGAAATTCAACTGGTCCCACGGTCATTCGACTCCGAAGCTGGTCAAGGTGCATGGCGGCGCGCTCAGCGACACCTATTTCGTCCCGAAACCGACCAACTACCGCATCGTCTGGACGGTCCGCAACGAGGACTTCTTCGCGTTGCGCTGGGGCGTACCTGACTTCATCCGCCAACATATTGCACTCAATGGCGTGCAGGACTACGTCGGAGGCTATTTCATCGGATCGGAGACCTACATTCCCGCACTGGACTACTTCACTGCCGTAAAGGCGCCGGTGGACTGGAAATGGGCGTTCCAGCGACAGTGGCTCTTCTATAAGCTCTGGGGGCGCTTGCTCTACGACCCCAAGACTCCCGATACCGTGTTTCAGGCCGACTTCGTCCGGCGCTACGGTCCGGGCGCGGCGAACCTGTTGAAGGCCTATTCCCTGGCTTCCGCCACCCAACTGCGCCTCGCCTCACTTTTTGACTCGACCTGGGATTTCACGCTTTACGGCGAGGGCTTTCTGGCACTTGAGGGCGAAGCCACCCGCTACATCTCGGTAGACCGGCTCATCAAGCAGCCGACGATGGATCCGGCATATGTTTCCGTGGCTGAATACGTCGCTACCCTGTCAAAGGGTGATTCATTCGGCACCGGGCGCGTCACCCCTCCACTCCTTGTCAACATGCTCGAGCATGACGCCAACGAGGCGTTGCGTCTGGTGAACGGTATCGATACATCAGGCAGCGCGTCTTTGATGTACGAAGTGGCCGATGTGAAGACCTGGGCCAATCTGGGTCTGCATCTGGCGCAGAAGCTACGCGGTGCGCTCGCCTTGCAGACCTACCGTCTAGGTGGCGGGGAAGAGCACAAACGCGAGGCAATCGACCATTTGCAGCGCGCGTTGCAGTACTGGGATGAGGTTATCAGGATCACGCGCCCCATTTACCGCGACATGCCGTTGACCCACTACAACGGGAACTCTCGTGATGCGAATGATGACAACTTGTTTCATTGGGCAAGGATTCGAGGCGAAGTCGCAAGAGACGTCGACATCGCACGAACCAGCCGCCCCGGCCAGATGTAGCCCTTGATCTAAATGGTGGAAAGGGAGCGGAATCGGGCCCTTGACCCCCGCGTTATGCATCAATGCTCGCCGAGTGGACAGTCGAAATGCTCGAGTTCCCGGAACCGGAAGGGGTTCACTTCGCCTTCGGACTGCACGTCGAAACTGGCGCGCCGACCGCCGATGTCAAACACCACGCGCAAGTGATCCGCAGATCCGACCTCCTGGACGGCGGCATGGTCCATCAACCGGAACAGTGCCCAAGGGCCTTGGTATTCAATGGAGCCACCCTCGGGGTCCGGGCTCACCTGGATGCGCACGCCGGCTTGCGCACCGGGCCAGGTCACGGTGGTGGGCGTCGCCGGCCCGTGGGTGTAATGCACTGACTGGCCGTCGATCTGCAGTTCGAACCGGTCGATCCGCGCATCCAGATCCAGCGGGCGGAACACCATCCTGATCGCAGGTAAGGTGGAACCTTGCGGAAAAAAGGCGTCCCGGATTCTGGCCGCGGCGCGGAAGCGCTCCAGCTCTGCGGGCGCTGGCGCCCCCGCGACGCGGCGCGGCACCCATGCATCCGCGGTGATATCGACCCTGGGCGCGATCAGTCGCTCGAACACTTCGTCGAAGCTGCCCTTGGGTCCAAACAGCCGCGTGAACTCGGGCAAGGGAGCGTCCCGCTGCGAGGCCCGATCGAAGGGGAAGCGTCCCGCGACCAGTCGGATGCAGGTGACACCCAGGCGCGCCGCGATCTCCTGTGATAATGCCGCCGACGAGCCCGCGTGCGTATCAACCGACCCAGTCCCCGGCCCAGCCGTGATGAGCGACGCCAGGAGGGTGCGCACAGGCTCCGGTACTCGGGCCGCCGCAGCCAGGAAGCGGGCTTGGGGTCCCGCGGACGACTCGCCCGAGTTGGATGACAGATCCAGCGTCGCGAATTCCCGAAACAGGCTCAGCGTTTTTTCCAGCGTGGCCGGATCGCCCCCTGCGGGATTTGCCAAAGGAGCCAGGGTCGCGAAGCGCGCCGCTAGCGGGCCGTTGGTCGGCATGGGTCCCTCGTCTGGCGCTGCTACCTGAGGTGAGGTCTGACGCACCAGCTGCTCAAGCAGCAGCGCCAATGGCCCGTTGACCTCGCCGAGGACCCGGGCCTGATCCAGTGCCTCGCGGTGGCTGGCGGCGGGTCGCAACCGCAGGTCATCCATCAGATCGCTCCAGGCACGCGCGTAGTTGGTGCGATACGAGGCCAGGGCGTTCGCGATCTGAGAGGCATCGGCCGAGGCCGAGCTACTCAGCACCCAGTCCGCCTCCGAGGCCAGCTGCGAAGCAATACGCTTCACTTCCGGCACCACGACCTCGCGGTATGCCTCCAGGGTGTAACGTCCGGGGACCGCGCGGGGTGGGGATCGCCCGTCTGCACCGACAAACAGTTCTGCCGCAGCCGGACTGAGTTCTCCCACGGTGAAATCCGGATAAGCCTTGGTATCGAACAGCACGCCGAGCCGAAGCTTAATGCGCTCTGAGGGCGATTGCTCACTGAGCCGGTTGCGCACCGAAGCGACGAGCGCGGGCTCGATCGTGATGCCTGAGCCGACGGCACCCGCGTCGATCAGGGCATCCAGATGGCGCACCAGGTTGGCGTGCTCGGTCGGGCTCAGCGGCGGTATCAAGGATCCATCCCAGAAGGACACCACGAACACCTTGAAGCCACCTCCGTCGAAGTGCGTCGGATCGGTCAGCATCGTGTAGGCCTTCAACGCCTCGTACTGCACGTCGGGCTCGGCGCCGGAGCGCAACGACGCATCGATCGAGCCGGCAATCCGGGTCTGAAAAGGACCCAACAGCAGGCGGTTGTAGGCCTCGCGTGCGGCGAAGCGGAGCTTGCGGCGTGCAGCACTACCAACCTCCAGCGGCGCGGGCAGTCGCGCCGCCGGCAAGCTGCCGCTGAGGCCGTCCACCGCGTCAATCGCCGGCAGCAGGGGGCGAGGATCCAGTCCCATGCTCGGCAGCGTATTGAGGAGACCCGCAACACGGTCAACTTCGGCACCGAGTCGCGCGAGGTCATCGACGGTGCGCAGATAGTCGGCGACCCAGAAGGCACCGAGGGCGACGGCGCACAATTGCACGACCACAATGCCGGCGAGCCGCAACCGACTGCGCGTGAGCTCCCGCAGCGGCTTGCGGTTGCTCAAATTGGACTCGGCGTAGACCACCTCGCTCAGCAGGCGCGCCAGAAAAAAGCTTTTGCCGCTGGTGGCGTTCGCCGGCAGAATCTGATTTGACAGACCCAGCTCTCGCCCGAACGCCGAGAGCGTGCGGTCGATGGGAGTTCCCTCCTGCGTGCCGCTGGTCAGATAGACGCCTCGCAACAATGGCAGCGGGACCGACGTACCGCTGCGAGCGGGCCCGAAGGCCCGACGAACCAGCGAGTCCAACGATCCGCTGAGTGCCCGAATCTGCCGTGGCAGCGCCAGTATCCGCCCACGACGCTGGGGATCCGGCTCGCTTTGGAGCCGGCCATTGAGACCATCGGCGAGCCGCTCCAGCAGCCGCTCGAACGCCGTGGCGAACTCCACTGCCGCCTGGCCCGAATCGCTGGCGCGCAGGTCAAACGTGACGCCCCAGGGCTGATCCCGGTCGGCACGATTGAGACCCCCGAACCAATCGACGAAGCCGGGCAGCAAATCGCACTTCGTAAGCAGAAAGTAAACCGGCAGCCGCACGCGCAGCGCCATGTGCAGCTCATCGAGCCGCGCCCTGAGGATTTTGGCGCGCTCGACGACACCATCCGCGGACAAATCCAACAGGTCTGGTACCGACACCGCCATCAAGACGCCGTTGAGCGGATGACGGGGCCTGGTGCGCCGAAGCAGCTCGAGGAACACGCCCCAGGCCTGACGGTCCTGAACCCGATCTCGCTCATGCGTGGTGTAGCGGCCGGCCACATCAATAAAGACGGACTGATCGGTAAACCACCAGTCGCAGTGACCCGTGGCACCACTACCCCTCACCGCGCCATGTCCGTGTTTCTCGGCCAGGGGAAACCGCAGGCCGCTGTTGAGCAGGGCGGTGGTCTTGCCGGAGCCCGAGCCTCCGATGATGAGGTACCAGGGAAGCTGGTATAGGTACGGGCGCCAGAACATCCAGCGCCCCCAGGCGCCGCCCCTGAGGAAGCGCGCCCGGCGCAGATCGGACAGGGCGCCGGCGAAGCGCTCGGCGAGTCGCGCTCCTTCGACCGTGGATCCGGACTCCCGGTCGGACGCCAGTGCCGATACCAGCTCATCGTTCGCGCGCTGCGTGCGGCGTCGCTGCCATAGCTTTTGAGCGAGATACTGGAGCGCAAAGACCGCAATGACCAGCGCCCGCGCCTGCGCCGAGGCCAGCGGAGCCTGATTTCCAAACACCAGCAGCGGCCCGGCAAACCAGATCAGTGCCGCCAGGGCAGCAATACCGGTACCGGCCAGAGCCCAAGGTCGGAACATCAGCGGCCAGCCAGCAGCACAATCTCAACGCGGCCATCGCCCGAGTCTTGGCCTGCCCAGCCGGCAGGCGGATCGATGGCGCCCCTGCCGTCGGCAGTCATGCGCGCGCTCGCAAGGCCAAGTTGGTGCAGACTGTCGAGCACCGTGCGCGCGCGGTCCACGGACAGGTCCCACTCGGAGGGATAGCGGACCGATCGCTGCGAGCCACCTCCCGTGTGACCGATGATCTGGATGCGACCAGGCAGGCTGCCGAGTGCCGCCGCGATTGGCCGCAGAAGCGCCGTGCCACCCGGGCGCAAGGCGTTGCTGTCAGGCTCGAAGAGCGCCATGCCCGGTACGACCACCAGACTTCGATCGAGCTCGTCGCGAACCACGACGTGCCGGCTCGCCAGCGAGGCGCTCAGCAGGCGCGCCATGCGCGGCTGTGGCGCCGGCAGCGATGGGACGGCCCGGGCGATGGGTGCATTCAGGTGCATGATCCGCGCGTAGAGCGCGTCGGACTTAGCGCCAAGGGACACCTGCAGCGCGAAGTACAGCATCGCCAGCAGCGCCGCAACGGCAGCGCTCGAAACCCACAAAGTTAGCCAACTCCCCAGCGGACTACGGCGCTGCACCGTACCCGGCGCGGGCGGTGCCAGCGCGTGTGCCAGAGCGGCGCGGTCCTGGGAGGCATCCGCCGCGAGCTGGGCCCGCAGCTGGCTGACTTGCACGTCGTCGGCTCCCGGGGTGCCCTCGATGCCGAGTGATAGCGCCACCCCGATCAGCTCGCGCATACCCGCGTCGGCGAACGAACGGCGCGCCACTTCCATCAGTCGCTGCGTCGCGTGGGCAGCGCTCGGCCGGCCGCCGACGGGAACCGGAGCGGCTCCGAGTGACCGCCAACCCGACTCGGTGCCCCAGGGCATGGTGGTGACGACTTGGTCGAACACGGCCGCGATGACCTCGGTTGCCAGCTCCACGCGGGCCGGCTCGATGCCATCACGCCGAGCGCGGGCATGAAAATCCCGCAATAGAGTCGTCAGGCGTTCGTGAAGCAGCGCCAGATCAGGCACGAGGGCCGTGGCACGCAACTGCGGAATCACGGCCAGCAGCGCGTCGGCCTCCCACAGCAGACGCGGACCGGGGCGGGACGGGCGGGCGCCCTCGCGTGCATGCTCGGTGGCCATGGTCAATGCGATTCGCCGATCCAGCAGGCAATCGCGGAGTGATTGTCCTGAAAGGCATCGGCCGATGCGGTTGTGTGCGCCAACATGGCATCGAGCCACTCCTCGGGCGAGCCGACCTCGGTCAGGAGTCGCGAGATCAGAGGCGGATCCAATGCGCCCCACCAGCCGTCGCTGCACAAAAGAAAGGCGTCGGCCGGCTCCAGTTCCTGGAGCTCAGCGACGTGCGGCGCAGCCTCCTCTTCGGCGCCCAGGGCGGCCAGCAGCACCCCGCCGTGGCGCACCTCGGCGGCACGCGTGCGATGCACCAATCCGGTGTCCAACACCCATTGCAGGACGCTGTCGTCGCGCGTGACGCTCTGCAGCTGTCCACCTCGCCATTGGTACAGGCGGGAGTCGCCAACGTGGCCCCAGAGCGCGACCTTATTCTCGGTATCGATGACGAGACAGACCACCGTGGCCTGCATCTGCGATGCGGCACCGCGCGCAGCCTCGTCACGCTGGCCGGCAACCACGGCGTCATGGGCATCCAGGAGCAGCTCGGCAAGATCCCGGACATCCACCGGCTGGCGGCTGCGGAATCCCTCAATGACACGCTGCACCACCAGCTGCGCGGCCAGCGCCCCCTGCCGATGGCCCCCAGCACCATCCGAGAGCACCAGGCAGGAGTGCGCGCCGTGATGCTCGATCGCCAGGCAATCCTCGTTATGCGCCCGTGCGCCGACGCAAGTTCGCTGCGCCAACCGGATCGCGAGCCGGGTCACCGTTTCCCACCGCGGGAATAGCCCGCCGGCGGCGCACGCTCCGCGGCGCCTGGGTCACCCGCCTCGAGACTGCGGACCTGGGCCTCGTACGCCTCGCGGAATGCCTCGCCGAAGAAGCGCTCGAAATCCTCCCGAGCCTCGGCGCGCAGCGAACGATAGTGCTCCACGTACAGCTCCCACAGCCGGGAGCGCCGGTTGGCAGGTACCAAGGCGTCCAGCAAGGTGCGCGTCGTGAGCGATGCCTCGAGCTTCGATGGATCGAAGCGCTCGAGAACCTCCTCCAGCGCCGATCGCATTCCGGCCATGACTCCGACCTCGTGCGACTGCAGATCCACCAGGGCATCCTGCAGCGCGGCTGAACCACCCAGAAAGCCGCGAGCGGGGGGCTGGAGCAGCAGCTGCAGCGCAATGAGTTCATCCGGCGCGAATTTGAGCGGATTGTTCCCGCTGAGCTGGATCGCGGTCATCTGAGCCTGCATCTGATCCTTGGCGAGAGCCCGCATTGCGATGAGTCGATGGATGCCGCCGACGGCGACTCGCAGCATGGTGCCGGCGGAAGCAAACCACTCGGCGGAGGCGGCTGGCACCGCGCCAGGATCCAGGCCAGCGCCCTCCAGAAAGGCACGGCGCAAGGTCTCCGCGCCGGTCGCGGCCGCCGGGGGGCTGGTGGGTGTCGAGTGGGGTGTCGAATCGAGCGGCGGTGCCGCACGCAGGGGTGGGGCTGGAGCCGCCGCTCGGCGGTACTCATCCGGTGGCGTGTGCGCGGGCGTGCGGCCAGGTGATGTCGCGGTGCGCCCGCGCAGTATGGTCTCGCTCGTCTCGTCATCCTCAAAAGCCGCCAGCAGCGTATAGCCGCCGATCCGGATCTCGTCATCGGCCCGCAACACCACCCGCATCCCCGGACTCAAGGGGCGGCCGTTGTGCAGGATGGGACTGGCTGCGCTGATGTTTTCAAGCCAGTAGCCGTCGTCCCAGTACAGCACTTTGGCCTGAATGCGGGAAATGCTGCGCTCCGGATCGGACAGGGTGAACGTGGCACTGTCCGAGCGTCCCAGCGTGCCGCCACGCTGATCGAACCGTCCGCTCAGCGACCGGCTCATCGGCGCGTCGTTGAGCGCCACACAGTGCAAAACCAGGCTCATCCGGCACTCACTTCCCGCAAACGTGTCCCAGTGGACCGCATGACGGTCATGGCTGGCCATTCACTAAGGTCACATGCACCTGGCACGTTTGTTGCTTCAGGGCCCATGAGATCACCGGCGTAAATGCTTGATCAACTTCAGCAGCGCCCGCGGCTGCAGCGGCTTGTGCAGTATGACGAGCCCATTCTCGTGAGCGAGCTGGAGCAGCTCGGGCGAGGTATCCCCGGTCACGAGCACGGCGGGCGTGGAGGCGCCCGTCACCGCTTGCACCGCCCGAACCGCATCCACTCCGTTCTCCGTACCACGCAGGCGCCAGTCGGACAAGATGAGGCTGATTGATTCCGGGCTCTGCCTGGCCAGTTCGACGGCCTCGGCGATGCTGCCCGCCGTGAGCACCGCGACCTGTTGCGGCTTCAGCAGTTCCCGGGTGGCCTCGCGGATGGCGCGCTCATCATCGATCAGCAACACTGTGATCGCGTCCAGCTTGCGCGGCGGCACGGTGTCTGCCTCGGAAGCCGGAGTATTGACGGCGGCCGCGTCCCCGGCCGGAACCAGCACGCGAAACACGCTGCCCCGGCCGACCGTGGAGTTCAGTTCCAGGGAATGGGCAAGCAGTGTGCACAGTCGCCGTACGATCGCGAGTCCCATGCCCAGGCCCCGACCGCGATCGCGTTCGGGATTGTCAATCTGGTAGAACTCCCGAAAGATCATCTCGCGCTGATCGGCCGGGATGCCGGGGCCGGTGTCCCATACTTCGAGCGAGACTCCGGCGGAACGGCGCCGGGCCGCCACCAGCACGCCGCCGCTGCGTGTGTAGCGCAACGCGTTCTGCATCAGATTTGCGAGGATCCGCTCGAGGAGCAGCGGATCACTGCGAACGATGCGACGCGTGGTGCGGAAGCGCAGTGACAGATTGCGTGCTTCGGCGTCGCCCCCAAACTGCTGGTAGAGGCGCCGGAAGATATCGCGAATCGGGAAGGTCTGAAGGGCCGGCTCCACCACGCCGGCATCCAGCCTGGAGATGTCCAGCATCGCCCCGAAGGAACTGTCGAGCGCCTCGATGGAACTCATCATGTTACGGACCAGAGGCTTCTCGGGCGTATCTCGCAGACGCTGCTCAAGGGTCGCGCAGAACATTCCCAGGGCGTGCAGCGGCTGGCGCAGGTCGTGGGCGGCGGAGGCCACGAAGCGGGTCTTTTCCTCGTTGGCGCGCGCGGCAACCTCGATCTGCGAGCGCAGCTGCTTGACCAGATCTTCGTTGTTGAAGCGTATGGCGAGCAGCAGTGCCACCGCGTCATTTTGGTTGAGTGTCAGCCGCAGCAGGAGCAGCAGGAAGGCGGCGGCGAGCGAGGCGAGCAGCAAGGCGTAGGCCGTCGCCGGCATCGCCCCCAGTGCCGGTCCGAGTATCAGAACAGCCAGCAACGGCAGCAGCGCGGGCAACAACGACAGGTAAACCGCCGGCCGGGAGGCCGCCGCGAGAGGCGCCGACAGGCCGGCGGCGGCGAGCAGCATCGCGGTAAGCAATGTACCTGCCCCGGAATTGGCGAGCACAAACAAAGGGGGTCCGGCGCCCCAGGTCGCAGAGGTGACAAAAAGCAGCGCCAGCCAGAAGCGCTGCGGACGCGGCACGACTGCGCTCGGGCCGCCCGGCAGCCGAAACACGACCAGGCGCACTATGGCCAGCAGCACACAGGCCGCGCACCACAGCCACGGAGCCGTCGACAGGCGCTGCTGTTCAACGACGGAAGCTACAAACAAAGCCCCCAGGATCGTCGTCGACGCGGCCCATCGATCCACCCCAAGCGCAGTGCGATACAGGGCATCGGCGATGCGCGGGTCCGCCCGTGCGGCGCGCGCGTCGCGCCCGGCTCCGCTGGGTTCGGCGTTCATCGGGCTTTGAGGCCGCGGAACATCAGGTTTGCACCGCAGCGCGGGCTAGTGGAACAGGCTGATCAGGTGCGAGCGCGAATCGACATCAAGCGCGAGCAAAATCGCCGATACGTAGTTCTTGACCGTTCCCAGCGACAGTTCGGTCGCGCTACTGATCTCCTGGTTGCTGCAGCCCTCGAGTATCAACTCGAGTATCTGCAGATGGCGCGTGCCCAGCTCTGCGACCCGGTCATAGTGCGATGTACCGGCAAGCTTGGGAAAACGCTCGGAAATCGTCGTCGCTGCGGGCCCCGACTGCGGCCGCAGGAGTGACTTGAGGGCCTGCTTGAGCCGATCGGGAGTCCAGGACTTGAGCAAATATCCCACCGCCCCCATCGCCTGGGCCTGGCGGATGACGAACTCGTCCTGGGTGCCGGTGAGCATTGCGAAGGGCACATTCGGGCAGTCTTCGCGCAAGGTGCGCAGGCCTTGCAGGCCCTTGGCATCCGGAAGGTTCAGGTCGAGCAATATCAGATCGAACGGCCCGCCCTCGCGGCAGGCAGTGCGTGCCTCTTCGAGGGAACGGCACGGGGTGATGCTGCAGTCCACATCTTCCAGTGACTCCAGCAACATGCTGGTGCCGAAGCGGACCAAGTCGTGATCGTCGACGAGCAGGATCTTCTTATTGATATTCATGGGTGCTTTTTCACCTGCATGTGAACCCCAAGGCTAGCGCCTCGAGACGGATCATGTCCAGTCTCCGGCCCGCTCTGCAGCGCAACTTAATGGACGAATCTGCGTTCAACCACCATTCGAGGCGGGAGTCTGCATCTGCACG
>Ga0210400_10003078_pt1 | contig 14919 bp, 15 predicted proteins | sample IncBWH26MmetaG_FD_155456 | JGI IMG/M metagenome (GOLD analysis project Ga0210400, IMG submission 155456) | Forest soil microbial communities from Barre Woods Harvard Forest LTER site, Petersham, Massachusetts, United States - Inc-BW-H-26-M | ecosystem: Environmental > Terrestrial > Soil >... | reverse complement strand
CGGAGAGCAACTTCAAATAGGTCGGCGTCGGATTCGCCGGATCGCTTACGGGGATATGCAACTCGTTGGCGGTGACAATGCCAAGTTCCGGATACCGGAATTCCCACCAGAACTGGTGGCCGATGGCGACCACTTCCAACGCATTCGCCGGTTTCGGTGCATCCTGGATTGCGTGAAGCACCCGCGTCGTTGCCAGGAACAGCACCACCACTATCAACGTGGGAATCACCGTCCAGGCGAGTTCAATCTGCGTGCTGCCATAAACCTGAGGAGGTTCGTGCGGGGAATCCCCCGCACGGGCGCGGAATTTCAAGATCGCGTAAACCAGCAGAATGAAGACAACCAAGAAGATCAACCCCGTAATGCTGAGGACGAAAACCGACAGGTGAAGGATCGAATCCGCCGGGGTGGAGTGCGGCTCGAAAATGTTGGGTATCGGATTGTCTCCCGCCGGGCTTGCCATGCACAAACCCGCGGCAAGGAGCAATCCCAGCAAAAGCAAAAGGATTCCCGCAGCTCGCCCCGCCACACCCGCCGTTTCCGTTCCACGCACGCTTATTCTCATGCTTCTCCGGCCCCACTCTTGGTTTGGAACGCCCTTCGGCCCGGAATTCGTTCTAGCCCGGATTTTGAGGCGCCTTGATAGTGATGATGTGGCGCCCGCGTATCAGTTCCCGGATGTGATGCTCACCAAGTCGGTGTTGGCTAACGAAATTATTCAGTGAATCCGGCAATTAAGAGGAATTGCTGATAGCCCTCCACGTCCCTACCCACCCCGATTTGCCCTTAAAGAACGGTGAGGATATCTGGTGGACAATCGCAAAAAAGTGAATGCCGCTCCGTGTGTCGCATGCCCAACACAGTTCGTCCGCGAACAAGCGCGAGAAAGTGCGGGCCACAGGCCGGGAATGCTAGTGGGGCATTTTTGTTGCTAAACCTTTATTGTTCAATGGTATCGCGGGGAAATCGAGAGACACTGCAGCCGTTCAGTGGTGTCGCCATTCGATGAAATTGCTAAGGGGTTCAAGAGCGCTGAATTGTTCGGGGATGGTGGGCAGTGCAGGGCTCGAACCTGCGACCTCCTGCTTGTAAGGCAGGCGCTCTAACCAACTGAGCTAACCGCCCCCTGCTCACATTGCCCCATGCTACAGGAAGCACGCCGCATCGTCAATGAAACACTAAGCTTTCTCATTTTTGCACACATTTTCCCGCGTTTCCTGCACCCGCTTCGGTTGCGAAATATCCGCACAGCCAGTAAACTGAATGCCTTGTTATCCGCCAAAGGAACGTCCCAGAGATGCTGCTGAACCGCGATTATGTGGGCCACATGGCCTCGCAGGTGATCAAGAAGCTTGTCGAAGACAAGCAGGTCGAACTCAAGGAAAAAGACGTCGAACCGGTCATCCAGCGCGTGCGCGTCCGCATGCTGGAAGAGATCACCATTGAGGACAAAATCAACGAGGAAGTCCGCACCATCCTTACCCAGCATCAGGACGAGATGCGCCGCGCCGGTATTTCTTACCAGGAAATGTTCAAGAAGGTGAAGGGCCAGCTCGCGCGCGACCGCAAACTGATTTTGCGTTAATCCATCGGCGAATTTGCAGCCGCATCAAGACAGGGGCGAAACAACAGAATGCGATTGACCCGGGAAAAAATTGTGCGCATCTCCCACCAGCTCGTGGACCTTCTGGTCCAGAGCAATGAAGTCGAATTCGTCGAGGACCGCGACACCATCCGCCAGCACATGGTCCAGACCATGACCAACATCCTTCGCGAGGAAGAAAAAATCGAAGTCGAAGTCCGCAAGCGCATCACCTCCCAGAAAAAGGAAATTCTCGAAGGCAGCGAAGAGTGGGACGTCCTGTTTCGCAAATATTATTCCGAGGAGTTGCGCCGCGCCGGCATTGCCGCCGCTCCCGAAGAGCATCAGAAAGCCGGCCACGGCGGGTATCGGTAACTCCGGAGATCAAGCGAGCGGCAATTTTGGCCTCGTTTCCCGAAAGGGAAGCGGGGCTTTTTGTTTTTGGTCGGAAGAAGACTTCCGAGCGGAGTTGTCTCTCCGCAAAGCTTCTTGGCAATACTCCTGTATTGGTGGCGCAACTGGAGAGCAAGCGCCTTACCGTCAGGGGCAAAAGTATCCTTTGACGGGCGATTCGTGCGCTGGTCGTTTGAGCGGGATTACTGGCATGAGCCATCGTCTACAAACTGTCCGTTCGCTGCCATTGCCGCCAGCGAGTGGCCGCAGTTGAGGATTTTCTGGTTCAACGGGTCATTCGCCAGAGAGTCTGGTGCGATAAACTGCATCGACTGGCGAAGGGCCACGTAGTTGTTGCTCAGCAACTTCATGTTTTCAAATTCACTGTTCAACAGGCCGTACGCACCATTATCCGAATCGGTGGAGATGGCAACGAACGCCAACCGGAGAGCTGTCGTCGCCTGACTGCGGTAGGCCGACAGCCAATCGTCAGTAATGGGAAATCCATTCTGGACGGCATTGGCAAGCGCAGTCCGCCATTCGCGAATGATGGTCATCTGTTCGATGCCGGCCCTCATGAAGCTTTTTGAAAAATCAGAATTCGCGGCCAGTCCCGCGGAAGCCTGTGCAGGCGCTGGCGCCGCCGCCGGTGCCGTTGCGGTGCCGCTTCCTGGCAGCGTCAGGGTGATTTGATTTCCATTAAAACTGAGTGACCCATTCGCGGCCCGGGCCAGCGCTGCGATGTCCACGTAAGAGTGGCCATTCATCTGAACAACGCTGATTTGGGTGGGCTTACCGTTCACACTTAGTGTCTGGGGCTCTTGCGCGGCCTTGCACAGGGCAACCGCCGGTATAATTACCAGCATTGCCAGGATCCATTTTGTTCCAGGGGATTCACTGCGCATAGCTGCCCTCCTGGCCCGTCCGCGGACCCTGTCTCTCAAGAAATAAAAAGCTCGATCGCGGACAACCCAAGCCGAGGGAAGCGGCCGTGGCCAACTCCCCTCGACTTCTACTTCACACCGGACTGAGGTTCTCAGGCAGGCGGGGAAATTCTGCTTGTCCCGTCGACTGTGGTGTTAGCCGATTCTGGCAAGCGTGCCGCGAATGGCCGTGACGGCCAACGAAATGCCGCAGAAAAGCAGGCCTAGCAATCCAATCAATGGCAGATCACTTGCCGTCTTGGGAAGGCGCGTTGGGGCTGGCTCAGGTGCCGCGGCCGCAGTTTCGACCGGAGCGGGCGTCGCAGGCTCAGAAGCAACCAGCATCGGGACATCGGGTTTTGGCGCTGGGGGAGGGGTCGGCATGACTCCGGTTCTCTTGATTTCCTGCGTAACTAAAGTTTCCGGCTGTTCAACGACCTTTTGCGCATCGACCTTCATGCCCTTCTTCAGGCCGAAGGCGTCCATTTCTTGTCCATTGATCGTAAATTTCTGGCCCTTGGGGATCTTGAACTGTTGGTTCGTACCGTCTTCGAGCTTCAGGATAACCATGCTCGGGGGATGAACTTGCCAAACGGTACCTGTGACGGTCTGAACGGTGGTGATCGTCCGCGGAGTGGTTGTGGTGATCGTCTGGCGCTCGACCTTCATGCCCGGCTGGAGTTGATGAACGTTGAGCTGTTTGCCGTCCACCGTGATGGTCGTGGATTCCGGAACATTGTCGAAATGCCGAAGCGTTCCATCTTCCATTTTCACTACGACACTGTTGCCAGAGGCGTAGACGATTTCCCCGCGTTCCACATTAATGGACTTGGTGGAGGCTCCCGCCGGCGCAGTGCTGGTAGTGGTCTGCACCTGCCCTGACGCTGTCAGCGTGAGGGCGATCGAAAAAGCTCCCACCGCTAACAGGCCGCGCACGACCGCTTTCGAGAACTGAATCGAATTCATTTTGCATTCTCCTTTTTGGTAATTTTCTTGCCCGTGGAAATAAAGCTTGCTCTTACACTCTCTTCCGGTCGGCCTGAAGCCTGTTTGGTCGCAGTCACGATGTAGCGCTGGGGAGCGCTGCCTGCGAAATAAAACGGATAGCAGGTCACAAGAGTCAGCGTGGGAGCCTGCGTCGCATCCAGCACAGAAACATTTTCAGGAGTCACGATCTGGATATCAGTTATGGCGTATCGATCGGTACGCCCCGGCAGGATCAATTCGATCACGTCATCGCGGCTCACATCTTTCAGGCCGCGGAAAAAGCCGTCTCTGTGGCCTGCAATACCAATATTCCCGGGTTGCCCGATCTGGGCCGTGCCGATAATCCGTCCTACTCCACGATCCAGGGTGAGGTCGTCCGTGTCGTTAAAGACCGGCACTTCAAGGTTGATTTTCGGAATACGGAGGATTGCAAGTGGAAGGTCCTTTTTTGCCGTAAGGCTGTCTTTGTAAGCCGTGATCCGTTTGGCTGACCATAGCGTGAAATCCACTTCAGACGCCGGTGCAGCGTCTGGGTTCGCCAGTTTTTCCGCGTAAAATCGCTTGATGGCGGCGTCCGAGGCCAGGCTGGCGTGGAATCGCGCGGCGGCCCAGACGGCCACCAGCACTAGGCCGATTCCGAGCAATAAGCGCTCTGCCTTTTGGAAGTTCCCGGCTCGAATTGAATTCATCGCTTCCATGCTGCGTGCTGCCTGGTTCTTACCTCCCCAGCTAGGCACACCGTTCGCTGAGGGCGGTCATTGGTTCGGGGCGAACTTCACCCGGTTTGGACTCAAGGTAGGTTATTGCAAGGGGGGCGGACATTGTCAGAAGTAACAGATAGGGAAGTCCCGGTCAATCGAGACTATTTTGCGGCAGCTTTCATAAGTAGCAGGCCGGCTGACTAAAACTCTCTCCGGCAGGGGACGAGTTCTAATCTCTCAAGGCTTATGCGGATATGACCCTAATCCAGTGAGCCGAACCGCCTCGGGGACTGGCCATTTTTATTCCTTTGCGATGATATTGTCCTTCTCCAACTGCCTGGTCACCACCTTGACGAGGCCCTTGATGGTTTTCATCACCGAACCAATCTCAAACGTATTGGTAATGCCCGTCCAGGCAAGCTCTCCTTCGGGCTTGCCGGTGGAATACAGGTTCACTTCAACCTGCCCCACTCTCTCGGTTTGCATATAACCCGGTGTATAAACCACCGGATAGAGAGCGTTGTAGTAGCCATAAAAGGTCCCGTAATAGCCCATGGGCGTGTAAACCTGGCCTGGGACATACGTCGTTGTGGTGTCATGCTTCGTGACGCGCGCCACGACGATGGCGTCAAAGTGCTGTTCCTTCACGAGTTCCCGCAGATCCTTCATGTCGATCGGGGTTGCATCCGGACGCATAATGAATTCGTAACTGGGGTAAGCCTTTCCCACGGGCCGGGAAATTGCCGCCACCAGTTGATCTTCGAATTCCATCCGGTTGGCTGCTTTTCCGTTCAGGGCCAGCACCAGAATTTTCGTGAAATGTCCGCCGGTGTATCCGGGATTTTTCCAGCTCATCTCCAGTTTCGGGCCGGCGACCGCAGGAATTGCCATGCAGGCCAGAGCAGCAATAAAGATTGCGATTTTCTTTTTCAAAGCGGTTCCTCTGTGATATGGACCTGATCGCGGCGCGACACCCGGCTTATCGAATCGAAGCGGCGTTGGCAAAACAACTTCCAGGGAGAATCGCCGTATCCCTCAAAAAGACTCGCTGGGAAGATGGCCGGATGTGAAGAAGAGTCCGGTCAATTTTTCCCTACCGATGATGACGCGCAGCTCGGTAAACGCAAAGAACGGAATCAGAAGCACGGCGAGTATCGCTGTCATCGCCAGGATTCCATTCAACGTGCCGCCGCCGACGCCAACAATACTCTGCCCAGCCGATTTTCCGTGGAATAGACCAACGCAAATTTCCTCAAGAACCTTGAAGCATCCCAAAATCAGCGCGAAGGCGGCTGCCCTGAAAACAGTCGCGTAGATGAGAGGTTTGTGCTTGAACTTCTCCGCGAAATGCAGCTCTTGGGCCACCAGCATGACTTTGCCAAGAGCCAGCGCGTTAATCAGAGCTTCTCCGTGCGCGACAACGGAGATCCGCTCCGACAAAAGGACCGCCCGATATAGGACGAACAGGCTGAAGACCAGCCAGAGGTAGAAAGAGATTGCAATATACTCCTTCAACCCTTGATAGGCCTTCTGCTTCAGAGTGCGGGTTGGTTCGCCCATGTTGTCATCTCCAATTCCAGCGCGTCCCTGGTGGCGTGCCGGAGTTCTGCAAAAGGAACGACCCAACTCCCCAGATATGCTTTCCGTGGGGGCGTTCCGTGTCTCTCGTTTGACGCGGACTGAGCCTAGTGTTGGTCCTGGACCAGCGGAATCTGTGAGGACACCTGCAAATCGATCAGGGCGCTGATCCGGCGCTCCATTTGGAAGAAGGTGGCTGTCTTCGTCCCTGGGAGCACCTTGTTGACGATGGGCACGTACTTGATCCGCAATTGCGCTGCGGCTTCGTCCAGTGCCAGGGAGCGATTGAGCAGGCTCTGCGCCTGTGCGTCCGTCAGCGACCCGAAGTTTTGCGCGTATTCCTTGATCAACGCATACTTCTGATCGCCCAGTGCCGTCATTTCCGTGCTGAACTGGTCGTACACCGGCCAGAACTTTGTGGATTCCGCATCCGTTAGCGTCAAATTAGCGGCGATCAACTGTTTCTTTTGCGACCGGAGGTCTTGACGCAAGAGCTTCACATCCTGATCGCTAACAGTTTGGCTGTCTTTGCTTGCCGTGGCCTGCCCATGCGCTGCGGGCACAGAAAAAAAGGCCATGCTCCCCAAGACTAGGAACATCATCATGCTATTTTTCATTTCGGCTCTCCTGAATTTTGTAAAGTCTGCTCCCCGCCGCCTGCTCCGATCCTCACTAAATCTGACTGCCTGCTTGCCGTACGCCTTCTCAAGAAGTTTCCGCTTCCGGTTCTGCCCGGAATGCGTTTGCCGTTTATTCGTGCAAAACCAACGGAGGCCCGCTGACGCGCTTCGCCTTCAGAGTGACAACCACCTCGACGCGGTCGGCGATCTTGATGAATGGGATGCCGCTGTTCATGCCGTACTCCTTGCGGTCGAACGCCATTGCCCCTTTAATTTCGCCCTCTCCCGCCGCTCTCGCCGCTGCCATGTCCGCGAGCGTAAACGTCAGCGTCTCGGGTTTTGACACTCCGCGTATCGTAAATGTCCCCGGGAGGTCAAATGTGTTGGGACCAGTCTTCACAATCTTGTTGGAGTGAAAGGTGATGTAGGGGTCATTCTGGACGTTGAAAAAGTCTTTGCTTTTTAGCTTGCCGTCCTTCATGCCGCTTCCAGTACTCACGGAGTCAGCCCAAATTTTGATATCCATGACGCCTGTCGAAACATCCGTGGACGGAAATGTGAACGATGCGTCCCACTTTTCGAATTTACCTTCCAGGGCCACCGAGGCTTTCACGGAGAAGTCGATAGAACTCTGGTCCGGCGCAATCTTGAATACGGGAACCTGGGCCCGGGTTAACGGCGCAAACACGGCGGACAAGACGAGGCATAAAATGACTGATCGCATGGTTTCCTCCAGCGCAGAAAGAAGCTAGGCTTCAGTGCTTACCGATGCTTCCACTTGAAGTTGTTGGTTGCTATTGGCAGAAATGACAGCCGGGTGAACCCAAATCCACGAGCGGCCCTACTGTTCATTCGCTTCTGAGAAAGTGCAACCGTGGTGGCCCAGCCTGGCTTTACTCCCAAGAGCCCCCACAATTGGCCGGCTCGCGGTTTCTGCTCAGCTCAGGGTCGGCAGGGACACACCTGACGGTGGTCACAAAAAGTCCATGTTTCTAAACGATATTTCTGGTACATTTCAACTCAGATTGGGGGCGGGAGTGCCGGGGGAAAAAGCCTGGCAACAAACTCCTGCCGTTGATCTGTAAGAGACTCTCCACCGCCTATGGAATCTCTGTAGGGCCCCCGAAATAACTCGATTTGGAGTGAGCTTTTCTCCGCCCGGAAAATTCGGCATCGCATGCTTGCCGCGATCGTTGCTCCATTTCTGTACCCAGTTGGTGTGACCCCGCGATCGCCCAGAACCGGTGAGCATACGCCGGAGTAGATTCAGCTTTTCGTACCGCCCAAATGATTGTTTGCCGCCTTTGTCCCGGAGGCAGGTCATGGAAGGCAAATATAGCGGCCAACGACGGAACATCGCGAACTTGATTTTGCGATTCCATACTCTGTTCTTGTCGTGCCTGCTGGTCGTCGGCTGCTACGCGGCCGCTAGGCTTGGCGGGTTCTTAATTATAGGGGAGCCCCAATCGCTATGGCCCCTTTGGCCTGGGTGTGCGCTTCTTGTTGCCGTTCTGTTGTTATCACCACAGAGAATCTGGCCGATTCTTCTTCCAGCGGGCTTGGCAGGTTTTATAATCTATGACCTGCAAGCCGGCGTCTCGGTTTCCGACATTGCCTGGCTCATTCTGGCCGATATCCTTGAGATTCTTGTGGTTGCATGGGGTGTCAGCTATTCCCTGAACGGCGTGCCCCGGTTGAACAGTCTGAAATCCCTCGCCAAATATTCCTTATTTACCTTGATCCTTGGGCCGTTCGTCGTATCGACCATTGGCATTCATGGTCTGAATGGAGATCCTTGGGTTAGTTGGAGGATTAGTTTTCAATCAGAGGGATTGGCATTCCTGACCGTCACGCCCGCCATTCTTGGTTTGGTTGGGCACACCCAGGCGCAGGCACACGCACACGCACACGCATCGCGTACCCGCTATCTGGAAGCAATTGTGCTCTTCGCTGCCACTTTTTCCTTGAGCTTTTTCCTATTCATCGCTCGCCGGGCAAGCCCCCCGCCGCAATTGCTTTATTCTCTTGTGCCGTTTCTACTCTGGTCTGCATTGCGTTTCGGCACCACGGGCGTCGGCATTTCGGGTTGCATCGTCGCCCTTTTGTCCATTTGGGGTGAGGTCCACGGCCGCGGACCGTTCAACGAAATGGGCCCGATCAGTAGTGTACTGTCGCTCCAGCAATTCCTGCTGTTCACCGCGGCACCCTTCATGGTTCTTGCCGCCCTTGTAGAGGAGCATCAGCGAGACGAGTTGGAACTTCGAGAAAGTGAAAAGCGCTTCCGCCTCATGGCGGACAGTTCGCCGTCCCTGATCTGGATGTCCGGAACAGACAAGCTGTGTACTTTTTTCAATCAGGGTTGGCTGAATTTCACTGGCCGGACTCTGAAACAAGAGTTGGGGGATGCCTGGCTCTCGGGAGTGCATCCCGACGACCGTGACCACTGTGCTCAACTATACTCGGCCGCTTTTGACGCTCGCGTTGACTTCGAACTTGAATACCGGCTGCGACGCTTCGATGGCGAGTTCCGCTGGATAGTCGATTTTGGCGTTCCCAGGTTCGAATCCGATGGTACTTTCCTTGGATACATTGGCTCGTGTATCGACATCACGGACCGCAAGACCTCCGAGGAATCGCTCCATAACTTGACTGGGCGCTTGATCAGCGCCCAGGAGGAAGAACGCGCGCGCATCGCCCGGGAACTTCACGATGACTTCAGCCAGCGGCTGGCCCTCATCGGGATCGGACTTGGACAACTGTCGAAAAACTTGTCCCCGATTGAAGTTGAACAGCGCGCCAGCGTCCTGGAAATGCTGAGCAGAACGAAAGAGATTTGCTCGGACATTCACAACCTTTCCCATCAACTCCACTCCAGCAAATTGGAGCACGTGGGTTTGTTACCGGCCCTCCATAGCCTTTGTAAGGATTTCAGTCACAAATACAATGTGGAAGTTCATTTCACCGAGGGCGAAAGCCCGGTTGAGGTCCCGAAGGACGTGGCTTTGTGCCTGTTCCGGGTTGCCCAGGAAGCGCTTGGTAACGTAGTCAAACATAGCGGCTCCAGGGAAGCCCAGGTTGCAATTAATACGAACGCTTGGGGCATGAGCCTTCGCATTTCCGATAATGGCCATGGTTTTGACACCGACTCAAAGAATCCTGCTTCCGGAATCGGGCTGATCGGCATGACCGAGAGGCTTCGACTCGTGGGAGGCAGGCTACTCGTCAAGTCCATCCGCAATTGGGGGACTGAAATCTTGGCGGAAGTGCCATTGGCCGTTCCTGTTCCTGAGCTAAGGGCAAAATCGCATGCCGCGCGAAATTAGGACCATGATGCTGACACGCCCCCGAGTACTTGTCGCGGATGACCATCAGATGTTGGTGGACGCCTTGAAGCGTGTTCTGGAACCTCGGTGCGAGGTTGTGGGGATGGCCAGCAATGGACGTGAGCTTCTGAAGTCGGCCGCCAGGTTGCAGCCCGACATCATCGTGCTGGACATTGCCATGCCTGAATTGAACGGTTTGGATGCTGCCCGGCATCTGAAGTCCTCCATGCCCAAACTGAAAATCATCTTCATGACCATGAATGAAGATCCCGATATGGTCGGCGAAGCGTTTCGGGCGGGTGCTTCAGCATTTTTGCTTAAGCAGGGAGCGGCTTTAGAACTCACCGACGCGATTGAAAAAGTACTGAAAGGCGGTTCTTATGTGACGCCCAGCGCTTCCGAGGGCCAGGCCAGGATCTCGCTCCGCGATCCCAAAGCACGTGAACATATCGCGGAACCCACGCCTAGGCAGCGGGAGGTCATTCAACTCCTCGCGGAAGGGCGCTCCATGAAAGAAGTGGCGTCCATTCTCCAGATTACCAAGCGGACTGTTGCCGCCCACAAATATGCACTGATGGAACTTTTGCAACTGAAGACTAATGCCGATCTGGTTCAGTACGCGATCAAGCACAAAATTATTTCCATCCGGTAGCTCTCCTGAATTCCTCCCCATTGTAATTACTACCAATAGGCAGCCGCAGAAATTGCGCGCAGCGTGATTCCGGAAGTCTCGCTAAAGATGATGGAGCTATTCTCCGGGCGGGAGACTCTTCCGCGAAACTTGCCCAGACTATTAATCCATTTATTGGAAATTGAAGCAAAGCTCGGGGGTGAGTTCCCATGGCGCGCACCCGTGTCCTGTTGGCCGATGATCTTTCGCAAGTGTTGAGCGCTGCCGCCGCCCTGCTGGAAAGACAGTTCGAAATCGTTGACATGGTCACGGATGGGACTACCGCTCTCGAAAGAGCGATAGCCCTTTCGCCCGACCTGGTTGTCCTCGACATCTCGATGCCGGGCATGAGTGGAATCGAAGTTGCCCGGGAACTCAAAAGGCGGGGCAATAAAGCAAGAGTCGTGTTTCTTACCGTCCATGAAGACTCGGACATCCTGGCCACTTGTTTCGCCGCGGGGGCGCTCGGCTACGTGGTAAAAGTGCTCATGCAGACGGACTTGATTCTGGCAATGAATGACGCGCTGGCTGATCGACCTTTCGTTTCGCGATTTTCTTCTCCGTCAAACGATACAAGAGCCAATTCACTTGGTTAAGTCCAACATCTCCGCTTTACCGGGACGTTCTTCCGCCTCGGCTTGTCACTTTTGACAATTCCCTCAGGGCCGCGTTCAACAGAGCATCAGTTCAGCGCATAAGCTGCGCGAACTCGTTGGACGAACAGCCTGACAACGCCCTTCGTCCCTGGAATGTTCGAACTATTCGCGTTGAGTGTAGGGCAGTGTCCGCAAACAACGCGGGGGACCGTTCTCAAGGCCACCAACGTTCGCCCGTGGAAATGATCGCGCCAGCATCAATTTTTTTGCGATAGTTCGCAGCCCATTCCTCTGGTCATTCGTTTGGTCACTGTGGAGCCCAGGTTTATGAGTCCTTTTCAGGACGAATCACCTGCATTTCGTCTAGCGCTGCTGAAAAGTGAGCGCTTACGCATCGTCATCCTGCTCGTCGCAATGGGCGTTGCCCTCCTGGCTCGGCTTATTCGAACCCTCGCCGCCTGGAACCCGGAAAATGCCTCCGCCTTACTGTATCTTGTCCTGTTTACCGGCGTACTTGCGGTCGTTGAAGTCCTGGTTTTGCGTGCAATCCAGTTTGCGATCGCTTCCGGGGAATCCTTATCCCATCCTGTTTGGCTGCTCAACATCCTCCTCGAGACGTGTTTCCCCGCCTTCTTGATCGCCTTTTTGTCCAGCACGGTACTTCCCCCCGAATATCGTCCGGTAGTTAATCCCGGCATCCTGCTCTATTTTTTGCTGATTAGCCTCTCCACCCTACGGTTGAAACCCTGGATCAGTATTCTCTGCGGATTCTCATCCGTGTTTACGTATCTTCTCGCCGCCAGTCATCACGGCTGGAGCCCCCGCTGGATACGGGTGAACGCCTCACTCTTTGCCCCGCAAAAGATTGTTACGGCCTATGCCATTTCGATTTTGATTGCCGCCATTGCCGCGGCTCTGGTCGCCCGTGAGTTTCGTGGCCAAGTGGAAGCTGCGCTCCGGGAAGCCGAGACGCGCCGCCAGGTGGAGCACCTTCAGCACGACATGAATATCGCCCGATCCATTCAGCAGTCCCTGCTTCCCAAAGCCATGCCGGAAATTTCGGGGTTCCAAATCGCTGCCTGGAACAAGCCCGCCGATCAAACCGGCGGCGATTACTACGATTGGCAGGCCCTTCCCGACGGCCGTATCCTCATTGCGCTGGCCGATGTAACCGGTCATGGCCTTGGCCCGGCCCTGCTCGCCGCGGTTTGCCGCGCTTATTCCCGCGTGACCTTCGGACAGCAAAACGATTTCTTGAAAGCGATGGAGCAGGTCAACACCGCCGTGGCTGCGGACATAGGGGAAGGCCGTTTTGTCACTTTCGTCGCCGCTATCCTCGGACCGAACAGCCCCGAGCTCGAACTCCTCTCGGCTGGCCACGCCCCGCTTTTCCTCTACTGGTTGAAACACGATCGCTTCGACAAGATGGAAGCGCAGGGCCGGCCGCTCGGTATCACTCCGGATTTTCTTTCCGAGCCGCCACAGAACCTCCAATTCGCCAGCGGCGATCTCCTGATGCTCGCCACCGATGGATTTTTTGAATGGGCGAATTCATCTGAGGAGTTGTATGGTAATGAGCGCCTGGAAAACTGTGTCCGGACCTCCCGCGATAAATCCGCAGCTGAAATCATCTCGATTCTCTACGCGGATGTGCTTCGTTTTGCGGGAGGAACTTCCCAGAAGGACGACCTTACCGCGATTGTGATCAAGCGGATCTAGATTTCGGTAAGACAGATGTAACATCAAGTTCGCATTGGAGGAATCAGATCATGAACTCTCAACAGCATTCGATCGACGAATTTTCCCCTGCTTGCGGCATGCAGCCCGGCGGGGCGGCTAAAGACTCCTCGCGCCGAAAATTTCTCCAGATGACCGTGGGAGGCACAGCGGCGGGATTGGCCGTCGCCGCTGGCATCGAATTGACCGCACCACCTCGGGCTCTTTCGCAATCGACCTTCACCCCCGATGCCGCCCTGCGCGAATTGATGGAAGGCAATAAACGCTTCGTGGCAGAACGCCTCACGGCGTGCCAGCAGGACCTTGCCGGTTTGAAGCAACATACGATTGAAAAGCAGGAACCTTTCGCGGGGGTCTTATCTTGTGCGGATTCCCGCGTACCCGTCGAATTGGTTTTCGACCAGAGCATCGGTCAAATCTTTGTCAACCGCATTGCCGGAAATATCGCCACTTCGGAAATTATCGCCAGCCTTGAATATGGCGCGGGGGTCCTGGGGACAAAAGTGATCGTTGTGATGGGGCATGGCGGTTGCGGCGCAGTCAAAGCCACCATTCAGGCTCACGAGGTGCCTGGGCAGATAAGCGCGCTATACCCGCACATTCAGCCCGCCGTGGATCAGGCAGGGCCAAATCTTGAAGCAGCCACCAAGGCGAATGCGAAGATTCATGCGGCATTGTTGCGCCAATCCTCCACCGTCATCGCCGCGCTTGTGAAACAGAATAAGTTGAAAGTTGTCGCAGCCTATTATGATATCGGGACCGGCGCCGTATCGGTGCTGGAATAGACTGCCTACTTTCCCTTACATGCCATTGCCATTATGATCGCTCAATTGAGATCCCCCTTTCTTGTAATCGCTATCTCGTTCGGCTTGATGTGGCTCTCGGTCAGGGCCGGCGTCCTCTTGCGCAGGCGCCATCGGGAGCTGGATTCGGAGGTCTGCAAGGACCTCGAACTCATTCTTGCTTCGACGCTCACTCTTCTCGGCCTCATCATCGGCTTCAGTTTCTCCATGGCCATCAACCGTTACGATCAGCGCAAAAATTATGAAGAGGCCGAAGCCAACGCGATCGGCACCGAATATTTGCGCGTAGACTTGCTTCCGGCTCCCGATGCCGCGAAACTTCGGCCTCTCCTGAGGGACTATCTCGATCAGCGTATTTTGTTCTATGAATCTCGTGACCAGCAGGAGCTTCTGCGAGTCACTCAACGCACCGCTAGACTTCAGGCCGATTTGTGGACCGGCGTCCGGGTCTCGGCCGCCGCGCAGCCGAATCCGGCTCTGGCCTTGGTTCTTTCCGGCATGAACGATGTCTTGAATTCGGAGGGATACACCCAAGCGGCGTGGTGGAACCGAACCCCGATTGGGGCTTGGGGTTTGATGGCTACGGTCGCAATCTGCTCCTGCATGTTGTTCGGTTATATTGTGCACCGGGCCGCGGAGGGATTCATCCGGTTGCTGATTCTGCCGATTGTGTTAAGCATCGCATTCTTTCTCATCGCGGATATCGACAGCCCGCGAAGTGGCGGCATTCGCATTCTTCCTCAAAATCTCATCAGTCTCGCTCAGTCCCTGCAACAGCGCTAATCGGACGCCCTCTCCTCACGCTTCCATGTAGCGCTGCTCGAAAGGGCAACTCGGTGATCGAGACCGACAAATGACACAAGCCGATTCTTGCCGGGTCCCCGGAAACCAGACTCTTGATTTCCAAAAGTTCCTGTCGGCAAGACGAGAAAGCTTTTCTCTTTCTCTCAAATCAAATCCACGCGGCGGTTGCCCCAGGTTCCGGCGTGCCCCGAGCGCTTGAAGC
>Ga0210400_10003076_pt1 | contig 14921 bp, 11 predicted proteins | sample IncBWH26MmetaG_FD_155456 | JGI IMG/M metagenome (GOLD analysis project Ga0210400, IMG submission 155456) | Forest soil microbial communities from Barre Woods Harvard Forest LTER site, Petersham, Massachusetts, United States - Inc-BW-H-26-M | ecosystem: Environmental > Terrestrial > Soil >... | reverse complement strand
CGCGGTACCGGACCCCACCGTAATCGGCAGTCCAGTGATTACCGGGCCGATTGGATTGGGTTTTCGCGTCCCCCTGCTGATCGTCTCGCCATTCAGTCGAGGCGGGTTCGTGTCGTCGGACCTCTTCGATCACACTTCCGTGTTGCGATTCCTGGAGACGCGGTTCGGTGCGGAGGTGCCCAATTTGAGTGCCTGGCGCCGCGCGACGGTCGGGGATCTAACCAGCGCGCTTAATTTCAAAAAACCTGACCAGTCGATTCCGAATCTACCGTCCACACTTCCAGCTATTCCGCAGGCGATTGTGCAGTGTGCCGCGAACCTGGCTGGAACGACTCCCTACACGGTGCCAAACCCACAGACCGTTCCGACACAGGAAGCCGGAACCGCGCCTCGTCCCAGCGGTGTGTGCTAGGCGGGAGCCATGCGGCGCCACTTCTCCGGTGACGCTAATTATCTGGAATTGGTCGCCTAGCCATTTGAAAGGCGGTTCGCCCACGTTCATTTTTGCGGTAAGTGCCGTCTTCGGTGAAGAGCGCCGTGGCGGCTTCTGGATCGCGGTTCTCCCAGGCGTGACCGTAAGCATCCAGCCAGGATTTAAACGCGACCACCTCGTTGTCCATTCCAAGTCTCCGGGGAGCTTAACGAGTCTATCCTAACCACCCTTCCTTTCTTGCCCGCCGGACATGTCCAGCTGCTGCCCTGATCGGTTGAGCCTCGCAGCGCTAATCCTAATCGGGTTTCTAAAATCTCAGGTAATGCGACCATTCACGCAGAACCGATGGCCCTACTGCCTTGTTGGGCTTTTGCCTGTGGATATAAGATGGCGCAGGAGCGTGAGGAGCAATCATGGCCCATCAAGCACCACTGAAATATATCTTCTACATTGCCGCCATCCCGGAGAAGGTGTGGGAAGGCTTTGTGTCGCGGGAGTCGAACCGCATCATCTTCTCGGGCGCTGAGCTTCAAGCGGACTTTAAGCCTGGTGGTTTGCTCGCATGGGTGGGCGCGGGACCCGATGGCAAGCCTATGACCTACGTCCGAGGGAAGGTCCTGCGGTTTGAGCCGCCACGCGTCTTTCAGTACACCTTCGCAATGGGCCAGAATGATAAGGCGTCACGCGCAACTATCGAACTGGTGCCCGAGACGGAAGCCACCAAAGTAACAGTGACGCATGACGAGTGGGCTGAGGATGACCCCACTTATGCTGCCTGCGCCGACGGATGGCCACGTATTCTTTCCCGCCTGAAGACGCTGCTTGAGACCGGGAAGACATTCAAACCGCATTGATAAGGGGATCGTAAGGACACTGTCAGCCAGGGGCGTCAGTGTTAGGCGGACACTGCAGGCCTAAGTGGATTTGTGAATGCCTCGAGATTGTAACTGCCTTCCTTTCAGCAACTTGCTTCTTCGGCGTTCCGGCCACGGAGGTGCTGCGACACCGGAGGACAACTGGTCAGTGAAATTCGACCTGCCCAGATGCGGGGCAGGTGAAGACGTGGAGAAAATCTGCGCCGTTTCTGCCCGCGATTCACGAGATCGCGATTTCGCCCGGTGCGTGAGCGCCGGGTAGAGGAGACTGAAATGAGCACACCCACGGTCTTAAGAGTCCTGTTTGCTTCCATCGTGGCCCTAGCTCTGGCAGGCGCGCCGAACGCTGCGTTCGCTAAACATCACGGAGGAGGTTCTCGGGGCGGCGGTGGCTCTCACGGCGGTGGCGGATTCCATATTGGCAAGAGAGGCGGAGGAGGATTCCACGGTGGCGGCGGGGGACACTCGGGCGGCAAGAGTTCTCGGAGCGGGCGGTCAGCCGCCCCACGGAAAATGGGTGGCGGGTTGTCTGGAAACTCTGGTGGATGGGGCACTCGCGCGGGCAGCAATTCCTCTTACTTCGGAAGGCGCATGGCTGGCTCGAATGGTCCGCAAAGGAGCAACGCTACGGCCGGACGAAGGCTGGGTAGCTCCGATGTGAGAGCAATGGTGGCGGGCACGCGCGCGACCGGTATGAACTTCGGCTCGAATCGGCCTCCGAACGCTGCATGGGCTCCGAGGAGTTGGTCCAGCCAGGGTCAATCCTCCTGGTCAACTACGCCGAGATCGACGACTTTCTCCAACTCCAATCGGCCCCCGACGGCTGCATCGGCTTCAAGGAGTTGGTCCGGCCGGGGTCCATCCTCACGAGCAAGTACTCCGACGTCAACGTCCTCCTTTAACTCGAATCGGCCTCCGAGCGCCGCATCGGCTTCGAGGAGCTGGTCTGTCCAGGGTCCATCCTCCGGGGCAAGTACGCCGAGATTGCCATCCTCCTTCAATCCGAATCGGCCACCGAAAGCGACATCGGCATCGCGAAGTTGGCCCGGCCACAGTGAATTCTCCCGGGCCAGTACGCCGAAACTGACGTCCTCATCCTGGCTCGACGCGAATCGCGGGCTGTCGAATTCCGGAAACTCTCGATTCGGCAATTCCTCATTTGGCCGTTCCTCGCACTCCCATTCACGAACCGGGCTGAACGCCGCTCGGTTTGGCAGTTCGCGATTCGGCGGCGAACATTCATCCGACTGGGGTGGTACCTCTTTCAGTCGCGGATCCTCGTCCGGTGGAGACGATATCTCGCTTGTACCGGACTTATTTGGCTTGGCGTTGAATCTGGGTGGTTTCGGTTTGCGCGGTTTGAGCTTGCTGGGCTCCAGTTTGGGTGGGTTCGGCTTGCAGGGTTTGGGGTTGGACGGTCTGGGATTGCTGGGTTCCGGCTTTAGCGGGATCGCCCAGGATGCGGGTCTGGAATCCCGACAGTGGGGGCCCGGCCCGATCTTGGATCCGAACGGAAACTGCACCTGCCGCCAGTAAGCCGAGCTCAGACCGTGGCGACACGGTCGGGAGTTTTTGCGGCGCGGTAGATGGCTTCGATGAGGGCGATGCTGCGACGGCCCTCGAGGCCGTCGCAGGCGGGGGGGCGGTTCTTTTGGATGGCTTGGAGAAAATCTTCGAGGACGAGTTGGTGGCCGCGAAAATCGCTGACAACGGCGGTGGAGGCGCTTTGGTTTTCGTCGCGGGTGGCGGATTCGGCGGCTGCTGCTGGGTTGTTTCGGAGATTGGCGGCGATGATGCGGTCGTGTTCGAGGATGACGGTGCCTTCCGAGCCGGAGATTTCGACGCGGCGCGGGTAGCCGGGATACGCGGCGGTGGTGGCGTGGAAAATGCCCAAGGCGCCGCTGGCGAATTCGAGAATGGCGACGGCGGTGTCTTCGGCTTCGATCTTGTGAAGCTGCGTGGCGGTGCGGGCTTGAACGCGAACGACATCATCGAGCAGCCAAAGGAGCAAATCGACGGTGTGAACGCCTTGATTGATCAAGGCACCGCCGCCGTCGAGCGCCAGAGTGCCGCGCCAGCGCGAATTGGCGTAGTATTCCGGAGGGCGATACCACTTCACGCGGGCATCGACGAATAAGAGCTTACCGAGCAGGCCTTGATCGAGCCAGTTTTTGAGTTGGCGAATGTGCGGCTTCATGCGGTCCTGAAAAATCACGCCAAGATGGACGTTGGATTGTTTTGCGGATTCGATGAGCGCGTCGGAGCGCGCGGTGCTGATTTCAATGGGTTTTTCCGTTAGGACGTGCAGTCCTTGACGGGCGGCGGCGATGCCTTGCGTGGCGTGGAGGCCGGAGGGACTGCCGATGATCACGAGATCCATGGGGCGATGTTTCAAGAAGGCTTCGAAGTCTTGATAGGGAGTGCCGCCGTGTTCGCGGCAGAGGTGTGCGATTTTTTCGGAGTTGGTTCCGTGGATGGCGGCGATTTCGGCACCGGGGATGGCGCGTGCGGCGCGAGCGTGTGTTTCCGTGATGTTGCCGCCGCCGATTAGGCCGATGTGGAAAGTCATGGAAAGTGATCAGTGGTCAGTTTTCAGTGCTCAGTAAGAGAAGAAGGATAGTAGGATTTGTGGCTTTTTCCAAATGAGCCGATGAGGCGGCGCTGGTCAATTCGAGTGGTGCATTGCGAAGACCTCAGCCCTCCGGACCCGTTCTGAGCACGTTCCGTGGTGAGCTAACGACGTGAAACGGCGAATCAATGATAGGCGGCGACAAAGCCCTTGTAAGCGGCTTCCGTGGATTCGGGCGTGGCGATCGCCGAAGTGATCAAGATGCGGTAGCGGAAGGTGACGCGGGCATGGGGGGCTAGAGAGAAATTCAACTCTTGCTTGCCTTGGCTGAAAATTTTCTGGCCGAGCGGGTTGGCGGCGAAAAGGCCGTAGCCGCGGGCGTGCCAGTAGGTAGGAAAGCCGGGATTTGCCGGATGGTCGAGAATGGTGATGGTGACGGGCTCGTCGCTGACCAGGCCACTGAGATTGCACCAGCGGCCGCGCGTGCCCCAGGCGGCGTCGCCCTTCTTGCCTTCACTGGTGAGGTAGGTGCCGTTGACGCCGGTGTTGTCCAACTTGGCGACGGTGGTGGTGCGGCCGCTGGCGTCGGTGTGCACCTCGGGTTGGTCGGAAGGGATTTCGAGAGCGCGGACGACGCGAAGGCCCAAGAGGCCGTCTTTCTCATCCTTGAAATCAACTTTCGTATCGAGGGCGCGCAGGGTGGTGATGCGGTCCACGCTGCGGAAGTCGGGGCCGCCGCGGAAGACGAAGTGGGTTTGTTCCTGGAGCAAGACTTTTTTGTCGAAGGTTATCCAATCGGATTCAACGTCGAGCTCGCCCTGCAGGGAACCGCTTCTTGCGGAGACGATGGAGCGGTGGAGAATGGTTCCCATCTGTGGAGCATTTTCCGGTTTGATGGCGTCGGAATTGTTCCAGAAATCGATGCCATTGACGCTCTCGTAGTTGAACCAAAGGCCCGCGTGATGGGGGTGATCGACGCGTTCGCCGGGGCGCTGCTCGAGAGGAAAGCCGCGAGTGACGATGGTGCCTTTGGCGGTGCGCAGTGGATAGAGAACGGGTTTTCTCAGGGCGGCCGGCCAGATGTAGGAAGTGAAGGGCTGGCCATCGATGGAGATGTCGACGCGGCTAGCTTGCTCGTTTGCAATGACGGTGATTCTTTCGGGTGGATTTGGACCTGCGGCGATGAAAGAAGTCAGAAGCATAACCGCAGAGAAGAGAAAGAAAGACGCGGCAGCAATGAGAATGCGCATGGTTAGCTGCGACCTCCAATGCTAGTCAAATGTTCTCCGGCACAATATAAGGGGCGCGATAACTGCCCCGTAGGAGACGGTTGGCCTCCTCATCGCCAATGACCTGCTCCTGCGCGGAATCGAATCGCAGCGTACGCCCCAGACGATACGAGGCATTGGCTAGATGCACCAGTGTGGTCGAAATGTGGGCTTCCTCAATCGGAGAATGAATATCCTGGGCACGACGGCTGCGAATGCAATCGACGAAGTTTGCGTAATGGTCACCAGAACCCTTGCCGTGTGGCCCGGGTTCGGTCTCATCTGTCAGCCAGGTCTTGTAGGTATCGTATCCATCGATGCCGAGATAGCCTTTTGATCCGTAAAAAATGTTGCCGACGGTGTTCGTCTTTGCGTCTTTCGGCCCCAAGGGCTGTTTGTCAGCGGGCTTTTTGGTTGGTTCGGCGGTCAGTCCCGCAGCAGGCACACCACCGGTCCCGTAAGCGCCGCTGCCTATCTCCACTTCGTGATTGGTGATCCAGTGGCGGACTGCGACTTCCATCATCTTGCGCTTGCCCTCCGGACCATCGAAACAGAAAGTGGCATTCAAGGTGTTGGGTGTCTCCTGGTCGTCCTCGAACATGAAATGTCCACCCATGGCAGACACAGACACCGGGAAGCCAACACCCAAACCCCAGCGTGCAATATCGATTTCGTGGATGGCCTGGTTACCGATTTCACCGTTCCCGGTGTCCCAGATCCAATGCCAATTGTAGTGAAAGCGATTACGCGTGAACGGCTTCATAGGTGCGGGGCCGGTCCACAGGTCATAATTGACTCCGGCTGGAACGGCTTCCACCGCAGCGTGCCCGATCGATGGCCGCCACTTGTAGCAAAGCGCGCGGGCCATGTACACGTCGCCGATCGTGCCGTCATTCAGATGCTGAATGGCTTCGATCATCCCGGGGTTCGATCGCGACTGGCTGCCGTGCTGGCAAATGCGGTTGTACTTCTTTACGGCACGCACCAGTTGTCGTCCTTCAAACCAGTTGTGCGAGCACGGCTTTTCTACATACACATCTTTCCCGGCCTGGCACGCCCAGATGGCCATTAGCGCGTGCCAATGATTGGGCGCGGCGATGGAGATGGCATCAACATCTTTGTCCTCAAGGAGCTTGCGAACATCGACGTAGGATTTGGGTTTTGGCAATCCCAGCTTCTCGATGTCCCCGAGGCGATGGTTAGACACGGTTTCATCCACATCACAGAGAGCGGCAATCTCTGTGCCTGGGACACGCGAAAAGCCGTGGATGTGATCGTTGCCGCGACCTCGGACTCCGCAAATTGCCACCCGGACACGATCATTTGCGCCAGTGATTCTTGCATAGCCGGATGACGTGACGCCCAAAGCAGTGCCGGCTACGCCGGCGCCGGTGAGTTTCAGAAAGTCTCGACGTGAACCTTTTAGTGCAGACATACAACCTCCATCGAATCCGATTCGAATGTTCCAAACTTAAAATACAATTCTTGTGCCTGTAACCGACATTGGCGTACCCCTAAATGCCTTTGCCAAGATCTCCTACGCAAGCCAATAATAAGCCAAGACCGTAAATTCGGGTGCTGAGACTTACCAAAGGGACCGTTTATCAGTCTTGAGCGGTGTTACTGCTTTTCCGGATATCGCGAGTACGCGGAAGCGCGTGTACACTCCCAGGTAAATCCAGTACCTTGGGCTGCGTCTATGGCTATGTCCTGGTGGTGGATGGCAGGTGGCTTTCCCGGTGACGACAACGGCAGTAGAGTAAGCGAGCCTATTTCATGGGCCGAGCCGGCCGCGGGTGCAGCATGAAATTATCTTCTTCCACGGTTTCGCGGATCGCGATACAAGGATCATATCAACGATGAAAATCATCGATGCCAAAGTGATTGTTTGTAGTCCGGGGCGGAACTTCGTAACGCTGAAAGTCACGACTGAAGACGGGATCCACGGCCTCGGGGATGCCACATTAAACGGCCGCGAACTCGCGGTTGCGAGCTACCTCTCCGACCATGTTATTCCGCTGTTGATCGGGCGCGATGCGCGGCGGATCGAAGATATCTGGCAATACCTTTACAAGGGCGCGTACTGGCGCCGCGGACCTGTCACCATGTGCTCGATCGCCGCGGTCGATACCGCCCTCTGGGACATCAAGGGCAAGGCCTTGAATGTGCCCGTCTATCAGCTATTGGGAGGGGCATCCCGCGACGGCGTTCTTGTCTACGGCCACGCCAATGGGCCAGGAATCGAGGAGACCGTTCAGGCCGTCGCCGACTACATCAAACTCGGATACAAGGCCATTCGCGCGCAAAGCGGCATTCCCGGATTGCAAAGCACATACGGGGTTGGTCGCGGCAAGTTGTATTACGAGCCTGCGGAAAAAAATGCGCCGCTCGAGGATGCCTGGAGCTCGGATCTCTACTTGAATTTTGTGCCGCGACTATTCGAACGACTGCGGAAGGAATTTGGAGCGGATCTTCCCTTGTTGCACGATGTTCATCACCGGCTAACGCCGATCGAAGCAGCGCGCCTGGGAAAAAGCCTCGAACCTTTTCACTTGTTCTGGCTCGAAGATCCTGTTCCGGCAGAGTTGCAAGAAAGCTTTCGCCTGATTCGCCAGCACACTACTACTCCTTTGGCGGTGGGTGAAGTTTTCAACTCGATTTACGATTGCCAGCAACTCATCCAGGAGCAGCTCATTGACTACATTCGGACCGCGGTGGTGCATGCCGGGGGAATTTCACATTTAAGGAAAATTGCCAACCTGGCGGAACTTTATCAAGTCCGGACAGGGTGCCACGGTGCCACCGATATGAGTCCCGTGTGCATGGCTGCCGCGCTGCATTTTGATCTGAGCGTCCATAATTTTGGTATCCAGGAATTCATGCGGCACACTGAGGAGACGGACCGTGTCTTTTCGCATTCTTACAGTTTTTCTGACGGTATGATGCATCCTGGTGATGTTCCGGGCCTGGGCGTGGATTTGGATGAGACACTAGCATCCAAGTTTCCGTATCAACGGGCATACTTGCCTGTGAATCGCAAACTCGATGGAACGATGCACAGTTGGTAGAAAGCAGTTTCCCTCTAAACCATGGACTCTGTGCAGCCAACTTCAACATCCGGCCTCTCGCGCCCCGGCTATTTTCGCTGGGTGATTTGTGGCCTCCTGCTGCTGGGCACCACAAAGAACTACATGGATCGCTGGGTGCTCTCCGCACTGAAAACCACCCTGCAACATGATCTCGGTTGGAGCGAGATCGATTACAGCCACATCGTAATTGCATTTCAAGCGGCTTACGCGGTTGGCATGCTCGCCGTGGGGAGATTTATCGACCGGATCGGCACGCGGCTCGGTTATGCCATCGTCATGGTGTTTTGGAGCCTCGCTTCCATGGCTCACGCCGTCGGGAGTTCGCTCTCCAGTTTCTTCCTCGCGCGGATCGCGCTTGGCTTCGGCGAATCGGGGATTTTTCCCGCAAGCATAAAAGCTGTTGCCGAGTGGTTTCCCGCGAAGGAACGGGCGCTCGCCACAGGAATTTTCAATGCAGGGACTAATGTGGGCGTAATTCTAGCAGGGCTGTCCGTTCCGTGGATCACGCACCATTTTGGCTGGCGCTGGGCTTTCGTGATTATCGGCTCGCTCGGTTTCGCCTGGCTGGCATTGTGGCTCTTGCTATATCAGAAACCGGAAGACCACCCACGCTGTTCCAAAGCTGAGCTCGAATACATCCAGGGCGACACTCCGCAGCCTACCGAGAAGATCAAGTGGCTGCGCCTGCTGCCGTACCGGCAGACGTGGGCAATTGCTTGCGGAAAATTCCTGACCGACCCGATCTGGTGGTTCTATCTTTTTTGGGTGCCCGATTTTCTGGAGCGCCAGCACGGGGTGCACCTGGCGCAACTGGGTCCTCCGATCATCGTGATTTATGTGATTTCCGATATTGGCAGCGTTGCCGGAGGGTGGTTCTCGTCCTTCTTGATCCAGCGGGGAGTTTCCGTAAACGCGGGGCGCAAGATTGCCATGCTCGTGTGTGCAATCAGCATCGTTCCCATCGTGTTTGCCCACCGCGTGTCCGGATTGTGGCAGGCAGTCCTGTTGATTGGTCTCGCTGCTGCGGGGCATCAAGGGTTCTCTGCAAATCTCTATACTTTGACTTCGGATTTGTTTCCGAAACGAGCAGTGGCCTCCGTCATGGGGATAGCCGGAATGGCGGGCGCAGTTGGGGGATGGCTTATGGCATGGGTGGTAGGGCATAAACTCCAATGGACCGGCAGTTACATGATTCCGTTTTTCATTGCCGGCTCCGCGTACTTGGTGGCGCTCGCGGTGATCCATATTCTCACTCCCAGAATGGAGCCGGCTGGGATCTCTTGAGAGCTAAGACGTGAATCTGGAATCATTCTGTGTAATTCGTGAGATTGTAGGGGGCGAAAGTTTTCATTTTGAAGAGGCGGTCGAGGTGAGCGCGTGGCGTTGACGATCAAGCCGAAGGAAGATTGCCGCTGGGACCTCGTCAGTTTGGGCGAGGTCATGGTGCGGCTCGACCCGGGCGACCGGCGCATTGCGACGGCGCGATCCTTTGAAGTTTGCGAGGGCGGTGGAGAATACAACGTTGCACGCGGGCTGAAGCGTTGCTTCGGCCTGGACACCGCAGTCGTCACGGCGTTTACCGATGACCCTGTTGGCAGGCTGCTGCAGGACCTCAGTTATCAGGGCGGCGTAGATCAATCGCAGGTGCGCTGGGTGGAACATGACGGTGTGGGCCGCGCGGCACGCAACGGGCTTAATTTTACGGAACGGGGCTTTGGGGTGCGCGCGGCGCTTGGAAGCTACGATCGCGGGCACACCGCGGTCTCGCAATTGAAGCCAGGCGACATCGATTGGGAACAAATTTTTGGAAAACACGGCGCGCGTTGGTTTCATACGGGCGGAATTTTCTGCGCGCTTTCACCAACGACTCCGGAAGTTACCTTGGAAGCCATGCAGGCAGCGAGACGGCACGGCACGGTTGTTTCTTACGACTTGAACTACCGCGCATCTCTTTGGAAGTCTCATGGAGGGAAAAAACAGGCGCAAGAGGTGAACCGCCGCATTGCTCCTTTCGTGGACGTGATGATTGGCAATGAGGAAGATTTTTCGGCGGCGCTTGGTTACGACGTGCCGGGTATGGATGAACACCACTCCACGTTTGAAGTAGCAGGGTTCAAGCAAATGATCGCGAAAGTCGTGAAAGATTATCCCTTTCAAGTCGTTGCAACCACTCTCAGGAAAGCGAAGACGGCGACGCAAAACGATTGGGGCGCGGTCTGCTATTGCGATGGCAAATTCTACCAGGCAAAAAACCGGGAGAATCTTGAGATTTTCGATCGCGTTGGAGGAGGCGATTCTTTTGCTTCCGGCCTGATTTACGGATTCATCTCGGGACAGGACCCGGGGTGGTCAGTGGAATGCGGGGCGGCACACGGCGCACTTGCGATGACCACGCCGGGAGACACTTCGATGGCCACGCTGCAAGAGGTACTGCAAGTGATGAAAGGAGTTGGAGCACGCATCGCGCGCTGACAAGGAATTTCCGAGGGATGGAAACTGCCAATGAATAAACAAAAGGTTCGCGATCGGATCCTGGAGATCGGAATCGTGCCGGTGGTTCGCGCGTCGTCGGCGCGCGAGGCGCGGATGGCTGCCGATGCCGTTTGTGAGGGAGGGATTCCCATCGTAGAAATCACCATGACCGTGCCGGGCGCGGTGGATGTCATTCGCGAATTGGCGAAGAATGCCGGTCGAGCGGTGCTTATCGGAGCTGGAACGGTTCTCAACGCCGAGGCGGCACACCGCTGTCTCGATGCTGGCGCGCAGTTTCTGGTTAGCCCGGGATTGAACCTCAAGACTATCGAGTTTGCGGGACGGGAAGGGAAGCTGATCATTGCTGGGGCGCTGACGCCCACGGAAGTCATTACCGCCTGGGAGGCTGGCGCGGACTTCGTCAAAGTTTTCCCGTGTGGCCAAGTCGGCGGAGCCAAGTACATCAAGGCTCTCAAGGGACCGTTTCCGGAAGTTCCGCTTGTTCCCACTGGCGGCGTCAATCTAAACACCGCGGCTGAATTTATCGAAGCGGGGGCAGTGGCCTTGGGTGTCGGGGGAGAATTGGTGCAGGCCGACGCGCTGAGGTCAAACAAGCCGGAAATTATTGTTGAGAATGCACGGAAATTCCTGGCAATCGTAAAGCAAACGCGGGAACGATTGGCGTCATCCGTCGGCGCTGCCAAGAGCAGTCACTGACACAAGTTTGAAGATTTGACTGTAATGGACGCTGGCCGCGTTCGTTATCGATTGACGCCGCTGGCCATAATGCCGCCATCTACCACCAATAGGTGGCCCGTCACGAAGCTAGCGGCATCAGAACCGAGAAAGACGGCGGCGCCTACTAACTCCTCGAGTTTGCCGAACCTGCGCATCGGCGTGCGCATCAGAAATTCCTTTCCGCGCTCCGTTCCGTCTAGCAAGGCCGCATTCAAATCCGTACGCAAAACGCCAGGAACGAGCGCATTGACGCACACTCCCGACGTCGCCCACTCGATTGCCAGCGTTTTGGTTAGAGAAGCAACGGCTGACTTGCTGGCGCCGTAGGCAGCAACTTCAAAGAGCCCGACAAACGAGGAAAGTGAGCCTATGTTAATGATGCGGCCATAGCGCTTCTCAATCATGTGCCGGCCAAAGACCCGGCAGGCGCGCAGAGTCCCGTACAGGTTCGTTTCCAGGATGGCATTCCATTCGGACTCTGGAAAATCGAGCGTGGGCATTCGCTTCGTGCGGCCGGCGCAATTCACGAGGATTTCGACGCTGCCGAATTCGGAGCAGGCCGATTGAAGGAGCCGCTCGATGCTGCCGTTATCCGTGACATCGCAAGTCTGCGCAAGCGACCGCCGCCCGAGCGCCACAACTTCCGCGGCCGCGGCTTGTACTTGTTCACCGCGGCGGCCGGTGGGCACGACATTCGCCCCAGCCTGGGCCAGGCCTCGAGCGAGAGCAAGTCCGATGCCGCTGGTTCCGCCGATCACCACGGCCGTTTTGTTTGTTAGATCAAGAAGCGGATGACCCATCAAGCACTCCTCAGATTCGCGATTGCGTAGTGTAGCAAGCGAAATGCCGGATCCAATTGTAATGTGTGACGCGAACTCCGAGCGTTGAGCATTGCTAAAGTGAATGTTTACCAGTCTTGATTTAACACCGCGCGCCAATCCAAGTAACGGCCATTCGCAAAGAAACAGTAATGAAGTGGAAACTATGCCTTGGGTATTTTGTCCGATCCAGTTTCGAATTCAAATTGCGTCGTTTGTAGTCCTACCCGCCGGCCGGGGCGGATTTCTACTCGCCGTAAGGAACCCAAATGTTTTTCACCTGCACAGTGTGATCGAGGAACCAGCGGCCTTCGCCTTGCTTCAGGTCGAACCAGTCAATGGCGCGGCCTTCGTTGGTGAACACCTGCTTCAGATTGCCAACCGAGAGAGTTTTCACCGCTGCGGCGCCGGCTTCATCCGTAAAACACCAGATAGCGTCGACGTCGTCGTGTTCAGCGAGCGTCTTCATCAGTTCCGCGGCGCGGCCGGTGACTATGTTTACGACGCCATCCGGCAAATCGCTGGTTTCGAAAACTTGATAGAAATCGCCTGTAATCAACGGATATTTTTCGGACGGAATGGCGATGACCGTATTGCCCGTTGAAATGGCCGGCATCACCAGAGAAATAAATCCCAGCAACGGCACATCCGCGGGGCAGACGACGCCGACCGTGCCGATCGGTTCTTTCATTGCCAGCGCGACGTTGCGGAACGGCGGGTTATGCACCGCGCCGTCATACTTATCGGCCCAGGCGGCGTAGGAAAAGATGCGCTCGATCCCCAGGGTGACTTCGGCTTCAGCCTGCTTCTTCCCGACTACCGCGGACAACCGGATGGAGATTTCTTCGCGGCGTTGTGAAAGATTCTCTGCAACGTAGTAGAGCACCTGCGCCCGATTGTGTGCCGTCGCTTTGCCCCAGCCTTCCGCTTTGCGCGCCGCTTCGACGGCGTTGCGAATGTCCTTGCGGTTACCCAGCGGCGCTTCCCCAAGCAAACGCCCGTCCGCGCCGCGCACTTCGACGCTGTAACCTGAGTCAGGCCGCGCCTGCTTGCCGCCGATGTAGAGCTTCACGGTGCGGTCGATCAGGGGAGCCGCGAAATCGGTGCGCTCCTCCGGCGGCTGATCCATCGCGAGAGGCGTCGCATGAACCGGTGGCGCATTCTTGAACCATGCAGGCTCGAGATATTCAAGGAGCCCCTCGCGCCCACCTTCGCGTCCATAACCGCTCTCGCGATAGCCCCCGAAACCGCACGCGGCATCGAAAAGATTTGTGCAGTTGACCCACACGACCCCGGCTTTGAGCTGCGCCGCGACATGCAGTGAAACATTGATGCTCTCGCTCCACACGCAGGCGGCCAGACCATACACCGTATTGTTGGCGAGCTCGACAGCTTCGCGCGGCGTTCGAAACGTCATTGCCGCCAGCACCGGGCCGAAAATCTCCTGCTGAGCCACCACAGAAGACGGATGAACGTTGCTCAGCAAAGTCGGCGGAAAATACAGACCCCGCGATGGTAATGGAATGGACGGCTGCCAACACGTCGCTCCTTCAGCGACGCCTTGATCGACCAGCCGCTGGATGCGCTCGAGCTGCACGCGCGCGACGATGGCGCCAATGTCGATGGCTTTATCGAGCGGCGGACCCATTCGAAGCGTGTTCATGCGATCCTGAATCTTGCCGAGCAACCTGTCCGCGATGCTCTCCTGCATCAGCAGGCGCGAACCGGCGCAGCAAACCTGCCCCTGGTTGAGCCAGATGCCGTCGACCAGGCCTTCCACGGCGCTATCCAGATCGGCGTCCTCAAAAATGATGAAAGGAGACTTGCCGCCAAGTTCGAGGGAAAGCTTCTTGTGGCTCTGCGCCGTGGCTTTGCGAATCGCGCGGCCCACTTCCGTCGAACCCGTGAAGGCAATCTTGTCGACGTCGGGATGCTTCACCAGCGCTTCGCCGGTCGAACCATCGCCGGTGACGATGTTCACGACTCCGGCGGGGAGCCCCACTTCCTGGCAGATGTGCGCAAATGCGAGCGCCGTCAGGGGCGTAAATTCCGCGGGTTTCAGCACCACGGTGTTCCCGGTTGCGAGCGCGGGGGCAATCTTCCATGCCAGCATGAGCAAAGGAAAATTCCACGGGATGATTTGGCCTACGACGCCGCAAGCGGTGTATCCCGGGAATTCCTGCTCGAGCAATTGGGCCCAGCCCGCATGATGATAAAAATGCCGCGCTACCAGCGGGATATCGATGTCGCGGCTTTCACGAATCGGCTTGCCGTTATCCAGTGTTTCGAGAACCGCGAGCCAGCGCGAATGTTTCTGTACCTGCCTCGCCAACGCATAGAGATAGCGCGCACGAGCATGGGGAGTGAGGGACTGCCACGACGGCAATGCAGCCCGTGCGGCTTTCACCGCGCTAGCGACATCCGCAGCCGAGCCCTGCGCCACGGTCGCGAGTTTTTCTCCCGTGGAAGGATCCGCCGTGTCGAAATAAATTCCAGCCGCGGGCGCCTGCCACGCGCCGTTAATGAAATGTCCGAAGCGCCGGCCGTGACGGTCCAGCCATGCAAGGGCTTCGCGCGAATCCTCCGGCGCGGGGCCGTACTCCATGGTCATGAATTTTTCGACGATGCTCATTCGCTTCTGCTCGTTTCTCTTGTCATC
>Ga0210400_10003075_pt1 | contig 14925 bp, 13 predicted proteins | sample IncBWH26MmetaG_FD_155456 | JGI IMG/M metagenome (GOLD analysis project Ga0210400, IMG submission 155456) | Forest soil microbial communities from Barre Woods Harvard Forest LTER site, Petersham, Massachusetts, United States - Inc-BW-H-26-M | ecosystem: Environmental > Terrestrial > Soil >... | reverse complement strand
TCTCGGCAGCCTTATCCTTATCCTTGTCGCCGCCAATCTTCTCCTCGTCGCTTTCCGGCACCAAGGGTGACGGCAAATCCTTGCTCAGCACCGCGACATAGGCGCTGCGCGAAACCCGGTGCTCCTCGCTCGACATGTCGAGTCCCGCCGTGGAAAGAGCCACGTCGGTTGATGCCGTGAAGTAAAGGTACTTGCCGTTCTTATCGAAGGCGGGATACAGCGCGTCGCTCATGCCATCCGTGATCTGAAATGCCTTGCCCTGATCGAGCGAGTAAACAAACACCGCGTGCAGGCCACTGAGCAGTTGCCGAGTGTATGCAATCCACTTATTGTCTGGAGCCCAGGTCTGGTTGAGCTGTGTCGCGCCGAAGCCGCCAAAGTAATCGGTATCGACCAGTTTCGGCTGCGGGTTGTCGAGATCGACGTACCACAGGTTCAGCCGCTTGTCGGAGTAAGCAATTTTCTTGCTGTCGGGCGACCAGGTGGGGCTGTAGAAAAATGACGGCGGAGCGCCCAGACTGATGTGCCGAACCTCGCCTAACCCGTTTTGCGCGCGTATGCACAAATCATATTCGCCCCGCTCATCGGAGAAGTAGGCGATCGACTTTCCGTCCGGCGACCAAGCCGGGTCGCGGTCGGCCACCGCGGGACTGTGCGTCAGATTTCGGATATCGCCTTTGTCGGTGGGCACCGTGAAAATCTCTCCCCAGGCTTCAAATACCGCCCTTGCCCCTGTGGGCGAAACCCCGAAATTCTGAATGCGCTTCGGCTCGACCTTGGCAAAGTGCGGCCGCACCGCTTCGATGTCGCCTCTGACAAGGATCGAAATATTCTTCGCCTGCCTTGTACTCAGGTCATACAGTTTGATGGCGCCGAACTGCTCGATCACGATCGCATCCGGCCCCGCGGAAGCGGTCTTGAAGTCCAAGCCGTCGCTGTGCAGAGCTTCCGACACTTGCTTGCTCTTCGTGTCATAGGCGAACAGGCTCACGGGACCATTCCGGTCCGAAAGAAAATAGATCGTATCGCCTACCCATAGGGGATAGTGGTCATTCGAGTTCTCGCGCGGAATTTTCACTACGCTCGAGTCTTTCAGATCGGCAATCCAGATGGGCGTGGTCTGCCCGCCGCGGTACCGCTTCCACGCGGCCTCCCACTGCAGGTGCGGCACATATGCCAGGTGCGTGCCGTCAGAAGAAAACGAGGCTTCTTCTCCGATGGGGATGGGCAACCTGGTGGGAAAACCGCCTTCCACCGGCACGGTATAGAGTTGGTCCTCGAAGTGCCGGAAGCTGCTGCCCCAGGAATTGAACAAAATATTCTTGCCGTCAGGCGTCCAGCCAAGCACGAACTCATCCGCGGGATGGAACGTCAGCCGTCGCGGCACGCCTCCAGCCGCCGCAACCACGTAAACATCGCGGTTCCCGTCATACTCGCCGGTAAAGGCGACCATCGTTCCGTCGGGAGAAAAGCTGGGAACGGTTTCGACTCCGACGCCGGATGTGAGCCGGCGCGCATCGCCGCCGTCGCGGCTGACTATCCACAGATCGCCGCCGTAGTTGAAAACGATCTGCGTCCTGCTCACTGTGGGAAAGCGCAGCAAGAGTGGGGGATCACTCTCGGCCGAAGCGGTGGGCACCAACAGCGCGACCAGAAACACAGAAACGGCGGCCAGGGCGAACGTTCCCCGAAGAAGTGTGCGCATTTTAACTCCTGACAATGATTGTAGAGTGACGGGAAATCTTAGTGTGCCAGCGGCTAGGCGGTCAACTTTCCCTCAGCTTATGACTTGCTCTTTTTGGACTTGCTCTTTCCCGGTAACCCTGCCGGGTTTTCGTGGGTGCGTTCACGGAAGGTTCCACGCATGCCAGTGGCCAGAGTAACGCTCGACTCGCCGAACTTATCCCGCAAGCGATCAGCGGCGGCCAGCGCATCCTTCCAACGCTGCTGCCGGGCACCTTCGATCAAATTCATCTGATCCGCCTGCCCCTCGAATGACGACGCATGCACTCCCAGCAGCCGGATCTGCCTGCCCGGCTTCCAGTTCTTGCGAAACAGCGCGAGCACCTGCTCGAAGATTTCACCGTCAAGCTGGGTCGGCGCCGGTAACGTATGAGCCCGCGTGATGGTGGTGAAGTCTTTGTAGCGCAGCTTGAGCTGAATGGTGCGCGCATGCAGGTTCGCCTCCCGCAATCGCCGTCCCACCATTTCGGAAAGCCGCATCAGCGTAGCCCCAAGCTGGTTCGCATCCGCCGTGTCTTCATTAAAAGTATGTTCGTGGCTGATGGATTTGGCGTCGGTGTCGGCCCCGACTTCGGTGTCGAACCATCCACCAGCGTCTTCTCCACGCGCCTTGCCCGCCAGCGCCAGCCCCCATTTGCCGAAGCGTTCTTCCAGTTCCGCTTCTTCCAGCCGCGCCAGGTCGCCAACTTTCTTGATGCCCAACTCGTGCAGATGCCTCTCCATCACCTTCCCCACGCCGGGAATCGCCCGCACATCCAGTGGCGCAAGGAACTTCCCTTCTTCTCCCGGAACAATCCACAACACGCCGTTGGGCTTGGCCTGTGCGGATGAAACCTTCGCAATTAAACGTGAACTTCCGATGCCGATCGAGCAATTCAGCTGCGTTTCTTCTTTCATCCGTTGGTGCAATTTGTGCGCGGCCTTCAGCGGCGGACCGTGCAGGCGTGCGGTCCCTGTCATATCGAGGTAAGCTTCGTCGATCGAAGCCATCTCTACCTGCGGAGAGAACGTCGTCAACACCTTGTAGACTTTTTCCGAGCATTCGCGGTAACGCTCGGGATGCCCGTCGACAAAGATGGCCTGGGGACAAAGCTTGGCGGCTGTGCGCAACGGAAGTGCCGAATGCACACCGAACTTCCGCGCCTCATACGACGCCGCCGAAACCACCCCGCGCTCGTGACGCTGTCCGCCGACCACCACAGCTTTACCTTTCAGTGTGGGATCGTACAACTCTTCGACCGAGACAAAGAAGGCGTCCATGTCGACGTGGAAGATGGTGCGGGCGAACGGCGGGATGGGTGAGGTCGCGGCCACGCTAAGCGAATTCTAGCAGCCGGATTAAAGTATCACTGTCACAACGTTGTCATCCCGAAGCGGAGCGAGGGATCTTGGATCTTGCGTGCGCCGCCACAGCACGTTGGCGTAACCGGAAACCAAGGTCCCTCGCTTTGCTCGGGATGACAAGACGATGAGTACGGCGATAACGGCCTTACTTCGGTTGCGTACGCCCTGCTTCCTGCGCTCGAAGGTATTGCTCAATTTTCGACTTGCCTTCGTGCTTTGCCCAGCCGGCGGGTGTGCCGTGCCAAAGTACGTCTTTCATATCTACTCTTGCGCCGCGGTCGACAAGGAGTCTGACTATCTCCTCGTGACCCGCAGCGGCAGCCTGATGCAGCGGGGTTGAGTGCGAATGGCCTCCGACCGGGTTGTAGCGGTTCGGATCTTCACCCGCATCCAGCAGCAATCGAACGATCTCAACCTGCCCAAACTGCGACGCCAGGGCGAGCGCCAGATGACGGTCGTCTCGGTCAGCGTCCCAAAGCAACCGGCGGAAGTCGTCGATCTGCCCCAGAGCGGCCGCGACCGGCAGATCGATGCGAGCCCCGCGCCTGATTAAAGCGTGGGCCGCTTCCATCTCGTTGTGCAACGCCGCAGCGCGGAGGGCGCTGTTGGGATCGGCCCCATGATCGCAGAGAACATCGATCAAGGGAAGTTGCATGCGGCATTCCCGCGGCACGCTACCAGTAGCTACTAACATGAGCGTCTCGTTCAGCTCAGACTGCGCCGGGCCCGCCTCGAGAATAACTTTAGCTATGTCGACAATGTTCGCTGGGAGCTTGCCGTGGCGAATCGGGTTTTCGGCGATGAACTGCAACAGCGTTGGATTATGAAAGTAGTTCGAGCCTTCGAATGCGACATGCTGATGCACCAGCTTCGGATGCTGCTTCAGGTACGCACGCAAGCCGGCTGCGTCACCGGCATCAAGAAGATCCACGGCGTGCCGAAAAACCGGGTCATCAATTCGCTCATGGTGCGGCGAATTCAATTGATCCGTCAGCGTCGGTTTTTCAATATGCCTCTTTAACCGCGCCCAGCTCGGAAACCCAGCCTCGCGGGCGATGGTGAGCTGGGCATCGCTGAGCTTCAGGTGCGCCGCGAAAATGTCAGCGTCCGTGGCGCGATGGAAGCGTAGATGAAATTCCCTGAGACGTTGTGCCGCTCGCGCGTCGCGGGCAGCATGTTCGTCTAACAGGTCTTTGGCTTGATACTTGAGATGATTGAGATTGGGATTGGGCGGGAGGCGTCTTACCGGCATGGTGAACTTCCTTTCCGTGGCCCGAGGTCCGCATTTACGGGCAGAAAGTAAGTTCGTAAAGCTAGATTGTTACGACCAGGTGGACTTCTGTCCTTTCCGCGGACCGGATGCGCCCTTTGTCGCTGTGGAAAGTTTATCACCCCTGATCAGTATTTGGGGTCAACGAGTGTAAACGCCTGTTATCAACAGTTAGGGTTACGGATTGAGGGCCTGGCCTAGAAAGCTCTACAATCCAGGCGATGTTCATTAACCTGCAATCGCTGAGAGCCGTGCTCATTGTCGTCTGTGCGGTCGCGCTCGCTTTCGTGGCGTGGCGATTCGTCGTGCCGCTGGTTTGGATGCATGTAGGAGGAGTGGGTGTTGAAATCCCAGTCCCTAAGCGGCTTGCGACAGCATATCCAAGACTGGCCCTCTATTTATTTGTCTTAGGCGGCCCGCTGCTCTTCATTGCGCTCGGTGTAGCCCTCGTCTGGCTGCTGCGTTTGCGCTTGACGCCGCAATAAAGCCGCCAATGCGATTGTCTGGATAAAGACAGGTACGCTAGGAGTCACCAATGCAGGATGTTATCGCAATAGCCATTCTCGTCGCTGTGGCTGTCTGCTTTAGGTTGTTCCTCCATTCCACCGTATTCGTATCTTTCGCTTGGCGGGACGTGATTCGGGTGCTCCCATTCAGCGTCATCGCCTTTTGGGTTTTGCTAGCGACTTCTGCCCTATGGTTCTTGTTTGCGGCGTTTGCCTTCGCTATCAGACCTCGATGATTCTGCGGAAATCAGGCCTGACCCACTGCCGCAGGTTGTTCCAGATTGCAAGAACTCAAGAACTGAAGACTGAGACTTCAAGATATCCGATTGGCGTTATATCGCCACAGCACTCATTGACTCATGAGTGTTTCTGGCAACGGGTCAGGAAGGAATCTATACCAAGACTTTCTCCGCTGCCATTTGTGCCGCTCCCCGCACCTGCTTCACCCGCTCGTAGATCTTGCCGTATTCCCGCGCCGAGGCGTTCCAGGAGAAATCCTTGTTCATGCCGTTGCGCATCAGCACCTGCCACGAAGTCTGGTCACGGAAGGCCGTTAGCGCCTGCTTGATGGTCAGCAGTAAAGACTCGCCGTTGTACTCCGTGAACTTGAAGCCCGTGCCTTTGCCGGTGCGCGCGTCCCAAGGTTCGATCGTATCGTCGAGACCGCCGGTAGCGCGCACGATCGGCACCGTACCATACTTCAAGCTGTAGATCTGGTTTAGTCCGCAAGGTTCATATTTTGAAGGCATTAAGAACATGTCGGACCCGGCTTCAATCTTGTGGGCGACGGCGTTATCGTAGGCCACCTTCAGCGCGATTTTGTTAGGGAACTGCTTGTTGAGGCGGGCAAACATTTCTTCATACTGTTTGTCACCGGAGCCGAGAACCACCATGATCATCTCTTCGCGAGCCAGCCGGTCCATGATCTGCGCGATCAGGTCAAAGCCTTTCTGGGCCGCAAAGCGCGACACAATGCCGATCACCGGAGTCTTTGCGTCAGCATTCTTTACGCCGAATGCGGTCAGCAGATCCTGCTTGCACTGGGCTTTGCCGGAAAGATCCTGAGGCGAGAACTTGGCAGCGGCGAACTTGTCCGCCTGCGGGCTCCACTCGTCGTAGTCCACGCCATTCAAGATTCCGGTAACAGTGGCGTTGCGGTCGCGCAGCACGCCCTCCAGTCCAAATCCGTACTCGGCGGTTTGAATTTCCTGGCTGTATTTCCGGCTGACCGTAGTCACGTAGTCGGAATAGGTAAGTGCACCCTTCAGAAAATTCACCTGCCCGAAGAATTCCATCTTCGACATGGTGAACAGGTCCCAAGGCAGCATCAGCAGCGGCAGCGTCTCCGGCGGGAATAGGCCCTGATAGCCCATGTTGTGGATGGTAAACACGGTGCCCACGTCGCGGAAGGCCGGGTCTTCTGCATAAACCGTACGCAGCAGCACGGGCACCAACGCCGACTGCCAGTCGTGACAATGGAAAACGTTCGGCACTCCCAGAATCTTTGTCGCTTCCAGCACGGCGCGAGAGAACAGCGCGAAGCGCTCCGCATTATCGGGATAATCCCCCGCGGGCGTGCCATAAAGCGCATCGCGATCGAAGTACTCCGGACAGTCGATAAAATAAAATCGCACCCCCGATTGGCTTCCCCCCGTGACCACCGAGGCAAAACGGTATTTGTCGTCGAAAGGAACGGTGATGCTGCGCACCACGGTCGCCGGATCAGCCAGCTTGGTCTGCCGATAGCGTGGCAAATACACGCTCACTTGATGCCCCAGCACAGCCAGGGCGCGCGGCAAAGCGCCCACCACGTCCGCCAATCCGCCGGTTTTTGAAAACGGCACGCCTTCCGAAGCCACGAATGCAATATGCATGAACCCCTCCCGGGCAAGACCCGCTTTTCACGGGCGCGTTATGATGGATATCTGTTGCGGGACCCAACCCTCCCGCGCGCAACGCACACGGGCCGAATAGTCAGTCTATAGCCCGACGAAAAGAGGGTCAACGTGCCGAAGGTCGTCTCCACGCGCCGTCCTCAACATAAGCCCAAGTTGGGACAGCACTTCCTCACCAGCGACAGTTTTGCCACGCAGATCGTCGACGCCCTCGGCAACGTATCGCAAAACACCGTGCTTGAAATCGGTCCCGGACGCGGCGTCCTGACTTCCCTGCTGGCCAAGCGCGTCCGCCGCCTCATCGCCGTGGAACTCGACCGCGTGCTGGCCGCCCAACTTCGCCTGCGCTTCGGCATGTTTTCCAATGTCGAGGTCATCGAGGCCGACATTCTCTCCATCGACTTCGATTCCCTTTTTGGCCCCAAGCCCGGCCTGCGCCGTCCCGGCATCGAATTCAGGCCCGAACCGGTCAAGGTCATCGGCAATCTTCCCTACTACATCACCTCCGACATCCTGTTGCGCCTGTTCGAGTACTCCAAATATTTTGAGACCATCGTGATCCTGGTGCAACGCGAAGTCGCAGACCGCATTGCCGCCGAACCCGGCAGCCGAGACTATGGACTGCTCTCCGCCACGGCGCAGCTCCATGCCCGCGTTGAGAAACTTTTTACTTTGCCGCCCGGAGCGTTCGCCCCGCCGCCTAAGGTACATTCCACCGCACTGCGGCTCACCATCGCTCCGCGGCATAAAGAACTGGGGCTCGACGGCGATGGTCGTATGGAAGATGGCTTCATCGACTTTCTTAAGCTTTCTTTCGGCCAGAAGCGCAAGACCCTGTGGAACAATCTCAAGTCCAATTACCCGGAGCCTCGTCTGCGCGCCGCCCTGGCCCAAGCCCGGGTGAAGCCCGCCGCCCGCGCCGAAACCTTGAGTCTGGAAGAGAGTGCTGCCCTGTTTCGCGCCTTGCGAGACCACCGCGACGGCTCGTAGGATTATTTCCACCAGGAGCCTCCATGACCACGACCTCCCTTCGCCATCCAGCGGTCGCCGGACGATTTTATCCCCGCGATGCGAAGGACCTTGGCGAGGAAGTCCACACTTATCTCTCGCAGACGCCCCAGCAAAAACCGGTGCGCGCTATGGGCTGCATCGCGCCCCACGCCGGCTACATGTACTCCGGCCATGTGGCGGGCGCCGTCTTTGCTGGGTTAGAGATTCCCCAGCTTTGCCTCGTGATGTGTCCCAACCACAGCGGCGTGGGCTGCGCCCTGGCAATCGTCAGTGAAGGCGCATGGGAGACGCCCCTGGGCAACGTTCCAATCGACAGCGCGTTCGCCGCTGCCCTCAAACGTCGCTGCCCGCTGCTGCAGGAAGACTCATCCGCCCACCGCAGTGAGCATGCCGCCGAAGTTGAATTGCCTTTCCTGCAAATGCGGCAACCGCAGCTCAAGTTCGTTCCGGTCGCGCTCGGCACCCGGCATTTCGACGCCCTCGAGCAACTGGGAAACGCGATTGCGGATGTGATTGCGGCACACAACGGGGACGTCCTGATCGTCGCCTCCAGCGACATGAATCATTACGAATCCGACGCCATCACCCGGGTAAAGGACGAGAGCGCGATCGAAGCAATCCTCCGCCTCGACGCGCCCGCCCTGTACGACGTGGTCACCCGGCAGCACATCAGCATGTGTGGCTTGGGCCCTGCCGTGACTATGCTGACCGCAACAAAAAAGCTCGGCGCAACTTCGGCCGAGCTGGTCAAATACGCGACCTCGGGGGACGTCTCCGGCGACCGCGCGCTGGTCGTGGGCTATGCCGGTATCATCGTCGCCGCACCCTAGTGATGCTCGTGTTCCTCGTGTTGTTCGTGCTCGTGCCGCCACTTCCAGTATTCCCGCTGTTCCTTGTGCTTCAGCCGGCTGTATTCGCGGTAAGCCTCGTGCCTCTCTTCCAGCCAGTGCCGGTAGACACCGTCTTCGCGATCATCCCAGTCGTGGTAGTCATGGTGGTCTGGGTCGTAGACCCTCCGGTGGTCACGATCTCGATCGTGCTCGTCATGTTCCTGATTTCCAATTAGGGGCCTGGCGTTCGCGAGCGGGGTTGCCAGCGCTGCCGTCAATAAAACGGTACCCAAATATCGATATCCTCGATGCATGATTTTCCTCCGTCTTTCGGTATCTCTGATGCCAAGGGAACGGGGCACGGCGCTCAAAGTTGCGTCCAGCAGCCCCGTGAACATCGTCCCGCGGAGTTACACTATCGAGTCCCCGCAGAAGGTCGTATACAGTAGACACTGTATTAACCGCTGATTCTCCACTGCCTCCTGCACGCTAGAGGAGGATGCGAGAAGACACGCTCCCACAAAACTCCCGGCGGGCGAAAGGCCGCCTCGTTCCTTGTTAAGAAGCTGGTCAGTGTCCCGTGTGCCCGCCCCCACCGGCGTGTCCCGACGAAACGCTTGCATGACCGGCGGAAGCTGCCGGATGAGCCGCGCTGTACCCATATCCGCTCGCATGCCCGGAACTCGCCGCGAACGATGGCGCCGCGTGCAGTTCCACGGATCCCGTCTTTGCCACCTGCGTGTTCAGGTGATGTAGGTTCCCGTACGATCCTCGCGGTATGCCCAAACCAGCCGACCCGCCCTTCACCACCAGGCGCATCGGAGGAGCCTTCGTCACCAACGGACCACCCTTACCGACAGCGACCGTGCTAACTGTGCCGACAGGCATCACCGGAGCGTGAAACCCGACGGCCCCGGCTCCCACGAAGTGAATTCCGCCTCGCCAGGTGTTCCAGCCTCCGGGCTGCCATCCCCAGCCAAACCCCGGCACGTACATCCAGTTCCCGTAGTAGTAAGGCATCCAGCCCCAGGGATACGCCGACGCCCACATAAATCCAAAGCCCGGATACCATGCCCACGCGCCGTCCATGAACGGATTCCATCCCGCGCCGGCAAAGTACGGCTGCCACAACGTGCCGTAGCCGGCAATGTTGCTATATCCACCGTAGTAGCCGAGATCGCTGTAGCCATAACCATACGGCGTGGAGTTATTCTTCGAGTACTGGTCGTGATACTCCACCGATTGCTTGTCCCACTGGTCGTAGGTATCCTCTTCAAAGTTCTTGGCCAGCATCGACTTGTCGTTGTCATTCACGTCGAAGGTGACCATCTTCTTCTTGTCCACCTTCACCGTGCCCGACGGCCCCACTACTTCCAGAACGTTCTTAAAGCTGGCGATCTCCGCTATGCTCGAAGAGCGTGCCACACGAAAGTGCGCCGCCTGGGTGAGCGCTACTCTCTCCTGCGAGAAGTTCAGCGTAAACTCGTCCCCGCTCTTCCCCAGCCAGTTGACGTATGCCTTGCCTTCCACCACCTCCACTGAGGAGACGCGCTTTCCCGCATCGCTCAATCCCAGCGTGCTGAACTGCACAGTTGTATTGGGAGTGAGGCGCAGCGTGCTGCCGTCTTCAAACTCAATCTCGGCGCGTCCGTTCTCCCGCGTGCGCAGTTCTGTCCCCTGCGTGATGGGAAGATTGGCAAAGGCGCTCTCGAACCCTAATCCCGAATTCTTATTGATCTGCACCGTACCCTGTACGTCGCTCAAGCGAACGATGCGCGCCTGAGAATCGGCCGCGGCGGGCAACGCCAAAAGCGCGCAGGCCAAGGTCGTAAATACGCTCGTGCGATGTCGTGGCTTGTACATAGAGCCCCCTGAATACTTCCCTGGCTTATTAGAACACGCCTTCACGCCTGTAGTTGTCTCCAAATCCGGCAAATCCGGTCAATGCCCAGCTCCCGCGCTACTCCCCATTTGCATTAACTCCCGCGCCCGCGCCCTCACCACATTGATGACGGAAGGGTCCTCAAAAATCTCCCGCAAAACCGGCGCCACACCCTGGATCTCACTCAGTTCGCTGTTCCTGGCCTGCGTTTCCATGCGCTTCAATTCGTCGTCCAGCGCCAGCTTCTGATAGCGGTGGTAATAAGCCAGCCGGCGTCCATATTCCAGCGTTCCCGCCATGTTCTGGAAAAGAGCCGTCAACTGCCGCACCGGCTCCAGGTTCGAGTAGTTATAGCGCGCCGTGTTGGATCGCTGCCCGTCTTGATAGCTGAGTACCTTCGAGCCGGTGAACGCCAGCTTGCGATTGCCCGAGTCAACCTCGCCCGAGAAATACTGTGCCCGTTTCGCCCAGTCGAAGATGCGCTCGCGATTCCCCTCCGACATTTCGAATTCCGCCCGGTAGGTTTGCTCGTCGGAATCCTCGGCTACCTTCCCCGTGCACTCATAGCTCGCATGTCCGTTCGCATCAACCGCGATCGAATAGTGCTCAGGACTGGACTGGGGAAAGTCCAGGGTAAACGTAACCGTCGCGGTCGAAGCCGCGCCGCCGCGCGCCATCTGGTGTGACATCGACGGAGCGGACATGGCCGCGGCCGCCAGCACTCCTATCCCAACCGCCCCCCAGCGGCTCATACCTCGAACCAGAGAATCACGAACCAGAGAAACCCGAATAAGGGAGGCCAGAGTCATTACCGCGCCGCAGCCCTCTGCCTTTCCAGCGTGCCCGCCGTATGCAAATGGCAGATCGCGATGGCCAGCGCGTCCGACGCGTCCATCGGCTCCGGAGCTGCCGCCAATCCCAGCAAGCGCGTCACCATGTGCTGCACCTGCTGCTTCTCCGCTCGCCCATATCCCACTACCGATGACTTGATCGTCAGCGGCGAATACTCCGCCACCTCCAGCCCAGCCGCAGCCGCAGCCAGCATGGCCACTCCCCGCACCTGCCCCAGCTTCAATGCCGACTTCACATTCAACGCGTAGAAGATGCCTTCAATCGCCACCTCATCCGGACGGTGCTCCCCAATAAGCGCTCCGAGTTCGTCATAAATGCGCGACAGCCGCCGCGCCAGCGGTTCGCGCAGCGAGAGTTTGATGGCACCGCAGGTCAGGCACACTAACCGCCCCCCGGAATCCATCTCCACCACACCGTACCCGGTATACTCCCCGCCGCAGTCAATACCCAGAACTCGCATGTGATTGCAGTTTATCGCGGAAGGAGCGCAGAACCTAGCGGCTCTCAGTACAACCTGGATTCGTGACGGAACAAGCTTTAAGTCGTGCGCGGAATGTCGAGCAGCGTGTGGTCGCTGTCCTCACCTTCGACCTTCGCCTCGAGCGGCGGACACACTCTTGACCGCAGTCCTACTTTGTCGGCGTTAACAGAAATGCGTGGTTCGTGTAGTTGCCATTGATGAGCACAGGACCCGACCCCGTAATCTGCCCCACAACGTTGATCGCGTTCGCCTGCGTCAGAATCCATCCCGAATTCTTGGCAATCATCAAGTTCAGATCCTGCATCCCTGCGGGCTTCGTCCGGACGAAGGCATACGAATTACCAAGAGAGTCGTTGAACCACCCCACAACTACGCCAAAGAAATTAATTCCCAGTCCAAAACTCTGGATACCGCCCTCAAGAAAACCCAGAGGGGTTGGGCCCTGGGCCTCGGTCCAGCGAAAACCATAGGTGTAGCTATAGAGCTGCGTCGTCCCCGCGTATCCGACGACTTCGCCAAAGTCATTGATCCCGTATGCATAACTCGGGTTGTAGCTCTTGAATGTGCCCAAGTCCTGCATCCCCTTGCTCTTGCTCCAGAGAAAAGCGTGGGTATTGCCGGTGCCCGCGATCGAAGAGTATCCCACCACCTCTCCAAGATCGTTGACGGCAAGGGCTTCGCTGCTGTCGCCGCCGAGCGTCCCCAAATCCTGCATGCCTGCTTCCTTGCTCCAGAGAAAGGCATGAGAAAGACCGGTTGCGGTAAAAGCCTCACCCACGACTTGCCCGTAATTGTTAGCGGCGAAGGCAGCACTCTCGCTGCCGCCCAGCGTTCCCAGGTCTTGCATGCCACCCGCCTTGCTCCACGAGAAAGCATGGGTGTCACCATTCGCCAAATCCGCCTGGCCGACCACGGTCCCAAGGTCGTTGATCGCACTGGCAATACTGTTACTGCCGCCTAACGTTCCTAGATCGCGTATGCCCTCTTTCTGAGTCCAGAGATAAGCGTGCAAACCAAGCTCGGCGGTATAGGACGACCCGACAACTTCTCCGAAGCTGTCGATCCCATTTGCGTAGCTGACGTCCACCACGCCTCCCGGATCCAGCGATCCCAGATCGGTCACGGCATACTGCTGGCCCGTCGCCAGCGGCGCGAGCACTAGCACGAATGACCACGCAAACACTCGGCTTGCTGTATTCATATTCCCTCCTGCCGCGGCTTCAGGACCCTCTGACTCTCACCACCAAAACAATGGCGGTCACAGTATCTTGCCCGACCGTACCTCAGTCAACGTGAACTTTCTTGCACACCTCGAGAACGCGCCATTCGAATGAGGCATCACTTGCAATCAGCAATTCCGCGATCAGCAAACGCAGCGGCTCGGAGCCCCCACAAACGCCTTCCGGCGAAACGCAGCCCGAATAACGGACCCTGATACCGAAAACGTGTGTTCCCGGACGTGAATCCTGAGTTACAGTATCTACGGCTCTCCCCAGAGTTCCCAGAAGTCCATGAACCGCAGGCTGAGACTCGACGGAGGTGCACCGTGACATTCCCCAAATCGATTCTTCTTCTGATCTGTTCAAGCCTGATTGCCGCATTGGTCGCCTGCGGCGGCAGCTCCAGCAACTCGACCAAAACCACTACCGCCACACTGCCCCCCGGCAACTACGTCTTTTCCCTCGCTGGAAAAGACAATGCCGATAAAAGCCCTTACTATGTCGCCGGAGTCTTCACCGTCGCCAACGGGCTGATCACCGGCGGCGAGCAGGACTTCGTCGACTCTGCTCAATACGGGACTGACGACCAGATCAACCCCACCGGCAGCAGCATTGCAAAAACTCCCGACGGCAATCTGCTGATCACTCTGACCACCTGCCTCGCAACCAACTGCACCAACACAGACAACTTTGTGGGCGTAAAAGGCGTCGAGACCCTCAACGTCTCATTTCTTCCGCTCAACCCTTCCAAAGCCTTTATCACCGAGTTCGACGCTTCGGCTGCGGCCAGCGGAGAGTTAGACCTGCAAACCAGCACGGCCGCTCTCGCTCATCCCATCGGGTACGCGTTCGGCCTCACTGGCCTCGACAAAACTTTCAATCCGCTGGCGATAGGCGGCGTCATCAACATCGACGGCCCCGGCGCAATCTCCGGAACGGGCAGCGTCTTCGACGTAAACGACAACGGCTTCTCCGGGCTCTCCGCCAAGCAGACTTTCGGACTCAGCACCGTTTCCGCGCCTGACGCGCTCGGCCGCCTCACCTTCACACTCAACCCCGCCGCTGTCAATACGTTCCCCCGCATCATTCTCATTGGCTACATCGTCGACGCCAATCACATCCGCCTGGTGGAAACCCACGATCCGTTTGTCGGCACCCTCGGGGGCACCGCCCTAGGCCAGGGAGCGAATACCGGAACGTTCAATACCAGTTCTGTTTCTGGAAACGGCTTTGTGGTCGGCTTGAGCGGTTCCGACCATGCCGGGCCATTCCAGCTTGCCGGACTGCTCATTGCCAACTCCGACCTCAGTGTAGGCGGCTTCTTCAATTACAACACCCTCCCCAACACGACAGGAACGCAAACTCCGCGTCAAATCATTGTCGGAACCTACACCGTGGACGCCACCGGGCGGGTAACGCTGGCTGGGGTGGGCGATGGCACCCACAACTCGAACCTTCAGCTCTATTTGGACGGGAGCGGCCATGCCATGGCCATGTCCATGGACAGTACCGATATCCTTTCCGGTATCGGCTTCCAGCAATCCGGAGGCGGCTCCTTCACCAGCGCCTCTTTCAGCGGTGCTTACGCCATGGATTCCACCGGCGCGGACTTTACAAACAAAGACGAACTCGACGCCGTAGGCCCGGTCACCGCTGCCGGGAGCGCTGGAACCTTCTCGGGGACAACCGATCTCAACTGGCTCTTCAGCAGTTTCCCCGGTCCAACTTTTCCGAAGGCTCCCGTGTCCGGCACCTTCACTTCCGCCGCCAACGGCGTCTTTACCGGCACCATCAACGGCCTCGACGTCACAACCTGCACCGTGTACACCACAACCGGGCCCGGCTGCACCGCCGACGTCTTCACCTTCTACCTGATCGACTCCACCGGAGA
>Ga0210400_10003074_pt1 | contig 14930 bp, 15 predicted proteins | sample IncBWH26MmetaG_FD_155456 | JGI IMG/M metagenome (GOLD analysis project Ga0210400, IMG submission 155456) | Forest soil microbial communities from Barre Woods Harvard Forest LTER site, Petersham, Massachusetts, United States - Inc-BW-H-26-M | ecosystem: Environmental > Terrestrial > Soil >... | reverse complement strand
GCTGGTGGTTGCGGCCGCGACCGTTATCGTGCCGGCTATGAGACAGCGCCAAAGCATAAGCAAGTTCTCGTCCTTCGGCCCGCGGGCCGCTATCAATTTCAAGACGGGGTGTTAGATTGCTTCTTCTGGATCTGAAAGCCCTTTGCTTCCAGTTCCCGGATGACCACTCTAGTGAGATGCGCGCATTCCTCGGGCATGATCCAGTTGGGGCTTCTCCAATCCGGATCGCCTTCCTTTGGGTAGCTGACAAAGGCCGAACGAATGGCAGCCACTATACCGTCTGCAGGGTCCAGCATGGGACCTCCCGTGTGGGCAGCAAACGTAATCGCCGCAACCAACGGCTTGATCTAGTAACGCTTCGCCGCATGGCGCGAAATTGCAAATTCTTGGTGCGCGGGCATACAACTTGCGTATCAATGTTTCGCCAAGCTCGGCGGCGCCGGCACGCGCCCGATCGGCGTCGGCGATCGCTTTCCTTGCCGGACGCTTGCCTTGCGGACAAAGATTTCAAGCGAATTCGAACTTTGCGTAGGTTTAGCAAAACCACGCCAGCATCCTGGCGTTATGAATGCGCAGCTCTCTTGGACTCCGACGTTACGACGCCTTCGCCTTTGGGTCGAAAGGGGCAACATTCGAGGCGATCTTCGACACTTCCCTTGCATCCACGCCGAACAACTCGGCGACACGCTCAAGACGCTTGGCGACCTCGCCGGATATTTCGGCGCTGGCAGATAGCACCTCGCGGATAGCGGCGAAGGCCGTGACGCGGTCGTTGGCATTGTCGGGCAGCAATTTTGGAATCGCGGCCAACGCCCGCTCCTGGTCCAGGAGCAGCATGAAGAATTGCTCGCGCACCAGCAGCTTGAACTGGGCCAGCGTCAATCGCGCGCCACTGTCGTTGCGGCGGACCTGGCGCAACGCTTCAAGGCTGCGCTCGTCCACCATGCCGCGCACCGACCCGACATAAAGCAGGCCGCGGATGGTCGCTTCGCGAAGGCCGCCTTCGCTGATCCTGGATTTCAGCTCGGCGATCCGCGCCTGCAGCATTTCGCTGTGCTGGGCCGACATCTCCTGCCGTCGCGACGGCTCCGATCGTGGATCGACCCCGACGGCCGCCTGAAGCGCGGGCGAGCCGTAGACCGCCAGAAAGATCGCTTCACTCAGCGCTTCCTGGGAGTCGCGCCAGGCGTCCAGCGCGCCGACGATTTGCTTTGAAACCTTCTCCTGAACGCCGACGAACGGATTATCGACCGCAACGGGCTTGCGTTCCTCGCGTGCCTTCTCGGCCATCTTCTCCACGGGCGCCATGTACGGATTCACGCTGCTGAAGATTTCATATTGCAGACGGAGCGGATGCAGATTGCGCATCCCTTCGGCCATTTGCGGAGTCACCATGGTCCTGATCCATGGCTGGACGAAATTGCGATACACAGAGAGATTGATCTCCGACACGCGCGCAGCCGTGGCGAAGCGACGCTCGTCCTCCGGTGTGTTGCCTCCCATGGCCCGGATATCATCCAGCGTTCGCCGCTCGCAGCGCATGATCCACTGGCCGGTGGCGAGATCAGGATTTGCCGTGTCGGCCGCCTTTGCCTCGAAGGTCGCCTCATAAAGACCGGGCGGCAGCACGTCGATCAGATCGATATTGCTGGAAAATTCCGCGTGTTCCTTCTTGGCGACGCCGCCGGAAACGAAAATTCCCAGATGGCCGACACTGTCGTGAACCGTGTAGACGATGGTCTGTCCGTAAGCCCTGATCTCGTCGACGTCGGCATAGAGATCAAGAATCCAGTGCAGAGCCTGCTGCGGCGGCGTGATGTTGTCGCCCTTCGAGCAAAACACCACGATCGGCGACCTGATATTGCGGAGATCGACCGCGGTCCCGTCCGACATCTTGATGCGACCGGCAGCGAGATTGTTGCCGATGAACAGTTCATCGACGATGAACTGAATCTCCTCTGCGTTGAGATTGACGTGACCGCCCCACCAACGCTCGAAATCGAGATAGCGGTCGGCCTCGGTGTCAACCTTCGAGAATACGTTGTACTGCTTGCTCCAAAGGGTATTGGAGGGATTCTGACTCTCGAAATTCTGCACCAGCCAGGCGCCGTCGAACTTGCCGCCACCGAGATCGCCGGCGAGCGCAGTCAACCAGCTTCCTCCGAGCAGGCCGCCCGAATAGCGCATCGGGTATTTGCCATGGACTCCGGCCCAGTATGCCAGCGGTGCTCCGGCAATAATCAGCGGCCCGAACAGCTCAGGCCTGAGCGAAGCCAGGATCATGACGGCCCAACCCGCCTGGCAATTTCCGATCACGCAGGGCTTGCCGTCGGCATCGGGATGGAGGGCGATCACCTTCTCCAGGAAGAGGGCTTCGGCTGTTGCAATCCTTTCAATGGTTTGCCCCGGCATCGGCTCCGGCAGAAAGCCGATGAAGTAGCAGGGGTGGCCGGCCTTCATCGCGACCCCAATCTCGCTGTCTGCCTTGAATCCCCCGATCCCGGGTCCATGACCCGCGCGCGGATCGACGATCACGAACGGCCGCCGATTGGCGTCAATCTCTATGTTCTTTGGCGGAATGATACGCACCAGGGCATAGTTGACGGGCTGCTCCAGCTTCCTGCCGTCCATGACAAGCTCGGCCGCGAAGTTGAGAACATGAGGTGCCGTCTCGGCCAGATGCTCGCGATATTGGTCGCCGCGTTGGCGAAGAACGTCCAGGAACAGCGCGCTGCGCTGTCCTGCATCGACCATGTATTCCACGGCGGAGGCAACCAGCCCAGATAACGCACCGCCCGACACTCTCAGCTTGTCTGTCGACATGGCATTGATCCTTCTTCCGAAACTGACGCATGGAAGTCGGTGCGACGGTGAGAAATGTTGATTTAGGTCAACGGAACCCGACGCCGAGGCCGAGCCCCTAGCGCTCTGATGCGACATCACTGCCCGCGCCTGGTGGAGCGACCTTGTCCTCGCGGATCCAGGCAGCGATCAACTCCCAGGCTACCGCGAGGATAATCGGGCCCACGAACAGTCCGACGATCCCATGTGCCAGGGTACCGCCGATCAATCCGATGAAGATGACGGGCATCGGCGTCGCGAGGCTGCGCCCCATCAATAGCGGCTTCAGCACGTTGTCGGAAATGCCGGCCAATGCGAGAAAGATCGTGATCGGCAAAGCAATCGCGAAATCCTTGACGCTCCAGATCCAGATGATCACCGGCAACAGGACGACGAGCGATCCGATCTGCAGGATGCCGAAGATCAGGACGGCAAACGACAGCACGCTGGCGTGGGGCACGCCGGCGAGTTTCAGTCCGAGACCGATCAAGACGGCCTGGAAGATGGCAATCCCGATCACACCCTGAGATATCGAGCGGATGGTTGCGCCTGCCAATGCAAGGAACTCTCCGCCTCGTTGCGCCACCACATGGGACAGGAATCCCTTGCTCGCCGACACGAGCCGGGGACCCGACGGAAAAAGGAAGCCGGCCAGAATCACCGACAAGAGGAATTTGAGCGCGCCAATGCCCAACCCCCCGGCAAACGCAAGCAGGTAGCCGGCCACTGGCTTGAGATATGGTGCAAATTGACGGAAGGCTGCCTCGAGGTTGTGCGACGCCATGCTCCAGAGTTGATAAAGGGGCTGGCCAATAATCGGCCAATCGCCAAGGCCGGCGGGCGGCGACGGAATTGCCAACCTGCCGTTGCCGAGCCGCTCGGATATTTCTACCAAATTGTCGATCAGGCCAACCCCGAGCCACGCGACGGGACCGATGATAGTCGCGAGGCACAAGGCCGTAACGATGGTGGCCGCCAGTTTTGGTCGGCCGCCGAGATGACTTGAGAGCCAGTCGAAGGCTGGATAAAGCGCGACGGCGAGTACCGCGCTCCACGCAAGGATCGGCACGAAAGGCTGGACCAGAATGAATGACCAATAGGCGAGGAAGGCGAGCAATCCGAGCCGAACGGCGAGATGGATGGCATCCTCGCCCGAACGGATCTGCCGGAATGCTCTTAAGGGCGCTGTCACTGACCCTCCCCCCCGCTCCAAAAGCACCCAGCGACCGATCGGCGTTGCCGACGCGTTCTCTCGCTGACGTGCGAATTCAAGGATTCCGGTATGGACTCTTCCTGTGGCCGGGCTTGATCCAAATCAAGCAACGCTGCCGAACTGTGTCCCTCTCTTCCCGACGGAGACTCGATGGAAGGTTCCGCACATGTCCGGAACGGCAGACTATTCGGTCAAGCAACGGCTACGTGACGGGCGCGAGCTTGAAATCCGCGCACTCCGGCCGGAGGATCAGGCGGACATGCTGGAGGCGATCGGCCGTACTGGCACCCAATCGCTGCAGCGGCGCTTTTTCGTTGCAAAACGCGGCTTCTCGGATCGCGAAATCGCGTTCTTCATGAACATCGATTTCATCAACCATGTCGCTTTGGTCGCCCTTGTTGCAGAAAACGAGCAGCCTACAATTGCCGGGGGCGGACGCTACATCGTCGTGCAGCCGGGACGCGCCGAGGTGGCATTCCTCGTCGTTGACGGCTATCAGGGGTTAGGCATCGGCTCGGCCTTGGCCCGTCATCTGATCGGCCTTGCCCGCCAATCAGGGCTTGAGGAGCTGGTGGCGGACGTGCTGCCGGAAAACACGGCGATGCTAAAGCTGTTCAAGAGATTGGGCTTCACACCGGGACCAAAGCGGGAGCCGCAAGTCATTCACCTTGTGCTGCCGCTTGAGCGGGCCGGGCCGACGTGATCTCGCAAGCTGTCGAATGCCGAACAGAGAGCGCCGGTAGTCGCACCCGAGCGTGATACTGTCTCGACCGTAGTTGCGGCGGACCAAGCTGACTGGGACGAGCACCAGAAAAGGCTGCGCCGTCGCTGCTTCACGCCCACACTCCATCTTTGCTAAAAGATTAGAGTGTTGCGCCGATCGGTTGAGCCCACCGCCAAAAGCGGCCGTTGGGTGATCTCTCCGAGAAGTTTTTTTCAGCGCAAACGAAACTTAAATCTTGCGAAAGCTAGCGCATAGATAGCGCTTGACGATGAAGGACACGCGGAATCCGCCTCAGCGATGGCGTCGCAGGTCCGCTTTGCGCCATTCCATAACGGCCCAATACCCGCGTGAAATCCGCCGAACTCTAAGTCAGGACTCGGCGCTGGCCCGTCGTTCGAGCACTACATTCCCCAGCGCAAGGCCGGCGAGTGAACGGGCGCGTCCCACAGACGCTTCATCTCCTCGTCCAAAACGGTCACTGTCACCGAGCAACCTGCCATATCGAGCGATGTAACAAAATTGCCGACGAGGGACCGTGCAACGACACTGCCGGCCGATTCGAGCAACCTGCGCACGGCGTGGTACATTAGATGAAGCTCCGAAAGCGGCGTTGCCCCGAAGCCATTGATCAATAGGATCACTTCACCACGAACTCGCGGGCCCAGATCGGCGGTGATTGCGTTGACCATTTCTGCCGCTATCTCGGCAGCCGGCCTGAGTTTGACGCGACGGCGCCCAGGTTCTCCATGGATGCCAACGCCGACCTCCATCTCGTCCTCGGCGAGGTCGAAAGTCGGCCTGCCGGCCGCCGGAACCGTGCAGCTCGTCAACGCGATCCCGATCGAGCGGGTCGCCGCGTTGACGCGATCGCCGAGCGCTTTCAGGGCGGCGAGGTTGCGGCCCTCTTCGGCGGCGGCGCCGACGATTTTCTCCACGATCAGCGTGCCGGCAACGCCGCGTCGACCGGTCGAGAAGGTCGATGTTTCCACCGCCACGTCGTCATCGGTAATTACGGTCGCAACCGCTGTTCCCGCCATCTCGCGCGCCATATCGAAGTTCATGACGTCGCCCTCGTAATTCTTGACAATGAACAGCACGCCACCGCCGGTGTCGGCGGCCTCGGCAGCGGCGAGAATGAGATCGGGCGTTGGCGAGGTAAACACCTGACCGGGACAGGCGGCATCCAGCATGCCCTGCCCGACGAAGCCGGAGTGAAGCGGCTCGTGGCCCGAGCCGCCGCCCGACACCAGCGCCACCTTGCCGGGTTTAAGATCCCGGCGCAGCACGAACGGCGCGGTCTCGCCCATGCGCACGATGTCGGAATGCGCGGAGCAAAATCCGGCAAGACTTTCGCTTACCACGTCATCGACGGCGTTGATCAGCTTCTTCATGGCGCGCTCCCGTTTTTCGTTGCCTTCCGCGTCAGCTGTCTTCGATCAGCCTTGCAACTTTCTCCGCGAACTCACTGAGCAGCGAGTCCAGTTTGTGGTTCTTCTGTTCCGACCCGAGATCAGGCAGCATCAGCGTCAGTCGCCGGCTTCGTTCTCGCTCCTTGAGCAGAAGCAGCCGCCGCGGATGCGCGCGGTGATAGGCGTCGAGAAACTTGTCCCGTTCCTGCGGCGAAAAATGACAGACCTGAATGATGGCGTGAACGTGCTGGGCCGGGATCGGCGTCTGATAGGCCGGGTTGGCAATCTGGGTGATGAAGCTGCGGTTCTTGCCGAGCGCTTCCGCCAGGCGCTGGCGCATGCCGGAGGGGCGCCGGTCCAGCGCATCGCGAAGGATGGCCTTGTAGCCAGCGATGAGGCCTTGAGAATTTTCCGACGTTAGTTGCGTGCTCATGCGGCGGCGCCGGCATAGCGGGCGATCGCGGCCTTCACCGGTCCGAGCGCTCCGCGCGCCACCGAAAAGGTACGCAAACCCTGGTCAAGAAGCGCTGCGACCTGCTCGGGATCGCCCGCGAGATCGCCGCACAGGCTAACTTCGCGCCCCGAGCCATCGGCATATTTCACGACATGCCCGATCAGGCCGAACACCGCGCGTGAGGGGCGAGCAAGATCGGCGAGCTGCGGCTCGTCCCGGCTTGCGGCCACGACATATTGAATGAGATCGTTGCTGCCGATGGAAAGGAAATCGGCATTGAAGTCCTCGATGGTCAGCGCCGCCGCCGGCACCTCGACCATCATGCCGAGCGGCGGCATCTGCGCTTGACGGCCCTCGCGACGGAGCGCCGCGAGCACCTCTTCGAACAGCGCGCGGCACCGGTCAAGCTCCTCCGGAACCGTGACCATCGGAATCATCACCTTGAGATTTCCCACAACCGCGGCGCGCGCCAGCGCCCGCAACTGCGCGCGAAATACGTCCAGATGCCGCAACGACAGCCGCACGCCGCGCACGCCAAGAAATGGATTGATGTCGTGGGACTGCGTTAGACCCGCGATCGGCTTGTCGCCGCCGGCATCGAGGGTGCGGATGGTCACGGGTCGACCGTCGGCCCATTCGAGCATGCGCTTGTAAATCTGATATTGCTCTTCCTCGGTTGGGAGATTTTCGCGGCCCTGAAACAGAAACTCGGTCCGCATCAGGCCGATCCCGTCGACCTCGGCGGGATCGATGTCCCTCAACTCGGGAAGACCGGTGACATTGATCATGACCCGGACCCGTTCGCCGCGCGCGGTAAACGCGGGTCCGCCGAAAGAGGCGGCGGCTTGCCGCAGCTTTGACTGCTCGGCATGACGCTGACGATAAATTTCGCGCATCCCAGCGTCGGGATCGACAACAATGATCCCCGCGTCGCCGTCGAGCAGCGCCTCCTTGCCCTCGCCGAGATGATCGACGTCCACGCCGACGATCATCGGCACGCCGCGCGACCGCGCGAGAATGGCGACATGGCTCGAGGGGCTCCCCCGGCGCAATACCAACCCGCCGTCACGCCAATCGGTGGCGAGAAACAGGGACGGCGGCATGTCGTCGGCCGCGACGATCACGCCTGACGGCACGCTTTGGTCGGCTTCACCCGCGAGATGCCGCAGTACGCGATCACGCAAATCGCGCAGATCGGATGCTCGCGCCCGGAAATAGGGATCGGTGGCCTCCTCATAGGAGGCGATTTCCGGGTCGATCGCGGCACTCCACGCCCGGCTGGCGGCTTCGCCCCCGGCGATCCGCGCGAACGCGGGTGCGGCAAGATTCTCGTCTTCGAGCAGCGCAATCTGGAAAGAGAGAATGGCTTCGGCCTCGGCATCGGCTGTTTCGCACGCAAGCAGTGCGAGCGCTTGTTGCGAGTCCACCAACGCATCGACGAGCGCCTGGTGCTCCTCCGTCACGGACCGATGTTGACTTGTATCCTGCCGCACGGCGGCCAAACGCACGAGCGGACCCATCGCAATCCCGGGGGCCGCGGACCGACCCTGAATGCGCCGAGCCGCCCGATGCGCTCTATCGTCCATCCTGAAAGTCTCCGTCGACCAGCGTCACCAGCGCTTCCAGCGCGGCTTTCGCGTCACTTCCCTCGGCGCGAAAATAAATCGTCGAATCCTTTGGCACCTTGGTCGCCATGACCTTGACGATGCTCTTGGCGTCGACCCAGGGGCCGTCCGGCGACAGCCCAAGATCGATACGCGAATCGAAGGCCTTCGCAAGTTTCGTCAGCTTGACCGAAGGTCGGGCATGGAGCCCCACCTCATGTCGTATCAGCACTGACGCTTGATGCTTATTCATCGCCGTTGCCCCGCATCAGACCGGCGTCAGTTCTTCGGCGGTACGACGCACCGCCTCAAGGGTTGCGCCCGAAGCCGCTTCGCTCGCCGCCATCACGGCCCCCTCGACGACCGGCGCGTTGCAAACGACGACGCGGCTGCGGCGCTCCTCGGGCAGCATTTCTATTGCCATCTCGCTGTTGGTTTCCGCGCCGCCGAGGTCGACCAGAATGGCAACGCCGCGCTCCGACCACGCCTGATCTATCGCCTTCATGATCGCTTCGACGCTGGTACCCAATCCGCCGCCGGGGTCTCCGCCGCACCAGCCGAGCGGCACTTCGCGGCCGACCATCTGCTCAACCATGAGCGCGGTGCCGCGGGCCACGTCGGCTGAGTGAGAGACAATAACGATTCCAACATTTTCACTCATGCCAGCCCCTCCATGACGTCTGCGACCGCGTCGACGATCAACGCGGAGGATCGTGCGCCGGGATCCATGTGACCGATGCTGCGCGCGCCCAGAAACGACGCACGACCGCGGATCGCCTGCATCGGGATGGTTTTTTCCGACGCCTCCCTTGCCGCCTCCCTCAGGCGAAGCGGCAAGCCGTCTCCACCTTCGCGCAAAACTTCGAGCACGGGAAACAGCACGTCGAGCATGGTTTTCTGGCCGACATCCGACTTTCCCCGCGCCTTGACCGCATCGACCGCGGCCGCAAGGGCGTCGGCGGCCTGCTCGCGGCTCACTTCATCGTCCAGCGACTTGCCAAGCGACATGAATAAGGTCCCGTAGAGCGGACCGGACGCGCCACCGACTTTCATGACAAGGGTCGTTCCAACACCCTTCAGCGATTCTCCGAAATTCCTGGCGGAGAGTTCGTCGACCGCGGCCAGTACCGCCTCGAAGCCGCGGCGCATGTTGGCGCCATGATCGCCGTCGCCGATGGCGCGGTCGAGATCGGTCAGTTCATCGGCGCTCGCGATGACCCGCTGCGCCACGGTCTCGAACAGAAGCTTGCGGGCCTGGCGATCGATCATCATGCGTGCCCCCGCAATCCGTCCACGAAAACCCGGTTGCCGGCCTGGTCGAAATAGAGCGGTTCGGCGAATTCAAGCGAGACCTCGTCGCCTGCCTTGAGCGGCTGCGCCGGGTCTGCCAGCGTTACCAGCGAATGGTCGGCGAGCTTGAGATGAACGTGATTCTGATCGCCGAGGTGTTCCACCCAATGGACGCGCGCGTGCGGGCCGGGACGATCGGCCGAGGAAATCCTGATATGCTCGGTCCGCAAGCCAACGGTTTGCGCGTTCGGCGGCACCTTATCGCTGCCCAGAAGTTCGGCGGGAATGAGGTTGATGCTGGGGGAGCCAAGCCGGCTCGCCACATAGGCGCTGTTGGGCCGCTCGTAGATCACGCGCGGGGTGCCAAGCTGGATCAGCACCCCCTCATTCATCACGCCGATCTGGTCCGCCATGGTCATGGCCTCGACTTGGTCGTGGGTCACATAAAGGATGGTCGTTCGCAGCTCCCGCTGGATGCGCTTGAGCTCAAGGCGCAATTCCGCGCGAAGTTTTGCGTCGAGCGAAGAGAGCGGCTCGTCCATCAGATAGACGGCGGGCTCACGGACCAGCGCGCGGCCGATGGCAACCCGCTGCATCTCGCCGCCGGAAAGGGCGGTGGCCCGATTACCAAGCTTGCCTTCGATATGAAGTAGTTCCGACACCTGAAGGATCCGGCGGCGTATGGCTTGCTCGTTCATGCGCCGCGCCGGAGAACGCAACGGAAAGGCCAGATTGTCGTAGACGGTCAGATGGGGATAAAGCGAATATTGCTGAAACACGAAGGCGACGTCGCGTGCGGCCGGCACTTCGTCCGTGACGTCGTGCCGCTGGATCACCACATTGCCCCTATCGGGGCGCTCCAGACCGGCGATCAGGCGCAGCGTCGTGGTCTTTCCAGCACCTGTCGGACCAAGCAGCACGACAAATTCGCCGTCCGCGATGGAGAGCGAAAGACCACGGACCGCCTCGACGGCGCCGAAGCTCTTGCTGACATCTACCAGCGCCACCTCAGCCACGGACGCCTCCCGTATGAAGCGCAGAAGACAGCGCCTGCCCGCTGGTGGCGTCGAACAAAGAGAGCCTGTCCGAACGTAACGCGAGTCCGACCTGCTCGCCGATCCGGACCGCCTGGCCTGACGGCAATCGCGCCTTCACTTGGCCGTGCGCCGTTACCACGGTGACGATTTGCGTGGTGCCGAGATATTCGGCGCCAATCACGCGGCCTCGAAGCGACGAGGCGTCTGCGAACGACACATTCTCCGGCCGCACGCCAAGCGCAAACTTGCCCTCGGCACGATCCTCGAACAACTCCGGCATTTCGACGGCGGCGTCCTCGATCCTGATGCAGCGATCGCCTCGCCGCAGCGAGGTCTGGACGCCGAGAAAGCTCATCGGTGGCGCGCCGATAAAGTCGGCCACGAACATCGTATTGGGCCGATCGTAGATCTCCTGCGGCGTGCCGATCTGTTCGACGCGGCCCTGACTCATAATGACGATGCGGTCAGCCATCGCCATCGCCTCGAGCTGGTCGTGGGTGATGTAGATGGTGGTCGCATCGATGCGGTCATGCAGCTCGCGCAGCTCGCCGCACATCAACCTGCGAAATTCCGAGTCGAGCGCGCCCAGCGGCTCGTCCATGAGAAACGCCTTGGGTCGACGCACGATGGCGCGTCCGAGCGCCACACGCTGCCGGTCACCGCCGGAGAGCCCGCCTATCCGGCGCTCCAGGAGATGATCGATCCGGAGTAGCTTCGCCGCTTCCTCAACACTCCGCCTGATTTCGGCGCGCGGGTAATTCTGACATCGCAGCGGGAAACCGATATTGTTGCGAACATTCATGTGCGGATAGAGTGCGAACAACTGAAACACGAATGAAATGTCGCGCGCCGAAGCCGGCAACGCCGTGACGTCCTCGCCGTCGAGCAGAATGCGGCCCGAGCTCGGCAGTTCCAGTCCAGCGATCATGCGCAACGTCGTCGTCTTTCCGCAACCGGAGGGCCCGAGAATGACGAGGAACGAGCCGTGATCGACCGTGAAGTCGACGCCTTTGACGGCGGCAAACGTTCCGAATGTCTTGGCAACGCTCTCAACTTTGATCTCTGCCATAGCCGCTCAATCCGGAAAATGACTGACAATCACAAACCCCAGCGTTCCGCCCAGGATCGTGACGAAGGAGTAGCTGTAGAGAATCAAAGAGAGCGGCTGCATCAGCATCACCACTCCAAGGCCGATCAGCGCCATCGCGACGGCTTCACAAGGGCCGCGGCGGAGCCAACCTGGCCAACTCGGGGCGGGGCGCGCGATCTTTTCCGTCATTTGCGCACCGCCCCGAAGGTGATGCCGCGCAAGAGATGGCGGCGCAGGAGAATGGTGAAGCACAGGATCGGGATGAAAAACAGCGTGGTCGCGGCCGCAACCGCCGGCCAGTCCTGGCCGCCCTCGCCGATGATGAAGGGGATGAAAGGCGGCATGGTTTGCGCGTCCCCGCTGGTGAGCAAGACCGCGAAGGCATATTCATTCCAGGCGAAGATCAGACAAAAGATCGCCGTCGCCGCGATGCCGGTGGTCGCCTGCGGCAGCACCACCTTAAAGAAGGCCTGCAGCCGCGTGTAGCCGTCGACCATCGCCGCCTCCTCGTATTCGCGCGGAATTTCGTCGATGAATCCCTTCAACAGCCATACCGCCAGAGAGACATTCACCGCAGTGTAGAGCAGGATCATCCCGAGCTTGGTGTCGGTGAGGCCGAGGTTGCGGAACATCAGATAGATCGGGATTGCAACCGCGATTGGCGGCATCATCCGTGTCGACAGGATGAAGAACAACAGATCGTCGGCGAGTGGCACGCGGAAGCGCGAGAACGCGTAGGCCGCGACGGTGCCGAAGCACACCGCCAGAAATGTCGAGCCGAAGCCGATCACCATCGAGTTCACAAAACGCGGCACCACCTTCGAGGGTCCGCCAATTACCATGTTGCGGGAACGCACCAGGCGCTCGTACCAGGTTTGCGGCGCGGGCAGGCTCGCCAGGAATTCCGGCGTCTGGCGCGAGCGGGTCGTGAACAGGTTGACGTATCCCTCGACCGAGGGTTCGAACAGGATCTTCGGCGGATAGGCGATCGAATCGGGGGGCGTCTTGAATCCCGTGAGAAATATCCAGAACAACGGCAGAATAGCAACGATCGCATAGGTGGCGACAATCAGCGACGCGATCCTCTTCGACCATTGCGACGGCTCGGCCACGGAATGCGCGCTTAAGGGCATGCTCATCGCTGCTTCACCCGGTTGAGGGCCTTTACATAGATATTGGCGACACCAAAGACGGTGACGAAGAGAATGATCGCCAGCGCCGACGAATAGCCGGTGCGCCATTTCTCGAACGCCTCGCGTTTCAAGGTGATCGACGCCACCTCTGTGGTCGACCCCGGGCCGCCGGAGGTGAGCAGGTTGACCATGTCGAACATCTTGAAGTTTTCGATCGCGCGAAACAGGATCGCGAGCATCAGGAACGGCAGCACCATCGGCAGCGTGATCGACCAGAACTGCCGCCAGGGGGATGCGCGATCGACCTCGGCCGCCTCATAGATGTAATCCGGAATCGAGCGCAAGCCTGCGAGACAAATCAGCATGACATAGGGCGTCCACATCCAGGTATCGACCATGATGATGGACCAAGGCGCCAGCCGCACGTCGCCGATCATTTGAAACGAGCTCGGGTCCACGCCGGTCAGAAGCGCGATCGCGCTGTTGAACAAACCGCTCTGCGGTTGCAGCAGAAAGGTCCAGAAGTTGCCGACCACCGCTGGTGAGAGCATCATCGGCAGCAGAATGATGGTGGTCCAGAAACTGTGACCCCGGAATCGACGGTTGATCAGGAGCGCCAGGCCGAAGCCGAGCACGAGTTCGAGTGCGATCGACCACAGCACGAAATGCGCGGTCGCCTGCATGGCATGCCAAACTTCGGGGTCGGTCAGGACATCGCGGTAATTGTCGAGTCCGAGATACTTGATCGGCGCGTTCGGGCGATTGGCCCGATAGTTGGTGAATGAGAGCTGGATGGTCCACAGCAGCGGGAAGATGTTGATCGCCAGCAGCAGCAGCAGCGTCGGCGCAATGAACAGCCACGCAATAGCCCTGTCGGACATCCCGCGGAACCGCAGCGCCAGTCGGCGTGGCGTCCGGGCGACGGCCTGCTCGGCGAGAGCGCTCATTTGAATCCTGTCGTTCACGGTCGGACACACTCAAGGAGGTGGTCCCCCGATCCAGAGGGACCGGGAGACCTTCGCAGTCTGTCAGGCTAGATCTTGCCGTCTTCCTTGAACACCTTTTGCCAATCCTTCACCAGAAGATCGAGCGCTTGCTGCGCGGTGCCCTTGTCGGCCACGACGTAGTCATGGACCCGCTTCTGCATATCGAGCAGGAGCTCGGCATAGGAGGGCTCGGCCCAGAAGTCCTTGACGATATCCATGGACTTCAGGAAGTCGGCGGCAAAGGGCGCGCTCTTCGGGAAGCCCGGGTCATTGAGCACGGCCTTGTGGCACGAATAGCCGCCAAGTGCCCACCACTTCTTCTGAACGTCGGGCTGCGCGAACCATTTGATGTAGGCCAGCGCGTCATCCCTGTTCTCCGAGTAGGAGACAACCGAGATCCCCTGCCCTCCGAGTTGAGTAAAGTGATATTTCTGCTTCGGATTGACGAAGAAGCCGATCTTGTCGCCGCCGACATTGGGGTCCTTGTAGAGGCCCGGGAAGAACGCGAAGAAGTTCATCTGCATTGCGACCTGTCCGGACTTGAAGGCGTCGAGACCTTCCGACATGTAAGCGTTGCTCATGCCAGGCGCGGTGCAGCACTTGTAAAGCGCCTTGTAGAACTCCAGTCCCTTCACCGCGTCGGGCGAATTGACAAAGCCTTCCATCTGGTACGCCTTTTTCGGGTTCTCGTACTGGAAGCCCCAATCGTAGAGCACGTTAGTCACGCCCATCGTGATGCCCTCGGAGCCGCGCTCGGTATAGATGTAGGCACCGTAGACCTTCTTGCCGTCGATCTCTCTGCCCTGAAAGAACTCGGCGATCTCCTTGAGTTGGTCATATGTTTCGGGCGGGGCGAGATCGCGCCCGTATTTCTTCTTGAATTCGGCCTGGATTTCCGGCCGCGCGAACCAGTCCTTGCGGTAGGTCCAGCCGATCGCGTCTCCCATCGCCGGCAGCGCCCAATAGTTGGGGGTATTCTTGGGCCATTCGGAGTAGCCTACCACGGTGGCCGGCATGAAATCGTCCATCGAGATTTTTTCTTTGGCGAAGAAATCGTTGAGCTTGACGTAGTGGCCGTTCTCGGCGGCGCCGCCGATCCATTGGCTATCACCGATAATGACGTCGCAGAGCTTGCCTTTTGAATTGAGC
>Ga0210400_10003072_pt1 | contig 14936 bp, 9 predicted proteins | sample IncBWH26MmetaG_FD_155456 | JGI IMG/M metagenome (GOLD analysis project Ga0210400, IMG submission 155456) | Forest soil microbial communities from Barre Woods Harvard Forest LTER site, Petersham, Massachusetts, United States - Inc-BW-H-26-M | ecosystem: Environmental > Terrestrial > Soil >... | reverse complement strand
CGCGCTCGCTAAGTATTGGAATCGGCTCTGGCTCCCTAAAAGCGAAGAGCTAGTGGTGGAAGATTTCAAGAATGCAGGGGTGGAGGCAATTCTGGTGGCGCTTGATCTGGAAACTACCGTGGGCACCCCGCCGTGCTCGAACGACTTCGTCTCGGCCATGCAAAAGCGCTATTCGGACCGGATTATTCAGGCCTGGGCTGCGGTTGATCCTTTCAAGGGTGACGCAGCGATTCGAGAGGCGAAGCATGCCATCCAGGAACTAGGCATGTTGGGATTTCACTTTCATCCGATCATGGGGCACTTTGCGGTGAATGACCGGCGTCTGTACCCGCTGTTTGAACTCATCAACGAATTGAAGGTTCCGGTGATGATCGATGCCGGAACAACTGGCATGGGAGCGGGCATGCCCGGAGGGATGGGCGCTCGGCTTCGGCACGCTCATCCATCGGCCATTGACGAACTAGCCGCCGATTTCCCGAACCTGACAATCCTCGCCTCGCATCCGGGTTGGCCGTGGGTCGATGAGATGACGGCAGTTGCGCTTCACAAAGGCAATGTTTTCTGGGAAGTGTCAGGCTGGGCGCCAAAATATTTTCCGTCCCAATTGAAAATTGACATTCGCGGCCGACTCAAAGACAAGATCATGTTCGGCAGCGATTATCCCAGCATCCCTCATTCCCGCCTGTTAAGGGAATGGGGCGAACTGGGTTACTCGGATGACATTATGGAGCGAGTGTTTCACGGGAATGCAGAGCGGGTGCTCGGTCTCCCGGCTTAGGCTTTTCTCTTTAAGCTTCACAGCTTCAGCAGTCGCGCCGCATTGCCACCCAGAATCATCCGGCGTTGTTCAGATGCAAGGTCGACCTGCTCTAGAAACTGCACCGGCTTGTCATAACCCATCGTGAAGCAATAATCGCTGCCCATCATGATCCGCTCCGCTCCTACCTGCTGGATTACGTATTCCATGATCGATTTCGAGTGAGTGATTGTGTCGTAGGTAAAGCGCTTGAGATAAGTGCTCGGCGCCTGCTGCAGGTGTTTTAACTCTGCTCGTGTGCGCCAGCCCTGATCGATGCGGCCGATCAGTATGGGGAGTACGCCGCCGGCGTGGGGCAGGTTGATCTGAAGCTTGGGATGCCGGTCCAGCACACCACCGAAAATGAGGTGACAGGCGGCGACGGCGGTATCAACCGGATTTCCGATCAGGTTCGAAAGAAAAAAAGCTTTCAGGCGGTCGCCGCCAATCGGCTCTACAGGATGCAGGAAGATCGGCAGATCGAGGGCCTCAATACGAGCCAGTATCGGCTCGAAGAGTGGATCATCGAGATCGTGCGTGCCGATGTTGGTCCCCAGGTAAACGCCGCGCATGCCGGGCAGTTTGCTGGCGCGATTCAGTTCGTCGAGGGCCTGGTCAGGATAGAGCATCGGCAGAGTCAGAAAGGCAACCAGTCGGGGCGGATGCGCCTCACACGCCGCGCTGGCTGCGTCATTCCATGCTTTGGCAAGTTTTGTGGAGAGAGCCGCGTCGCCCCAATACAACATTGGGGCGGTGAGGGAGATGGCTTGCACCGCCACTCCTTGCTGATCCATGTCAGCAATGCGAGCTTTTATGTCGATGAACTTTGCCGGCAGGGGACCGTTGCTTCCGGCAGGAGTCTTTATGAAGAAGCCTTGCTCGGTCATGCGATACGACGCATCGAAGCGCTTGCCTTCACCCGCGACCAGATCCAGATAAGCTTCGGGAAAGTAATGGGCGTGAATATCGATTGTGCTGACCTTGTCGGAGCCTGCGGTTTTCTGCGCCGAGCCGTGAGCGAGGGCATCGCCAGGTCCGCCGACGGCAGCGACCGCTGCAGTTGCCAATCCCGCCTGCAACACTTGCCGCCGTGACATCCCTTGCCCGATGCCGGAATCCTTTCGCGTTGCCATCAATCCCTCTCCCTTAGAAATTCTGTTGGATTGCACAACCGCCGGCCAGGAAGGCTATTTGTCTCCGCCGGAAAACTCGAAGACATCGTGCTCCCCAGTGGAGACTTCCACGCCCGTGCCGGCCGATTGCACATCGCCGCTGACCACGTGCAGGTGATTGCCGATAACTCCCACTGCCAGCCCGTGACGCGATACTGGCATGGGCGGCATCTCGGTCCATGTGTTACTGGCCGGATCGTAAGCCTCCAGCGCACGGAACGTGGCCATCATGTGCGGATCCTGATATTCGCCCCCCGCGACATAGATGCGTCCGCCGTAGACGCCCGCTCCGAGGGCGCTGCGAGCAATCGGCATACGGGCGCGCGGTCCGCTCCATTGATCGGTCGCCGGATCATATTCTTCGACGACGGAGATGTCCGAGGCCAGCCCGATGAACGCCGCCCCCACGCGTCCACCGATCACATAAATCTTTCCATTCACGGCACCAATCGCCGCATGGTTGCGCGGAGTCGGCATCGCACTGCGCTCACGCCAGGTATTGGCCACGGGATCATACTCCTCGACAGTCCCGACCGACGTATGCGGATGCGTTGGATATACTGCCGCTTCCTTCGAACCTGGAATCGTTGCAGCGCCGCCGATCACATAGATCTTGTCACCTACAACCGCCGCCAGTGCGGAACCGCGCTTGGTTGGCATCGGCGCCAAAGCTTTCCAAGTGTCCGTCTTGGGATCATATTCCCACGCATTATTGATTGGGACCCATCCCGGTGGGCCGGATTCCGGCAGCACGAAGCCGCCGAAGGCGTAGATCTTGCCGCGGTTTTCGGTGAAGGCAACATGGTGCGAAGCCAGCGCCATCGGTTTCTTCTTGGTCCATTGGTTGGTGGCAGGGTCATATTCGTAGACCATGCCTATCGGCTTCCAGACTGGAGCGAGGCCTGCGAAGACATACATCTTGCCACCTGCAGCCGCGCCCGAGATCTCCTCGGCAGGCTCGGGAAATGGCGTCAGCTTCGACCATTTCCCTTGGGCGTAGGCAGTGGGCACAGCCAGGAGCACTCCGCAAAGCAACGTCGGAAACGTCCAGCTAGCGGATCGGAACAACATCGAAGTTGATCTCACCTTTGTTCAGATAGTAACGCAACTCACGCCCGCTTCGACGCGCGGACGCGCAAGACCCAGGGTTCCCCACGACTACCAAATCACCTTGATCGCAAACTGGACTTGCCGCGAAGTAGTGGCCGTGGTGTCCAGCTGACCGGCGGCTCCTGCGGGACTCCCCAAGGAATTCCCACTTCCGTCAAAGATCTGGCTGTTGGATGTCGGGGGATTGAAATTGGCGTGATTGAGGATGTTGAAAACTTCCATCCTGAACTGGACGTTAAATTGTTCTGAGATCCGTTTTACATAATTGTTCTTGATCAGCGACATGTCCAAGTTGACGAGCCCCGGACCCACAATGTTGTTGCGCCTACCATTGCCCAGGAGATTGGCACATGTGCCCGGGACCGATGCACCGCTGAAGGGGGTGCACAGGGCCGCAATATCTGGGGTGGCTTGCGGAAGCGTGAAGCAGTTTAAGTTAACGTAGTTAATGCCGCCATGGACGGGGTTGCAACCGCGAACCATGTCAGGAAAGCTGAACGCGTCGGTGCTGTTCATCCCCAGGGGATCAGGAGCGATCGTCATCGTAAATGGCACGCCAGTGCTCGCTTGTATGATCCCCCCATATTCCCAACCACTCGCGACCCAGGCCAAGACCCCAGGCAGGTCTTTAGGACTCGGAGTCTCCCAGGTGTAACTGAAGACCAGGTTGTGGGTCTGATTAAAGTCCGATGGCCCGCGTCGAAGCCGCGGATCGAAAAAGAATAGACTGGAGAGGCCATTCTTAAATTGATCGCCATCGGTTGACCCCGAAGCGCTATCAATTGTTCTCCCCCAAGTGTAAGAAACCTGCCCCGAGACACCGTGACTCATTCTCTTCTGGACCTGGACTTCCAGGGCATGATAAATACCATCAGAATTCCACAGGGTTGCTGGGACACGACCAAAGTTAGGGTTGAGCGTAGGGAGCGGTGTGGGTTGCAATGGCCACAGGTATCCTTCCGGAGTCTTTGTCAAGGGCAGCACGATCGAGGAATCATCGGTCTGCATGAGATTATGTACCGAACGTGAGCCGACGTACGCGATCATCCCCGTAGTGTTGGAAGCAATCGCACGCTGGATATTCAGGTTCCATTGCATGACGTAATTGCGTTTGGGGTGCTGATCGATGTAGGCCGCGCGCTGCGCCGTGCCACTGGCCGAGAGGGTTGTGTACGCAGGGTTCGGAATCGAAGCAAAGGGGCCAAAAGATCCGACTGGGACCGAGCCATTCACGGAGGCGTAAAAAGGCACCGTTCCGTCAATCGTGTGCCGCAGGTTTGCGGGAAGAGCCAGGACATCGAACATTCCGAAGCCGCCACGGACGGCCGTTTTGGCATTGCCGAAAGGATCCCAGGCGAAGCCGATGCGGGGCTCAAAATTACGAAGCGTAGGATTCGCGAACAAAGGCGAACGCACGATCACCGTGGGGTCGGTCAGATGTTGCAGGCTGGCCAGTTCGCCATGGGTCTCCGATGGTACGGTTGCCATCTCATAGCGCAGCCCCAGGTTCAGCGTCAAAGTAGGGAGCAGGTGCACATCGTCCTGAAGGTAGGCGCCAAAGATAGTCTCTCGCATCCTTCTCCGCGACACTATGCCGGGCGCGTCGCCGATGAGGGTCATGAGGTCGGGTGGGGTTTGGGGGTTGGGCGGTGCGTCGTTGACAAGAAAGTCCAGAAGAGAGCTAAACTCAAAGTCTCCGCCCGGTTGGGAAGGCGTGGTCTGGTTGTCGATGATTCGCTCCACGTTCCCGCCGAATTTCAGGCTGTGTTTGCCCTTGGTCAAGAACACGTTGTCATAGACTTGCCACGAATTCCAGTTATACTCCGCCGGTGTTTGAGTAGTCAGTCCTCCAGTAAAAAACGTCAGTCCGGGTACGCCGAGAAATCCTACTGTGTCTCCCGGCACGTATCCGAGACTCGTGTCCGCCGCGAGTGGATTGATAGCCTTGCTGCCCGATGGGGCGGCCGCATATTCGCGGTGATAGCCCACGCGGAAGGAATTCATCAAGGAGGATCGGAAGACGTGGTTCTCTTCCAGGCTAACCAACTGTCGTCTGGTCTTGGTGAAGATAATTTTGTTGTTAAACTCGTCGTTCTGAGAGGACGGCGAATTATCGTACATGTAGCTGCCGGCCAGGTTGTCTTTGTCCGAGAATCGGTGGTCAACGCGGGTCGTGAAGTAATTCTCTGTGACAATTTGGGAACCAGAAAAGGCGTATATCCCTGTGTCACCACTCGTTCCTTGGTTCGGCAACGGATAGAACGCGAGATAGGGCAGGACTGCGGTGTCGATGTGCGTCACCGGGTCCGGATTCGGGGCAGCACCCGGCTGGCCTTGGGCCGGAAGCGGCTGTCCATTCACAACAGCAACCGCCGGTTGCCCAGTGGTTGGATCGATCCCGCGGGCCGCGAGAGATGGCACGTTGTCGAACATGCTCAAACCCAGCGCCTGGCGCAGGCCTTCGTAGTCGGCGAAAATGAAAGTCTTGTCTTTTCGAATCGGGCCTCCCCCAGCCACCCCGAATTGGTTACGGCGGAAAGGGGCAATGGTGGGAGGATCGAAGTAGTTGCGGGCATCGAGCGCGCTGTTGCGCAGGAACTCATAGGCGCTTCCGTGAAAGCGATTGGTACCGGTGCGAGTGATAGCGCTGATGACGCCGCCCGACGTTCGCCCGTACTCAGCCCCTTGGTTCGAGGTCAAAACCGAGAATTCCGAGACCGCATCCACGCCCAAGTTGCCGCCCAGGACGCTGCCGGGAGCCTGGTTCGTGTAGTCGTTGATGCTTATGCCATCGAGAAGATAGTTGTTCTGCTGGGGTCGCCCGCCGCTGACCGACAACTCGACCCCATATCCACGGCCCAAACGGTCGGTGCTGGAGACGGCCGCCATAGCGTGTATGGCGTTGACTCCGGGCTGCAGCGTCGCCAAGTCTGTCCATGACCTGGCGTTCAGTGGGAGTTCGACGATGGTTTGAGAATCCGTGGACGCACTGATCGCCGACGATTCCAATTGTAGATCGGGGGGCTGGTCACTGACCTGCACGCTTTCACTGATGGCTCCCAACTTCATTTCGATATTGGAAACCATCTGCGCTCCTACCGTCAGGATGATTCCGTTTCGGATTGCCTTTTCGAAGCCCGAAGCCAAAACCGTCTGTTGATAGTTTCCGGGGAGCAGGTTCGGCAGGCTGTAAAGACCCTGAGCGTTGGTCTTGACTGTGGTGGCCACGCCCGTTGCCAGATTTTTCATGGATACCGTTGCATTGGCGACGACGGCCCCCGACTTGTCGCTGACGGTGCCAGATATAGTCCCCCCGACTACCTGTGCCTGAAGCAGGCTGGAAGAAACGCTGAGCAGCAGCACGAGAACTGTTGCAAGAGGGGCTGCTAATTTCATTACAGCGGTTTCAGACTTCATGGTGTACCCCCGCGAGGTTTGCCAGGCAAGAAATCGGCGTGAGTTTTGCGGCGGTGGTTTCTTGCTTGCGTGCAGTATAGAACGAAAAATCGGGCATGCAACAACAAAGTGAACTTGTTCCATATTGCGGCGGCTTGGCCACACTGCACGGGCGGTTAGAGAACGCGGATTGCCGAGGACTCGATCTCCTCGAGACGCTTCTTTCTTGGTTCGACTCCGAACCTAAGGACGACAAAGATCTGCACGATCAATAGCCCGATCAAGAACCCAACAACGCCGCTGACTCTGTAGGCCCGGAACAGGGCGACAACGATAAACGGGGTGAGAATCGTGGCTCCGCGTCCAAACGTGTTGCAGATTCCAGATGCCCGCATGCGGACCTCAGTCGGGAACAACTCCGGAATGTAGATTGCAAAAAGAACTGCGACCAGGACGTAGATCGGGATCATGAGCAGGAAACCCACTGCCAACAGCACAGCAGGATTGTGGACAAAGGGATAAACACAACCTATAACTATCGTAAGCAGGGAAGCGCCTATGATGGTCGGCTTGCGCCCCCACGAGTCGGCGGTGAATGCCCCCAGGGCTGTTCCCAGTGGCGCACCCAGGGAGATGATGAGCGAATAACCTAGGGACGACACTATGCTGAGCCCCTCCTGAACAAAGAAGGTCGGTAGCCAGGTGACGAAGCCAAAGATCAGAGTGTTGACCACGATCAGAGTAGTGGATCCGACGACCATGCGCGGCAGGAGCACGGAGTTTAGAAGCGAGCCCAAACCACGCGAGGGGGGTGCAGGCGTTGCGGAGAGCGGGTCTCGAAGAGGAGCATGATGGAGCGCTACCTCGCGTTCGATGTCCCGAAGAATTGCATCCGCCTCTTCGTTCCGGCCGACTGATTCCAACCACCGCGGCGACTCGGGCAAAGCTTTTCGCAAATACCAAACGACCATCGCACCCACCCCGCCGAGCACGAACATGATCCGCCAGCCAAAACGGGGAATGAGAAGCGTTCCCAGCAGACCGGTGACTGGCAGGCCGCTGACCACGAATACCGAGACTATGCCCAGCCATTTGCCGCGGGCTTGTGGGGGGACGAACTCAGTCATGGTCGCGTATCCGACCACGTTTTCGGCGCCCAACCCAGCGCCCATCACGAACCGCAACAGGATCAGAACTAGCATGGAAGGCGCGCAGGCGGCCGCGATGGACGCGATACCGAAAATCGCAAGGTTGGCTTGATAGGTAAATCGCCTCCCGTATCGGTCGCCGAGAAAGCCAGTGAAAAATGCTCCCAACATCATTCCCAAAAATGTGACCGAAACGAATTGGGCGTTCTGGCCCATCGTGGAGAATCCGCTCTTGAGCGTCGCGCCCAGGACGGCGCCGGCCACGTAGATGTCAAAGCCATCGAAAAACATTCCGATGCCGATGAGCCATAGTATCCGGCGGTGGAACGAAGAAATTGGAAGGCGATCGAGACGCGCGCCCGCGTTCACCGTGGAAGACAGTTTCATTTCTCCCTGGCGAGCACGGTCATGCTGCCCACGGTCAAAGCTTCTGTGGCCAAGCGGCAATTCTGGTCAAAGGTGTTCTGTTGGGCGGTCTGGAAGAATTCCTTGCAGCGCCGCGCGGCGGTGGGATCGAGTTCAAGAATGCGCTTGACCAGGGCATCGGCCTCTCCGGCCAAGCGATCCGGCTGACAAACCTGTGAGACTAAACCCATTTGCTTCGCCTGCTGTGGATCGACTGGATCGCCGAACAGGACGAGAGGGAACGCGAAGCGCGGTAGCGCGTATTCGCCGAGATAGGCCATGATCGCGGCGGGAGGGAGACCGGAACGCATCTCCGGAAACCCAAGACGCGCGTGCTCGGCCACAAGAACAAAGTCGCACAGGATCGCGAGCCCGAAGCCGAAACCAAAAGCGTCGCCCTGTACCTCCGCGACGGTGATCAGTGACGAGGTTCGCAATAAACGCTTGACCTCGATGATGCGCGCCGCCTCGTGCCGGATGGCGACCACGTCCCGGCCTTTGCGCTCCCGTCCCCTGCAGAAGATTGGGCCGCGCGCGCGAATCCGCAACACTACGGCGCTGGGATGAGACGCTTGCGCTTTCAGCTCGGCCAGCATCGCGTCGAACATCGCACCACTCACTTGGTTCCCGTTCTCTGCATCGTTCAAGACGAAGGTGACGACTTGTCCGGTACACTCGATTTCCAGTCCTGGCACATTGGAGTCAGACAAGGGAAGGGGGTTTTCAGGGGACACGCCGCCACGGTATACAACGAACGCAGGGTATGTCAATACTGGAGACCAAAGTGCCGCAGCGCAGCGTGTATAGTAACAATTCAATCCGGAGTTTACCGAGACTCTTAAATCCGGGTGCGATCTGAGCTCAGGGAGCGCGAAAAGTGGATCATAAACACGATTCCGATCTCGCGCGTTCGCGCGGCGTGGCGTATGGGCTGACCTTGCTGACAATGCGCCGTAACGGCGGATTCCGGCTTGGCGTCAAGACCGGCCAAGGAATTCTCGATGTGCCGGAGGCAGCAACGTTGTTGGGTATGCACGCTCCCGCCACCGTCGATGATCTGCTTCAGCATGAAGACGGCCCCAGCTTGAATGCGCTGGTGAATGCAGCTCTCGAATCCAGTGCCGTTCGCGCCGCGTTTGTCGACGAAGCGAGCCTTGAGTACGGACCGGTCGTCACCCGTCCGGAGAAAATTGTCTGCGTCGGTCTGAACTACCGGCGGCACGCCAAAGAAGTCAACCTGCCGATTCCGAATCAGCCCGTGCTTTTTAGCAAGTTCAATAACACGCTCAGCGCGCACAACAGCTCCATTAAGCTTCCGGTCGAGGTTGCAACAAAATTTGATTACGAGACCGAACTGGTGATCGTGATTGGCAAGCAGGCAAAAAACGTCAGCGAGGCGAACGCCCTTTCGTACGTAGCCGGCTATTGCGCGGGCAATGATTTTAGTGCGAGGGACCTTCAGTTCGACCGGGGCGGGCAATGGATGGTTGGCAAAACTCCCGACCAGTTTGCTCCCTTGGGGCCCTACATGGTCACAGCCGATCAGGTTAATCCGGACAAGTTGAAGATCGAGTGCCAGGTAAACGGCGAAACACGCCAGTCCTCCAATACTGATGACTTCATTTTCAATACTGCGCAGATGGTCAGCTATATTTCCCGGCATATGACTCTGAAACCCGGCGACATAATTTTCACCGGTACGCCGGAGGGAGTGATTATGGGTTATCCGAAGGACAAGCAGGTGTGGCTCAAGGCGGGTGACAAGATCGCTTGCCGCGTGGAGAAACTGGGAGAATTGAAGTTCGAGTTGATCTGACTTGATGCGGCCCCAACGGATCTTCCTGGCGACACGGGGATTGGCACCGCCGTTCTGGACGATGAGGTCCAGCCGGATGTATAGTAGGCGAATCGTTTTTTGTGAACTTGTTCTATTTTCGCTTGGAAGGTTCCGAGTAACACTCCCGGGAGACCTCGGCAATGGACACACGTTTCATCGGTAAACCGCATGAGTGGGATCCGCGCCGGGTTTACAGCCAGACCGGCGCGGACTGGCAATATCGCGTTGACTTCGATCGTCTGCGCAAGGATCGTTTACAGCGCCTCAAAGATCAGATGAGCACCCGCGACCTGGGCGCTTTGGTTCTTTTTGCAGGGGCTAATATTCGCTATGTCACCGCGTCTTATCAGGGCAATTGGAAATACAACATCAACATCCGCTATGTAGTGGTGCCTCATGGCAGTGAACCTGTGCTTTTCGAGACGGCGGGATCAGACCTGCACTGCGCCGAAATTGATCTGCCATGGATGGAAGGCCGCATCAATCCGGCCATCACGTGGCAGTGGGCGGAGGGCGCGGTTCCAGTCATGGCAGGCAGGATGGCTCAGAGCATCGTCGATGTGCTGGACGCCCATGGACTGCGCAAGGAGCGCGTTGGTATTGACAACTTCGATTGGCCCGCTCTGAAGGCGTTTCAAGAATGCGGCCTCAATATCACCGATGCCTGGCCGGCGGTGTCTGCGGCACGCGTCATCAAGACTCGCGACGAGATCGAACTGCTGAAGCAGTCAGCCAGCATCGGCGACGCGGCGATGTGGAGGATTAAGCACGAGTGGCTCAAACCCGGCGTACGCGAGCGTGAGATCGAAGCCAAGGTTCACGAGTTCATGCTGGAGCGCGGGTGCGAGATTATCTACGACATCATTGTTGCTTCGGGAGGAAATACTAGTCCATATCGCCGCTGGGCCACAGACAAGATCATCCGCCAGGGCGACCTGGTGATCGTTGACATTAATGCCGTGGGGCCCTCGGGTTACTTCATCGACTTTGTGCGCTGTTTCAAATGCGCGGGAAAGATGAACCAGAAGGAAATCGACCTGTATCGGGAAGTTTACGACTCCATGTATGCTGGCCTGGAAAAGCTGCGCCCCGGCAACACTACAGCGGATGTGGCGGCTGCATTTCCGGTGTACGACGACGACAAATACGGAACGGTTACCTTACAGCAGTTCGCTCACAGCATCGGCCTTACGCTTTATGAAGGCATGTGGATCTCTCGCGCCTACTCGCTGAAATACCCGGCCGAAATCAAAGAGAATATGTACTTCGCAATTGAGACCTTCGCCGGTCATCCCGGCCTGGAGCAGACCACACGGCTGGAAGAAAATGTTCTGGTTTCCGGAAAGGGGCCGGTTGTATTCACGCTGATGGAACACATGGAAGAAGCGATGCAACGTTAGCCATGCCGCTACTTGTAGCAGTCTCGGACTCTGTTTTTCCAAACCTTGATCCAGCACGTGAAGTGCTGGAGAAGGTCGGTGCCGAACTGCGGCTGGCGGCAGAGCCCACGCCCGAGGCCATCCTGCAAGTCGCACGCAGTGCCGATGCTGCGCTGGTCACGTACGCCAAAATCACGGCTGACATGATCCGGCAAATGACGCGATGCCGGGTTATCGCTCGCTTCGGAATCGGCCTCGATAATGTGGACATCCCAGCCGCAACCGACGCGGGTATTGTTGTCACCCGGGTGCCGGATTACTGCATCGACGAAGTCTCCGATCACACGTTGGCGCTGCTCCTGGCGTTGGTCCGCAAGATCCCGTTCGCCAATTCGCGCGCGCACGCCGGCCGTTGGGAAATGGCTGCCGTGGCCCCGATTCATCGCTTGCGCGGAACCGTTCTCGGTTTGGTGGGTTTCGGCAGAATTCCACGGTTGGTTGCGCCCAAGGCGCAGGCCTTTGGTCTCAAGGTCCTCACCTACGATCCCTACGTGCCGCCGGAGGTCACGGCTTCCGCGGGCGTGGGGAGAGTCGACTTCGCCGAACTTGTAAGGGTCTCCGACTACCTTTCGATTCATGCCCCGCTCATGCGGGAAACCGATCACCTGTTCAACGCCGATGTCTTCGCGAGGATGAAACCGACGGCATATCTTATTAACACTGCACGTGGTCCCATCGTGGACGAGGCCGCTCTGGCGCGCGCACTCGATGCGGGACAACTTGCCGGAGCAGCTTTGGATGTTTTATCGCAAGAGCCGCCATCCGGCTCGCCGTTGTTCGGCCGTGACAACGTGATCCTGACGCCGCATACAAGCTTCTATTCTGTGGAGTCCCTGGTCGAGTTGCAGGTCAAGGCGGCCGAGGAAGTGGTTCGCGTTCTTACCGGGCAGAGGCCTCGTCATCCGGTCAATCCGGAGGTCCTGAAACCAGGGCGCGAAGTAGCGCTGATCGATCATCAGTAGATTTAGAATAGGTTGTTAAGGGCGGCTGCACTGCCACCGTAATCTGGATCTGAACTGGGCTTCTGATTCACGAAAGCCCGCTCCTCAGCCCGCTCGGAGAGGTTTCTCGGATGCCGACAACTCAGCAGCTCAACGTCAACGGACATTCGTATAGCGTCGACGTGGATGCGGATGCCAGCTTGTTGTCTGTGTTGCGCTATCACCTCGATCTTACAGGTAGCAAGTACGGCTGCGGCGAAGGCCAGTGCGGAGCATGTACTGTTCTGATCGATGGCAAGTCCCGACGCTCCTGCATTACCCGTGTGGGCGATGTAGCTCAGAAGCAGATCACTACCATAGAAGGGCTCGCCCAAGGCGACCGCTTGCATCCCGTGCAGCAGGCATTCCTGGATGAAGGCGCCATGCAATGCGCCTACTGCACTTCTGGAATGATCATGACGGCCGTATCGCTGTTGAACACGAGGCGCGATTCAAGCGCTGCCGAAATCGCCCGATCGATGGAAGGAAATATCTGCCGCTGCGGAACTCAGCCTCGCATCGTGTTGGCGATACAAAGGGCGGCAAAGATCATGAACGAGTCGAAGCCATGAGCAAGGATCCAGATTTCGCAAACCTGCTGGAGCCGGAACGCTACGAACTCAGCGCACCGCCCATGTACCACTTCGCCGTCGATCGACGGGATTTTTTTAAGTTCCTGGGCGCCGGAGTGTTGATTGTTTGCGTGTTGAAGGACGCGCGCAGCCAGGAATCGGGGGGCGACAAACGCCCAGAGAGCGCGTCACTCCCCAAGGAGATCGGAGCGTGGCTGCACATCGGAGAAGACGGAGGTGTAACCGCATATACCGGCAAGGTGGAGATGGGGCAGAACATCCGGACGTCTCTCACCCAGGCGGTCGCCGAAGAACTACGCGTGCCCGTGGGCAAGATTCAGATGGTGATGGGTGACACCCAACTCACGCCTTGGGACAGGGGCACCTCCGGCAGCCGTACCACTCCTGAAATGAATTTGCAGTTGCGAAAAGCGGCGTCGGCCGCTCGCGACACTTTGATTGTCTTGGCGGCTGCTCAATGGCAGGTGGACCGCAAGCGTCTGAGCGCCGCCGATGGGAAGATTACGGATTCCGGGAGCAAGCGCACGGTTGAATATGCGGCGCTGGTGAAGGGCAGGCAGCTTACCGAAACCCTGCCGGCCGATGATCCGCTGATTCCTGCCGCGCAGTGGACAGTGGCCGGTCAGTCGCTGCCCAAAATCAACGGCCGCGACTTCGTCACCGGCAAGCATCGCTATCCATCCGATCAAAAGCTGCCGGACATGCTCTACGGCAAGATCGTCCGTCCCCCTGCGTTCGGTGGAACCCTGGCATCGCTCGACACTCGTGAGGCCGAACAAATTCCCGGGGTCACGGTTGTGCACGACGGCGATTTTGTCGGGGTGGCGGCGCCGACCCCTGAAATTGCTTCTCGAGCGGCGTCTGCGATTCGAGCGGAGTGGAAATCCGAGCCGCAGATCTCGAACAAGGAACTGTTCGAGTACCTGAAGAAGAACCCGGTTGTAGGAACTGGGCCGCTGGAGTCGCCGTTCCGGCATGATACCGGCTCGGTGGACAAGGCATTCGAGTCTGCCGATCATCGGCTGCAACAGACGTATACAGTCAACTACATTGCACACTGTCCGCTCGAACCGCGGGCGGCGCTGGCGCAGTGGTCTGGCGACAATTTGACCGTGTGGACAGGCACGCAGCGGCCGTTTGGTGTGCAGAGTGAACTTGCCGAAGCCTTCCGAATGCCGGAGGAGCGGGTCCGAGTCCTGATGCCGGACACGGGCTCGGGTTATGGAGGGAAGCATACCGGCGAAACCGCCATCGAAGCGGCGCGACTGGCGCGGGCGGCGAAGCGGCCGGTCAAAGTTTTGTGGACTCGCGAAGAGGAGTTTACATGGGCCTACTTTCGCCCCGCGGGCGTGATCGACGTGAGCAGCGCAATGCGCAAGGATGGCAAGATCATAGGCTGGGAGTTCCATAATTACAATTCCGGCGCAATGGGTATTCCCACTTATTACGACATCGAGAACCAGCGAATCGAGTTTCATTCCATGCGTTCTCCTTTGCGGCAAGGTTCATACCGAGCGCTCGCGGCCACGGCAAACCACTTCGCCCGCGAGTCCCATATGGACGAACTGGCGCACCTGGCAAAGATGGATCCGCTGGAGTTCCGCCTGAAGAATTTGACGAACGAGCGCCTTCGCGCGGTGTTTGAAGCGGCGGCGAAGAAATTCGGATGGGGGCAGGCGAAAGCCGCGGGCCACGGCTTCGGAATGGGCGGTGGATTTGAGAAGGGCGGGAACGTGGCCACCTTCGCCGAAGTTGCGGTCGACCGGTCATCTGGCGACGTCAAGGTGGTGCGGATGGTCACAGCCTTCGAATGCGGCGCCATCGTCAACCCCGATGGTCTGCGCAATCAACTTGAAGGCGCGAATATCATGGCCCTCGGAGGTGCGCTGTTTGAGGCGATCGAATTTGAAAATGGGCGGATCCTCAACGGACGGTTCTCCGACTATCGGCTCCCGAGGTTCAGCGATGTTCCGGTGTTAGAGACCGTGATGATCGATCGCAAGGACATTCCTTCGGCCGGCGCGGGTGAGAGTTCGCTGGTGGGTGTGGCTCCCGCTATC